>Ga0207695_10005606_pt1 | contig 16583 bp, 13 predicted proteins | sample KBSC54metaG_FD_184354 | JGI IMG/M metagenome (GOLD analysis project Ga0207695, IMG submission 184354) | Corn rhizosphere microbial communities from Kellogg Biological Station, Michigan, USA - KBS C5-4 metaG (SPAdes) (version 2) | ecosystem: Host-associated > Plants > Roots > Rhizosphere > Soil... | reverse complement strand
GCGTACTCCTCGATTGCGCACATGGGCTTCGTGACCCTCGGGGCGTTCGTCGTGTACCACATCGTGCGCAACACCGGCGGCCTGCAAGGCGCGGGCATGGGTATGGACGGCGCGATGGTCCAGATGGTTTCCCACGGCCTCGTCTCCGGCGCGCTGTTCCTGTGCGTCGGTGTGTTGTATGACCGCGTGCACAGCCGCCAGATCGCCGACTACGGCGGAGTGGTCAACACCATGCCGATCTTTGCGGCCTTCATGGTGTGGTTCGCCCTCGCCAATACGGGTCTGCCGGGCACCTCGGGATTCGTGGGCGAGTTCCTCGTGATCCTGGCGAGCTTCAAGGCCAGCTTCTGGTACTCGTTCCTGGCCGCGGTGACCTTGATTCTCGGCGCGGCCTACACGCTATGGCTCGTGAAGCGCGTGGTGTTCGGCCCGATCGGCAACAGCCATGTGGCGCACCTCACGGACGTCAACGGTCGCGAGTTCATCGTTCTCGGCGCTCTCGCGGCGGCCGTGCTCGTGCTCGGCGTATGGCCGGAGCCGTTGCTGAAGATCATGCAGCCGACCATCCACCACCTGGTCGATCAGGCGGTGGCCACCAAGATCCCGCTTTAGAGTGCGATGCCCATGCTCGAGACGACCCTGACCTGGCACAGCGTGGCACCGGCCGTTGCGGAGATCTATCTCGTCGTGGCGATCTGCGGGATTCTCCTCATCGACGTGTTTGCCGGCGAGAAGCGCCCTGGGCTGACCTCCACGCTGACTCTGCTCGCGCTGGCGGTCGGGGCTGCGCTGACAGCCGTGTACGGCAACGTCTCCAGCCACCGGCTTCTGTTCGATGGGACCTATGTAGCGGACGAGCTCGGGTACGTGCTGAAGCTCGTGGGGTTCCTGACGGTTGCCGTCGTACTGCTGTACTCGCGCACCTACCTCGTCAACCGTGAGATCCTGCGCGGCGAGTACTACGTGCTCGCACTCACCGCGCTGCTGGGCATCTTCGTCCTGATTTCCGCCAACAGCCTGATCACCGTCTATATCGGTGTCGAGCTGCTCGCGCTGTCCGTGTATGCGATGGTGGCGTTCGACCGCGACTCCTCGATCGCGGCCGAGTCCGCCATGAAGTATTTCGTGCTCGGCGCCATCGCATCCGGAGCGCTGCTGTACGGCATGTCGATGATCTACGGACTGACGGGCACGCTGAACCTGGAGGAGATCGCGGTTCGCATCCACGAGCCCGCCGGTCTGGGCGTGGTGTTCGGACTGGTCTTCCTGGTCGTCGGTGTGGCTTTCAAGCTCGGCGCCGTGCCGTTCCACATGTGGCTCCCGGACGTGTATGAAGGCGCGCCCACCAGCGTGACGCTGTTCATCAGCACGGCACCGAAGATTGCCTATTTTGCGCTGGCTCTGCGGCTTCTCGCGCACGGTATGAGCGGCTCCACGGTGGAATGGAGCCAAATGCTGGCGGCACTCGCCATTCTCACTCTCGTGGTGGGCAACGTCGTCGCGATCGTGCAGACCAACCTCAAGCGCATGCTCGCCTATTCGACGATCTCGAACGTCGGCTTCATCGTCCTGGGTTTCGTGGCGGGTACAGCCAGTGGCTACACCGCTGCTTTGTACTACACGCTCGTGTACGTGCTCGTCGCACTCGGATCCTTCGGTGTCATTCTGCTCGCGAGCCGCAAGGGTTACGAGGCGGACATGCTCGATGACTACAAGGGCCTGTACCAGCGCGACCCGCTGCTCGCGCTGGTGATGATGGTGTTGATGTTCTCGACGGCCGGCGTGCCTCCGTTCGTCGGCTTCTGGGCCAAGCTGCGCATTTTCCAGGCGCTCTGGGAGACGGGTCACCTGTGGCTGGTGGTCATCGCCGCGACCATGTCAGTGGTGGGGGCGTTCTACTACCTGCGCGTCATCAAGCTCATGTACTTCGACCCGCCCGCGGGGGCTGCTGCGTCTTCGCCAGTCCCTCAGACAGGAGTGCGTGCCGTTCTGGTGGTCAATGCCGCCGCGGTGCTCGTCCTGGGGCTACTGCCGAGTGCGCTGATCGATCTCTGCTCGCGCCTGATCCACTGATCGACTCGATCCCCGTCCTTTCTGCGGTAAATGTCCGATTACTGTGCATTTACCCTCTCACCTGCCACGGGTATAGTACACGTGCACATTGCACGTGGGCGAGGCCGGCATGAGACCTCCTTTGTACGACTCCAAGGCAGCAAAGCAGACGGTCAGTGTGACCCTGAATTCGGATCTGTACGCGCAAGCGAAGCGTCTCGGGATCAATGCCTCCCAGGTCGCCGAGGATGCCTTGGCACACGAGGTCGCCCGCCAGAAGGCTGAGCGTCTCAAGGCCGAGGTTCACCAGGATCTCGAGGCGCTGGATGCTTACGAGTCCAGGCATGGATCCTTCGCCGAGATGGTGCGCGAGCACTACAAGGCGGTGGAGGATGACGAGTCCAAGGCATGACCCAATACGGGGTGTTCGACAATCCTATCCTGCGGGCGCGGCGAGCTTTCCCGTTCGTAGCCGTCCTGCAATCCGAGCTTGCGAATACCGGTCGCGACCGGATCGTCGCTCCGTTGGTGCCGCGTGCCCGGATTCCAGGTGTGGCTGGCACCCTGACGCCGGTGGTCAGCGTTGCCGGCGCTGAACATGTACTGCTCGTCCCACGCCTGACTCCCGTCTACGCTGCGGATTTGCGCGCCGCGAAGGATGACTTGACTGCGTATCGCAACGAGATCGTCGCAGCGCTCGATCTGTTGTTTCTCGGAGTGTAGGGGCTCGCGCTCAGCGAGCGGATCACCTTCACGCGCGGGCGATGGTGCGATCCTGCTTGAGAATCTTCCGCTGCAGCTGAATGATCCCGTACACGAGGGCCTCGGCAGTCGGGGGGCATCCGGGGACATAGATGTCGACCGGCACGATACGGTCGCAGCCACGGACGACCGAATAGGAGTAGTGGTAGTAGCCGCCGCCGTTGGCGCACGAGCCCATGGAGATGACGTATTTCGGCTCGGCCATCTGGTCGTAGACCTTGCGCAGCGCCGGCGCCATTTTGTTGCACAGCGTACCGGCCACGATCATGACGTCGGATTGGCGAGGGCTTGGGCGGAAGGCGCCGGCACCGAACCGGTCCAGGTCATAGCGGGGACCGGCTGCGTGCATCATCTCGACGGCACAGCAGGCGAGGCCGAAGGTCATCGGCCACAGCGAGCCCGCACGGGCCCAGCTCACCAGGCTATCGAACGAGGCAAGCACGAAGCCCTGCTTCTCGAGGTTCTGCTGCAAGGCCTCTTGCATGATCACTCCGGCGCAATATCTTAAAAAAGCAGACTATTTTACACGACGGGGCCCGGCCGGCTCAAACCCGGGGTGCGGCGCTCCTGCCGATGCCGGTGCGACCCCTTCGGCCGACAAATCCGGCCCTCACAGCCGGCGCGTGACGCGCTCCACCGCACGGGCCACGCGTGTCACGATCTCATCGACATCATCGCGCGTCACGATGAGCGGCGGGGCGAATCCGATGATGTCCCCATGAGGCAGCGAACGGACGATCACTCCCTCCTCGAGACAGGCGGTGACGATCTGCGAGGCCACTTTCTTCGCCGGATCGAATCGCACCCGCTTCGCGGGATCCTCCGCGAATTCGATCGCTGCGAGCAATCCTGCGCCACGGACCTCGGCGACACGCGGGCGGCCGGAGAACGCCTGCCGGAGCCGCTCGAGGAAGTAGGGCGCGATGTTCTGGACATGCCCGAAGAGTTGCTCGCGCTCGAGAATATCCAGGTTCGCCAGCGCCGCCGTCGCGCACAACGGATGCGCGGCAAGCGTATATCCGTGGCCGAACGGCCCGTACTTGTCCGAGCCCTGCTGCAGCGCGTTCCAGACCTTCTCGCCGATGAGCGCGCCTGACAGAGGCAGATAGCCGCTGGTGATGCCTTTGCCGACCGTGATCAGATCGGGCTCGATGCCGTAGCACTGCGCGCCGAATGCCTTGCCCAGGCGCCCGAAGCCGCACACGACCTCATCCGCGATGAGCAGGATGTCGTAGCGCCGCAGGACCTGTTGGATCTCTTCCCAGTAGCCCTGCGGCGGAGGAATGATCCCGCCGGTGCCCAGCACTGGCTCGCCGATGAAGGCGGCGACGGTGTCCGGGCCTTCGGTCTGGATGAGGGCCTCCAGGCGCGCGGCGCAGACCTGGGCGAAATCGCGCTCGCTCATGCCGGCTTCCGCGTGCCAGAAAAAGTGCGGCGTGATGGTATGCAGCACCGGACCCTGGGGCAGGTCGAACGCCTGGTGCTGGTTCTCCAGGCCCGTCAGGCTTCCCGACATGACCGTGGCGCCGTGGTAGCCGCGCCAGCGGGAGATGATCTTTTTCTTCTTCGGCCTGCCGAGCACGTTGTTGTAGTACCAGACGATCTTCATCTGGGTCTCGTTCGAATCCGACCCGGACAGCCCGTAGAACACCCGCTGCATGCGCCCCGGCGCCATCCCCAGCAGGCGCTCGGCGAGGCGGATCGCGGGCTCGTTCGAGTAGCCGGCATACGAGTGGAAGTAGGGCAGCTCCAGCGCCTGCCGGTGGATCGCGTCCGCGATCTCGCGCCGCCCATAGCCGACGTGCACGCAGTACCGGCCGGCGAATGCGTCGATGAGCTCCTGGCCGTCGCGGTCACGGACGCGAATGCCCTCGCCCCCGGAGATGATCCAGGGCCCGCCGAGCTCTCCTGAGGAGAACGGCCGCAGCTGGGTGAAGGGGTGCAGGATCGTCGCCCGGTCGAGGGCCTGGAGGTCCTGGGTGCGTGTGCTCATGCGTGCTGCCTTTGGAAAAATGTAACCGCCGGGTTTGTAAAGGTTGCGCTGCCGCTGCCGCTTGCTTCCGGGCCGGTCCCCCGGGGTCTCGGACCGATTCTTGCTCAGCTCCGCCCCTATAGGGAGTCGCCGGTTCTTCGGCGCCCGTAAGAGGGGTCATGACTATCCTGACGGCGATCGTTGACGCCCACGTCCACCTGCATACCTGTTACCGAGCCGATGAGTTGCTGGACAACGCTGCCCGCAATCTCTCCGCTGCGTGTCCGCAGAATGCCACGGGCTGTGCGCTGTATCTATTGATGGCGGAATGCCAGCAGGACGACTGTTTCGGCCAGTTCCGTGAGCTAGCAGTGAGCGACGATCCCGCGCGGCGGACGGCGCTTGGGCTGAAGGAGTGGTCCATCGCGCCCACAGCTGAAGATAGCAGCGTGCTCGCCACGAGCGGCGAGCAAAATCTCTTCATCGTCGCCGGTCGGCAGGTGGCCTGCCGCGAGGGGCTGGAAGTGCTGGTTCTCGGCACGACCCGGAAATTCGAGGACGGGCGTCCCATCCGCGAGCTGCTGAGAGAGACCGAAGCGCTCCGGGTACCGCGCGTCATTCCATGGGGACCGGGAAAGTGGCTGTTCAGCCGTGGACGGCTGCTGAATCAGCTGCTGCAGGAGTTCCGCAAGCCGACTCTGTTCCTCGGGGACGAGGGCGGCCGCCCGGGCTTCTGGGGCTATCCGGCGCACTTTGCCCTGGGAGCGCGGCTGGGTGTTCGGGACCTCCCAGGGACCGATCCGCTTCCCTTCTCGCACGATGTCGGCAAGGTCGGGCGGATGGGATTCCGAGTTCCCATCGCACTCGATCGCCGTCGACCGGCGGCGAGTCTCCTGCGCTCGCTGACCGATCCCAACGTCGCCTTCGACCGGTTCGCGACTCTGGAGCCACCGCTGCGGTTCGTGCGCAATCAGATCGGCATGCAGCTTCGCAAGCGGCGGCCGCCGGCGTCCACGTCGCGGGGTCCCGGCCCTAACGGTGGCGGGCCCACGGGCGGCGCCAGCGCCGGCGGGCCCACGCACAGAGTCAGCGGCGGGCCCACGGGCGGCGCCAGCGCCGGCGGGCCCACGCACAGAGCCGGCGGCGGGCTCAGGGGCGGCGCCGGCGCGCCCACACGCGGTCCCCACGCTGGCGGTCCTGACGCGGGCCGGCCGCTCTCCGGCTGACGGGGCGGGTGATGTGCGGCATCGCCGGTATTGCCACCCGAGGCGCCACGCCTGCGCGCGATCTGCTGACGCGCATGTGCGACGTGATGCAGCACCGCGGCCCAGACGGAGAGGGCATATACGTGGGCCCCGGCGCCGGCTTGGGAATGCGCCGCCTCGCTGTGATCGATCTGCAGACGGGCGACCAACCTGTCACCAATCGCGCCGGAACCGTACAGGCGGTTTTCAACGGCGAGATCTACAACTACCTCGAGCTGCGTGGCGAGCTCGCCGCCAAGGGCTACGCGCTGCGGGGTACCGGCGATAGCGAGATCATCCCTCATCTCTACGAGGAGTACGGGATCGAGTTCGTCACGCGGCTGAATGGGATGTTCGCCATCGCGCTGTGGGACAGCAAGTGCCGCCGGCTGCTGTTGCTGCGCGACCGCATGGGGATCAAGCCGCTGTTCTACAGCGTACGCAACGGCGCGCTGTACTTCGGATCGGAAGTGAAGTGCATTCTTGCCGGCGGTGGCTCGGCAGGCAGAATCGATCCGCGCGGCGTCGATCAGCTGCTGACCTTCGAGTGCACCGTGGCGCCGGCCACCTTGTTCGACGATGTCAGAAAGCTCCCGCCGGGCAGCTGGCTGGTGTGGCACGAAGGGCAGCTGCAGTCCGGTCGTTTCTGGTCGCCCGATGACTCCGCCGAGCTCGTGCGTGACGCACCGGAGGGGATCGCGGAGCGGCTGCGAGTAACGTTCACCGCCGCGGTAAAGAGGCAGCTGGCAAGCGATGTGCCGCTGGGCGCTTTCTTGAGCGGCGGCATCGACTCTTCCATCCTGGTTGCCGCGATGAGCTCAGTCTCGACGCGGCCTCCGCTGACATTCTCGGTCGGGTTCGGAGAGTCTTCCTACAGCGAGCTGCACTACGCGCGAGCTGTCGCGCAACACTGCGGCACGCGGCATCACGAGGAGCTGCTGACACCGGACTTTCTGGCATTGCTTCCGGACGTCGTCGCGCAACTGGATCAGCCCATCGCGGACTTCTCCGTCTTTCCCACACTACTGGTCTCGCGCATGGCGCGGAGTCATGTCACCGTCGCACTGGGTGGCGACGGCGCCGATGAGCTGTTCGCAGGCTACGACGCATACAAAGCGGACCGGTATGCCGCAAGAACGCTGGACTGGTTGCCGCGAGGCATGCGAACCCACATCGAGTACGCCGCCCGGCTGCTCCCGCTGAGCGAGGGCAAACGCGGGCTGGCAAATCAGCTGCGCCGCTTTCTGGAAGGGGCCTCGTTCCCGGCGGAATGGCGCCACATGCGTTGGATGGTGGCGTTGGGCGACTCCGCGCGGCTGCGGCTGTACCGCGATTCCTTTCGCGCCCAGGTGGCGGGGCAGGCGATGGAAACGATCCGCGCTGCCTTCACGCCCCCGGGGAGCGACTCGCTCGCGGATGAGATGCGCTGCGATCTGCGCCTGTACCTCCCGGACAACATCCTGACCAAGATCGACTCCATGAGCATGGCCACCTCACTGGAGGCGCGCGTGCCCTACCTGGACAACGACATGGTCGACCTGGCCCTGTCGATTCCATCGCGGCTGAAGCTGCGCGGCGGGGTGCGCAAGTGGATTCTGAAGAAGGCGTTTGCCGGAAGTCTGCCGCCGGCGATCCTGCGGCGCGGCAAGGAAGGCTTCAGCATGCCGATGAAGAACTGGCTCAACGACGACTGGAACCCTCTCATGCACGAGCTGTTGTGCCGGGAGAACCTGGCGCGCGACGGCCTGTTCGACGGCGCGCACGTGGAACGGATGATGCACGAGCACGAGACACTCTCCCGCAATCACAGCCACCTGCTGTGGGGCCTGATGGTGTTCCAGCTCTGGCGGGATCGCTTTGCTTCCAACCTCACCCACGCGGGAGAACGTGTCCATGCGGCGTGACCTCGGGCGCCTGGGCCGCGAGGGCTACGACGTCGTCGTCGTCGGGGGTGGGATCTATGGCGCATGCGCGACGCTGGAGGCTGCGCTCGCCGGGCTGAATGTCGCGCTGATCGAGGCGGGTGATTTCGGCCACGCCACCTCCAGCAACAGCTTGCGCACGCTGCATGGCGGATTACGCCACCTGCAGCGCCTGGACCTGCCGCGCATGCGCGAGTCGATACGCGCTCGACGGGAATGGTTGCGGCTTGCCCCGCATCTGGCCCGGCCGCTGCGCTTCGTGCTGCCGACTTCGGGGCACGGTCTCAAGGGTCCCGAGGCGATGCGCGCCGCACTGATCGTCAACGACCTCGTGAGCTTCGATCGTAATCGTGGCGTCGAGGCGGACGCGGAACTGCCTCGGGGCGCGGTGTGGAGTGGCAATCTGGCGCGCGCCCTTCTCACAGGAACGCGACTGCCTGAGTGCAACGGCGCGGCCACCTGGTTCGATGCGGTTTGTCTGAACACCGAGCGTCTTCTGTGGGCCGTCGTAGCCGACGCCGTCGAGAACGGAGCGTCGGTCGCCAATTACGTGCGTGCCACGGGGCTCAGCCGAGCCGGCGGAGTGCTGACCGCGGTGCGAGCTCGAGACGAGCTCACGGGAGCGGAATTCGACATCCGGACTCGCTGCGTCATCAACGCGGCCGGGCCGTGGGTCGGAGATTGGGCGGGCATCCGCACCGGTGACCGCAAGCCCCTGTACTGCGCCTCCAGGGCTTTCAACCTGTTGACCCGGCCGTTGCCCTTCAAGGAGGGAACCGGCTTCGCCGTGCGGCAGCAGAGTACCGGTCAGCTGCACACGTACTTCGTTCTACCTTGGAATGGGCGGTCGCTGGTAGGTACGCGCCACCTCAGGTGCGATCCGGCGACGCGCTCCGCGGCGGTGACGCATCAGGAGATTGTCGAGTTTCTCGATGACCTCAGCCGCGTGCTCGGCCGCAATCGCATCGGCGCTGCGGACGTGCTGGGCGTGTATGCGGGACTGCTTCCGCAGAAGAGCGCCGATGGCGATGCGGAGGTGCAGCTGCAACGCTCGGCCCGGATCATCGACCACGGCGCGGACGGCGCCCCCGGCGTGTTCAGTGTCATCGGGGTGAAGTGGACCAACGCGTGGCCCGTGGCGGAACGGGCTGTACGCTCGGCGTGCCATTTCCTCCGCGCACCCACGCGGTTGCCGGCCCAGCGGCCCCAATTGGGGAGCGCTCGCCCGGGGCTCGAGGCGGGCGCCGGCACGCGCTGGCGGCTGGATGCGGATTCAATGGCGCACCTGCGAGAGATGTACGGTCCGGCGCGTGCCGCGCTGTTCAGCCTGTTGGATCAGGATGAGACGCTCGCCTCCCGGGTCGTCGCGGACCTGCCGGTCATCCGGGGGCAGATCGTGCACGCCGTGCGGGCGGAGATGGCCGTGCAGTTGGCGGATGTCCTCATGCGGCGCACACCCCTGTATTTGAGCGAGGCCCTGGACGCTCCGGCGCTGGGTGCCTGCGCTGCGCTGGTGGCACGCGAGTTGCGGTGGAGCAAGGCCGAGACCGCCGCCCAGATCGAGCATGTCGAGTCGTTGCTGCAGGCTTTCCGCGGCCCGCTGCAGACGCAACAACCCGTTCCCACGGCCGCGCGGCAGAGCCTGCAGCCACAGGTGTCCCCGAGCTGAAAGGACCGAAGATGCCAGCACACCAACCCCTGACGCAGACGCCGGCGGACGCACCGCTCCCCTGGCAGCTGCAGATGTACCGCAAATCCCTCAAGAAGCGGCAGAAGGTCGAGCTGCTGATGCGGCTCGCCGGAGCGACCCACGGCAAGCGCTGTCTGCTGATCTCCGGGCACGACAACAACGGCGCCATGAATCATGAATTCCGGGCCGCCGGCGGCCTGTGGAGCTGGGGACAGGTGTATCGCGAGGGCATCGAGGAGATGGCGGAGTTTCTGCGCGATCCGGTCGCGCATATCGACATCAACCGCTTCCCCTATGCCGATGGAGCCTTCGATCTGGTCATCGTGATCGACGTGCATGAGCACTTCTCGCAGCTGGACGGCCTGAACTCGGAGATCGCGCGCGTGGTCGCTCCCGGGGGGACGGCAATCATCACGACCCCCAATGGCGATACGCGGCTGCCCGTCGCGGTGCTGAAGCGGATGATCGGCATGGGGCCGGAAGCCTATGGACACGTGGTACAGGGCTACCGCATCCGGGAGCTGCAGGCGATGGCCTCGGGGGTGGGGCTGAAGCCGCAGTCCTGCGGTGGCTACTCGCGCTTCTTCACGGAGATGGCCGAGCTGGTCATCAACTTCGCCTATGTCAAAGTGCTGTCACGCAAGAAGAAGCACCCGCAGGTCATGGAAGGCACCATCGCGCCGACCTCGAAGAAGGAGCTGGAGGCTGTGCGCAAGGAATACCGGATGTACTCGCTGATCTACCCGTTCATGTACGTGTTCTCGCTGCTGGACCGGCTCATTCCCGGCAAAGGCGGCTACGCGGTGGCGGTCGCTGCGAGAAAGACGCTGTGAAAGCGCTCGTGACCGGGGCCGGCGGATTCATCGGCTCACATTTCGTGCCGTATCTGGCGGCTCGTGGCTGGAGCGTGCGCGCTGTCGATGTGCACGAGGCACCTCCGGGAGTAACAGGCCCGGATGTCCAGTATCGCGTGATGGACATTCGCGATGCGCCGCAACTCGCCGAGGCCCTGGCGGGCGTCGACTATGTCTTCAACCTGGCCAGCGTCCACCTGGACGTGCACGCGAGCTTCGAGGAATTCGAGGCCGTCAACGTCAAAGCGCTGGAGAAGCTGGTGGAGCTGTGCAGCGTGAGCGGTGTGCGCCGGCTCGTCCAGGTCAGCAGCGTGGGTGTCTACGGACATGTGCAGTCTCCGCCGGCGAACGAAGCCGCCCCGTTGAATCCGCAGAATGACTACGAGCGAACCAAAATGGCTGGGGAGGAGGCCGCGCGGCGATCGGCAGCCCGCACGGACATGGATGTCGTGGTGATCAGGCCCTCGTGGGTGTACGGCACGGGGTGTCCCCGCACGTTGAAACTGATCCGCTCGCTGCGCAAGGGCCGGTTCTTCTATATCGGTCCCGCGCGCAACCTGCGGCACCCGGTCTACATCGACGACGTGTGCGATGCGCTCGTTCTGGCCGCGCAGGCCGGTCGAGAGGTGGCGGGGCAGACCTTCAATGTGGCCGGCCCGCGCTGGATGACTGTCGAGGAGATGGTGGGGCAGTTCGCAAGCGCGATCCACGCTCGTCCTCCATCGCTTCACGCACCGCGCTGGCTCGGACTCGCGGTCGGATGGACCGCTGAGCAGGTGAGCGCGCTGGTGGGAGCCGAGCCCCCGATGTCCCGGCGGACGCTGGCGTTCTTCGAGAATGACAATGCGTTCGACATCGGCGCCGCGCGGCAGGCGCTCGGATTCGAGCCGAAGGTGGATCTAGCGAACGGGGTACGGCAGATTGCCGCGACCGTGCAGTAGGTGCGGGACGGCTACCCAGACCGCCGCCAGCGTGCGAACCAGCCAGCCGGCGGAGATTCCATAGAGCACGCCCGTCAGGCCCCAGGGCGCGGCGATGAACGCGCCGGCACAGGCGAGTATGACGGAGCTCCAGGCACTGAGGCCGATGTGGCGCAGGTCCTTCTCGTCACCCAGTGCGACGACGATCGACGTTGCGAACGCGCTGCAGACCTTCAGCAGCCCCGACACGATGGCCGCCAGCATCAGGGCGTCGCTCAGGTCGTAGCGGCCGTCCAGGAACCAGTGCGCGATCGGTGGCGCGATCAGCCATAGGATGACCGCTCCGCATGCCAGCCCCGCGCTCACGATACCGATCTCGCGAGCGAGGAGCCTGCGTCGCGTGCGCACTCCCTGTGCGGCACGCATCTCGGGAATCAGAGTAAACAGCACTGCGCTCTGGATCATGCGGAAGGGTGAGCCGACGAGCGAGGCGACAACGCCGTACAGCGCCAGATCGTGCACGCCCACCGTCGGGACGAGCACGAGCCGCTCGAGCTGCAGGAAGACCGCGCTCGCCATCGTAATGCCGACCAGCGATAGCGCTTCGCGCCACAGCGCGATGAACCTGGGCGGGCTCGGCGCAGTCCGCTGGCGGTTGACCACCAGGTACCAGGTGCCCGCGAAGCAGATGAGCCCGGCCCCTGCCAGCAGCCCGCTCAGAGTCGAGGCCGACCTGAAGCTGGGAATCATGGCCAGCAGCGCCACGGGTGCCAGCGCCATGTTGGGCATGATCTGCAGCAGCCACGAGGCAATCCCGAACTGGCGCTGTCCCTGGAAATGGGCCACAACCGCCAGGCACGCGCCCGTGGCCGCCGTGGCGACCGCTAAAGCGATCAGCATTCCAGCGGACAGGTCGTACACCAGCGCCGCGACAATCGCCGTGAGCACACCCGTCAGAACGCAGGCGGCCAGTGCCCAGCGGCGCAGATACGGCCCGAAGGGCAGGCCGCGCCGGGCGACGATCTGGTCCAGGCCGAGCGGCGCTCCCAGCATGGCGACCGAGAGGATGCCGATGAACAGCAGCAGCAGGCCGTACTCGCCAGAGGACAGCTCCCGGGCGAACAACAGGTTGCTGAGGGTGAACGCTATACCGCCGCAGCCGAGCGCCAGCGCGGCTCGTAGCGAGGGAGACTTCAGGAAGGCTCGCAGGATCACGCGACTGCGGGAGCTGTCGTGGACGCGATGGGAGCGGGGCTCGCGGCGGCGAGGGTACCAACCTCCGCCGCGGCAGCCGCGGCCGAGATCTGCACCCAGGGCCACTGCCTGGCGGCGGGGCGGGGCCCCGTCAGAAGCAGGCGCTCCCACAGGCTGACATTGAGTAACGTCCAGAACAGGTGGCTGTGATTGTGGCGCAGCTGCTGGTGCTCGTTCCACAGCCGCTCGAGCACGCTCTTGCGAAAATGCTCCTCGATCAAGCGTGATGAGAACACCGAATCATGCGTCAGCTGCAGCAGCTCGCCGCGGATCCAGTTCTTCATCGGAATGCTGAAGCCCTGTTTGGCGCGCGTTGCGATCCCTTCCGGGAGGCGTGCATGCATGGCGCGCTTCAACAGCCACTTCGTGGTAAAGCCGTGGAGCTTGGCGCTCGTCGGCAGGGAATAGCAGTACTCCACGACCCGATGGTCGAGAAACGGCGGCCTGACCTCCAGCCCGTGCGCCATCGACATCTTGTCGACTTTCATCAGCACGCTGTCCGGAAGGATGGTGTTGAGCTCCAGATACTGTTCGCGCGCCCCGCGCTCGCGGGGTGCGTGCTCCGACCAGCGCCGCAGCGGTGTGAACGGACCCGTATCGACCGTGCGCAGCAGCTCGGGCGTGAAGATCTCCGTCGCCAGGCGCGGATCCAGGAAGTATTGCCAGCGCAGGTGGGCGCCTTCGGCCGGCAACACGGCTCCCTGCAGGAAGCGCTTGAGCACGTTGCGCGGCCCCTTCTTCACATCGTTGTCGCTGAGCCTGCGGATGAGCGCATGGTAGAGAGCCCGGCGGCTCGGCAACGGCACTCGCGCGAGCCAGGCGGCCGCCTTGCTGGCGCGAAAGCGGTCATAACCCATCAGCAGCTCATCGCCCCCGTCACCGCTCAGAGCGACCTTGACCAGGCGCCGCGCCTCCTCGCAGATGAGCATGAACGGCAGGTTCGAGGGATCCGTGGTGGGCTCATCGAGGTGCCACACGGAGCGCTCGATCGCGTGCGCATCCACCGGCTTGATGAGCAGCTCCCGATGTTGCGTTTGAAAGTGCGCGGCGACGCGGCGTGCGTACTCGAACTCGCTGAAGGATGCTTCGCGGTAGCCGAGCGCGAAGGTCTGCAGTCCCCGCGGCACCGATTCGCTCAGGAAGCTGACCACCGAGCTGGAGTCGATGCCGCCGGAGAGAAAGGCGCCCAGCGGCACATCGCTCATCAGGTGCTCCGAGCAGCTGCGCTGCAGCAGCTCGCACAGGGCTTCCGGAGAGGCGTCGACTGCCCGGGCCTCGAGCGACCAGTAGCGCTGCAGGCGCGGCGGGGCTTCGCCCTCGAGGATCAGCAGACAGCCGGGGAGGAGCTTGCGGATGCCGGCAAACAGGGTCTCGGGAGCGGGCGTGAACTCGTATCCGACCAGATCGAACAGTGCCTGACTGTTGACGGTGCGCGGCTGCTGCGGGTCCGCCAGCAGCGCCTTGATCTCGGAGGCGAAGCGGATGCGCCCGCCCTCGGCGCTGTAGTAGAGCGGCTTGATGCCCAGGCGGTCGCGTGCCAGCACCAGGCGGCGCCGGGGCGCGTCCCAGATCGCCAGCGCGAACATGCCGGTGAGGTGCTCGACGAACTGCAGGCCGAACTGCTCATAGGCGTGCACGATCGCTTCGGTGTCGGTCCGGCTGCGGAAGACATGTCCTGCCCGTTCCAGCTGCGTCCTGAGTTGCGCGTGGTTGTAGATCTCGCCGTTGAAGGTGATCCACACCGTGCCATCTTCGTTGGACAGGGGCTGGCGGCCGGTGGTGCTCAGGTCGACGATGCTCAGCCGGCGGTGTCCGAGAGAGATTCCGGGGGCGACGTAGGAGCCCTCGGCATCCGGACCGCGATGCACGAGCGTCTCCTTCATCCGTTCGATGAGGTGCTCGTCAGTCCAGTTGAATCCGCAGATTCCGCACATGATGAATACTCAGGCGCCCACGCCAACTGCCGCGCGCCGGCCACTCAGCACAGAGTCGAAAACCTGCAGCACACGCCGCGCTGCCTGTTGCCAGCCGAACGCGCGGGCCCTGAGAAGGCCGTCTCGCGCCAGCTTCTCCCGCAGCTCCGAAGACTGCGTCACCTCGTGCAGCGCGCGAGCAATGTCCTCCTCGTCATAGGGGTCGATGAGGCGTGCAGCGTTGCCCGCGACTTCCGGGGCAGCACCCGTCGAAGGCACGATGGCCGGACAGCCGCTGGCCATGGCCTCCAGAATCGGAATGCCGAAGCTCTCGCACAGCGTCGCGAGCACGAAGCATTCGGCCAGCTGGTAGGCCTGGTGGATCCGCTCGTTCGGAACGAACCCCAGGAACTGAATGCCCTCCAGGTCGGTCGCGCAGAACCCTCGTGCCAGGAGGTATTCGCGGACGTCGCGCCCGGCGACTACCAGGGGAAGCGGCTGCGGCGATCTGTGCCGGTACAGCCGATAGGCGCGCACCAGGCGCTCGTTGTTGCCGCCGGGATAGGCTGACATCTTCCTGTTGCCCGTATGCAGCACGCGCGCCACGGTGAACAGGTACCGGTCGGGCAGCCGGTAATGCTCGCGGAATTCGTGCAGCGACACCGGATCGCGCTGCGAGTTGAAGCTCGGGGCGACGCCAGCGTGCGTTACCGCCGCTCCCGCGAGCTTCATCCCCGTGCGGCGTGTCAGCTCCGTGAGCGTCGACTGGGAAATGCCGAGCAGTCCGCTCGCTTTGCGACAGTAGAGAGGCAACATGAGGCGGATGTAGAGATTGTCCCACCAGGGATAGTTACCCGGGTTCACGTACCAGTCGCAGCTCTGCAGCACGAACACCCCGGGGATGCGCGACAGCAGCGGCAGAGAGAACTTCGGATTGAACACCAGGTCCGCCGCGCAGCGCCGGGCGGCTCTCGGCACGGCTACCTGGTCCCACCACAGTTTGCTCGAGCCGCCCAGGACCTGGGTCTGCACGTTGGCGAAACCCTCGAACAGGCGCCGCGAGCGCGAGCTGCCCAGCAGCACGACATACCGGGTCGTGATGTCGAGCGCGAACAGATGTCGGAGCAGTTCGCGCGAGTACACGCCCAAGCCGTCCGGTTGGTCCAGCAATCGCGCCATGACGGCGATGGTGCGTCCGGCATTCACGGGGCTGGACTGCTCGATTTGCGCGAGTGCCGCCATGTCAATGAGCGAGGTGCTGCGTGCGGGAGATCCCTGTCACTTTGCCCGTGGCGATGCTCAGGAAGCTGCTGCGTCCGGAGCCCGGCAGCAGCCGCAGCCAGTCGGACTTGATTCGCCCGAAGGCGCGCAGCGGAAGCCGGCCCCGGGCGCGCCGGAAGTCCAGCGCCACCCCGAACACGCCCCGCAATCCGAACCGCCGTGCGAGCTCCAATGACCAGGGTGATCCCATCATCCACGGGTAAGCGAGATAGTGCGGTGAATAACCCATATGGCGCAGAAAAAGTTCCCGGGATTGCTCGAACTCGGAAGCCACCAGCGCCCTGACGGCCGCCTCATCGGCCCAGCGGCCGGGCATCCCCGCAAGTGAATGCTGGCGGCGGAGGTGGCTGAGCCAGTCCCGGCGCTCGAAGAACGCCGCCCCCCCGAGCCGGGCCACCGTGTCGACACACGCCTGGGTCGCAGCGGGGTCCTCGACGAAGCGCTTTCGTGCGGAGAGCAGGGGCATCGCCGCATAGATCGGCGTACCCAGCGCGGGACGGCCCAGCTCCTCGCCGCTTGCGCCGTTGCGCATCGGCCAGTCATAGATGTCGTAGTGCGCCAGGGTTCGGGGATTGGCGAACTCCACCACGCGTGGCGAAGTGAAAACCAGAGCGTGGCGGTGGGCGTGAGACTGGACATCGACGAGCCCCGACCGGGCGGCCTCGCGCAGCTGCTCCCAGCTCATGAACCGTTCCGGGTCCGCAGGAGCCGGGGGGGCG
>Ga0207695_10005604_pt1 | contig 16583 bp, 15 predicted proteins | sample KBSC54metaG_FD_184354 | JGI IMG/M metagenome (GOLD analysis project Ga0207695, IMG submission 184354) | Corn rhizosphere microbial communities from Kellogg Biological Station, Michigan, USA - KBS C5-4 metaG (SPAdes) (version 2) | ecosystem: Host-associated > Plants > Roots > Rhizosphere > Soil... | reverse complement strand
GCCGAATTATTGGGCGGCTTTGTTGTGGCGCAAGCTGATGGGCTCAACGGTTCTCAACCCGGGCGGGTCCAGGACCGGCGCTCCGCATTTATATGCGCACTGTTTGAACGATACGCCGGGGGGCGTCGTTCTTCTCGCGATCAACACCGATCGCGGCGCTGCCAGGACGATCACTGTTTCCGCGAATTCCGAGCGATACACGCTGACCGCGCCGGAACTGGAGGGCACGCACGTGGATCTGAACGGGAAGGAACTTCAACTCGGAGCGGGCGATTCGATTCCCCAGCTCAAAGGCATCGGGGTTCCTGCGGGAGAGATTGCCTTGCCGGCTGCCACCATCACCTTCCTTGTAATTCGCAACGCGCATAATGCAAACTGCCGTTGACTCAGGCGGCATTCCGTGCGTTTTCCATCAGTGTACCCGAACTCCGCGGGGGCGTTTGCGACATTGCGCCGGCTGAGCTGTGAAATATGAGCGGTAGCAGAAGCCGATTTTGACGGCGCACAAGCCAGAAAGCAGAAGCAGAGTTATGCCGCGATTTTGATTTTAAGCTCTCTCAACGCCTTAGAAAGAAGTGAGGCCAAGTCAGCAGGCCGACGGTCTGGGAATCTGTAATCTTGGCGGTTGTGTGATGACAGCGATAATCCTGAGGAATCTGACGCGATGTAATACGATGCGGATAGAGTGTGAATGAACGGTGCCTGAGACTGCCGGAGCGCGCAGCTACCCATATACAGGGATGGCGTGCTGCGCTTATTATGGAACTCTTCAACCTCGCTATCAAGGTTATTTAGCGCATCGATTAAACCTGGAATCCTGTCCTCGCCAACATAAATATAATCTGTCCCGTTTCGGTTTCCGAGTTCGACTTTAACACCAGCGGCTTTCTGTGCCGGCGACGCTTGAGCCAGAATCGCAGTCACCATAACATGGGTCTCCGCGCTATCAAAGCGGCCAATCTCCGATGACCAAGTCACTTCCACATTCGGCTGTTGGAGGTACGCCTCCAGGGCCGATGGACGCAGCGCAGATTCTTGACAGAGAATAATTTCCGCGGTGAAGACGCAGAGGATGGGGATCGAGAACCGCATAACGCGCCTCCTTGCTTAGCTTTTATAATACTTTAAAACGTGATTGTGTGATTGCGGCGATCCTGAGTGCGCGGCACCGCATTGCTTCACTTCGCGACTCCCATTTATCATCGTAAGGCCAATAACCCCATGCCATCGCTCTCTGTCCATGACTGGCGGGCGGGGGATTATTGGCGGATCGCCGCCGATCCGCAGTTGTCGGCTTGCCGGGACCCGAGGGCATTTTCCTCACCGATGTGATATATGTGTTCTGTTCGAGACGTCCCTGCAGTCGATGCTGTTCCTGAAAGTCTTCCATTTGTTAAGGAGATTTCCATATTGCATAGAATGCGGATCGCGAAATTCGTAAATAGGCAGTTCCGAAGAGACCCTGCAGAATCCTACCGCGTTCACTCTGGAAAAAATCGAAATGGCGCCGCCGTCGCGGTTTCCGTCGATCCAAAAAATTACAAGCGAGAGGTGAAAGGATGCAGACCCGCGCAAAATATTTGGTTAATTTAATGCTCTTCGGCTCCCTGGCATTGGCACAGGACCGGGGCGCCATCAGAGGAGTTGTCACCGACCCCTCAGGAGCAGCTGTGCCGGATGTTGCGGTCACGGCAGAAAATGTGAAGACAGGCCTCAAGGTAACCGCCAACACGGGTGCCGATGGAACCTACAACATCCTGTACCTGGCCGTGGGCGATTACAAGGTAACCACGGAGAAAGCCGGCTTCCGAAGATCCGAAAACACCGGCGTGAGGGTGGACGTGGCCACCGTCGCGGAAGTGAATATTGCCCTGGCGGTGGGAACTGTCGATCAGACAATTGACGTCACATCTACGGCTCCGGTGCTAGAAACGACCGGAACCAATCTCGGAAAGGTGGTGGCAACCCAAGCGATCACCGATCTGCCGTTGTTCATCACCGGCGGCAGCCTCAGAAGCAACCTGGCGTTTGTGATTCTGACTCCCGGTGTGATCGGGCCCGCCACCAATCCGAGGATCGGCGGCGGTCTGCTCGACGGCCAGAGCGAGCAATTGGACGGCGCCGAATCTAATAGTGAACGCCGCAACGACCCGGGGATGAACGGAGTGAGCGTCGAGGGAATGGAGGAGTTCAAGGTACAGAGTTCGGGTTATTCCGCCGAGTATGGCCGCACGTCCAACGGCGTGATCAACTGGGTGACCAAATCGGGAACCAACCAGGTCCACGGCAGCGGCTTCCTTTTCAATCGGAATGAAGTTTTCAACGCTCGCGGATTTACCTACTCGGCTTCCAAGAGGCCGATCGTACGCCAGTGGAATCCAGGCGGAAGTTTTGGCGGGCCCATCTATATTCCAAAATTGTTTGACGGCCGGAACAAGGCATTCTTTTTCTTCGCCTATGAACGAGCGTCGACGCGGAACGGCCAATCGACCGCGCTGGTGAGTGCGCCTATCGACGAGTTCCGGATCGGAGATATGCGCCGTAATGTGGATTCGACGGGCAAGACGATTCCGCTATACGATCCGTTTGACGCCAATGGGAAAATCATCCCGAACGCGGCGGATCGTCCACGGATGCAATGCAACGGTGTCTTGGATGTGATTTGTCCGAACCGGATCGATCCCACCGCGGCCCGGCTGATGGCGTTGCTACCTCATCCTGACGATCCAACGCAAATAGCCAATAACTACCGGTCGCGGAGCTATTCGACAGCCAGGTCTTCTCTTCCTTCGATTAAGTTCGACTATATCTTTACGGAAAAGCATCGCATCAGTTATCTTTTCAGCCACTTCTTCAGCCCGGCCACGCCGAGTATCAACAATCTTCAAGGGCTTCCCGGTACCGGCTTTCCTTCGGAATCTCTGGTCGAATACCATCGGTTGAACGACGACTATACGATCACGCCGAACCTGTTGAATCACGTAACCATCGGGTACAACCATCGGCACATTATTGAGGCGCCAGGTTACGTCAGCCAATTCCCCGCCGACTTGGCGAAGGCCACATACGTAGCGGGCACGGTGACACCGCTTGCTCCCGGAACTTCGAGCACCTATACCACCAGTTTGGCTACTTGGGGGAATAGTGTATTCACGGACTCGCGTCAAAGGACGACGGACTTCAAGGAACAGTTGGCGTGGCTCAAGGGAAAGCACACTCTGAAGTTTGGAATGGATTATTTGAGAGGCATCTATCGCCGGCTTGACTACAACGGTGCGTATGGAACCGTCAGTTACAGCGCAGCCGGAACCGGGAATCCGAATGTCGCCAACAGCGGTTCCGATTGGGCGTCGTTCCTGCTGGGAGTGGCCAGCGGCGGTGGCTTCCGTTACCCGGACGACACCGCGTTCTACTGGCCTTACTATGCCTGGTATGTGCAGGACGACATCAAGGTGAGCAGAAAATTTACGCTTAATGCCGGGTTGCGCTATGAGATACCGGTCCCCAAGCAAGAACGGCATCTTCACAATTCCAACTTCTGCCCTACGTGCCCAAATGCCGCGGCGGGAGGGTTACTGGGAGCGATGGTCTATGCCGGCGTCGGTGGCCAACCAAGCCGCTTCGGCGAAACCAGAATGAATGCTTTCGGGCCGCGGCTGGGCTTCGCGTATCAGCTTGATGCCAAGACTGTAATTCGCGCGGGCGGGTCGATCTACTACCAGCCTGCGCGCGAAGATGGCAACGCCGATAACGGCATACAGGGTTTTGGCGGAACATTTGGAGCGATCGGAAACTCGCTTTCGAACGGGATCTCATATCTGGTGAAGGACGGCTTCACATCATTCGCGCCACAAATCGCGGCGTTGCGCCCGCCGATCCCAGACCCGGCCACGCTCAGCGCAAACCTGCTGAACCAGTCCCCCTTCTACTACAATCCGACGGCCGGCCGGGTACCCTACTTCGGAGATTGGAATCTCACGATTGACCGCACATTGAGCTCGAGCTCAGTATTCCGCGCGACGTATCATGCCACGATCGGAAATAAGCTGCTGTCGCGGCAGCAGAACCAGAACCAGCTTGACCCGAAGTATTGGGCCATTTACGGAAGTCTCTTGGGCCAGCCGGTGAGTTCGGTGCTGAATAATCCCGTCGTGGTCGCTTCGGGATTCAAATTGCCGTATCCTAACTTCCCGACGAACCTGCAATTGCAGCAGGCCCTTCGTCCATTTCCGCAGTACTCCGGAATTGGAAGCGATGCGGGCGGTCAGAACGACGGGCACATGACTTTCCACGCCCTGGAAACCAGTTTCGAGCACCGCTTCAATCATGGTTTGTACTTACTGGCTTCCTATACATTCGCGAAACTGATTTCCGGCTCGAATGGTGAAGACGCCAATCGCACGAGCGACGGCAACGTCCAGAATCAGTACAACCGACGGCTGGACAAAGCCGTGGCGAGTCAGGATACACCTCACAACATTCGCATCAGCTATGTGTACGAGCTTCCCGTAGGAAGGGGGAAACAGTTCCTGGGGAACACGAATTCAGTGCTCAATGGGGTGATTGGCAATTGGAAAGTATCGGCAATTCACACCTATGTGAGCGGCACGCCGTTGATGATCAATTGTAACCAGAACTTTTTCGGCGCGGGCGCCAATGCGAGGTGTAGCTTTGCACCCGGCGTATCAACCGGTGCGATTCCGCTGCTGAATCCAGCCTGGACCAAGACGAATGCATTTACCATTCCTTATCTCAACGACGCCGCCTTCGTGTTGCCGCCGAATATGACGTACGGCGATACGGGGCGCAGGCTCTCGTTCCTTCGGACGCCATGGACAGTGCAAGAGGATGTGTCGCTGATCAAGAACTTCCTAGTCAGCGAGAAGGTGAAGCTCGAATTGCGGGCATCGGCCTCAAACCTTTTGAACCGGGTCACATTCGGCGGTTTAACCACCAGTCCAAATACGACCCAGAGCAGCAGCCAATTTGGACTCTTTACTGGGCAAGGGAACAGCCCTCGCAACATCCAGATGGGCGCCCGAGTTTCGTTCTGAGCGGGGGGCGATGCGAATCACCGGCGTGTTTCTCGCGCTCCTGTTACTCGCAGCCGACTCGGCACAAATTGCTGATGACCGTAGTGCAGACGAGCGGCTGAGCTTTCAGACAAACGGACCATGGTCGCCGAGGGCGAACCTGAATGCGGATGTCGCCATGGTGTATGGCATCGGCCCTCGCATGCCGGCAAACATTGAAACGTGGCGGCAGCACGGGTATGCCGTGCACGTGATGACGGGAGTGGCTTGGGGCCAGTATCAGGACTACTTGAACGGGAACTTTGATGGGATTAATCATTGGGATCAAGCTCAGACCGAGAGCACGGGCAAGAGAATCCTTCACGGAGGCAATGCCAATGTGCCCTATATTTCTCCGGGAGAGAATTACGGTAAATATCTCACCGTCGGAGTAAAGCGCGCGCTGGATGCCGGCGCTGAAGCGATTTATCTGGAGGAGCCGGAGTTCTGGGCGCGCGGTGGCTGGGCGGAAAACTTCAAACGGGAATGGAATGCTTATTACCACGAAGAGTGGGAGCCGCCAAACTCATCGCCTGACGCGCAATACCGGGCCTCGAAGCTAAAGTATTATCTCTACCGGCGGGCGCTTTCGCAGATTTTCGATTTCGCGAAGGAGTACGGTAAGACCAACAATCGGACGATCCGCTGCTACGTTCCCACTCACTCTTTGATCAACTATGCGCATTGGAAAATTGTGAGTCCCGAGTCCTCGTTGATTGATGTGGGGGCGGACGGCTACATTGCGCAGGTGTGGACCGGCACGGCGCGTACGGCCAATTATTACGAGGGACGGCGGAAGGAGCGCACATTTGAAACGGCGTTCCTGGAGTACGGCGCAATGCAGAACCTGGTGCGCGCATCCGGGCGGCGCGTTTGGTATTTGAACGATCCTATCGCAATCCGAACCATGATTGGGATGACTACCGGACGAATTGGGAGAGCACCTTGACGGCATCGCTTCTTCAACCGGAAGTTTGGCGGTATGAAATTATGCCGTGGCCAGACCGCGTGTTTAATAGCCGTCATCCGGTTGGGAAGGGGAATGCCGAGCGGGCCGGTATTCCGAAGCCCTATGAAACAGAATTGCAGACCGTTATCAACGCGCTGGGTGAGATGAAGCAGCCGGATGTGCGATGGGGAAAGCGGGCACGGGCGAGATAGGAGTCCTTATTTCCGGTACGATGATGTTTCAGCGCGCCGATCCAAATGCCTCGGATGCGAATCTGGGATCGTTTTACGGCCTTGCGCTGCCTCTGGTCAAGCATGGCGTACCGGTGGAACCGGTCCAGATTGAGAGCGCGACTGCGGCCGGGTTCCTCAAGGCGTACAAGCTACTGATGCTGACCTACGAAGGACAGAAGCCGCCTACGCCGGAGTTTCTCGATGCGCTTGCAAATAGGCTGCGAGACGGCGGAGCGTTGGTGGTGATTGACGATGACGGCGATCCGTACAATGCTGTTCGGGAGTGGTGGAATACGGCTCCGCTGTCGTACGGCACGCCGCGGCAACATCTGTTTGGAAAACTTGGTATTCCAAAGGACGCAATTGGCTTACACAAGGTTGGAAAAGGCGTCGTGTGGCGGGAAGCTCTTTCCCCGGCTGCCCTCACTTATAAAAAGGATGGCTCGGAGACCATACGAAGAATTGCCCGCCAGGCTGCCGCTGCCGTGAAGTTGCCCTGGAAGGAAAGCTATTCGCTGGTATTGCGGCGCGGACCGTACATCGTTGTGGCGGGTCTGGATGAGTCGGTGCCCGATGCAAAGCCATATGTCTTGCGCGGCCGCTACCTGAATTTGTTCGATCCCGATCTGCCGGTGCTGAACACGGTTACCGTTACCGCGGGAGTTCGCATGCTGGTGGACTTGAATTGGACCAAAGCGACGGTGCCAACAATCGTGGCTGCGAGCTGCCGTCTACGGGACGAGAAGGTGGATGGCAAGACATTACAGTTCCGGGCCGATGGCATCGAGGGCACGAATTCCATTGTTGCGGCGCGGAGGGCGCCGGTGGAAATACTGATCGGCGGGCGGCCCGGTGGAGCGCTCGATGTATGACTTTTCGCAGGGTATGGCTCGCGAGCGCTTTCTTAACTCTGTGGAGCCTGTGTCTGTCGAGGTACATTTTTGACGACCATCATTAACGACACAGTTGGATAGAAGGAAAGCTCCTCCGGCTCGCGGTTAGAGCCTCGGCGTGGTATGCCGGATACAAGTATTACCGGTGGATCGTCGCTGCCCCCCAGTCGTTGGGCGGAAAGCTGGCCGACTCTTTCCATGCGGCTGCTTGATCCCGACATGAAATGACGTCAGTTTAGGATGTCTTCGATATCTCGATCTCGCTTAGCATGTGACACGCGCACAATTTCCACCGGGCTCCTGGCGGGGTCATATATGAGGAGGTAAGAGAGGACGGACCAAAATTTCACTCGATCGTCAGTCAAGTCTTGTCGAACATAACCCGCTTGAGGATGGCCCGCCGTATTTCACCCATTATGTCGCGCGTTCGAAGAGTACCCGCTTCGTCGAGGAGATAGCTCGGATAATTTCGAGGTCGCGCGCAGCTTCGGCCGAGAGAACGAATGCCTTTACGTGTGGCCGTCGCGTACCAGGGCCTCGAGTTCGGCTTCGATGCGATCAAAAACAGCATCACCATCGACGCCTTCTCCCCTACGAAGGGATTGGAGACCTTCGCCGATCTTCTTTCGGATAACATCCTTGCGGAGGACGAGCATCCGGTCGCGCTCTTCCATCAATTGCAGCGCCTCGCGAACCACTTCGCTGGCGGAATTGTAGCCGCCGGACTGCACTTTTGCTTGAACGAGATGTTCGAGTTCGGGGGTGAGGTGGATGTTCATGCTCTCAACGCGAGAATATCGCTTTATACAGATGCGGACAACTTACCATCATCCTCGCGCGTCTAGTCAATATGAACGGTTGGGTAGAATAGCGGATGATGCTACGTTACCTGGGCATCGCCCTGGTTTTTGGCTTGGAATTTATGGTTGGTGCCCCGTTACCTCCGCTGGTTTGCCCGGCTGGTGGTCCTATTGGGAGCGTGGATCTTCGGGTTTCTTCGCCTCGGGGCGGCTCCGATTCCCTGCCTTTGCGTACGATTAACCGCTTGGAAGAGGGCGATAAGCTCGTGTATCGTCCGCTTCTTCGTTCCGGCGAAGAACGCAAGGGCGAGGTCACTGTGGTGCTGGTCCCGGCGGATAAGAGTGCTACGGGCGAGAAGATCGTCATCCTTGAACCTAAGCCGGCTAACAAACCACAGGAGTGGAATGTTCCCTGGCGCACTTCGGTCGTCGCTTATGTGTATGGCCCGGCGGGTTTGAATGCCAAACGCGTCCGGACCTTTCTTTCCCGCGATGATGAGTTGGTGGCTCAGCTTGCCGACTATGCCGAAAAGACTGCTCAAACCGAGGCTTTGATCGGGGCGCTGGCGTCGCCAAACAGCTCGGCGGCTAGCGTCCAGGCTGCTCTGCAAGGGTTCTCATCCCAATATGGGTTGAACGTCCAGATCGACCGCTCTGCGCCGACGGCGCAGCAGGCGACGACGCTGTTCCGGACTTTGAACCCTGTGATCGCCACCTATGATCCAATTTCTCCGCAGGGCGGATCGCAGCCGATGGGACAGACGGCAATGCTGGCGACGTCGGTGGCGGGATTGTTCTTTGGGAGCCCGGTGGGCCTGGCGGCGGGCGGTACGGCGATGTTGATGGAACTGCGGTCGGTGGCGTTTCCTAAGGCGGAGTTCCGGTCTTCGTTTTCGCAGACTATGCCGAACGATGGGTTGGGCCTGTGCGGACGGCGTAACCCAGCTCCGCCGCATACGAAAGTCGCTTATCTTTGGGCGTCGCGCGTGCCCAACGTTGGTCCTCCACAGATTTCGGTGGGCAAGGCCAGTTCGCTGCCGATGGGCACGAAGTCGCCGCTGCCTGTGACGATGACCGATCCGGAGTGGAAGGTTGTGGATCGTGTGCACAATTGGGCACTCGAGCCGGAGAGCGGGAAACCCATTCCGGTAAAGGTGCAGAAGCTGGGGGACACCAAACAATTGGAACTCGATCTGGGCCAGCCAGTGAAGCCGGGCAAGTACACGTTGATTGCCGATTGGGATTGGGATCACTTTCATACGAAGGGAGCGATCGACGTGCGGCCGCTCAGCGATTTCGGGCAGACGCGGCTGATGGCGTCGTCGCAGGATCTTCTGGTGTCGAGGACTGGCAAGGTGCCGGTGACACTGGAGGGGAACGATTTCGAGTTTGTGACGAAGGTCGAGATCGAGAAGTTGAACGATAAATTTGCCGCGCCGCTGGTGGTGCCGTTTGTGCTTCCGCAGGGAGTGAGGCAAGGTCCGCAGGACAAAATGGATGTCCAGGTGAATACGATCGACATGGATCCGGGGCAGTACAAGTTGATTGTTACGCAGGTGGATGGCAAGACACACAATGTGGACCTGAAGATTCTGCCGGCGCCTCCGCGTATTGCCAATCTGCCCGTCGTATTGAATCAAGGCGTTTCCAAAATGGAATTCACCTTGAAGGGCCAGCGGCTCGATCTCCTGAAGCGGCTCGAGTTGGCGCGGGGGAGCGCGGAGTTGGGAATGGTGTCGGCGGACCAGACGGAACGGCCTTTGCGCCTGAAGATGGCGAAGGACATCGCCCCGGGGACGAGCCTGGCGCTGAAAGCATACACGGAAGGCCGCAGCGAGCCGCTGACGTTTTCCGATGCTGTGCGGATTGTGGGTCCGCAGCCGGAGATCGTCGAGGCGCGTGTGTCTCAACCGGTAGATCAGGACGTGCAACTGGAGGGCACCGAGTTGCCGGGCGGGATGTACTTGAGCGCGATGATGCGGGTACGCCATCTGCAATCGAATAGTGTGGTGAAGCTGGGTTGCGCCGGCCAGGATTCGCCGGTTGTTTCGCTGCGGCTTGGTGAGCGCAAGGGCGCGCTGAGTTTTCAGCAACTGACAGCGGACCAGGTTTTCCTTTCGTTCGATACCGGCGAATGGGTGAATGGCTGCGTGCTCGGCGCTATTGTGGCGAACGGCAGTGAGGGTGAAAGCGGGAGTTACCCGCTGGGACGTATTGTTCGAGTACCGAAGATCGAGAAACTCGAACAGGCGGAGGCCGCGCCGGATGCCAATGAATTTCGCGCGAGCCTGACGGGTGAGAGCCTGGAAACCATCGAGAAGACGGGGTGGCGTGAGGACGAAGGAGTACCGGTGGCGGGAATCCCATTGGCGGTGCCCGGTGAAGCGACTAAGCAGTCATTAGAGATCCGGCTGCCCCCTCCGCCCGATCCGCACGCGCAGCTTTATGTCTGGCTGCGCGGGGAGTCGAAAGCCCGCGCGACGAAGATACATCCGTGAGAGAGAAGACTAGGAGGCGGCCGAGTAGCTGTGTGCGCCTCCAGGCACCTTAATTTAAATGAACGAGTTTTGGAAACTTTGGCGAAAGCGAGTGAGAGCAATCCGGAATATTCCTCCGGTGCTCGGGATCGTTTGGGAATCCGCTCCGGGTATTGTTACGGGCGGGTTGGTCTGCCGGATTGCCAGTTCGCTAGTTCCCATAGCGGTGCTTGCGGTGTCGAAGTGGATTATCGATGCGATTGTAGCGGCGCACAAAGGGCAACCGGTTCCGTGGTTTTTCTGGTGGCTGGTAGCGACGGAGTTTGCACTTGGGGCGTTAGGGGCCGTGCTGTCCCGAGCGACGGGTTTCTTCGATACTGTGTTGGCCGACCGCATGACGAAGCATATCGCCGTGAAGATCATGCGGCACGCTTCGAAACTGGACCTGGCTTCGTTCGAAGATCCGGCTTTTCATGACAAGCTTGAGCGGGCGAGGGTGCAGGCGACAGATCGCCTGTCGACCATCCACGAGATTGGAACCGCAATTCAGCAAGTGGTGTTGGCCCTAAGCTTCTCGATCAGCCTATTCGTGTTTTCACCCTGGCTTCTACTGTTGCTGATTCTTTGCGTGGTTCCGGCGTTCCTGGCAGAGAGTCACTACGCCTTTGTTGGATATTCACTGAACTTCCGTCAGACTCCCGTTCGGCGGCAGATGGACTACTTGCGGATTCTGGGGGCGAGCAAGGAATCGGCGAAGGAGCTGAGGCTTTTCGGGCTCGGCGATTTTATTACAGGCGAGTTTGAGCGGCTATCGAATGAAATCCATCGCGATAATGTCAGCTTGGCGCGCCGGCGCTTCAGCGCGGTCTCCATGCTCGCTGTCGTAAGCAGCGCCGGATACTATGGCGTTTACGCATGGGTAATTTACAGCACTATGAAAGGCGATCTCAGCATCGGCACCATGACGTTCCTGACGGGCTCGATTGCGGGGGCGAGCACAAGCATCCAGGGAGTTTTCACATTATTTTCGAGCGTTGCGGATCAAGCGCTGTTTCTCACAGATCTGCTGGATTTCTTCGCTACGCGGCCGAGGATTTCCTCCAAACCAGATGCTTTACGGATGCCAAGGCCGATTCGCGAGGGTTTTGTTTTCGAGAATGTCTCCTTCGCCTATCCCGGCAGCGAGCGGCAGATTCTGAACGGCTTGAATCTTCGGTTGGAGCCGGACACACGGGTCGCATTGATCGGCGAAAACGGTCAGGGCAAAACCACGATCGTCAAATTGCTGACCCGTTTGTATGATCCGACCGCGGGCCGCATTCTTCTGGATGGAGTGGATCTGCGCGAATACGATATCGAAGATCTGCAACGGGAAGTCGGCGTGATCTTTCAGGACTTCATGCGGTATGAGATGACGGTCCGGCACAATATCGGGGTCGGCGATATTCAGCGTACCGATGACGCGGCGGGGATCGAGTTGGCCGCGGCGAAGAGTCTGGCGGACGTGGTGGTGGGCCGGCTGGATGGCGGAATGGAGCAGATGCTGGGGCGGCGCTTCGTGGGCGGGGTGGATCTCTCCGGCGGCGAATGGCAGAAAATCGCGCTGGCTCGAGCTTATTTCCGTGATGCGCAGGTGCTGATTCTCGATGAACCGACGGCGGCGCTCGACGCGATTGCCGAATACGAAGTGTTTGAACGCTTCGCGGATTTGACGGCTGGCAAGATCGCACTGCTGATCTCGCACCGGTTCTCGACCGTCCGGATGGCTACGCGGATTGTGGTCCTGGCCGATGGCAAGATCGTGGAAGAAGGTAACCACGAACAACTCATGTCGCTGGGGAAAAAATACGCTGAGATGTTTGAATTGCAGGCCGCTAACTACCGGTAGCTGGTCACTGCCTACCTTCCTCCCACGTCTCCAGCGAGCCTTGTAGCACGGCTTCAAGAAAATAGGTCGCTATCGTGAACGCCAAACCGGCCAGCATGATCGAACCGGCAGCAAAGGGCAGCAGGAAGACGCAAAAGCCCGTAGCGAAAAAACAACCTACCACATGAGCAACGATCGGCAAGAAATCGGACCAGACGGAGAGTGGTTCGGGGCGCAGCCTTTTCGCCAAGGAGTTGCGAAACGCCGGACTCAGAGAGGGTGGAGACATGGCGGCGCTGAGTTGGAGATCGAGCATGAAGTGGGTTTCAGCAAAGCTTCGGCACGCGTCGCAACCTGCCAGGTGGATTTCCAAATCGGATCTAGTTGCGCCGGACCGGGCAGCCGCAAGCGACTCCAGAATCTGTTCCTCTGCTGTTTGACAGTCCATGGTTTACTCCTTGATCATTGCGGCGAGAGCGAGACGCGCTCGATGGAGATGGCTTTTGATGGTGCCTTCGGGCAAATCCAACATCCGTGCGACCTCCTCAACGCTTTTCTCCTGCAAGTAAAATAGCGCGATCACCTCTCGCTGCACCTCAGGCAGGCGTTCGAGGCATCGCTCCAATTCAATTTTAATCAATGCATCGCTGCCCCTTTTGGCCTCGGGCGCGGCCGGTTCTGCGATGGAATCGAATGGAAGTGTCTTTCGTAGGGCGTCCGAGCGGAGTGCGGAGAGGCACGTGTTTCTGGCGATCGTATAGAGCCAGGTTGACGGGGAGGCGCGGCCGTCGTAGGCCGGCAAGACCTGCCACATCTTCAGGAATATGTCCTGCGTGACCTCTTCGGCTCTGTGCGGATTTTTCATGAACATGACCGCCATTCGAAATACCTTCACCCCGTAAAGATCCAGAAGACGTTCGAAGGCTTGCCGGTGACGATGCCTTTCGAGGAGCGATCGAACGTCTTCATCCATTGCAGAATTTAGTACTCCCGGCGTGCCGCCTCGGTTGCAAAAAAAAGAAAACTTTACGAAATCCCGGTTCCCTGCAACCTGCGGGGACGCATCCGAGTATAAAGGAGCGAAAGGAAGGACGAGCAAATGGAATTCGTGATTGTAATAGTGGCGGTGATTGGCTATCTGGCGTTTCGTCAATGGTTACAACTCAACCGGAGAACGATGATTCACCGCGAACGGTTGGCGGCAATTGAAAAGGGCGTGGAACTGCCTCCGCTTGAACAAGAGGTGCGGCGAAGCAGTTGGAATGTACAACGGTTTCTGCTGCTAGCGGGCCTCGTCTGGGTGTCGCTGGGGGTTGGAGCTTTTGTGATGTTGAGTGCGATGCTCGCTCACCCGACACCGGTCACGGAAGGGATCCCACAAGGGATGCAATGGATCGGCCTGGCGCCGGTGTGCATCGGTTTATCCCATCTTATTGTTTATTTGATCGGAAAGAAAAGAGAGAACCTTTAAGGAACTCGCGCAAGACGGACTCGCTTCCGGAGGCTAAGTCCGCTGAGTTTCTCTTTCGTTTGGTGCCGCCGGGAAGCAGCCTTTGCGCTTTAAGGAACTCGCGCAAAACGGACTCGCTTCCGGAGGCTAAGTCCGCTGAGTTTCTCTTTCGTTTGGTGCCGCCGGGAAGCAGCCTTTGCGCTTCAAAGTAAAACGCCCGCAAAACGGAGCCTGGGGCGGGCGCTCGCACGACCCGTTTGTTTGGGAACACCTGGGGCCCCGACCGGCACTTTGCGGCTTAGGAGATCGTCATGAAAACTGCAAGGATTCTCGCATTCTTTTTAATTGGAGGCGGCCTGCTTGGCATTCTTAACTCAGGTTTGGTCGGCTTCCATTTAGGCGCCTTCATCGGAGCAGTGTTGTTTTCGTGGAGCATAGTGACGGGAGTGGTCCTGTGGCGCCGGATGCCTGCCGGATTCGTATGGGCCAAAATATTGTTTGCTTTGCAGATCCCTGTTTTGAGCGTTGGCCGGTTGGTGTACGAATTTTCGACTTTTTTCAGCTTTCGATTGATGATCGGCGATACAAGTCACTATATCGGCGGTAACATTGGATCCTCTTGTAACATTCGCTTGTTTCCACATTCGGTGGGCTTTCTGGTTGGGATCAACATTGTGGCGGTTGTCGCGCTTTTTTGCGTGATGAGAATATCGCGGGCGGCTTCGGCGGAGATTCCTGCTGGTGCCCAGGTCGCATAGGCGGAGTACCGATAGAATATTTGGATGGGCTTTGGCGCTGTCGTCGTGACTGGGGCGAGCCGTGGGATTGGCGCGGCCGTTGCGAGACTGGCGGGCACCGCGGGATATGCGGTTGCGGTGAATTTTGCGCTCGATCAATCGGCTGGTGAGGCAGTGGTTCACAGCATCGTTTCGGCTGGCGGGCGTGCGATCGCCGTACGAGGTGATGTGGCGATTGAAGCGGATGTTGTCCGCCTGTTTGAGACGGCCGAGCGGGAATTGGGGCGAATTTACGGGCTGGTGAATAATGCCGCCGTAACTGGTGGGATCGCACGCGTGGACGCGGTTGGATCCGCGCCGCTCGCTCGGATGCTCGCAGTGAATGTGACCGGGACGATTCTGTGTTCACGCGAAGCGGTGTGCAGGATGTCGACGCGGCGGGGCGGGCACGGCGGAGCGATTGTCAATATCTCGTCACTTGCGGCGCGCACCGGAGGGGCCGGCGAGTGGGTTCCTTATGCAGCGTCGAAAGGCGCGGTGAATAGTTTCACAATTGGGTTGGCACGCGAAGTGGCGACTGAAGGCATCCGGGTGAACGCAGTGGCTCCCGGGTTGATCGATACCGAACTTCACGCGGCGAACGGCGATCCGGGTAGGCTGGAACGGCTGCGTCCGTCGATTCCTATGTTGCGGCCGGGTACGGCGGAAGAGGTGGCGGAGGGTGTGCTGTGGCTGCTCTCGCCGGCTGCATCGTATGCTACCGGAACGATTCTCGAGATTGGCGGTGGACGATGATGCGGTGGGGCGTTGTGTTCTCGGTGTAGGCGCTGCTGCATGGCGAGCAGCGCCTACGTTTTCGAGCGACGTCAAAGTGGTGAACGTTCTGGCTACGATCCGAAACAAACAGGGGAAAATCGTGCAGAACCTAGCGAAAGACGATTTTATTCTGGAAGAGGATGGCCGGCCGCAAACGATTCGCTATTTCGCGCGAGAGACCGATCTTCCGCTGACCATGGGGTTGCTCGTGGATACGAGTGGGAGCCGAAAGCGCGTGCTCGGAGCGGAGAGCCGCGCGAGCTTTCAATTTCTTAAGCAAGTGGTGCGCGAAGACAAGGACATGGCCTATGAATGGGGCCGGTCGGAGGTCAGCTTTAGCGACGGGCAGAAGGTGGCCCATCGGTATCTCACGGTATGGCAGTGGCAATCGGAGGGCGCTGGAAGATCTTCCGAAATATGCCCATTCCAGATGACGCTCCGCGATAACCTGAAACCGCAGCGGCTAAGCGGCTGTTCGCCGCCGTAGCAGTAGAAAAAACCCAGTTCCGAGGGCAGTCAGCGCGATCGCCGCCGGCTCTGGCGCCGACGCCAGAATCATTTCAGCAACATTGTAAGACGCCGTTCCGGCTCCGCCGCTGTCGCTGGAGATCTGCGCGCTGGTGAACGGAGTGGTGGAAATCAGACCTGCAAACACGAATGTGCTGGTATCATATGACGCGCTTCCCGTGCTGGCGTTGCCAACGGGTGTGACGATACCATATGTGCCGGAATTTGCGTTGACGTTGAAGAACACCCCAATAGCGACGGCCGAAGCAAAGCCGATGTCAAAGCTGTTGCCGTCGAAGAAAAATTGGGCGGCGCCATTGCTCTGGTTCGCGCCGAGGCTCAGACCGCTGAAACTGTTGAACTGATTCGAAACGATCCCATCCTGTGTGCTGGACGCACCCAGATTGAAATTTGTATACGTGATGCCGTCGAAGGTAGATCCGGGTAAAATGAGGTCGCCGGCAGTGAAGGTACCGTAGTTCTCAACCAGGGTTGGATTACCAGTAAGCGCCGCTTCGAAGGCGGCAGAACTTGTGTACGTAACGACACTCGGCAGCGCCGTTGAGCTCGTCAGAAGAAAGGCAGTTATCAGCAGTTTTTCAATTCGCATCGGATCCCGTAGTATAAAGCGCTTCCTTGAGGGGCGTCAATGTGTCGAATTGGGTCACTTAAAATATGACTGAGAGAACATCGGTTGGGTCATTTAAGAACCTGACCGAAAAGACGCGAGTGCAGCGAGGCGATTTTGCCCGCGAGAATGGATATGCACTCACGCGAACAAT
>Ga0207695_10005597_pt1 | contig 16594 bp, 8 predicted proteins | sample KBSC54metaG_FD_184354 | JGI IMG/M metagenome (GOLD analysis project Ga0207695, IMG submission 184354) | Corn rhizosphere microbial communities from Kellogg Biological Station, Michigan, USA - KBS C5-4 metaG (SPAdes) (version 2) | ecosystem: Host-associated > Plants > Roots > Rhizosphere > Soil... | reverse complement strand
CCCGGACGCCACCGGTACCATTAAGGTTTATGTGAATACATATGGAACATCCAACGTAGCAGGTATTTCCGGAATTCAGATCATTCCCCAGCACGCCGCGGCAGGGACGCCGGTGGTCACAATAACGCAGCCTTCCAACAACAGTGTTGTAACAGAGGGCGGAAGCGTCACCATTAATGCCACGGCCACTGAGGCGGGGGGTACGATATCGAAAGTGGAATTTTTCGTCGACACGACAAAAATAGGAGAGGATGCCAGCGCCCCCTATAGCCAGGTCTGGACCGCAAACGACCCCGGCACCTATCAGGTGAAAGCAAAAGCAACCGACGCGAATGGCATTTCCACGACTGCCACCATCACCGTAACAGTGCAATCCGGTAATTACTTCTGGTCCACCACGGGTAATATCGCTACGGGAGCCGACAGCAACTTCGTCGGAACGGTGGACACGAACGACCTGGCGATCCGAACTAATAATATCGAGCGGATGAGGATGCTGAAGAATGGTACCATCACTATCCCGGGGACGGGCAGCGATAAGGTAAACCAACCGGCGTTGCGCGTTTATGGTAACGGCGATATCGCAATGAGCTCAACCATGGATACGTCCGCCAATACATATAAACAGAATGGCATGCGGTTTTATTCCAAGCTTGGCATACTGCAAATAGGGACTACGGACAAACTGGATACGACGGTCAATCAATACGTACATGACAATTACAAAGGTACTGGCATATTGATGAACAGCGACGATCCCAGTATCATAAAAGGCCGGATTTACAGTTCGTATGTGTCGGGCGATTCCCATGTCATCGATTCATCCGCAATACTGTCCTGGTCGATCCTCACAGGAGAAGGCATCCATGTTTCCGGGCCGACATCCCAATCCATCCTGGCGGGTTATAACCATGTTGTAAAGGGGGCTCAGGGTTGTCTGGTCATGGGCAGCGCCGCTCAGCTCACCAAACCAACGACGGAATCGGTGGTCAATGGAACAGGAAACGTTACGGCGGATTCGTCGGCCTTTTCGATTGTTTCGGGAGCGTATAACCAGTTCGGCGGCAATTCACAGTTGCTCGTGGGGCAGTACCTGATCAACCGGACGCCGGTAGGCACTGTGCTCGGCATGTGCAATGTCGACTTTGCCACTCTCCCTTATTCAGGGCAGCAGGCGACAAACATACCCAATTTAGACAAGTATCCGCTGTTTGCGCTCGGCAACAGTAACGACAATCATGGGGTGATCCGCTCGAATGCAATGACGGTCCTGTACAATGGCCGGACACAGATAAATACCACCGGGCACAATACCACTTTGTCACAGGTCGCCGTCACCCCTAAAGCCGCCCTCGACGTCGTTAGCACCAACACCGGTGTACTGCTGCCACGCCTGACCAATGCGCAGCGCAATGCGATCGTCAGCGGCGATCTGGTGAACGGCCTGCTGCTTTACAACACCGACAGCAGCGCCTTCCAATATTACAACGGCACGTCATGGACCTCCGTAGGCAGCGGTGCTTCGGGTTCGTCATCCGGCCACTGGATGTACAACAACGGTCAGCAATTCGACAGTGTGAACAGTGTAGCAATTGGCACCAGTCAGGTTCCCACGGGCTATATGCTGGCCGTCAAAGGCTCCGGCCTTTTCACCCACCTGCAGGTTAAATCCGTTGCCAACTGGCCCGACTATGTCTTCGAAAAGAAATACCAGCTCGGGACCCTTGAAGACCTCGAGACCTATATCGAAAAACACAAACACCTGCCGGACGTAGCCTCACTCGCCAAGGTCGACGCGGAAGGCATCGACCTTGGCGCCAACCAGGCAGCGATCCTAAAGAACGTCGAAGAGCTGACCCTCCACCTGATCGAGGAGAACAAGCAGTTGAAGGCCCAGAATGCAAAAACGGCAGAACTGGAAAAGAAGGTTGCCGATCAGGATGCGCGTTTCACCGAGCTGCAAAAGCAGATCGATGCCCTGAAAGGACTGATAAATAAATCAAATAACTAGTATATGCGCGAGAAGACGGTGGTATGGATACTGGCCCTGCTTGGCCTTGTGCACACGGTTGCACATGCCCAGGCGCTGCCGGCGGATTCTTTGGCCGACAAGGCGATCAGCTTCCCGTCCCGTCTGCTCGGCAAGCTGCAGGCCCGAACCACCCAGCTGAACAGCGAACTGGCGAGTCAGTCTACCCGATGGCTGGAGAAGCTGCAGCGCCGGGAGGCAAAGCTGCAGAAAAAACTGAGCACTAAAGACAGCATCGGCGCTCAGCGGCTGTTCGCCGGTTCCCAACAACAGTATGCTGCCCTGATCCAAAAGCTACGAACAGACACAGGCAGTGTGATCGCGGGGCTAAAAGGTTCCTACATGCCCTATATGGATTCCCTGCAAGGCATGATGAAGTACCTGAAAGCCCCCGGCCAAGTGCAGGCACTCCAGGCAAAGATGGCCGATGCGGACATGGCTCAGGCCTTTATCCAACAGCGCAAGCAGCAGATCAGCCAGTATATCAGCCAGCACACTGACCTGCAGGGGATGTTGAACAAACAGCTCAACGGAATCAATCAGGACGTATACTATTACTCGCAGCAACTCAGGCAGTATCGTGAAATGTGGAACCACCCCGACCAGATCGAGCAAAAGGCGTTGACGATGTTGAACAAGCTACCGGCCTTTCAGCAGTTCATGAAGGACAACTCCCAGCTGGCGGGTCTCTTCCATCTGCCTGGCAGCTATGGTCCCTCGTCGGCGGCAGGGCTGGCTGGTTTGCAAACGAAAGACCAGGTGACCCAGCAGATCCAGGACCAGGTATCAGCGGCGGGCCCCAGCGGAGCCTCGGCCCTGCAATCGAACCTTGAGTCGGCACAGTCGCAATTGGATGGTTACAAGGACAAAATCTCCAAGCTCGGAGAAGGCAACGGAAATATCGAAATGCCGAATTTCAAACCCAATGACCAGAAGACAAGGACCTTTCTGAAAAGGCTCGAGTATGGGTTCAACTTTCAGACGACGCATAACAGCACCTATTTCCCGACGGTGACCGACTTGGGCCTCTCCCTGGGGTACCGGTTGGGCCATTCCAATATCGTCGGTATCGGAGCGAGCTATAAGGTAGGGTGGGGCAACGGCATCCAACATGTCGCCCTATCCAGCCAGGGCGTCGGACTGAGGTCCTTCCTGGAGATTAAGATCAAGAAGACCTGGTCCGCAGCGGGCGGTTTTGAATACAACTATACAACTCCATTCTCTTCCTTCCAGGATTTGAGAGCGATCGAGTACTGGACGAAGAGAGGCCTGATCGGCATCAGCAAGCAGGTGTCGGCAAAGGGCAAGTTCATCAAGAAAACGAAGCTGCAGTTATTGTGGGATTTCCTGAGCTATCAGCAGGTGCCGAAGACGCAGCCGGTAATATTTCGAATAGCATATAATTTTTAGCAACTACACAATATTCATCGATGAAGAGGAAGCTTAATTGGACAGGTAGAATTTATATGGTCATTTTATGGCTATTTGGGTCCACTCTAGTCTACAGTCAATCCAATCCTTCAAGTGATCTAAAAAAAATAGTTTTGCCGTCACCCACGGCGTCGGCGCTGGGACAATACGGCAATACACCGGTAGGGCTTTACACCGGTAGCAGCCAAATAAACATACCGCTTTATGAGATAGAAGAAGGATCGCTAAAGTTGCCTATTTCATTGGGTTATCATGCCGGCGGTTTCAAGCTCGCTGAAATGGCTTCATGGGTCGGTCTTGGGTGGTCGTTGAATGCGGGGGGAGCTATTACGCGTACTGTATATGGACAAGCTGATGAAAATAGCATAAACAGTTTTTTCACTTTAACAGACAACCCACCATCGCGTACCGATATTAAGAAGGCTTTGCTTGGACAAATAGACACGCAGCCAGACGTGTTCTACTTCAATTTCAACGGAAAATCCGGAAAATTTTTTATCGGTAAGACGGGCGTAATTCCGGTAGCCCCGCATCAAAACTTAAAGATCCAGGCGTACCAGGGCAACGATTATATCATGGACCCGCCATTTGTTGGTCTGGGCGCCCCCCTTCAATTTAAAATAACTGATGAGGATGGGATTGTTTACGAATTCAGGGACTACGAGACAAACAGAACCGTAACCTTCGCCGGCGACGGAAACGAGCCGGACGTCAATCAGCCGGGAACCCCGCTGGCAAGTATTACGGCCTGGTATCTGACAAGGATGTATTCCCCAAGCGGCGATACCATTCGCTTTGTCTACACGGACTACTCGTTGTACTATGACGCTGCCAGTTCGGTGCAGCGCTATGTTCACCTGGATGAGGCCAACGCAGATCCTGCTCAGGCTCCTCTTGTTATTAATATAACCAAGAATCAAAATCGGAATAAGCGACTTTCTCAGATATTGTTTTCTAATGGGTCGTTGAAGTTCATGGTGAATTCACCCCGATTGGACTTGGTAGGGGACTCCGTACTCGACGAAGTTAGGTTACTGGATCAAAACGGGTCGGCGATCAGGCGTTTCGACTTGCACTACAACGAAACCGGGCAGCCAGCGGGCACCGACGACAACAATTACAATACATATACTGCCGGGGTCTCCGCGATCTCTACCCACCGGCTGATGCTGGCAGAGGTCGATGAAATGGATGGTGCGGGGGTAGCTTTTGGTAAGAAATATAAGTTTGAGTACAATGGATCGGCTATGCCTTCCAGGTTTTCAAGAGCGACTGACTATTGGGGATACTGGAATGGCGGTCCTGACGATATAGCCCACGTTCTTGACTATCAGATCATCGGAAATGATCCGGATAATTACGGCAATTATCAGTTGACAAATAAAGAGCCAAAAATCGACTATTGTCAGGCAAATTCTCTTTCTAAAATAACCTGGCCTACGGGCGGATATACGCAATTCAACTATGAATTACACGATGCATATGTTGGAAAGTTCATTCTGCCTCCGTTATTGACACCGCAAAACGTCTCAATGACCGTTAACTTTTTGGATTACAGCACCCTTGGCTATGTTGACACGGTAATTGCGGGACGCGATTGCAAGTACAAACCTTTTACGGTACATACGGGCTCTGGCGCCACGCCAACGATTACCATCGCGGGAATGCTGTATCAGTCTCCCGGTATTGTAATGAAGTTTGATATTTATACTTCCGACAATCAGTTGGTTCTTTCCATGCGGAATATTGTTGACGACCAATTGACTCAGACAACAATCAATCAAACCAATCAAACGGTTCAGTATGTTCTTGCTCATTTTTTCAATGATGGCAACTACAAGATATTATTTACTCCCATTCCATCCTTTATCGGGAGTAGCAACTATTTGAATCAGTACGGGGCCTTTCCAAATTGCACACTGTCTTCCTGGAGTAATGTTCTTATATCTACGGACTCTGTAGATGTTTCAAGAAGCATTGGAGGATTGCGCATAAAGTCGACGATCGACTATGACCCGGTAGCGAATAAGACTGTGGAGAATGACTACGGGTATACGCTTTCCGGAAGTTCGCACTCGTCTGGTCAAATAGTGTGGGCGCCGAATTATATTAACACCAAGGTAACTTCACGGGACGTTGCCGTGTATGGTTACGCTCTTATCACAGGCGAATCGAATGTCCCTCTTAGCACGACCCAGGGGAGTAATGTCGGTTATTCCCGGGTAACTGTTTCCAAAACCGATGTGAATACTAAAATTCCTGCCGGGATGACTGAGTATTTTTATACTTCTGCAAAGGAATTTCCTGATTCCTATGGCTTAAAATCATATCCGCCAACAATATATCCGCAGGTCCCAACGCCGTCGGCAGCCGTTGATATTTACGGAAGTGGTACACGCGGTGCCGTCAATCCTTATCCTTACGTCCCGGCCGACGATAGAGACTGGCAAAGGGGCCTGCTCCTCCGGCAAGTGGACTATAGATCATCTGCAGATGGCTTTATGCCGGTTCGCGATGAGGTGCATACCTATTACCCCCCGGTTTATCTGGATACGGTGATCGGAATGACTGCAAGATATGACGAGGAGGCACTCCCAACTATCACTGATACAGTAAATCTATCTGTTCCTATTGGGGCAGGTGTCATCTTTGGGCCACAGGAAAAATACGCGATCGCGCCGTATGGCTATACCGAAGGCTATATGTTGCCGGCTTCTAAATCAGTAACCCTTATCGGAAATAATGGTGTTAGCACTACGACTACCGAAACATATAGCTATGGAGACGCCCCTGGCAATCTCCTGCCAACATCCACAACAGTGACCAATAGCAAGGGAGAGATCACAACGACCCACATCACCTATCCTTTTGACTACACAGTGAGCGCTAGTCCGGCTACAAGCCAGGCGCAAGGCATCGGAGACCTGCAGCAGCGGCACATGATCTCCCCGCCCGTCGAAAGCTTTGTCCAGCGCAGCAATGCCGACGGCTCATCCCTTCGTACGATCTCCGGTACATATTTGACCTATAAGCCTGACATCCCGCTGCCGGATGCGGTATTCCGGCTTGACATAAGTCAGCCCCTTTCCACCTATACGCCGGTAAGCATAGCTTCATCGGGGACAACGATGAATTCCGCTTTTGAGCCCCGGCTTGTATTTGGCAGCTATGATTCAAGGGGAAACCTTCTGCAGCAAAATAAGGTCAATGACGTGCTGCATTCTTATATCTGGGATTACAATGGCTACTATCCGATCGCTGAAGCCATAAATGCCGGCACAGCGGATATTTCCTATACCAGTTTTGAAGCAGACGGTTCGGGTGGATGGAACTTCGATTATTCGAAACGTAGTACCTCGGAAGGCATTACAGGGACATGTTCGTATTTGGTGTCGGGCAGCATCACGCGTGTGGGACTGTCGCCTTCGTCTACTTATATTGTATCATATTGGTCCAAAAATTCCGGTAGTTCATACTCAATTCCGGGTACGATATCAGGCTATCCCCTGAAAGGCAAGACGGTTTCGATCAATGGCGTCAGCTGGACATACTATGAACACAAGATCACGGGACAATCAACCATTATGATCAACGGGATGGGCAGCATCGATGAATTGCGGCTATACCCGGAGAAGGCGACAATGACGACCTCTTGTTTTACTCCATTAGTTGGGATGACAAGTCAGTGTGACATAAACAACAGGATCACTTACTATGGATATGACGGCCTGAATCGTCTCCAGACGATCAAAGACCAGGACGGAAACGTAATCAAAACCATCGACTACCACTACAAAGGACAATAATGAAGAAGTTCTTATCCATACTGACCGGCTTATTGTTTCTTTTCGGTACTGCACAAGCCCGGGATCATCGCCCATGCTTGAATTGTAACATTGCCGGCGTCAATACGGTGCAGCCTGGTGAAACAGACACTTTTCTTATCCCCCAACCCAGTGTCTGTAATATAACGAGCTGGACAGTGAGTTGCGGAACCGTGAAGACTTCTACTTCAGGTTATGCAGTGATTTACTTCAATGCGCTCAGCTGTACAAGCGCAGTCGTCACAGCGTACAGCGACGGCACGGCAGTTTCTACCAAAACGGTAACGATCGCCAGCCCCCCGCCGATGGACCCGGGCACTATTGCCAATCCGTCTCAATACATCAACTATAACTCAATCCCAGCCCAGATCAATGCATCGGTGGCCTCAAATGGTAATTGTGCCGGAGCGTATACCTATCAGTGGGCTTCGTCAACGGACAACAATCTATTTAATCCCATCTCCGGCGCCAATGGGCAGAATTATCAACCGCAGGCGCTGAATACCACGACCTATTTCAAGCGGTTTACGAACTGTAGTTCTGAAGGTTACTATACCTGGAACACCGCTGTAGTCAATGTTTATCCCCAAGTCGTGGCTGGCAGCATATCACCAGGCGACCAAACGATCAACTACAACACGGCGCCAACTGGCCTTTCCTTATCCGGAACTTCCGGCGGAAATGGCTCTTACTCTATCACGTGGCAAAGCTCCTCTGATCCCGGTTTCGCAAGCCCAACAAACGTAGGAACTGGCACAAGCTTTTCACCGGTCCAGCTGATTTCCACTACCCTGTTTCGGGCGATGGTAAACAGCAATGGCGCAATTGCCTATAGTTCTGCGGTTGCCGTCAATGTGCTTCCTCAGCTGATTACCGGTGCTATCAGCCCTTCGGGCCAATGGGTGAATTACCAGACCAGTGCTGTGCTTAGTGTGACAGGCACATCGGGTGGTGACAGCTACTATAGCTATCAATGGTATTCTGATGCTTCGGGCAGCTTTCAGCCGGTGAGCGGCGCTAACGGGAGCAGTTTTTCCTCCGGTCCGCTGACAGGGGTAACTCACTTCTACGTGGTCACTGGTAGCAACGGTGTGTATGTGACTTCTGGACAGGCGACTGTGAACGTATATCCACAGCTGACCGCCGGTACGGTTAGCCCGATCACTCAAAAGATCGACTACAATACTGCTCCAACCACAATAAGCATATCTGCTGCCAGCGGCGGAAATGGTACTTATACCCTTCAATGGTATTCGGATGCTGGCGGCAGCTTTCAGCCGATAAGCGGGGCGACCAATAGCTCTTATACTTCGGGGTCCCTGACTGCTACCACACATTTTTATGTAGTGACCAATAGCAACGGGGCTCAAATTACTTCGCCTACAGCGACGGTAAATGTCGGTCCTGCGCCAATTCCAGGCGTCATAACGCCTTCATATATTACTATTGCCGCAGGAAGCAACCCGGGTAATTTTACATGCACACCCGCCCAGAGCGGGACGGGCGGGTTTACCTATCGCTGGCAGTATTCTGCTGATGGGATTAACTGGAACTATTTTTCACCGGATGTAAATGGTCTCGTTTTGTCGCCGGGTGTCATTTCTGCTTCGATCTATTACCGCGTCGAGGTTAGTTCCGGCGCGACCCGGATGTATTCGGCGCCTGCCCACGTCGTTGTTGGCACGGCAGATCAGGACCTCAATTATATCAGGACCCGGACAGTCAACAAACCAGGGGTTTTCGACAAGCCCACGAGTGATGCCCTGACCGATCGCTATGATGTACAGGAAGCGACGACTTATTTCGACGGGCTTGGACGTTCTGTTCAAACCGTCTCCAGGCAGCAAAGCCCAATGGGCTACGATATGGTTGCAATACAGGAGTACGATGGATTTGGCCGCGAGGTGAATCATTATCTGCCTTATGTTTCCGCGGCAACAAATGGCTTTTACAAACCTTATGGTCTGTCCGAGCAGAATAATTTCAACAACCTTCAATACCCCGGCGAAAAATATTACTATGGTCAGACAGTCTATGAAGCATCTCCATTAAACCGGCCCCTGACGACATACAGCCCCGGATCGAGCTGGATAGGCGGAACCAGGGGCGTTTCGTTAGACTATCTCGGCAATACAGAAAGTGACACTGTGCAAATATGGAATACAGGATTTGCTTCAGGTAGTCTGCCTGTGAATGCCGGTGTTTACGCTGAGGGCGAGCTCTTTAAAAATACGACTACAGACGAGCAGGGCCATCAGACTGTTGAGTACAAGGATAAGGAAGGCCATGTCGTTTTAAAGAAAGTCCAACTGTGGGATGTTCCGGCGGAAGGTTCCAGCGGCTGGCTTTGTACTTACTACGTATACGACGATCTTAACAACCTGCGATTTGTGATTTCTCCAAAGGCTGTGGAATGGCTGTATTCCAACGGCTGGAATTTTGCGGCATCCGGTGGCGACCAGGTAGCGTCAGAGCTTTGCTTTCGCTACGAGTTTGACGCGCGGGGAAGGATGGTAATTAAAAAAGTGCCGGGGAAAGGAGAAGACTGGACGGTCTATGACGTTCGGGACCGCCAAGTATTTAGCCAGGATGCGACTCAACGGAACTTGAACCAGTGGATAAATACACAATTTGACGACCTCAACAGGACGGTCCTTGTGGGTCAAATGAATTATCAGGCAAGTCGTCAGGATTTGCAACAGACAGTAACATCACTGTCGACCACAGGTACGATCTCCCCTCTTCTGCCGGCGGATCTAACGATCTCCGTGCCGGACCAGCAGGGCGATGTTGTTGCTACCGATGCTATCGACATGGGAGATGGATTCTCCACCCTGATGAACGGAGCATTTTCTGCATCAATAGTGCCTTCCGGCTCTGGCAGCGGCGGGTATCCTTCCGGCTCATTACCGGTAACGCTCAATCCTGTGCCAACCGGAGCAACTGTTCTGCCGCTGATAATCAACTATTACGACAATTATGACTGGGTTGCAGCCACTGGCTCGGGACTGGGGACGAATCTCGCAACATTCAATTCCGGCGGCTTTGTCACAGGATATAATACATCACCCGAATATGCGGCTCCGGTAGTTTCGAACTCCATAGATCGTGGACTGGTTACCGGAACTATGCATCTGGTTCTTGCCGAAAATCGTCCACTTTATTCGGTTAATTTTTATGATGATCGATACAGGCCGATTCAAAATCGTACGATAAACTATACGGGTGGTGTCGATACGCTTACCACGCAATACGATTTCAGTGGTAGGTACCTTCGCAGCCTTCTGACCCATTACAAAGCAGGCACAGGAGCTCAATACCACACCGTGCTGACGAAGATGGACTATGACCCCAGTTTCCGTATCTCCCATATCTGGAAGAATATTGATGGTGCTTCCGCCGATCAGTTGATCGGCAGTCGGCAATATAATGAACTTAGCCAACTGACTTCTAAAGAACTCGGCAACTCATTGGATAATCTCAATTATGACTATAACATAAGGGGCTGGCTGAAATCGATCAACCAGGACTATATTTCCAGTACCAGCTCGACTCCCCTGCACTACTTTGGATTGCAACTGGGCTATGATAAAAGCCAGGCAGGTCCAACAGGCACCAGCTTTAAAGGTTTGCAGTACTCCGGAAATATTTCGGGGTGGATTTGGAGAAGCGCCGGCGACGGAGTAAACAGACAATATGACTTTACCTATGATAATGTAAACCGCCTGACGGGTGCAGACTTTAACCAGCAATTCGCAGGCGGATGGGGAAAATCAGACCCATCCAACTCTGGCGCGGCGATGGATTATAGCGTAAGCAACCTCAGTTATGACGCGAATGGTAATATCCTGCAAATGAAACAAAAAGGATTCCAAATTGGTAAACCGGCAGGCCTGATCGATGACCTTACTTACCAATATCAGGCGAATAGCAACAAACTGGCCGGCGTGACCGATGCGGTCAATGATCCAGGTTCGAAGATTGGCGACTTTCACTACAATGCCGGAACGAAAGGAGCTGCTGATTATTCTTACGATCCAAACGGGAACCTCATATCCGATCAAAATAAGGACATTACCGGGATAGTATACAATTGTCTGAACTTGCCGCAGCAGATAACTATAAATGGGAAGGGGACGATTACTTATACTTATGACGCCTCAGGAAACAAATTGAAAAAGACGACGATAGACAATACCGTTGCCCCGACCAAAACAACAGTCACTTTGTATATAAATGCTATACAATATCAAAACGACTCCATCCAGTTCATCGGGCACGAAGAAGGCCGGGCCAGGTGGGCATTGCACAATTACACGACGGGTACTTCGGCTTATGGCTGGGAATATGACCTGTTCGAGAAGGATCATTTGGGCAATACCCGAATCGTGCTGACACAGCAAAAGGATACCGCGCAGTACGAGGCCACTATGGAGGATGCCTTCAGGGATAAGGAAAAGGCACTTTTCAGCAATATTGACGAAACCAGTGTTTCGGCAAGCACGGTGCCCGGCGGGTATCCGGACGATAATACGCCCCCACAGCCCAACAATAATGTCGCGAGAGTCAGCGGAAGCGTCGGTAGCCAAAAGGTAGGACCGGCCCTCCTGCTAAAAGTCATGAGCGGAGATGGGTTCGACATAGGAACCAAATCGTTCTATAGATCCGGAGGGGCTGTGGGTACCCCCAACAGCTCAGTCCCCGATCTGCTGAATTCCTTGGCGCAGGGCCTGATCTCTATTGCCGGCCCGGGTCACGGCGCGGCGGCAGATCTGAACAATACGTCGGGCAGTCCGGTATACGCAGCGCTGAACAGCTTTATGGCTACAAACGACCCAACTCCTTCGGACAGGCCCAGAGCCTATCTCAACTGGATGCTGTTGGACAACCAGTTCAACTATGTGGCGGATGGCAGCGGCGCAAAGCAAGTTCAGTCGCCGGATGCTGTCAGGACGCTCGCGCAGCACGTGGACATTCATCACAGTGGATATCTGTATATTTGGGTGAGTAATGAGACGCCCAACTGGGATGCGTTCTTTGATAATCTGAGTGTAAACCATTATACGGGACCGATGCTGGAAGAAAATCACTATTATCCGTTTGGGCTGGCAATGGCAGGGATTAGCGATAAGGCAATAAAATATGGATATTTTGAGAATAGGCGTCTATATAACGGGAAAGAAATTCAAAATGGAGAATTTAGTGATGGTACTGGGCTAGAATGCTATGATTATGGAGCCAGAATGTATGATCCCCAAATTGGAAGATTTAATTCCTTGGATAAATGGGCAGATAAATATTCAAGTTTGAGCCTTTATGGTTATGTGGCAAACAATCCGATTAAGAATATAGATATCAATGGGGACTCAATTTATGTGGTTGCAAATTTAAAAGGAGATAATAGAATTTGGGATGCATTTTCAACCTTGGAAAGAACGTCCACAGGAGGCGCCAGGTTCAATGAATATATATCAAGTTCAACTAAAGATATATATGTCGGTTTTGGAGGAAAAAAGGAAGCGGGTGCCTATAGTCTTGCAAACCTCAGAGAAAAGGGCGCAGTAAATGATAATAAATTGGACTTTGGACAACAGTCGTCTATGCCTAACCTTATAGATTTTCAATGGCACGATGTAAAGAAATCTGCTGGAAGTGAAATAAGTATATTGGGAATAAGTAGAGAAAACATAGGTCAACTAGACAAATACGATTTAGCATTTGCAGTTTTTCATGAAATAGAAGCTCATATAAATAACTCATTGGGTGATGCAAAAATGGAGCATCGGGCTTTTGGCGCATGGACCATGATTCCAGGGTTATTAATTCATGACGACAATGGGAAAATAATATTTGATTTTAAATCCGCCGCATGGAATGAGGCGATGCAGTTATTGCAGATAAAAATTAAAGACGGTAATGCAAGCCAGCAAAATTTAAAAGATTATGCTGAAATGGTAAAAATGGAAAATGATGCAAAAAAGAAAAATCGAAAATAGACTTTGGATAGTGCTTAATATTTTGCTTCTTGTAAATACTGGCTGTACAAAAAATGTACATAGATACTTTTTCAATAACATGAAAGAGTCTTATACTGATTTGAAAATTGATTCATCTTCATATTTTATTAAAGGATTTGGGATGTCTCGGAGCCCAACTAAAGTGAAAGATGAACTTTATTGGAAGATTAATTGTACAAGAAGTGCTTTCTTTTATTTGGCGGGTTACTTAAAAATGGAAGATGATTCAATTGTTTTACTCCCTATTGATATTAATAGCAATTCAATAGTTAAAGAAGCTAAGCTGTTCGATTTTGGAGCGCCAGTTAACAGTTCATGGAGTTTGTTGTTGGATAGCAAAGGAAATATGCTTTATGGAGATTCTGTATCTTATTTGGGAGCAAACAAAGGCAATGAAGATTCAGTTTTTAGATTTGTGTTGCGTCCTTATTATTTTTATAAGAAAAATAATAGTAAATCATATTTTAGTTATCAATTTATTGTTGATGTTACTAAAAAGGATGGCTTAACTAATATTACTGCAATTGATTTAACAAGGGGAGATACATTGTTTTATGCTTCCCTTTATCCTAAAGAGAAAGTAATTAACAGATTAGGACATAAGTTGATTCTATAAGACGAGATGACTTATACTAAATCGCAAAGAAGGAAATGGCAGTGAATGAACGAGGTTGAGCAAATGGTAAACGAGAAATTGCTACCTAATAATTATGGCACCGGAATTAGTGAATGGGATATTATTTTTGTCATTACTGAGGAGGGAGGCAAGGAGAGTTTCAAATACAGGAAAAAAGATCGGTCTACGGATAGCAGAATGAGTCTTGATCATCAGTTGTATTTGAATTCGGATAGTAAGACGAGGAAAAACTTGATGCTTGATGCTTTAGCCGGGTCGCTGGATAAATTAGGTGAAATGTCAATAAACGATGTTTTCTGGCAGGCGTTAAGATCCGACAAATATTCGCTGAGACAATGGATTTATTATAAAATAAAGCATACTATTTGTGCAATGGGATCTGGATCGACTACTGGGTGTTTTTAATCAAATGGAGAGTGAAGGGTTTGATACTCACAATTTTCTAAAGTGGGTGTTCTTTTTTGTAGCCAATGCAGAAGAGAAGCTAAATGAATTGGGGATGAAACTTGCTGAGGGATATACGATCGAATATCTGGAGGAAAATGATGAGGAAAGCTGGCAACTGCATGTAACGACTGTGAAAATTCTTTCGCCGGAAAAATTACATCAAAAGAATATTGAATTTAGTGAGTTGGCTAAGATGCTCGACATAGAATATGACGGATGGGACGTTGAACGACTTGCGCAGGGTTAGCTAGCGGATATCTTCAGAAAATCCGCAAACGCATCCGTAATCTTCAACTCCGTCTTCTCCCCGAGGAACTGCCACTCGCCGGCCGTATTGACTTCCAGGAAATAGAACTCGCCGCCGGGGGTCAGGCGCATGTCGATGGCGCCGTAGGCAAGGTGGAGGCGGTGCATGAATTCGAGGAGGAGGTTTTTTACAGATGCAGGCAACTCGAAAGCGCTGGCTCCGACGCCGTCTAGGTCGACCCTGTAGTCGTAGGCATAGCTGAGGGACGAGTTATCGACCGCGATACAAAAGATATTCTCGCCAAAAAGCCGTTATTCGCAAATCCGCCACGGCGGGCACAAATTCCTGAAAGATGACGGGGGCATAGCGAACGCTGTCCAGATTGCGGAGAGCCTCGTCCGATAACAGCCTCGTCTCCCGCCACGCCTGCTCCATTGCCAGAAAGGTTTTATAAATGACGGGGGTGCCGTTCATAGACGTGATGAAGCGACGCACGGACGCGGGGTCGTTGCTGATGCAGGTGCGGGGTACTTTGAGGCCGACCTCACGGGCTACCTTTAGCTGGTAGACCTTTTTGGACGCCGCTTCGTCGTACCCCGGGTGGTTGACCCACAGCGCGTCAAGACTCTGCCACAGACCCGATATCGCCATCAGGCACTCGTTGATGGTGAACTGGACGGCGGAAGGTTCCTTTATATCTTCGTGGATCCTCAGCGGCTGCGGCCTGCGCCACCAGGCCACTTTGACGTCCCGAAGGTCGACGATCCGGCCGGACGTTTCTGTTAGGGAAAGACCCGGGGCGTCATCGCCGTATTCGACAGACAACCCCAGGTCCCTCGGAAATCTTTCGGTGTCGCAAAGAAAGTATGGGACGCCGCGCGCATCGAGGCGTTGCATGACGGCAACAGCGTGCGGGTCCTGCAGTGACGAAATGATCAGGATCATGCGGATTATTTTTCCTTTTTGGCTTTTGCCTTCAAGTTGTCTCGCTCCTTTGTTATTTCCTCCAGCTGCTTGTCCATATATTCCATCTGACGTTTGGTGCTCTCGATCAGGGAGTCATAGCCCTCGATGGCTTTGTCCAGTTTTTCTTTCTCGGACAGCTCGGGACCGAATTGGTGACCCATTGCCAGGGCGAAGGGATACTGGCCGGCTTGCAGCCCTGCCCATGGTTGAGGAAACGGACTTACGGACCAGGGGTCGGAACCCGGATATTGTGGCAATTGCGGGTCGGCAATCCATTTTTGAGGGTCTAAGACCCATTTCGGGGAATCGGCGATCGGCTTGTGGGGAACGGTATCCGCCCAGAATTTCTTCATCTGGTCAAGATGATGTTTGAAGATCTGGCCGTCCATGATCTGTTTGTTATGCTGGTCGTCCAAAAATTTGATGGCGCCCATAGGAAGAAAATTTAAATGGTGAGGAAAGAAGATTAGCTCTGCTAAATTAGTTGCTAAAGCGCGCCTCCGGTAGGGTTAAAAGACGGTATCTGGTACCCCCTGACACTGCAGTGGAACCTATGCGGGACGTATGTTTGGGACGATTTGACGTGAACCGCGGGATGGGGAGATGTGAACCGCAGGATGGGGGTGAACCGGACGTGAACCGCGCAACCGGGAGATGTGAACCACCGAACGGAGAGACGTGAACCGGGGATGGGGAGATGTGAACCGCGGGACCCGGGGACGTGAACCATCGCAGCGAGGACCGGGATAGTGTGAACCAGACGTGAACCGCGGGATGGGGGGAAGTGAACCGCGGGACGTGAACCATGCAACAGTGAACCAGGCGTGAACCGCCACAGCCAGGACCGTAAGAGAGTGAACCGAACGTGAACCGCGCCCCGCGTGTAACGCCTCCCGCCCGAGATAATTTTGTTAATCCCTCGTAAACGTTTGCGTAAATAAATACCACTATATGTTAAAGCAATCCCAGTTTTTTTAACAAGTTTTGGGCGCTACT
>Ga0207695_10005596_pt1 | contig 16596 bp, 19 predicted proteins | sample KBSC54metaG_FD_184354 | JGI IMG/M metagenome (GOLD analysis project Ga0207695, IMG submission 184354) | Corn rhizosphere microbial communities from Kellogg Biological Station, Michigan, USA - KBS C5-4 metaG (SPAdes) (version 2) | ecosystem: Host-associated > Plants > Roots > Rhizosphere > Soil... | reverse complement strand
GGCGCCCACTGCCGATCGTCTTGCCGCTGGACGTTCGCTCTGCGGCAAGAAGGTGGTCGACCGGAACACCCATTGCCCGGCTTGGGAAAACGCAACGATGGAGTCGACATGAACCAGCAATCAGCAGCGCCCGCCGACAAGGGCTCGCCCGATGACCGGTCGCACGGCCAGACGCGCGCCACCCACGACCAGAGCGTCGACCCCGACGCCACGCGCGGCGCCGGCGGCCGCGCGGGCCCGCGCGTCGAGCCGTCGCTGCCGCACGAGCAAGACGAATCGGCGCGCAGCCAGGCCAGCGCGAGCCCGCGCCATGCCGAGATCGGCCGGCAGGCGATGGACGACCAGTTGGGCCCGTCCGAGGATACCGACCGCGGGCCGGTGATGGACAAGGTCTATCACGAGAAGGTGGCCACCGACCGCGGCCACCACACGCCGCCGCGCCGCTAGTGGCTCAGCGCGGCGCGAGGAGGGCGCGCAGGGCCGCGAGCGCGCGTGACGCGCGCTCGGCCGCGTGCGCGCGCCGCGCGACCGCATCGCCGGCGAGCGCGTCGCGCAGGCCGGCGCCGATGTCCTCGAAGCGGCGCACGACCGGCGCGTCGAGCGCATGCCAGGTCGCGCCATAGGCCGCGAGCTTGGGCCCCTGTGCCGGCCGAGGCGGCTCCAGGCCGAGCGCGGGCACGCCGAACGCGCGGGCGACGATGCCGCCGTGCAGGCTGCTGCACAGGCAAGCGCGCGCGTGCGCCAGCAGCGCGCACAGGTCCCAGACGTCGAGCGACTCGAACACGCGCACGTGCCGCACCGGGATGCGGCGCGCGAGCCGCGCGAGCAGGGCCGGGTCGTCGTGCCAGGGCGCGGCGCCGGCGCGAAAGAGCACGATGCCCAGCCCCGTGTCGTCGGGTACGGTCGCCAGCTGCGCCTCGATCGCGCCAAGCGTCGCGTCGTCGGCGAATTCGCCCGACAGCTGGACGGCCAGCCAGCCGGCCGGAAAGGCCTGCCGCAGGTCCGCGATCGCCGGCCCGGTGACGCGGGCGCGGATGACGTCGCCGAACAGCGTCGCCACCAGCTCGGCCGGGTCGGGCATCAACGGCGCCGCGACGCCGGCCGCGCGCAGCTGCGCCTGCGTGAGAGCGTCGCGCACCGTCAACGCGTCGGCGCTCGCCAGGCGTTCGAGCAGGGTCGCGCGGGCGTCGCCGGGCAGCGCGTCGAAGGCGACGCCGCCGACGCCGGCGAAGGAGACCGAGGCCAGCCAGCGCGAGGCGTCGCGTCCGGCCACGTAGGGCAGTTCGTCATCCGTTCCCAGCATCGCGCGTCGCCACGCGGGGGTCTCGTCGGGATGGGCCGCGAGGAACGCCAGCGTGGCGTCGACGTCGGCCGGATCGAGCAGCATCACGGCGGCGTCGTGGGCGCGGCAGGTCAGGATCTCGCCGCCGGCGTGCACGAGGTGCGCCCCGCGCAGCCGCGCATCGTCGCGCAGCGCGTGCAGCGCCTGCACGCGATGGCCGCCGAACGGACGCAGGTCGCGCGCGGCCAGGCCGGCGAAGACGATCGCCTCGTCGCGCGGCAGCAGTGCCGCGGCGACGTGTGCGAACAGCATGTCGCCGAGGTTGTGGCGGTCGAAGGCGCCGAAGACGATCGTGGGCATGGCGTGCGGCCAGCGTAGCGGAAATCGCGTGTGCACGCAGGGCATCGGCCTTGCCGAGGCGGGGCATGAGCAAACTTCCCGGCGCGCTGCGCATCGGTATCTCCGGCTGGCGCTATCCCGCCTGGCGCGGCGTCTTCTACCCCAAGGGCCTGCCTCAGCGCGCCGAGCTCGAGTACGCGGCGAGCCGGATGAACAGCGCCGAGATCAACGGCTCGTTCTACTCGCTGCAGCACGCGACGTCCTGGCAGGCCTGGCACGCGCAGACCCCCGACGACTTCATCTTCGCGGTCAAGGGGCCTCGCTACATCACCCACATGCTCAAGCTGAGGAACGCCCGCACCGCGCTTGCCAACTTCATCGCCTCGGGCGTGCTCGCGCTGCGCGACAAGCTGGGCCCGATGCTGTGGCAGTTGCCGCCCAATCTCGCGTTCCACGCCGACCGGATCGAGGCGTTCCTGGCGCTGCTGCCGCGCGACACCGAGGCCGCGCGTGCGCTCGGCCGCGAGCACGACGCCCGCCTCGACGGCCGCGCGTGGCTCCCGGAGGGGCCGCGCCGGGCGCTGCGGCACGCCTTCGAGATCCGGCACCCGAGCTTCGCCGACCCGGCCTTCGTCGCGCTGCTGCGGCGCCATGGCGCGGCGCTGGTCGTGGCCGACACCGCTTCACGCTGGCCACTGCTCGAGGACGTGACCGCGGACTTCGTCTATGTGCGCCTGCACGGCGACGAGGCGCTGTACACCAGCGGCTATGGCGACGCCACGCTGGCACGGTGGGCGCGCCGCATCGCCGCGTGGCGCCACGGCGGCCAGGTCGACGACGCCCGGACGACCTCGGCGCCTGCGCCGCGCACGGCGACGCGGCGCGACGTCTACTGCTACTTCGACAACGACGTGAAGGTGCACGCGCCGTTCGACGCGATGCGGCTGGCCGAGCTGGTCGCCAGTGAGGAGGACACTCGCGCACCGGCCGCCGCGCCGCGTGCGCGAAGGATGCACGCGACCCGCTGAGGGACGCAGGGCGTGCGAACGCCTCGGAGGTCCCGTGCAGAGGCCGTGCCTGTGTTCGAGGCGACGCGCGAGGCGCCCTGCGTCCGCTGCAGCTGGTCGTTTGTTCAGCGAGGCGCGGATGCATTTGGGTACAGCCGTTGCCATGACAAGGGGCGTCGACACGATGCCGGCGCGCGTCATCCTCGCATCGACGGATCAATCATCAACTCTCCAGGAGCCAACATGAACTCGAACCAGCAAGGTCAGGACAAGAGCAGCTCGCAATCGCCCGGCCAGGGCGGCAGCCAGCAGCAGCAATCGGGCTCGCAGGGCCAGCAAGGCAACGCTTCGCAGGGCGGCGCGGGCCAGTCGCAGCAGGACATGGGCCGCGGCGGCCAGCAGGGCTCGGGCGGCAGCCTGGGCCAGTCTTCGCAATCCGAGGGCTCGCAGCGTGACTCCTCCCTGCAGCAGGGCAGCGACAACACGAACCGCAACAGCGGCGAGCAGAGCCGCTGACGTTCCTGCGGGCGGCCTGCGAGCCGCCCGTCCGGAAGCCGCGGCCTCCCGCGGCTTCAATCGCTTCGAAGCAGGAAGATTCGGCCGCTGCGCACGCGCGGATTGCAGAAATCCGCTGCCGTGGCCGTCAACTGCGACTGGCTGCGCCTGATCCTCGCGCACCATCGTGCGATCGAGGACGCGTTCGCGCAGCTCGCGGCCGCGTCCGACGCCAATGGCCGACGACGCCCGCAGAAGTGGCTCGCCACCCTGCTCAACGGCCACGCGATGGCCGAGGAGACCGTGATCTACCCGGCGATGGCGCTCGGCGACCAGGAGACCCATGCCACGACGGCTTTCACGGAGCAGAGCGGCGCGAAGGTCGACCTGGCCGCGCTGGAGGGCCTCGACCCGATGAGTCCGGACTACTTCGACAAGTTCGAGCACGTGCGCGGCGCCGTGACGCACCACATGTACTCGGAAGAGAACGACTGGCTGATCGACCTCGCCAAGACCGGGGACGCGGTGTTGCATGCGCGCCTGAGCGCCCGCTACGCCGAGGAGTTCAACCGCTACATGGGCCCCGACGCGGCAATGTCCTGAGCGCCGCTGCGACACCGCACAGCGACCTCCACGACGGAGGACGCCATGCGGTGGGCGCGCAGCGCGGAGGCCTCAGGCAAAGGTCTCGACCGGCTCCTTGGCGGGCGATCCCTCGAGCTGCGACGGGTCGTCCATCAGTTCCTGCTTGCGCGCGGCGAGCTGCTCGCCGAGCTGCTGCAGGTCCAGGCGCGTCTTCTTCGCGCGGACGAACATCTCGTTCTGCTCTTCCTTGACGTGGTGCTTGACGTACTCGGACATCACCTTGATCTTCGCGTCGAACATCTCGCCGTCCGGCTCCTTGTCCTTGACCTGCGCGATCAGGTCCTTGAGGCTCTGGTGCTCGACCTGCGCCTCCGGCACGAGCTCCTTGTCCTTGAGCGCCGCCTTGACGGCAGGGTAGAAGATCTCCTCCTCGACCTGCGCGTGGATGGTCAACTCCTGGCAGATGGTGGCCACCAGCGTCTTCTTCCTGGCGGCCGAGCGGGTCGTCTCGTACTGCGCGAACAGGTCGCTCACGCGCTTGTGGTCGGCGCGCAGCAGCGCGATGGCGTCCGGGCTCGAGGCGCCACGCGCGGTCTTGGCGGCGGGCTTGCGGGTGGATGGGGAAATCTTGCGGGGTGCAGTTGCCATGGCTCGTGTCTCCTGTCGATGGATGGGTTGGACGCGCGGCACAGCGCGCGGCTCAACCGTGGCAAGCAGCGCGCCACGGCGCGAACGATGGCGACCTGCCGGCCGCGCGGGGGGCGGCCACCGCGGCGGCGATGAAGACCGTCGCGCCGACGAACAGGGCGACGCCCGGCGCGGGCGTGGAGGCGATCGTCGTCGGGTCGATGGGCGGGCATCGACGAGCAGGCGCTGCAGCTGGTCGCTTGTCCAGCGGCAATCGTTGCCGCAGGGCCTGGGCGACGCAGGCATTGGTTAGGCCGCATTTGCCGTCGCGGCTGGCAGCTCGAATCGACACGGCGCATTCGGCACGACCGGTGCGCGACAGCAGCCTGCTTGCAGGGGCATCCCCGTTGCCGTACAACACGTTGCGGCGTTCGCGGCCAGTCCGTGCAGCGCCGGCCCCGTGGCCACCAAGGAGTCCGCATGAGCACCCCCGCAGCGCGCGCCCCCACCGCCCAGGACGCCCTGGAGCTGCTCTCCGACGAGCAGGACCAGATCCTCGAACTCTTCGACCGCTACGACGCCCTCGTGGCCGAGGCCGCCGAGGCCGACGACCGGCGCGAGCTGGCGCAGCAGATCTGCTCGCTGCTGCTCGTGCACGTGCAGGCCAAGCGCGAGATCCTCTACCCGGCCGCGCGCGCGGCGCTCGACGACGACACCACCGTCGAGGACGCGCTGGAATCGCATGCCGTGCTCGAGGAGACGATCGCCGACGTGCAGGCCGGCGACGCCACCGAGCCGCGCTACGACGCCGGCGTGCGCGTGCTGCAGGAGCAGTTCGTCGATTCGATGGAGCAGGAGCGCGCGGGACTGTTCCCGGCGCTGCGCGCGAGCTCGGTCGATCTCGAGGAACTCGGCGGCGAGCTGGGCGCACTCGAGGAGCGACTGCTCGACGCCGACGACGAGCTCGGCTCGATCTGACGGCGCCTTGCCGCAGTTGCCCGGCTGCGCGACGTGGCGGCGGCCCGGCGCAGGTGCCCCCCGATCGCCGCCGCCCGCCCGGCGGCTCAGGCCTGGACCAGGCCCGCCCGCGCGAACGGCAGCCGCAGCACGTCCGGCCCGCCCGCGCGCACGACCGCGTTGGCCACGGCGGGCGCGAGCGGCGGCACGCCGGGCTCGCCGACGCCCGTCGGCGCCGCGTTGCTGTCGGCGATGAACACCTCGATGGCGGGCATCTCGTAGATCCGCAGCGAGCGGTACTGGTCGAAGTTGCGCTGCTGCGGCCGGCCGGCCTTCAGGTCGATCTCGCTGTAGTAGAGCGCACCCAGCGCGAAGCCGATGCCGCCTTCCATCTGCGCGCGGATCACGTCCGGGTTGACGGCCACGCCGCAGTCGACCGCGCACCACACCTTGTCGACGCGCACCTTGCCGTCCTTGAGCGTGACCTCGGCCACCTGGGCGACGGCGGTGCCGAAGCTCTCGTGCAGCGCGATGCCCTGCGCCGAGCCGGGCGGCATCGCCTTGCCCCAGCCGGCCTTGTCGGCCACCAGCCTGAGCGTGCGCGTGGCACGTTCGTTCTTCTGCAGCAAGGCGAGGCGGAACGCGAGCGGATCCTGGTTCGCGGCGCGCGCGAGGCGGTCCATCATCGTCTCCATCACGTAGGCCGTGTGGGTGTTGCCGACCGAGCGCCACCACAGCGGACGCACCGGCAGCGCCACGTCGTGCACCTGCCCGTCCATCATCGGCAGGTCGTAGGACGTGGGATGCACGCCTTCGATGGAGGTCGGGTCGACGCCGTCCTTGACCATCATCGCCGCCATCGGCGTGCCCGCGACGATGGACTGGCCCACCACCACGTGCTGCCACGACGCCACCTTGCCCGCGCCGTCCAGGCCCACCTTCAGCGAATGCAGCATCATCGGCCGGTACAGCCCGGCGCTCATGTCGTCCTCGCGGGTGTACTGCAGGCGCACCGGCGCGCGGCCCTTGATCGCGACCGCCACGTTGACGGCGGCCACGGTGAAGTCGCTCCACACGTTGGCGCGGCGGCCGAAGCTGCCGCCCGAGACGAGCGAATGCAGCTTGACCTTGTCCAGCGGCAGGCCCGCCGCCTTGGCCGCGAGCATGTGGTCGAAGGTGGGGAACTGGTGGCCGGCCCAGGTCTCCAGCTGGCCGTCGTGCAGCCAGGCGACGCAGCCCTGCGGCTCCATCGGCGCGTGCGCGAGGAACGGGAACTCGTAGATCGCCTCGACGGTGCGCGCGGCGGCCACCGGCGCTGCCGCGGGCCTGGCGAACGGCGTGCCGGGCTGGCCCGCGAGCTCGCGGTAGTGCGCCAGCAGCGCGTCGGAATCGAGCGCCGCGCCGGCCGATTCGTCCCAGGTCACCTGGAGGGCGCGCCGGCCCTGCATCGCGGCCCACGTGCTCCTGGCGACGACGGCCACGCCCTCGGGCACGGCGACCACGTCGGTCACGCCCTTGACCCTCTTCGCGGCCGTGGCATCGAACGAGACCATCTTCGCGCCGAACGACGGCGGGAACGCGATCACCGCGGTGAGCAGGCCGGGCAGCCTGACGTCGCCGGTGTAGATGGCGGTGCCCGTGCACTTGGACGGCGAGTCGACGCGCGGGGTGGCCCGGTCGTGGCCCATCAGCGAGAACTGCGCCGGCGTCTTCAGCACCGGCTTGGCGGGCGGCGTCTGCCTGGCGGCGGCGGCGGCCATCTCGCCGTAGGTGGCGCGCTTGCCCGAGGCGTGGGTCAGCACGCTGGCGCGGGCCTGGATCTCGCCGGCCGGCACCTTCCAGGCATCGGCCGCCGCGGAGACCAGCATCGCGCGCGCCGTGGCGCCGGCCTCGCGGTACTGCATGTAGGAATTGGCGATCGCCGTCGAGCCGCCGGTGCCCTGCATGGTGCCGAACGCGAGATTGGCGTAGCGCTTCGCGTCCGCCGGGGCGTACTCGGTGCGCACCAGCGACCAGTCCGCGTCGAGTTCGTCGGCCACCAGCGTGGCCAGGCCGGTGGTATTGCCTTCGCCCATCTCGTGGTGCTTGCAGACGATGGTCACGAGGTTGTCGGTGCCGACGCTGACGAACTGGTTGGGCACGAGGGCGGCCTTGGCCGCGCGGCCCTCGGCGCCCTGGCCGGCGACGGCCTGCGCCGCGGCGGGCAGCCAGCCCACGGCCACGACGAGGCCGCCGGCCGCGCCGGACGCCAGCACGCTGCGGCGCGTGACGCCCGCGGGCGCGGCGGGCGACTGGGCCCGGAGTTCCTCGAGCATGTGCTCGCGCATGGCGTGCATCAACGGGTGCATGGCGGTCTCCTCAAGCCGAGAGCTGGCCGGCCGCGGCGTGGATCGCGGCGCGGATGCGGACATAGGTGGCACAGCGGCAGATGTTGCCGGCCATGGCGTGGTCGATGTCCTCGTCGCTGGGCTTCGGGTTCTGTTCCAGCAGCGCCGTGGCCGACATGATCTGGCCCGACTGGCAGTAGCCGCACTGCACGACGTCGTGCTCGATCCAGGCCTTCTGCACGGCCTTGGCGGCCCGGGACTGCAGGCCCTCGATGGTGGTGACCTTGCGGCCGCCGACCGCCGTGGCGGGCGTGACGCAGGAGCGCGCGGGCTGGCCGTCCAGGTGCACCGTGCAGGCGCCGCATTGCGCGATACCGCAGCCGAACTTGGTGCCGGTCAGGCCGATGTCGTCACGCAGCACCCACAGCAACGGGGTGTCCGCATCGGCATCCACCTTGTGGGCATGGCCATTGACGTTGAGCGAAACGGTCGTCATCACGCGGCTCCCGTGAAGGAAATCGGAGGCCGCAGTATGCTCGCCGCTTGGATTTTTTCCAGGGGGCTCGAATGCGACCGACAACACTGGTTGGGTTTCTCCTCTCCGGCTGCCTGGCGGTGCCTGCCGCCTGGGGCCAAGCCCTGAAGTCCCCGGCCGATTTCGCCGGCATCAGCGATCCCGCTGAGCGATCGCGCGCGCTCTTCGCCGAGGCCGGCAAGGTCATCGAAAGCCCCCGCTGCCAGAACTGTCATCCGGTCGGCGAACGCCCCACTCAGGGCGACGACATGCACCCGCACCTGCCGCTGGTGGTGCGCGGCCGGGACGACCAGGGCGCCATCGCGATGCGCTGCGCGACCTGCCACCAGGTCGCCAATTTCCAGCCCGCGGGCGTGCCCGGTGCGCCCAAGTGGCATGTCGCGCCGGTGGAGATGGCCTGGCAGGGCAAGTCGCTGGGCGCGATCTGCGAGCAGATCAAGGATCCGGCGCGCAACGGCCGGCGCACGCTGGCGCAGATCCACGACCACATGGCGCACGACGCGCTGGTTGGCTGGGGCTGGCACCCGGGCGGCACGCGCTCGCCCGCGCCGGGCACGCAGGCGCAGTTCGGCGCGTTGATCGACGCCTGGATCAAGACGGGCGCGGCCTGCCCGGCGTCCTGAGCCTCGACCGACTTTCGCAAATGAGGAGGCCCGGCATGCCGGGCCTCGTTGGCTGTCGAGCGGATCGTCGCTAACGTCCGCCGAAGATGCCTGCCCCGAGGAGCAGGAACACGACGACCAGCACGACGAAGATGAAGAACAGGATGCGCGCGATGTCCGCGGCGCCTGCCGCGATGCCGGTGAAGCCGAACAGGCCGGCCACGAGCGCGATCACGGCGAAGATCAGGGCCCATCTGAGCATGGTGGATTCCGATCAGGAGTGGTGGTGATGTGGCCTGGAGGGCAAGCGCCATGCCGGCGCGTATGGGGGCGACCTCTAGCGCCGTCCGGGACCACTGATCGAGCGTTCCGTACGCGGCAGCAACACCCCGGGAAGGCACGTTTCACTCGACCGTGTTCTTTGACAGAATGGGCGCCTGACCCATTTTCCGGAAAGCGCGTCCATGAAGCTGTCGTTCCTCGACGTGCACCTGTCGCAGGTCGTGCGGGGCGTCGCCGCGACCGCCAGCGAGGGCGTCCTGGTCTATCACGTGTTCGTCTCTCCCGAGGCCCTGCTCGAACTGGGCGCCACCGAGGACACGGCGACCTGGGTGCCCGCGTTCCACCACAACGAGGCGCTGGTCGCGGCCCACGTCAAGGCGATGCGGCGCGCGGCGCCGGACGCGCCGGCCATCATCGAGTCGCTCACGGTCGGCTGATCGAACGCTCCGGCATCCCGGTTGCCTGATCCCGCCCATGGCGCCGTTCCGGCGCGAACCAACATGGAGACCGACATGGGCAAGTACGTACTCGGATGGTTCCTGGGCATTCCCCTCGGCGTCCTCGTGATCCTGTACCTGATCTTCCATTGATGCGCCAGGCCCGGATGCGCGGTCGTCCTACACCGCGCGCCGCTCCGGGCGGCTACATTGGAATCGTCCCGACGACGCCTCGCGCGCCGAAGGGGCAACGGAAGGCCCGCACCAGGAATGGACTGCGGGCTTTCTTCTTTCTGCATGCGAGGTGGCCGTGCGCCTCCTCGGCATCGTTGCCGCAGGACCGCCGGCGGGCGCCGCGGGGGGAACGGAAGTCCGGGCCATGCCATCTCTTGCGCAGGGGCTCGGTGCGCGACCTATCATCGTCGCGGCGTTGCGCCGGTTCCCCGAGGAGACTGCGATGGACGAGCCCCAGGACGAACGTCTCGACTTCACCGCGGGCGTGCCGCTCGCCGACCTGCCGGACGGCCAGCCGGTGGCCGGACGCGTCGGCGGCGACGATGCGCTGATGCTGCGGCGCGGCGACCGCGTCCATGCGTTCGGTGCGCAATGCAGCCACTACCACGGGCCGCTCGCCGACGGGCTGGTGGTCGGCGACAGCGTGCGCTGCCCGTGGCATCACGCCGGCTTCGACATCACCACCGGCGAGGCCGTGCGCGCGCCCGCGCTCGACCCGATCGCCTGCTGGCGCGTCGACCAGCGCGACGGCCGCGCCTTCGTCGGCGAGCGCATCGTCGCCGGGCCGCGCGAACGGCCGCCGGTCGCCGGGCATCCGCAATCCATCGTGATCGTCGGCGGCGGCGTCGCGGGCCTCGCGGCGGCAGAGATGCTGCGCCGCTCCGGCTTCACGCGCAAGCTGACGATGGTGAGCGCCGACGAGGCGCCGCCCTGCGACCGGCCCAACCTGTCCAAGGACTTCCTCGCCGGCACCGCCGAGCCCGACTGGATCCCGCTGCGGCCGCCCGAGTTCTACGAGGCCAACGCGATCGAGCTGCTGCTGTCCACGCGCGTCACCGCCATCGACCCCGCACGCCGCGCCGTGACGCTGGACAGCGGCCGCGAGCTCGCCTGGGGCGCGCTGCTGCTGGCCACCGGCGCCGATCCGATCCGCCTCGACATCCCCGGCGCCGACCCGGCGCGCGTGCACGTGCTGCGCAGCTTCGCCGACAGCAAGGCGATCGTTGCGCGCTGCGCCGGCGCGAAGCGCGCACTCGTCGTCGGCTCGAGCTTCATCGGGCTGGAGGTGGCCGCGTCGCTGCGCGCCCGCGGCCTCGAGGTGCACGTGGTCGGACGCGACGCCGTGCCCATGGCCAACGTGCTGGGCGAGGAGCTCGGCCGCCGCATCCAGGCGCTGCATGAGTCGCACGGCGTGGTGTTCCATCTGGGCAGCACGGTCGATCGCGTCGACGGCTCGACCGTCCGCCTGGCCGGCGGATCACGCGTGGACGGCTGCGACTTCATCGTGGCCGGCGTGGGCGTGCGGCCGTCGCTGGCGCTGGCCGAGCAGGCGATGCTGGCCGTCGATCGCGGCGTGGTGGTCGACGCGACGCTGCGCACCAGCGCCGACGGCATCTGGGCCGCGGGCGACATCGCGCGCTGGCCCGACGCGCGCACGGGCGAGCCGATGCGCGTCGAGCACTTCGCCCTTGCCGAGGCGCAGGGCCAGTGCGCGGCGCTGAACATGCTCGGCGTGCACCGGCCGTTCGACACCGTGCCGTTCTTCTGGAGCCAGCACTACGACATCGCCATCAACATGGTGGGCCACGCGGCGAGCTGGGATCGCCTCGAGGTCGACGGCTCGGTGCAGGCGCTGGACGCCGCCGTGCGCTATTTCCGCGGCGACAAGCTGCTGGCGGTGGCGACCGTGGGGCGCGACCTCGAGAGCCTGCGCTGCGAGGCGATGATGGAAGGCGTGTCGGCGGCCTGAAGCGCAAGTCGCCTCGCAGGCATGACGGTCATCCTGCGCGGAGCCAAGCGAAGTCGCGTGATCCACGTCTGAAGAAACACCTCGGACGGGGTGGATCCTGCGACTGCGCGCAGGATGACGATCGAGGTTGATCGGCCTTCGCGGCATGTCGCGCCATGTCGCGTCGGGCCGGCGCAGAATCGGCGCTCCGATCCACGAAGGAATCGACGATGCGGACTGTCCAGATGCGGGGAGACGCGCTGCCCCGGGCGATGCCCGTGCTCGGCCTGGGCACCTGGCGCTTCGGCGAATCGCGTGCGGCGCGCAGCGCCGAGGTGGCCTCGGTGCGCCGCGCGCTCGAGGTGGGCTATCGCCTGATCGATACCGCCGAGATGTACGGTGAAGGCGGCGCCGAGGAGGTGGTTGGCGCCGCGCTGGCCGACGCGATCCGGGCCGGCGACCTCCGGCGCGAGGAGGTCGTGGTGGTCAGCAAGGTCTACCCGCACAACGCGAGCCGGGCCGGCACGCGCGCGGCCTGCGACCGGAGCCGCCGGCGCCTCGGGCTGGACTCGATCGACGTCTACCTGCTGCACTGGCGCGGCGCGCATCCGCTCGCAGAGACCGTCGACGCGCTGCGCGCGCTGGCGCGCGACGGCCGCATCGGCCGCTGGGGTGTCAGCAACTTCGACGTCGACGACATGGAGGAGGTGGCCGCGCTCGGCGACGATTGCGCGCTGGACCAGGTCTGGTACTCGCTCGGTGAACGCCAGCCCGAGTTCGCGTTGCTGCCGTGGCTGCGCGCACGCGGCATGCCGTTGATGGCCTACAGCCCGATCGACCAGGGCCGTGCGGCCGACGACGCCGTGCTGGGCCGGATCGGCGCCGCGCGCGGCGTCACGGCCACGCAGGTCGCCCTCGCGGCCGTCCTCGCGCAGCCCGGCGTGGTCGCGATCCCCAAGGCCACCGGCGAGGCGCACCTGCGCGAGAACCTGGCGGCGGCCGACCTCGCGTTGACCGCCGATGAATTGCGGGCGCTGGACGCGCGCTTCCCGCGGCCGACGCGCGCGGCGCCGCTGGCGATGAACTGACGGCGCAGATGCCAGACCCCTCCGGCCACGCCATTGGAGCCGGCCAGGTCGCCGGCTCGCCCGCGCTCATCGAGCGTTCCCACGTGCCGCCTCCAGCGCCTCGAGCAGGACCCGCTGCGAACCGATGTGATTGGCGAGCAGCAGCACGAGCCGCGCGTTGAGCGCCTCGCTGGCCTGGGTCGACAGATCGCGGTGCGCGTCGATGAGCGCCTCGTAGAAGTCGTCGGGCGACTCGAGATTGGGAGCGGTGTTGAGGTGCATGGCGGGTCCTGGTCAGTGCAGGGCGAGCGCGCGGCGGATGGCGTCCGTCACGCGCGCCGCGTCGGCCGCGCGCCAGCGCGCGCACACGTGCTGGTCGGGACGCAGCAGAACGGTGCTGCCCGGGCGCAGGTCGTAGCGTTGCGCGAGCACGCCGGACGGGTCGCCGATGTCGGCGCCCACGCCCAGGAACCGCACGTCGAGGCCGTGCCCGTCGACGTCCTTCAGCGCGGCCGGCACGGCGCCCGCGACCAGCACCGTGAAGCCCGGCCCGAGCTGCGACAGCAGCCACGACGGCGTGCCGTCCGGCAGCGTGACCGGCGCGTCGGCCGCCGGCGCGCCCGGCGCCATCGCGCCGCGGAAGGCGTCGACGTCGGGCGTGTTCAGCGAGGAGCCGTGCAGCGTCGAGGGCGTCGACAGGCGGCCGCTGTTGACGAGGGTGCGCGCGAACGGGTGCGACTTCGCGAGCTCGAGCACCGCGTCGCGGAACACGCGGCTGATGCTGCTCTTGGGCGTGATGAAGTCGGTGGCGCGCGTGGAGTGGCGGATGTTCTCGTCGGCGGCGAACTCGCGCTCGCGGGCGTAGGTGTCCAGCAGCGCGTCCGGCGCGTGGCCGCCCAGCACGGCGGCGAGCTTCCACGCGAGATTGTCGGCGTCCTGGACGCCCGAGTTCGCGCCGCGCGCGCCGAACGGCGACACGCCGTGCGCGGCGTCGCCGGCGAACAGCACGCGGGCGTGGCGGAAGCTGTCCATGCGCAGGCAGGAGAACGTGTAGACGCTGGCCCACTCGAGTTCGAAGTCGACGTCCTTCATCGCCGAATGCGCCAGCAACGCCTTGACGCGCGGCAGGATCTTCCCGGGCTTCCTTTCCTCCTCCGGGTCGGCGTCCCAGCCCAGCTGGAAGTCGATGCGCCACACGCCGTCGGGCTGGCGGTGCAGCAGCACGCTCTGGTTGCGATGGAATTCCGGGTCGAACCAGAACCAGCGCTCGGCGGGCGCCTCGTGCTTCATGCGCACGTCCGCGATCAGGAAGCGATCCTTGAACGTGCGGCCCCGGGACTCGAGGCCCAGCAGCCGGCGCACCGTCGATCGCGCGCCGTCGCAGGCCGCGACGTAGTCGACGGCCAGGCGATAGGGCCCGTCCGGGGTGTCGATCGTGAGCATCACGTGGTCGTCGTGCTGCTCGGCGCCGCTGACGGCGTTCTTCCATCGCACGTCCACCAGCGGCAGCGCCGCGGCCCGTTCGGCCAGGTAGCCCTCGACGTAGTACTGCTGCAGGTTCACGAATGCGGGCCGCGCGTGGCCCGACTCCGGCAGCAGGTCGAAGCTGTAGATCTGCTGGTCGCGGAAGAACACCTTGCCGACGTTCCACGACACGCCCTTGGCGGCCACGCGGTCGCCGCAGCCCAGGCGGTCGAAGATCTCCAGCGTGCGCTTGGCGAAGCAGATGGCGCGCGAGCCGGTCGACAGCGTGCTGTCGTTGTCCAGCACCACGACGGGCACGTTGCGCTGCGCGAGGTCGATGGCCAGTGCGAGGCCGACGGGGCCGGCGCCGACGACGGCCACCGGCCGGCGCGCGGGTGGCGCGACGTCCTGGTCGGCGCTGCGTTCGTAGTCGAAGACCACCTCCTGGTAGTCGACCGCGTCCCCGCCCGGACGCGCGAGCTCGTTCCATTGCATGCCTGTCTCCACGCGTCGCTGCGGACGCCTTCGTCGTGCAGGGCGGCGGCCCCTCAGCCTTCCAGCGTCTCCCACATCTGGCGGTCGCGCTCGGCGGTCCAGACGCGCGGGTCGGCGTATTGCGTCACCTCGTCGAAGCAGCGCGTGACGTCGAACGGCATGCAGTGGTCGAAGATCACCCAGTGGCCGTATTTCGGTTTGAGCCGGGCGAAGGTGTCCTTGTAGACCGCGTTCAGGTCCTTGCCCGCGGCGACGCCGGCCTCGACGCTGGCGCGCACGTCGGCGATGAAGCCGGCGGTCGAGCGCAGTCCGTCGGCGACCTGGGCCTCGCCGCGCAGCGCGGGGCCGCGGCCCGGCACCAGCGCGAGCGGCTCGAGCGCCGCCACGTTCTCGAGCGTCCGCGGCCAGTCCTTGAAGTAGGCGTCGCCGGCATAGGGCGTGGCGTCGAACTCGACCAGGTCGCCGCTGAGCAGCGTGCGTTCCTGCGGGAGCCAGACGACGGTGTCGCCCTTGGTGTGGCCGCGGCCGAGCTGCAGCAGTTGCACCTCGAGCTTGCCCAGCCACAGCGTCATCTTCTTCTGGAACGTGATCGTGGGCCATGTGAGGCCGGGAGGCACGGTCTCGACATTGCGGAACAGGCGCGGGAAGCGGCCGATCTCGCTGGCCTTGTCGGCCTCGCCGCGCTCGACGATCAGGTCGTAGGTGTCCTGGCTGGCGATGACCTGCTGCGGCCGGTAGGCGCTGGCGCCGAGCACGCGCACCGCGTGGTAGTGCGTGAGGACGACGTACTTGATCGGCTTGTCCGTCACCTCGCGGATGCGGCGGATGACGTCGGCGGCCATCGCGGGCGTGGCCTGGGTGTCGGCCACCAGCACGGCGTCGTCGCCGATGACGATGCCGGTGTTCGGATCGCCCTCGGCCGTGTACGCCCAGGCGTGTTCGCTGAGCTGGCTGAAGGTGACCTTCTTCTCCTCCAGGTCGGCCTGGGAGGCGAATCGTTTGGGTTCGGACATCGCGGTCTCCGGGGTGATGCAATTTGGTTTTGGTAAATGCGTTCGTCGATATTGATCTTTTTCTTGATCTCCGTCAATAGATTTGGATTGGGTAAACTGGCCGCATGAGCCCCGCCGATGAAAGCAGCGACAGTGCGCAAGGACGCCAGCAGCGCGGCATCCAGAGCATCGAGGTGGGAGGGCAACTGCTGCATGCGATGGCCCACATGGGCCGGCCGATGGCGCTCAAGGAGCTGGCGCACGAGGTCGACATGCCGGCGGCCAAGATCCACGCCTACGTGGTGAGCTTCACGCGCATCGGGCTGATGAAGCAGGACAGCGAGAGCGGGCGCTACTTCCTCGGCCCGCTCGCCCTCCAGCTCGGGCTCATCAGCCTGAAGCAGGCCAACCCGATCCAGGCCGCCGCCGCGGAGCTGTCGTCACTGACGCAGCGCATCGGGCACACGGCCGCGGTGTCGGTGTGGGGCTCGCGCGGCGCGACGATCGTGCGGCTGGAGGAATCGCCCGCACCGATCCACGTCAACATGCGCCATGGCACCGTGTTCTCGCTGACCGGCACCGCCACCGGGCGCCTGTTCGCGGCCTGGCAGACCGACGAGGCCGCCAAGCGCATGCTCGAGGCCGAGCGTGCGCGCCTGAAGGCGCATCCCGAACCCGTCATCCCCAACGTGCCGCCGCCGGCGGCCGTGCCGTCGTGGACGGCCTTCTTGCCGCAGCTGCGCGAGGTGCGCCAGCACGGCCTGAGCCGCTCCGAGGGCGAGACGCTGCCGGGCGTCAACGCGATGGCCGTGCCGATCTTCGACCACGGCGGCGAGCTGGCCGCGGCGATCACCGCGATCGGGCCGGCCGGCATCTTCGACATCGGGTGGCACGGGCCGATCGCGCGCGAGCTGCGCGCGTGCGCGCAGCGCGTCGCGCGGTCGCTGGGCGCGCCGGCCGCCGGGTGACGCGCGCCCGAGGCCGCGCCAGTCATGCCGTCATCCTGCGCGGAGCGCGCCAAGCCGTCATCCTGCGTGCAGTGAAGCGGAGTCGCAGGATCCACGCGTGACGAAACCGCGTCGGCCGGGGTGGATCCTGCGACTGCGCGCAGGATGACGGGATTGGCGCTCCGCGGTGTGC
>Ga0207695_10005589_pt1 | contig 16608 bp, 31 predicted proteins | sample KBSC54metaG_FD_184354 | JGI IMG/M metagenome (GOLD analysis project Ga0207695, IMG submission 184354) | Corn rhizosphere microbial communities from Kellogg Biological Station, Michigan, USA - KBS C5-4 metaG (SPAdes) (version 2) | ecosystem: Host-associated > Plants > Roots > Rhizosphere > Soil... | reverse complement strand
GCGAAGTATCGTGCATCTCGCAGCGGAAGGGCGCCTTGTCGTCGCCGCTCGTTCACGTCGCCTAGGCATTGCGAGACCTCGTAGGCTTCCTGCGCTTCCTTCAAATGGGCCTCCAAGGCCTGCATGCCAGCCGCGGTGACCAAGTTCGGATGAGGCGAGATCGGCCGGTCTGGCAGAAGCGTCTCAGATGCGGTCTCGGCACTTTCTTCCTTCGTGAATGCAACAACACTCACGTTCGGCACTCCCATGCTGCGTGCACACACCCTGCGCGCCAACTTCTCACTTTCAACGATAGTCGCTGTGCCATCCGCCGGCCAGTCCTTCGAAGTTGCTAAGACGAGTATCGAAGTCGAGGGAACTGAAATTGGCAGGGACTGTCGTTCGTAAATGCCTATGTGCCCTCAAGGTAGAATCGAGTCTGGGCCGCCCGAACCTCCAGTCTCCACTCTGTATCGCGATTAGCAATTCTATTCCGTACTCTCGTCGGGGGCAGGTGGGACGTGGCGTTGAAGGTCCATTCTGTCGTGGAGGATGCGCACGATTTCGATCGTGCTGTTTGGCGCGGCCCGGTACATCAGGAAATGGCTTCCGCGACGACCGCCCCGCGCAATGTGGATGGTGCGAAGGCCCGCCATGATCTCGTCGCGGGGCCTGGAGCCCGCAACATCGGGGCCGTCGGCGAGCTCGCCAATCGCCTGAATGAGGGTGTTCTGATAGACGCGAGCTTGTCGCGCGCCAAAATTCTCGGCGGTCCATTTGAGGATGTTGGCAAAGTCGACTTCCGCCGCAGCGCCGAGACGAACGCGCCATCTCCGCTCCGCCATGGCGGCTCTATTCGGCGGTTCGGGAGATGACCTTCTTGGAGAGGTCATTCAAATAGGTTTCCAGCTCCTCGATATTTCCAAATTCTTTGAAGTCTCCCCGATCCAGCGCCCCGACGCCGACGCGAGCCGCGGCGCGCAGGGCTTTCAGCTTACCTGCATCCTCCGCCTCGCGTTGCTCCACGAGCCGCAACCCATCGCGCAAGACCTCGCTAGCATTCTGGTAGCGGCCAGACTTGACGAGGGTCTCAAGGAGTTCTTCCTGACGCTCCGTCAGCACGACATTTCTGGTAGGCATTAGTATCCTCCCCAAAAGGGGCAATATGGCATATTATGCCATATGCATTTGATCGCCTCAACCCGAATATTGGCGCGTACGTTTGGTAGTCGCGACCCATGATTGTCGCGTTTTCGCTGTCGCATCCTAGCGGAACCCGTGATGGCAGCGTTCAGGAGAGCACGCTCTTCATTCGTCGCTTGTGTAAGGGCCGACGGGACTGGAATCTCAGTGGGCCCAAATGCTCAGGACTGGTAATCCACTTAACCTGACTCGTTACTAACCTTATGAACCATGTTGAAAGCATCAACTTTTTCGACTGACCAGACTCGAAATTCCTTTTAGGGCACAGCCTAATCGCCGGCGGGACACTCGGGACAGGTGTCGCCGATGCCGTCTAGCACTTCCGCGATGGCAACTGCGGCGGCCTCGGACGACACGCCTCGGGGCGGATCCTGCTTGGCAATCTCGAAGGCGCGCTCGCGTGCGTGCAGGTCGGCACGGTCCGCATCCAGCCGTGGGTCTCGCATTCCCGAACCGCACGAGCCTCCTGGAGCACGGCGATGGCCCACCCTCTAAGTGTCCGGACACTTGGTCTTCTTTCATTCGTCATCAGCATCGAAACGACCCCTGCCGAGACGAATCCTTACGCCCAGCTGCTCGTTCCGAGCGCTTAACACAAGTCTGGGATTCGAAATTGCCCCGGCTGCAGATTGTTCACGTCTTCTGACACCTTGTGCAAAACAGGCGAACACTCGTCACCGACGCCAGGAAGCTATCGCCACATTCCTCGCACGCGAGCTCCGATGTCGATGCGCGGGCCTTGGCTCGGACCTCTGGGGGCCACTCCGGGCGCCGCCGCGGGCCAGCTCGTTCGCTCGAACAAACCGAGTAGCTTCTCGGGGATGAAGCGCGTCCGCGATGCGTAGACGTGCCGGTCGCCTTGCGAACGCTGACCGTGCGTAAAGAAACGTTGCGGCTCTACGAGATGCAGGTCGTCCTTGGCTCGCGTCATTGCGACGTAGAGGAGGCGCCGTTGCTCCTCAAGGACGGCGGCCGTGCCGGTGCCGAGGTCCGATGGCATGCAGCCATCGACTACGTTCATAACGTAAACTGACTTCCATTCCTGGCCTTTGGCCGAGTGAATGGTCGACAGGATCAGGTAATCCTCATCCAGCAGGGGCACGCCCGCCTCGTCGCCGGTCGCATCTGGCGGGTCCAGCGTGAGCTCGGTAAGGAAGCGCTCACGCGAAGGGTATCCGCTTGCTATTTGTTCCAGTTGAACGAGGTCGCCGCGTCGGATCTCGGCGTCTTCATGAATACGATCCAAGTGAGGCTCGTACCACAAGCGGACACGCTCCAAGTCCGTCGGCCATTCAGAATAACGGAGGTTCCCGACGGTCGTTACGAACTCAGTCCAATTATCGCCGGCGCGCGGCTGCCTTCCTCACGGTTTTTGAGGATCTGCTCAACGATGTACCGCGCCTGGTCCGCCTCGTCGCGCACAGCGACCAGAGAAGGTTTGATCGCTGAAGTGCGTTCGGTCCATTAGATTCTTGGTGAAACGCTCATGCGCGAGATCGATTACGCCATTCGCAGCGGAAAGGGTCGGCTGCGTTGAACGATAGTTTCGGTCAAGCGTGACGATTTCGGCTTTGGGACTGAACTGATCGGGAAAGTCCAGGATGTTGCGAACGGTCGCCGCTCGGAACGAATAGATGGATTGCGCATCGTCGCCGACCACGGTGAGGCCACGGCCGCCGGGCTTCAAGGCAAGCAAAACCGAGGACTGCAGGCGGTTGGTGTCCTGGTATTCGTCGACGAGCACGTGATCGAAGCGGCCTCCGATATCGTCGGCTATAGCCGCGTCAGACATCATCTGCGCCCAGTAGAGGAGAAGGTCGTCATAATCGAGAACGTTCTGCTTCTGCTTGGTCTCGACATAAGCGGCGAAAAGCTCCTTGAGCTCCGCTGCCCAGCCGGCACACCATGGATAGCCACCGGCATGGCAACTAAGGCGGCAAGCAGCTCCTGCGGCCTATGCCATTAGCGGGCGTGTGGGACTTGCTGGGAAACGCATGGATGGAGTCCGCTGCAGGCGGAAACATCGGTCGGTGAACTGGAGACGAGTTTCGGGGTGGCGTGCTAAGACGCGGATCAGCTTCGATCATGGATTTTAACCCTTTCGATGGTTGAAGTTAGAGCCGAGGTGAAGCTCGCTACTTTCCCTCGGCTCGCTTTTATGGTAATGCCTAAATTATGAAGAAGTCAATAAAGGCAATGCCTAAAAAGCGCGGGCGTCCTGCAACGGGGAAGGATCCGCAGGTCGTCTTAAGGATGCCGGCAGAACTCATTGCTGCGGCCGACGCGTGGGGCGAGACAAACGATGTCGGCCGTTCCGAAGCCATTCGGCGGCTGGTCGAGCTAGGGCTAACGATGAAGGCGCGGCCAAGACAAGCCAACGGCGCGCGCGCGGACAGGGCGAATGCGATGGCTGCAGAGCAACTGGACCAGCTCGCTGATCAGTCAGCTACCCTGAACGAACAAGCGAACCGCAAGCGGCGACTGCTCAAAGGGCCAGAAGAGTTTCAAAGCGTCCGCGTCGATCGCTCTACCGCAAAGAAGTAGCTGGGCGGCGCTCGAGATCGGGCTGAGGACGAAGGTGCGCCGATGCCAATCGATATCCCGCCGCAGCGACCTGATGAGGTTTCGTTTAAAGAAATTCGATTGGCCATTGCTAAAATGCTTACATGCGTGGCGAGGGTTTGCATTAAGTGGGCTGAGAAGATTGCGCCCAAGTCTCGATGAAGGCGGAGCCGACGCGCTGTAGCTCGGCAGTCAGGGGAAATCCACTTGCACTTTCGCTCAGAACGGCGCCGCATTGGCGTGAACCGATTCAAGAGGCTGAAGGCACAGGAAGCAATGGGCGACAGGCTGGCTCGCTACATCGAATGGCAAAGCGCCGGACGACGAACTGGACGCCTCGCCTACATCGTCGGAACACAAAACTTGCCTGCGCCAAGCGCTGGGGCTGAATGGCAGATCGATTCCAAATTCAACGTTGCCGATGAAATCCTGCGGGAGCCGGGCATGAGGTCCCTCTTTAAGGCGGTGATCTCGAAAGGCGTCAAGGTAGTGACATGGCAATAACGGGGGCAATTAACTACCCCTTTTGTGGGGAAATCCGCTTGCGCGCGCCACGAGGGGGCGGAATCATGCTCGAGTCAAGATTCGAGACCCCCCATGAATGATAGCTCCATCGAGGCAACGCGCGAACCGCGTGATGATTTGGACGACTTCATCGAACTCGCGAAGTTGGGCCGCGCCCCAATACGCGCGCTCTCACTGATTGAGCGGGCGCGCGCCGATTTGGAAACATACCTCAATGAGATGAATGCAGCGACATCGGCGGTTGCGTGGTCGGGCTTGGGCTGAGGGCGAAGGGAAAATGACGGACCGGATACACATTCGTCAGAGGTACCGGCATGAATTTGAGTAGCTCAGGGAAATCGATCTTCGCAAACGACTAGAGGCCGGCCTTTTTTACGAGGATAAACGCAAACACGGTTGGGCTTGGCTGGATGAAAAGGAAAATGGTGAAGAGCGGGCGTATAGGGCTCGACAACTCGTCTTGCAGGAGAAAAACGATCGCAGGGGAAATATCTCGGTCGCCATTGCCCTTCTAGCACTGTTGATTTCAGCAGCCGCGCTCTACCGCAGCTGGCCTCAAAATTCTCCCGCCCTCTACGGTGCCAAGGCGCGGAAGCCACAGTAGCCGGCCGCCGTTCCGAGGCCAGATTGATAATTTGCGCGCTAGCCCGATTGGCGGAATGATGAGGCATGGGTCAGATACGACTGATCAAACACGAAAGCGTGCCGCAGACCGGCTCCTACGAGGTGAGGTTTCCGGACGGCCGGCCTAGCGTCTACCACTACTTTGACGACGACCCGGCCGGCGATCGATTACAGGCACGGTGACGGGCGAGGCCCTTCAGGCCGCCAAGACGCTCGCACAACCCGCCACTTCTTTCAGCCCACCACAAAAAAAAGACCCGGTTCATCCGGGCCTGTTTCTTTACCAGTAGGCTGGTGCTCCCCAGCGATGGTAGCGGGGTCCGTAATAAACGGGACCGCCATAGTAGGCGTACGGGCCAGGTCGGTAGTATCGCGGCCCGTAGTAATAGCCGGGCCCGTAGTAGTATGGGGAAGCCGAGGCGGCGATGGCTCCAAGGGCCAAGGCGCCGGCTGCCAGCCCGAATCCGATACCGGGTCCGCCCCAACCTCGGTGCCAACCACCACGCCAATGGGCTTCTGCGGGTGCCATCGTTGCCGCGGAAATAGCACCGACCGCTACAGCGGCGAGAGCAAGTTTTCGCATGTTTCTCCTCCGATTTTTTAATCCAAAGAATCAATGCGAAATCGTCCTGCCCGTTCCTCGGCGCCAATCTAGCTTGCTTGTTCCTCGGTGACGCCGTCGACTGCAAAGCTAACAAATATCTATTGGCCCGACTCCAATTCGGTCTAGAGCGGTACCAAGAATGACGACCAAAGTCTCGACACGGAGAACAAAGGTTTTAAATGACGGGATTGAAAGACCTCGGATTAGATGCTGCAATTCGCCTCGGCTGGGTGCTCCGCGACATCAAGGGCAGCCGCCTGAAACTCACCCCACCGAGCCAGGAGGAACTCCGGACTCTGATCGACATAGGCTATGTCGAAATGAGAGATGATCGGCCCTTTGTCACCAGTGCGGGGGTGAACGAAATGGACCAAGGGGACTGACCGGTGAAGTACGTCAAGCCTAGTCCCTACGCCGATCATGAAGCCGCCGCCCGGAAGTTAGTCGAGATCGCCAACACCATCGAGCCAGCGCAGGACGGGCGCATCTTCATCCAGCAGATCAACGCGCCGATGCCGTACGAACACAAGGCGACGCCAGCCGAATACAAGGCGGGGCTTGATCTGGCGATTGCGAAGGGATGGCTGGTGCTGCACGAGAGCGGGACGTTTGTACGCTCCACCCAGGACGGTAAGGATCTGTTCGCGTAAATCGGAACTGGTCGAGCCTCAGCGGATTGTTTCTGCACCAGCCGCGCCCCCTGCCACCAGAAGGCCCCAGGCTCCGCCGTGCGGAGCTTGGGTTTATACCGCCGAGCCTGAAGGATTTTATAGAGCGCTACCGAGCGCGATCGGTCCAACTGCCGCTGCCGCTCAGAGGCGCGGCCTGAAGCGTGCCGTTCGATTGGTCCAAGAAGCCTGTCGAGCTGGTGAGCTATCGTTGATTAGATAACCTAACATCACTTCACAGGCTTGTTGGGCGGCAGCAATCGTTTTGAACGGCGAACCTATGACCTTCACGGCGGTTCGATTTTCGAAGATTGGCCGCCAAGAGGCAACGAAGCCGGGCATGCCCTGAAGACCGGAGCCGTCGCGGCTCTCATAACTGATTACAAATGAAAAGCCGTCGCTGCTCGCATTCCAGATCTGGATGCGTTCGATCGGAGTAATTACGCGACTGAACTGCATGATACGCCTCAGAAGAGCCGCCCCCGGCCCATCAAGTCATGCGGTCGTAAATCCTATGTGGCAGTCCGCTGATTCGCAATTTTGAGCTGGGTTCCTATGTAATTTACTATGCGTTTTGAATTTTGCCTTCCAACGCTCGGTAAGACCGTTACGACTGGTCCCGAGTGGTTTCATGAAATCAAATATGACGGCTATCGGCTCCGCATTGAACGTGACGGAGATCGCGTCCGGTTGATCACTCGCGGCGGATACGATTGGACCAAGCGCTACCTATCGTTTTGAATGTCGTCGCAGACATCGGATCGCTACGTGAATCACAACAGCGCCCAATAAGCCGCCCGCAATCTTCTCAAGGGCGTCTCGAATGTGCCATCTCGGTCCGCCGTCATTGTTTGAAGGTATTCAAGTAAAGGTGCCCCCGGAAGCACTAAGCAGCAGGTGAACATTAGTTGATTTGGATAGGCGAAAGAGAGCAATGCCCCAAATGCCGCGAAGACGAATAGATGTTCGATTGTCGCATAGGTACGCATGCTCGGATGGCCAAGCCATGGTGCCAGTTTATAGTAGAGCCCGTAGGGCAGCCCGACCGGCGCCAGCGTCCCGACAATTAGCGCCGCGGCAAACGCCACGATTCCGAGAATTAAGTATCTCTGCACAAGCAGCGTTCCGTGTGACTGGAAGAAGTCGATTTTACTCTGCTAGCCTTCCCAACATGGAAGCAACAGCAGACGCGGAGTAGGGCACACCCCGCGACGTCTTGAAGCCATCGGCGGCCAGCGCAGCAGAGAGCGGCTTGCCGCCTTTAGGGCCGCGCTCTTACCCGACGGTGTAGAGCGCGATGACCTCTTGCAGCGAGCCGGTCAGGCTGACGACGCGTGCGAGTATTGGATCGACTCGGCAGGATTGCAGCCGCCCAAGTAAACTTCGGGCTGCCCGCAAGGCGCGCTCGGCGCGCTTCCACGCCCAAGGCCCCCAGCTTTAGCAACTATCGGCCCGACTCATCGTTCGGGTCGCATGGATAAGCTTTTCCTTTTTGGAGTTGCCGCCTGCATCATCATCGTGGTGGTCGGAATTGCCGTCCTGGTCTTCGGGCAGTAGGGAACTGCGCCTCGGCGATCGCAGTTATCCGGTTTTCGAACGGAGGTGCGATACCATGAAGCTTAACGATGCGAAGGAAAGCCGTCGCCTTGGCAACGTTGAACGCGAGAAGGCCAACGAGCTGCCGGAAGGAAAAAAGAAAGAGGAACATCGCCGTAAGGCCAAAGATTACGAGGACAGCGCCCGCCCCAGTGGATGGCGCAATTCTAACCTCCACAAGCCCACGTAGCCGGCGTGGCTGAGTCTTTCGGCAGCGACTTACGATAGTTGAGGTGACGGCGGACGATCTAGACCGCCCGACGAAGCAAGTGTGGGTCGCGCTCGCAAAACCAAGCCAGGCGCTTACGCTGGTTCTATCAGCGGTCCCGGAAGGCCGGACAGCGGCACTTACGGGGCCAGACAACCCGACATCAACCTGTAAGCCCCTGATGTAGAGCGCGGAAACTTAGCTGCTAACTCAAGATTGTAAAGATTCACTTTACCAGTCAGTAAAGGTCGCGTTGCTAGAGCGCTCTGCGGAATGCCAGAAGAAAAGCGTAAAGACGAACGTCGCGTTACCTTCGAAAGCTTGGCCAGCGTCTCTCCTCGCATTCGCATTGTCAACGTATCGCGCTCACAGCGAATTAACGCTTCGTCAAGACGTGCGGCCTCGAAGATCAGGTCTCTTCAGCATTAGCTGCGGCACGCCGCTATAACGGAAAGAACGCGAGCCCGATCAGAACGAGGACGCAGGTCACTCCGGTCACAAGGAAGCAACGCTCGGTCATATCCATGACACCAGCCCTCCAACACCCAGGAGGAGCGTGCGCCTGTGATTCGATCGCCGTCCTTCACCTATGTTGGTATTCGGCGAATAAATCGTCGCTCTATCGAAAAGCCGGCCCCAAAGCGCTCCGCGAGGCCGCAGCGCTGCGTGTATCTTATGCCCCATCAAAGCCTGGATGGTCCTGGTGTCGACGCCGCGGCCCGCCAGTGCGTAGCGGGCGCTGTGCCTCAGCGCATTGTCGCCGAGTACAGGCTCGGAACAGCAACTCGGCCGCGGCGTTCGTTTGCAATGAGGAAATTCTATCCCTTCTATGGCATCGCCGCTCTCGTTGGCGCTCTGATCCTGTTTATGAGCTGGCTCGCTGGCCTGGAGAAACAGGCAGGCATGGATCGGCTGGAGCGGTTAGAGACGCTTCACACCTTGGGCGCTCACTGAGCGGGAACGGACGCCGTAGGCCGTCGTCATCTCCGCATGGACTTTGAGAAAGTGCTGATTTGGATGTTTGTGATCGGCCTGATCGGCCTCGCGCTTACCTTCGCATGGGTGCTGGCCACCAGAGGCTGAGAAGTGAAGCGGGCCAGCGCCCCAACGTGTTCGTGACCAATAACACGCCAAGCCGCCGCCCGCTCCGCAAGTCAACCCGGCCGGAGCAGCCGGTGTTCCTTCAGGATTTCTTGCGTTGAGGCCGACCGCATTCCTCTTAGGAACTACGCTGGCCCGTAGCCGGTTGAATTGCGCCAAACGCGGAGGGGAAGCCATGGGCCATTTTCTGACAGTTGGGGCGCTGCTCGCGGCCTCATCTACCGCACTCGCTGAAATTCCCGCGAACAAGGCGCAAAACGAATGCGCAACGAACGCCTACAACGTTTATCAATCCAAGCTGCAGCAGGGAATCACGCCGCAAGACTCAACGATTGCCAATATCGTCGCAGGGCGGCACCTGATGGAAGGCTATTGTCTTCAGTTTGTGCATTGCCTCGATTATTCGGCCTCAGTGCAGGGGACAATGTTTCAGAGTTGCCTGGATGATGAGGATGCCGACCGCTTACATGATGCGAGGGAGTAGGGAAGGGCGGCGCCATCCCCGAATGGCGGTAACAAAAAGCCACCTCATGGGAATACCAGCGTGCAGATGACGGCTCGCGACGCCTGGGACGCTAAAGGGCGGGAACTACAATCACTCCGTCTGGTTAGCTCTCGCAGGAGGAGCAAGCCATGGACAATGACCGCATTGCTGGGTCAGCGAAGGAATGGGCGGGCAAGGCTGAAGGTGCTCTTGGCGACGCTGTAGGCGATGCCGACACCCCGGGCTCGCGGGCGTGCGCGAGATGCAGCGGGCACGGCGCAAAATCTCTTTGGCCAAGCATAAAGACGTGGCCCGTGACGCTGCCGATGCCGCAGCCAGCTATGCAAGAGGCGATGGCACGGAAGCGGTGGTGAGGCTACTTAACCAAATCCCATTGGCGCGTTACTCTCTGCAGCTGCTGACGATGCGCCCAGCGCCGCCACGCAGGCGGCGCTGGTTCTACGATCAGTGACTTGATCGATGGACGAACTTGGCTAACACCCGGTCCGCAAGCAAGCGCCGGGTATTTGTTAGAGCGCCGCGCCGAAGACCACGGATCTACAGCTCACCCTGTGAACCTCCTCCGAATTGATGGACACCTGTAGTAGGCTCGAAGAGCCAGGAGGTGTCGGATGGAAGGACGTCAACGTCGCTCGTTTACGGACGATTACAAGCGGCAAGCGGTTGATCTCGTAGCATCGAGTGGGCGCTCGATCGGATCTGTTGCCAAGGAGCTTGGTCTGCGTGATTCCGTGCTGCGGCGGTGGGTGGAGCAGCGAGGGGCTCGGCTGGAGCCGACGGCGGCGACGCGGCGCCCCACAACGCAGGCGACGCTGCCGTCGGCGGACCAAGCGGCAGAGATCGCGCGTTTGCAGCGAGAGAACGAGCGGCTGCGCATGGAGCGCGACATTTTAAAAAAGTCGATCGCAATCTTTGCTGGAACACGGACATGAGATTCCGCTTCATCGAAGATCGCCGCGCCGATTATCCGGTGACGCTCCTTTGCGACGTGCTCGGCGTCTCGCCGGCCGGCTACTATGCCTGGCGCTCGCGCTCGGAGAGCCGACGATCTGCTGCCAATCGTGACCTCGTCGACGACATCAGGCGGGTCCACCGCGACACCCGCGGGCGTTATGGCAGCCCGCGTATCCATGTCGAGTTGAAGGCTCAAGGCCGCGGGGCGAGCCGTGGTCGCATCGAGCGGTTGATGCGGCGTCACGGCATCAGGGCCATCATGGCGCGGCCACGCCGGGTGCGGACCACTGACAGCCGCCACGACCTGCCGATCGCCCCGAATCTGCTCGACCGCAACTTCATCGCCGCTGCTCCGAACAAGATCTGGCTGGCCGATATCACCTACATCGAGACCGATCAGGGCTGGCTCTATCTGGCTGCCGTCATGGATCTGTACAGCCGCAGGATTGTCGGCTGGGCGATGGCGGATCATTTGCGCGCCGAGCTGCCCTTGACGGCGTTGCGGATGGCGATCTCGGCGCAGCGGCCAGGTGCCGGGCTGATCCACCATTCCGATCGCGGCGTTCAATATGCCTCGGCGGACTACCGCAAGCTGATGCAATCCGCCGACCTCAGGGCCTCGATGAGCCGCAAGGGCGACTGCTATGACAATGCTCCGATGGAGAGCTTCTTTCACACGCTCAAGACCGAGCTCGTCCACCACAGGCACTATGCAACACGGGCAGAAGCCACACGGGATCTCTTTACCTATATCGAGACCTTCTACAATCGAACTCGTCGTCACTCCGCCATCGGCTTTATCAGCCCGATCGAGATGGAGCTAAAAGCAGCTTAGCCCTGTCCATTTTTTCGGGGGAAGATCACTCGTGGAGTCGTTGCGTGTCCCTCAGCGTGGCGAGTACCTTGAGAGCTTCGGCGGTGTCGTGGCCATCTCGCTCTAGCTCTGCGACCACCTTTTCCTGTCGAGCAACAAGGCCCATGGCTTCGATAACGTGCTGTTGGGCTAGAGCTAGGTGCTGTTCGAGTGTGGAGCGGTCCATGTCAGAGGAGTAAACTGACTAGCCCCGGTCACGGTTGCTCGGGAGGAGCAACATCCGCTGAAGATGTTCTAGTGCTATCTTCCAGTCGAAGCTTTGATCCCGAATGCTGAGCGTCGATAGCGCGTATCCGTGGAGGTGGTGATGTACCTCCCGCATCGACATTCCCATTGCTACTACGAGGAGATACAGTTTCGATAGGGCCGGCGTCCGTTTGGAAAACCCTGCTACCCAGCGCCCCCATTCCATTCGTTTGCCTCCCATGGCCCCCGCTGGACAACCCGGCGGGGTTTTGCTTGCCGATTAGGGAGAAGCCGAAATGACGACGACCGTGGCAAGGCTTCGGGCCCAAAAGCGTGAACTGCTCGAACGCCTGGAACAGAACCCTGGCCCTAACGAGCGGGAAGAGATCGAGCAGTTGTTGGCCAAGATCGACACCGCGCTGAACCTGCTCGATGCTGGGCCAGGTGAGGGTTCCTAGGGTAGGGCGGTGATCGGCCATGTCGGGGAGGGCGGTCACCCCTCTGGCTTAAGATGAAGAACCGGCAGCACCGTGGGTTTTTTGCGAGCGGACTAATGCATATTCGCCAGCTTGAGTGAGAGCGCCGAGGGTGAACTTGCCCTCGCGCGCGGCCTTCAAGATGGCCTCGGCGACGCGCTTCCTGACTTCGTGCTGCTCACCGAACGGCGACTTTCCACATACTCGATCGAGCGCCACTTCCATATTAGCCTGAGTGCGGTTGTCGAAACTCGCGTCAATCATTGCACTCCCTCACATGTTATTAAGACCTGCTATTTTCTCAATGGGAACCCACAGCCACAAGCACATCCCTGCAGAGCGAGGGCGATCGATAACGAGCAATTGTTCAGTCTAGTTCCTACTGCGGTACTGAGGGGCTGAAGCACGGGCGGACGGCCGCCAGACCTCACTCGCACATTGTGTCAGCCCGGCAGCCCCCCTCTGGCCGTGGGTTGAGCACCAGCAGTGCAGCTTGTGTGATATCCTGACAGTCGCGTCGACTTTTGCTGATGGCGAGTCGCCGACCATCGGACGCCGCGCAGGAGCCGAGACGCTGGCCTCGACGGCCAAGAGCTACGCTGTGGACATCAGCATCTCGCGACTGTGGAGGCGCAGCCATGTCGACTGAGAGACAGCGGAATCTCGCAAAGCACCGATACACTCATTCGGCGAAGTCATCGATTGGGTCCTGCTAATCATTGGTTTTGCGACCATCTGGGGAAGCGTGGTCTGGGTGCTCGTAGCCGCCGTGATCAAGCTGCTGTAGCGATCGCGGATCGTGACCGGCGCGCGTGCCTATGGCTTGCTCGAGTCCGCGATGATCGCCAGAAGGCAAAGTAGGAACACAACGCCCGCGCCTATCGCCAGCATGAATTGGTCGCTCGTCATCCGCAGACTCGACGCGCGGCGGCCGAAATCGTTTCTTATTTGACCGTCACCCGATGGGGGTAACCGCGCCCCTGAGTCTCCTTCGCCAAAAGTCGGAGAGCGCCGCCCTGTGGATAACGGTGAATGCGGGAGGTTATGCACGGCTGGCCTTGCAAAGTTGTCGCTTAATGGTGGCGCGCCCGCACGCCACGTTAAGGAGGCTTGAATGGATCGCTTCGAACAGGGTTTCGCCGTTGCGGCGATCACGAGCTTTATGGTCCTCGTCGGCGCTTCGGCTTGGCTGGTGGTGCTGCCGGTCTGATCCGGGACGAACGCCGTTTCAGCGCGTGTAGCTCTAGCGCCGCAATGGCGTCAGCCTTCACGTCGTGCCGCCGGGGTGGCAAAGAATGCACGCATGTCGCGGAAGGCGCGCTCGACCTCGGGCGGTAGCTCGATGGGGTTGGCGGGCATGTGACGAAGCTAGGCGCGCAAGTGGCGAACCGCGAATCTCGTCAGTCGTCTGTCACGTCGTCTCGAATGAGTTCGAAGCCCTTGCTGTCGACGACCTCGCCGCCCTCCCGGATCGGCACGTAAATGCACGATCTCCCTTCTGCATCGATCAGCCTTATCGCCTGGGGCATGGTGTCCGGCTCGTCGCCGCCGTGCTCGAGCGTTTCGAAGGTAAGGCCGGTCCCGTCGAGGTGCGGGTCCTGCGGACGTTTTTCCGGCGTCAACGGCTCGAAGTGATGGATTAGCTTCGGCATAGTCCTCCAGTCGAACTACCGCGCCAATCTACGGGGCATCGTCAGGATCCGTAACGCCCGTCGCGCGGCCGCTCGAATTTTTGTCGAACATCGCTCCGAATAAGATCATCGGCAAATAGAAGAAAAGCATGGCAATCTCCTTGCAATATTAACCCTTGGTTCCGCGACAGCGTTCCTCCACAAATAGTATCTGAGTCGCGGAACGTTTTATTGATTGGCTGCCCAATATCCTAATGCGGGTCGAGCTTGTCCTGCTCGGTGCGGGCGAGCTGCTTGGCCAGATCGAGGGCCTCGTCGCCGGTCATCTTCCCGGTAATCGATCGCCGGCTGATGTCGTTGACCAGCGCTTTATCTGAGCCGCGTTAAACAATGAAGGCTGTTTGCCTTGCCCGCGATAAAGCAGGCCAAGCGGTCCAATCCGCGATGGCATGCGACTGATCGCGGTCCGCAAAGTTACCGGTCCCACACCATCCATTTGGACGATCTCATCTAGTCTAGTCGGGCACTTAAATTGTCGCTACTTGACTGGGCTGGACGTCAAAGTCGCCAACGGGGAGTTGGCAAAGCCGAAAATCTGGGACCCGGTGCTCGAAACGCTTGCCGAGCGCGGCGAGCAGCATGAGAAGGCTTACTTAGAGAATATTAGGGCCAACGGAATTGCACTGACGGTCATTGATGGCGTCGGAATCGATGCTACCGCTGTGGCGGCGACCAAAGTTGCGATGGAACGCGGTGATCTCATCATCGTCCAGGGAGCCCTCCAGGCGGGAAGATGGAACGGCCGGGCCGATGTCTTGCGTCGTGTAGAGACGCCAAGCCGTCTTGGTTCCTGGTCTTACGAAGTAATTGACACAAAGCTTGCGAGGGAAACGAAGGGCAATACTATTCTTCAGATTTGCCTGTATTCGGATCTCCTATCGGTAATGCAAGCTGTCGCGCCTGTCTCCGCTCACGTGGTGACACCCGGCACAAACTTCGTTCCCGAAGTGTATAGGATGGCGGACTATGCCGCTTACTATCGTCACGTAAAAGGAAGCCTAGAACGTTCGGTGACAGCGTCGACGGTGCCGACCGCTTATCCGGAACCTATCGAGCATTGCGACAACTGCAGATGGCGTCGGCATTGCGACGAGAAGAGGAGGGCAGACGACCATATGTCTCTGGTCGCCGGCATCACCAAGTCGCAGATCGGAGAACTCGAAAAGCGTGGCGTTCCGAATATGGAAGGCCTAGCCGCTCTGCCCCTGCCGCTGCAATGGAGGCCCGATCGCGGGGCCGCCAAGAGTTACGAGAAAATCCGTGAGCAAGCCAGGATTCAGGTGGAGGGCCGAAAGAAGGGCGCAATCCTATATGAGGCGCTGACGCCGGTCGAAGGATACGGACTATCACGTCTCCCCGAACCGTCGGCCGGAGATATCTTCTTCGATTTCGAGGGGGATCCGTTTGTAGGTGATGGTCGGTTGGAATTTCTGTTCGGGTATCTCTACGTCGAGGCTGATGGCTCGGTGCGTTATTGCGGCGATTGGGCGTCAAATAGGCAAGAAGAGCGCGCTGCCTTCGAACGCTTTCCCATAATCGGCGCACGCTGCGCAGAGAGCTGCCACGAAACCTCGTTTCGATCTTCCCGCTAATATCAAGTTCAATCTAGCTATCCCAAGCGAACCGCCCGATGACGAGGTGGAGGCCTCATGCCGGTTACTGACGGACGTAGTTGGCGCACTCTTCAGGGGTGAACAGGTTCAGGGTGCGTCCGATGAGATCCCAGAGGGCGTCGACGGTTCTGGCTTGGGCTTGCCGCAACAGTTCTTTGAGTTTGGCGAATGCCATCTCGATCGGATTGAGATCGGGGCTGTAGGGCGGCAGGAATAGCAGGCGCGCGCCGGCGTTTGCGATGAGGCGGACGGCCTCTTCGTTCTTGTGGCTCGACAGATTGTCGAGGATCACCGTGTCGCCCTGGCGCAGCACGGGGACGAGGATTTGCTCGACATAGGCCAGGAAATATTTGGCGTTGATCGGCCCGTCGAGCACAAAAGGTGCAATCAGCCCCTCGCAGGTGAGGCCCGCAAGAAACGTCGTCGTCTTCCAATGTCCGTTCGGCGCATCGCCGATGGCGCGTGCGCCGACGTCGGCCCATGCGTAACGACGTGTCATTGCGGTCGTCGTCCAAGTCTCATCGAGGAAAATCAACCGGCTACCAAGGTCCTTCTGGCACGCCGCCACGTTTCCCGGCGCTCAGCGACGTCGGGACGATCCTGTTCGCTGGCGCGCACGGTTTTTTTTGAAGCTGATCCCCTCGGCGGCGAAAAAGCGCGACAGCATCGACTTGTCGGCTTCCACGCCGTGAGTGCGAAGCAAACGCTCGGCGATCGCATCGAGCGTCAGATCGTTCTCCCTTTGCCTTGGTCCGACGCAGTGAGTGTGTGCCAAACACCTTTGGGTCGAGCCCAATGCTTGCTACCCAATCCGCAAGAAGGCAAGCATATTTCCGGGTTGTCATGGCCCGGCTCGGGCCGCGTCGCCCAGTGAATAAGTAATCACCTGGCTTCTTACCGGCTGACTTTAGGAAATCGTCAACGGCCTGACGGGTCTGATCAGTCAGCACGAACTTGACCGGTCTCCCTGTCTTCTTCTGTCGGACGGTCGCACGGTCGACCGCATAGCCATTCGGCGCGACGTCTTCGACCCTCAAGGCGACAACGTCGCAACCTCGCAGCTTGCTGTCGATCGCAAGGTTGAACAGCGCAAGATCGCGGGTCCGTCTTTCGATCAGGGATCGTGCCCCGTGGCGTGGTGTAGCTGAGTTTCGGTCACCACGGTTCGCCGGCATGGGCCGGATCAGTCAGCTGGCGATTGCCGGGAAGCTGACGGCGGGATCATCGCCCAACGGCGCG
>Ga0207695_10005586_pt1 | contig 16611 bp, 11 predicted proteins | sample KBSC54metaG_FD_184354 | JGI IMG/M metagenome (GOLD analysis project Ga0207695, IMG submission 184354) | Corn rhizosphere microbial communities from Kellogg Biological Station, Michigan, USA - KBS C5-4 metaG (SPAdes) (version 2) | ecosystem: Host-associated > Plants > Roots > Rhizosphere > Soil... | reverse complement strand
AACAGCTGCTGGTATTCCGGGTCGCAGAGCAGCGAGAACCAGCGCCGGTGCATCTTCAGTTCCGCCTCGAACAGGCAGGAGAAGCTGGCACCGCTGTTGCGCACCGCCACCAGGAAGGCGCCCTCGACAAGAGGGCTGTAAGGGTTTCGGCCGACCAGAATCGCCACCAAAAGACCGACCATCGTCCCGAAGCTGCCGCCCCAATACCAGCTGGTCAAATGCGCCCGCCGCTGCATCTCATCCAGCGTGCGCCACCAGGGAATGCAAGCGAGGGCGCCGCCGACTCCGATGGTCGCAAGCAGGAAAAAGGACAGCGGCGGTGAGAACCAGTCGCGGCCGTGCCTTACGACCGTTTCGGCAAGGACGGTAACGACTCCCGTAAGGGCCAGCGTCAGCCCCAATCCTATGGCATAGCGCCTGTGACGACGAGACAATGGCATGAACGACCCTCCTGAACGTGTAAAATGTTTTTCACAGCTCCGAGAACTCCTGTCAATTTCTTTTTACAGGCTGCTGCCTGAATTCGTTGAGTGTCCGTTTGGGTGGAAAGCGGACTTGAACTACGTGACGCTTTTAGCCCGTCGGGCGGCCATGGCTGCGCTCCGGGATAATTGCTCAGCTATTTGGGAATCGGTGAGGCGGGTGAGGAGCCGAATGCCAACCCTGCCTGACTCGGCCCAAATTACGGTTGCTTCGGCATCTATCGTTCCGCAGCGGAGCATTACCCTTGACCCAGCCTCGACCACGGCCGCTGTTTCTAGCATCGCGCCGCAACGCTCGATGTTCACCAACTTGGCGTTAAAGTCCTGACTCGCGGTTGTAACCGACGCGGGAAGCGCCACCCGCAACCGCGGCCATTCTCGGCGCTCGTATTCTTCCTTAACTGCCGAAGGAATACCACTCACCATAACCACCCCTGCACGCCAAATCGGCGGCACCAAACTGACTAGCCGACCCTAACTTTAGTTAAATCCTCAATCCGTTCTGGATGCATAACGCGCCGTTCCGCCGTGGAACCTACATAACGTTCACATGCGCGCACTGTGAGTGTCTGCAATGGGTGGAATGCGGACTCCAGCGAACTCAGGCCCCGCCACACTCGTGTGAGGAGTCGGGCAATGCCCATTGCTTCCCGGTGCGGAGATTTGTCACGCGATACACTCGACCACGATTGTCGCCTGGGGGGCATTCTTTCGGAATTTTGATCAGACAGACTCGGGCTGGGTCGCCCACGCGAGAAGAAAGTATTTCGAGCTCACGATCATAGGATACCTGTCTCACTGCGTTAACGAATCTAATGCTCGTCCCATCGGGCTCTTCGCCTTGCGCTTCCTGTAACCGTGGACCGATCCATTCGACCGTCGTCTTTTCGCACTGTCCGACCCGGGAAACATTTCTCCTCAGGTATCTGTCCCGAGAGTCCCAAATCTTGTCGAGCTCCTGAGATTGCTCTTCGTAAGCGGCTTCGACGCACTTGGAATCGCGACACGCATTTCGACGCTGAAGCCAAGTTCGCTGTGAGCGGATCACGTCCGCCCACTGTTGAGTCGTCAGCTCACGTTTCATGAACCAGAGCTGCTCACCCATTGACCCATCCGCCATCGCCAACGGGTAATCGTGACAAATCAACCGCTCGACGTTGCTGGTCGCCTTCTTACAATCGAAGCTCGTAGCAGTTTCCGGGTAAGGATTGCCTCGTTCATCGATCTTCAGCGGCTGCCGCTGCTGGCTACGTCCCGAAGAAGCAAACGCAGTGACGCAGGCCAGCACAACAATCGTAGCGACGACCACCCTGCTCATCATCGAATGATGTCAGCGGACGCTAATCTCCGCAATGGGTCGAAGGCTGTCGCGGCAGGTTTGGGTGGAAAACGGACATTAGGCCGTTTCCGCATGTCCAATTACTGACGAGCGGTCCCTCTGACAAAGCTACCAGTGGCACAAACGCACTCTGAGAAGGTTATCGACTTGCCCACATGCTCGGGCCGACATAGGCGGGCACAGCCATGCATGCATTCATCATCGAAGACGAATATCTGATCGGCCGTTCTCTTCAGGACATGCTGGAAGAGCTGGGCTTTGACTTCTTCAGCTTCGCCCGTTCGGAGGATGCCGCTGTGGTCGGCGCAGAGGGCCAAAGCATTGACCTTATCACTGCGGACGTGCGTCTGCTTCCCGGGGACGGAGTGGCTGCGGTTCGATCCATCTGCGCAAAGCGGGACATACCGGTGATCTTCATCACCGCATACGCCGAGGAACTAAGAGACCGAATCCCGGACGCGATCGTAATCCAAAAGCCTGTCACTCAGGATACGCTTGCAGCAGCGGTTAGTGCCGCACTGAAGAAGGAGCCGCAGTCACAGGAGCCATTGCCGCCAGCGCAAGTTCCCCCTGCCATTCGATAAGTGCAAGCAACTCGGCGAATGCCGTATCGATCTGGTATGGAAGGCGACGCCGCTTATTTCGCGCAACGCGCTTCGGAATCGGCGGCGGCCGCCCACCGAGCCACAGACCCAAGAGCGCGTGCCGCTCACCGTGCCATGGGAGAGCGATACAAAGAGTTGGCGCAAGCAATTCAGGAAAACGAGCGCCGCACGGGTGTTGCTGACGTGATCACACGATTACTTCGTCCGCGCTAAACGGCGCAACGGCGCAACGGCTCGGGAACCCAACCACTCCCACGCGGTTTGACCCGTCGCACGCTTCAGCTTCAGCCCCGATGCGGGCGTGCAGCACCCACCAAAAGGGCGGCCCATGTCCGAGCCCATGAGCCGCCCTTTCTTCATCTTTTGTCGCGCTCAGCCCCGCCTGTGGCTCAATGCTTCCAGGCACCCAAGAGAGGAGGCTGAGCTAACTGGATGTAATGTCTGCAATGGGTCGAAAACGGACGCCGAGCCGAGCTGGACCCCCGCGGCCGAGCGGGTTCATTTGCGGATTCGGGGCTTAACCCTCGGCTTAGCTGAGACGAACTCGCGCGAGCGGGCGATCACCTCGCGAATGCGCTTCTCGTCGTTGCTGTCATAGCGAATCAGCACGCTCTCCCAGCCGACATAATGCGGCGACTGCCAGAAGGTGGCGGGGTCAGTCTCCTTGAGCAACTCAATGGTCGCGAGGTCCATGGCGACTCCGAACGAGGTGTCGACTTCATGACTCGGAAAGAGGAAGGCGCGGCCGTTGGACGCGACCTTCACCGCGGGCTTGCCGTAGCTGGTCCCGCGCTCGGTGTCCGGCAGCGTCAGCGCAAACGTGGCGGCCTCCTCGAACCGCATCACACCAGCGCCTGTGGCTGCACAAAACCCATCCCCAGGAACATGGCCGCCAACAACGTCTACTCAAACTCGATAGGTGTCATCCCTCAGTCTCTCATGGCTCCCGAATGTCCGCAACGGGTCGTGAACGGACACCCGCTCTCTTTGCCAATTTCTGGTCCGCAGAGTGCCTATAGCGCGCACTGATTGGTCAACTTTGCATCGAACCGGTGTTCCGCAATCACCTTGCTTCCAATCGGTATACTGTTTCGAGTAAAACTCTCTCGCTCCAGGCAGTGAGAGCCCAAGACGAAGCCACCCGACGCCACCGGGAGCAAGCGATACGAACGAGGTTCACTCAATCAGAAGAAGGTGAATCTCGTGAACCAACTAGAACTCTACGAAATTGAATCGCATGCCGGCCGGACCATCGTTGCCGCATTGACCCAAGAGCAAGCTGCCCAGATATTCGTTACCTGGGAAGCTTCGGAGGGCCGACAGGCCGAGGAATTCTCGGTGAGAGAACTTCCTCTCGACAGCCTGTCGCCGGTCCACCAAGCGCAACTTCGAGCGGTGCTCTCGGCCGAGAAGGCAGGCATTGTCCGCCATGATGCAGAAAACGGCTGGACCGTTCACTGGGACGGTTGGATTTCGGGCGATCCTGCAGATGAGGAGGATCGCTCACTGCTGTGCATCTTCCAACTCGGCGCGGAAACGATCAGCGAGGTTTATGTGCTTGCTCATGACGAGGTCCGTGCCCGCGAACTCGTGCGAATGCACTTTCAGGAGCTTGGGCGAGTGTCAAAGGACCTATTGCTCACCGAAGTCGCACTTCAAGATGTGGAACAGGAGGCGGCGAACGATGCGGTCAATGAGGCGCTGGATATTGGCTGGGAGGGGTTAGTCACCAGCGACGAAGCAGGTTTCTGGTCGTTTACTACGCCCCTTGGCAATCGCGCTGCGCACCTCGACGCCAATCATTGAAGCGAGAACCGCGGCGAGCCAATGCGCTCGCCGCTGCCTCATCACATTGGTCGAATTATCTGCAATCGAAGTTGAAAACGGAGCGAGAAATTTTCGCCCTTCACAGCACCGCGGCATTTCTGGCGCTTTACTGCCTCGCGCAGCCGAGTAGCCCGCGCCGCTCCAAGTTGATCGAGTAAAGCAAATGCGTGGGGCCTGGCTTTATGCTATACTGCACGATGCCCCGGAATCCGCGCAAACTCATCACCGACGAACAGTGGATTGAAGCCGCCGAAGCGTATGAGCTCGGATACAAACGCGCATATGAGATAGCAGCGGAGCTGGGAATCTCTCCTTCGACTGTCTCCCGCGAATTCAAGCGCAGGGGATGCCGCAAAGGCTGCAGGGCGGCCGAGACGGTGATTGCGCTTCAAGCGGAACTCGATGCGAGAGCGCTTGCGAGGGCGGCGGCCGAGGAGGTTCGCGAGAACGCGGCATGGGAACGAAGCGCGGTGATGGACCGAATGATAGAGGAAATGATGAAAGCGTTACTGGCTGCAGATCAGGCTGGCGACCTTTCTGCGGCGGCGCCAATCATTCTGCAGGTCGGGGGCGCTGTTGGCGTCAAGATGCCGCGATAGTCGCAGCTTGCCGCTCGCTCCCACCGCTGGCATCACTCAGCGGCTCGGGTTTGACAATGTTTCAGCGTAGCGGGGGAGTGGGTTGCCAACACTGGATTGGATGACGCGCAGCGAGGATGTGCGCGCTGCCGACAGCGTTCCCTACCGCCTGCTCGAAGCGCAGCCCGAACTCGACGGCGGGAACGGCGATGCCGCCAACATGCTCATCCAGGGCGACAACCTAGACGCGCTCAAGGCGCTGTTGCCCTACTACGCGGGCCGAGTGAAGTGCATCTACATCGACCCACCCTACAACACGCGCTCGGCGTTCGAGCACTACGACGACAATCTGGAGCACTCGCAGTGGTTGGCGATGATCTACCCGCGGCTGGTGCTCCTGCGCGACTTGCTCGCCGAGGACGGGAGCATTTGGGTCAGCATCGATGACAACGAGGGGCATTACCTCAAGGTCATCATGGACGAGGTGTTCGGACGCCGTAACTTCGTCGCGAATGTAGTGTGGCAGAAGGCTTACACTTCTAACCAGACCGCGAAACACCTGTCGGATACTCACGACCATCTGCTGCTCTACGCGAAGGCAGCGGATCGTTTCACAGTGGGCAAGCTTGCGCGGACAGCGGAGCAAGAGGCGGCGTTCAAGAACCCTGACAACGATCCTCGGGGCCCATGGAAGGCGGAGAACCTTTCGGCTGGTAAGTTCTATAGCGCGGGGCAGTTCACGATCGTCGGTCCGACCGGGCTCGAGTTTAGACCGCCTGTCAATCGCTACTGGCGCTGCAACGAAGAGCAATATCAGGCTTGGCTCGCCGACAATCGCATCACGTTCGGCCGCGCCCGCACTGGACGCCCAATGCTCAAAAAGTTCCTGGCCGAGATGAACCAAGGTCTGACGCCGGACACATGGTGGCGGCACGAGGACGCCGGAAGCAACAAAGAGGCCAGCCTCGATCTCAAGAAGCTGTTTCCCGGCGAGGAGGTGTTCGGCACCCCAAAGCCCGAAAAACTGATGCAGAGGATCATTCAGTTGGCGACGGCCAGCGGTGACTTGGTGCTCGACAGCTTTCTAGGCTCTGGCACGACCGCTGCCGTGGCCCACAAGATGCACCGGCGATGGATCGGCATCGAGATGGGCGAGCACGCGGTCACCCACTGCAAGCCTCGGCTCGACAAGGTGATTGCCGGCGAGCAGGGAGGCATTTCCGAAGCAGTCGGCTGGTCGGAAGGGGGCGGCTACCGCTTCTATCGGCTTGGTGAGCGAGTGTTCGACGCCGATGGCGGCATCGCCTCCGATATTCGTTTCCCCACCCTCGCCGCGCATGTGTGGTTCAGCGAGACCGCGACGCCATACACAAGCGACGGCGCGAGCCCGTTCCTCGGCATCCACGAGGGCATGGCTTACGCTCTGCTCTACAATGGCATTTTGGGCGACCGCAGCGTCACCGGGGGCAATGTGCTGACGTCGGCTCTGCTAGACCGCCTGCGTGCCGACGCGGACGTCTGGTCGGGTCCCATCGTCATCTACGGCGAGGCAAGCCGCCTGGGAGCGGCACGGCTCAAGGATGCCGGCGTGACCTTCAAGCAGACACCCTATGATGTGAGGGCGCGCTGATGCAGCTCAAACGCTATCAGGAGCGAGCACTCGACTCGCTGCGCACCTTCCTCGATGCGGCGGCGGTTAAGCCGCACGAGCAGGCGTATCGAGAGGCATGCCAGGTCGGTGAGCCGGGAGCATACGCGGCCACCTATAACTCTCTCCCCGGCCTCCCTGACGCGCCCTACTGCTGTCTAAGACTCCCCACCGGCGGCGGGAAGACTCTGCTCGCGGCTCACGCGATCGGCATCGCACGCGACACCTACCTGACGCAGCAGCAACCATTGGTGCTTTGGCTGGTGACCTCCACGACGATCAGCGATCAGACGCTCGACGCGCTGAAAACACCGGGTCACCCATACAGGCAAGCGATCGAAGACCAGTTCGGCTCCTCGGTGCGCGTTCTAAGCATCGACGAGCGGCGGCAAATCCGACCGCAGGACCTTGCCGATCGCATGAACATTGTGGTCGCGACCGTTCAATCCTTCCGCGTTAACAATCTCGCGGACCGAAATGTCTATCGCGACGACGAGGAGTTGGAGCCGCACTTCACATCAGTTCCGGCGAGCGCCGACCTTGCAATACACGGGGACGGCCCCCGCCGCGGGAAGGCGATTGCGAGCTTCGCCAACCTGCTCAAGCTGCATCGGCCTCTGCTCATCATCGATGAGGCCCACAACTTCACTTCGACGCTTTCCGCCGAAACGATCGGGAGGATTGGACCTGCTGCGGTGGTCGAGTTCACCGCAACGCCGGTGCGGTCGAATGTGATCGTCTCCGCCACGGCTGCGGAGCTCAAGGCAGCCGATATGATCAAGCTGCCGATCCACCTGTCGCAGCATGGCAGCTGGCAGGCCGCTGTCGCGCATGCGATCGATAACCGCGCCTGGCTGGAAGGCATCGCGAAGCGCGACGGTGGCGGCATTCGGCCGATCGCGCTCTATCAGGCGCAACCTGCGACGGAACATGCCGATGCGACCGTTGAGGTGCTGCGCCAGCACCTGATCGACGACTGCCGCATCCCCGAAGACCATATTGCCGTAGCGACGGGCAATCAGCGCGAGCTCGACGGCGTCAACCTCTTCGATCCGGCCTGCAAGATCGAGCATGTCATCACGATAGACGCGCTCAAGGAAGGCTGGGACTGCTCCTTCGCTTATGTCTTCTGCTCGCTTGCCAGCATTCGCAGCCATGGCGCCGTCGAGCAGCTCCTCGGCCGCGTGCTGCGCATGCCTTTCGCAACGAGACGATCCTCGGAGGAACTGAACCGGGCTTACGCCCATGTGTCCGAGAAGAACTTCTTCGAGGCCGCCGAAGGGCTTCGCGACCGGCTGGTGGACATGGGCTTCGACGAGCAAACCGCGTTGGCCGCGATCGTCGAGCAACCGGCCGGGTTCGATTACACGCGGCCGACCACTGGCTTGTTCGAGGAGCATCCGCAGTTGCCGGTGCTGACGCTCGCCGAGCGGCCGGACCAGTCCGGCTGGTCACCGGCAATGGTCGCGGCCACCCGCATCGTCGAAGACGGGAGCGGAGGCGTGGCAGTAACCTTTGACCGCGACGCACCGGACGAGGTGCTCCGTGAAGTCGCGAAGGTTATTGCGACCCACGATCTCAAACCGGAAGCCGCGGTCGATGCGTTCATCGCCCGACGCGCCATCAGTCAGTCGCCCGCGGAAAAGGGCGCCACGATCAATGTGCCGCGCCTTGCCATTGAACGCGAAGGGCAGCTGGAGATCGCCTACCCCGAAACGCTCGTTGACGTTGGAGGCTGGGATCTTCGGCAGGTGGACGCCGATCTACCAGGCTTTGCGCTCACGGAGCGCCCCGACACATTCGAGATGGATGTCGATGGCGACCACATTGTCTGGGAGCGGATCGATGCCGAGCGCGAGCTGGCGCTTGACGATGCCACGGATTGGGATGCCTCGGCGCTGTCGCGCTGGCTCGATCGCACCACCCGCCAGGCCGATGTCTCGCAGCCGATCTTCCTCGAATACTGCCGCAGGGTTGTCGAGCGGCTGGAGCAACACATCGCCTTGGCGCAGCTCGTGCGAGGCAAATATGCGCTCCGGCGGGCAATCGCGTCCCGCGTTCGCGAGCTTCGCGCCGAGGCCGGAGAAAGGGGGATGCAGCTCATCCTCGGCGACATGCTGCCCGCGCTGGAGATCGGAGAGAACGGGTTCAGCTTCTCAAAGAACGGCTACGATCCGCGGACGCCCTACAGCGGCGGCTGGCGCCCCAGGAAGCACCTCTTCGCTCAAGTAGGTGACCTCAAGCACGGCGGCGAGGAATGGCAGTGCGCAGTGACCATCGACGACCATCCAGCCGTGAAGCACTGGGTGCGCAATGTAGATCGCACCTATTGGTCATACTGGTTGCCCACCGCGACTGACCGTTTCTACCCCGACTTCATCGTCGAACTCACTGACGGTCGCGTGCTCGTCGTCGAATACAAGGGTGCGGACAGAGCCGAGAACCAGGAGAACCGGGAGAAACGGAATATCGGTAACCGGCTCGCGGAGGTCAGCGATGGCCGCGTGCTGTTCTGGTGGGCCCAGGATGCGCCGAGCGGGAATCTATCTAGTGAGCTGACGCAGCTCGTAGCGCGGTAGTGGTGCACGAGCGCAAACCTTGCGCAATCTTGGGTTCCCAAATCGAGCTTGCCCTCAGTCAGCTTACCCGAAGTGGTATACCTTTTCGGAGCAAGCTTCTCTGACGAGGAAACGGCTCGCTTCGCATATAGCGAATGACGTTCGCCATGGACGGTCAAAAGAGATGGAGGTCCTAGGGCGGCGGGCAATCTTCCAGGGGGATGCCGCCAATCAGGCGACCGAAAATCGCGTTCGCCATCCACTTCACTGACCGCCCAACTCCGCGCTGCGTGAGCAATTCGACTTCGCCCAGCGCGCCAGCCGCATCAGCAAGCCGATCGGAAGCTACGAAATCTCAATTAAATTTCGGTTTGACGCGGGGCAAGGACAGTGCATGCTGCACCCAGCTCGGTTTCTACTGTAAGGTTTTTGGGGGCAGATGGGTTTGGACGAGTATGCGGCGCGTATTGCCGCAGCCCAGGAGGACGCCGCGGAATTAACCCGCATTGCCGGAGAGTTGCAGGGTGTTCCCGGTCCGGTAGCAGCGAAGTTGCGATTTCGGGCGATCGGAGCTCGATTGAAGCTTCGGCAAGCCGCCACGCCCATTCCGCCGCAGAGGGTCCGGCCGATGTGGCTCACCAATCTTGGCATCGACGAAATCGATGGCCGCCCACTTTATCGCTACGGCTTGACCGAGGAGCAGTTCCTTAGCCTGCAGGAACTGTTGAAGGCGCGAAGTCAGCAATTCGGACCGAGTGCAGGTCGTGAACTTGCAGGTCAGTTCGTGCTTTGGGCCGCCGAATGGTTCCGCCGGCGCTACGACGGAACAGGGCAACGGTGGGATACGCTCGGCTCCGAATTGGGCGTGCGCTGCTCGTGGTCTGACTGGCGGCATCTGACCGACACAGGCATGCGTTACTGGCAGCTGGCGCCGCTCAAGCTCAACGGCATTCATCACCGGCTTGCAGCGATTGCTCGGCAGGGCGGCTTTCCCGTTGCGGCGATTGAGCGAGGAGGAGGTTGGGCGCCGCGCTTCCTCGAAGCCCTTGTTGGTCATCTTGCAGCTTTAGCAGCGCCTGATCTCGATACCGCCGATCCGATTGCGGAGCGGCTGATAGGCATGGTGCCGGACACCTGGCGCAGCCGAGAGATGCGTGTGGTCTCGGCCGAACTTGCTTTGGAGGTCGTGCGCCTCCGACGCCTTGCTGAGGCTGATGGTGTTCCTGCCGGCGCGCTAGTCAGCGCGTGGCTCGATCAGCACGAACCGGGCTGGCGAGATCAGCTGCCTCTTCCCATCGGATCGGAATCGGCGCGCTCGCTGCTCGACGGATTGATGCGCGCCGTGACGTTGGCCGGTGGGCACGAGTCCGTGAGCTGCAGCCGTTGGCTGGAGATTGGAGCCGACGGTCGCCGCGAGGGTGTTGAACTCAACCTGGCCGGACTGCTCAAGGACGCCTCAGGCAAGGCGCTGACCAGCAGGCTGGCCGAAGACTGGAGCAGGCTGCGCCTCTACCCTTCGAGCGCATTTGCTCAGCATATTGCCGGTGAGCTGGCGGTGGCCGACCCAGAGGACGATGGTCACTGGCGTGCCCGTCCGTCGATCCTCCGAACTCGTTTCGACTTGGCGACGGATGTGCCGATCACCGCCGAACTACGTGGCGACGGACGGCGTGTCGTGCCGCCCTTCATTCTGCCTGGGGGTGAGGCGGTCACCTCCGGTCTGCGCGTCTATGCACGCGACGGCGACGGCCAGACCGAAGGCGCAGTGACGCTGCGACTAGTCGGAACATGCAGCGGCGGATTTCGCGAGGAGAAGATCTTCGCCGACGTGCCGAGCGGCTGGTCAATTGCACCGCATGGGGAAGATGCCGAGTGCGATCGTTGGCCGGAGGAGACTAGCGGCGAACGGTGCCTCTGGCAGCTGTCGGGCGCTGCGGTTGTAACCAGCGACCGGGGCGACCGTTTTCTGCTTCGTGCCGGCCAAAAGACCGGCGAGCGCGATCATCTTTTGCTCTTTGGTGACCGGGTGACCGGATGTGAGCTCGGTGATGCCGGGTGTTCGTTGATTAAGGGCGCGGCAATTGCCCGACTGCACGAAGGTAGGCGGGAGCGTGCGGCGGCAGCGGACGAACTCTGGTGGCGACCCGCAGGCACGAGTGCTTGGCGCCGCGGCGCCGAGCAAGCGGCCCCAGGGCGATGCGAGTTCGCTTGGCGTGACCGCCTGACAGGTCACATTCGCGATCGAAAGGACGCTGTCATCCTGCCCGCGAGCTTTGCCGTGAGCACCCGGCGTGTGGGCGATTGGCACGAGATTGCAGTGACCGGCTGGTCCGGCCAAATCAGGGCGTCCTCAGGGCTGGTCCACTCGCCTAACTGCTGGCGCCTGCAGGCAAAGGGAAACACCGCATCACGGCTGATCCTGACCCTGACCGGTGCCGAAGGCGGGCCTTTCGATCTCGTTGTGCCTCTTCATCATCAAGCATGGATCGAGAGCTGGAAGGACGGGCCGGTGGGTCGCAATGCGCGGCTGTCGTTGTCGGCAATCACCCGCTTTGTCGCTCGCACAGATGGTCCGTGCTTGCTCATGGCCGACCTGCTCGACCGCGATCGTCGTGCGGTCGCTCAGGGGCAGGCGAGCTGGTTAGTTGACGGCGAGTTACCACTTTCAGCCATTCGAGATGACCTCGCCGCGCTGCTCCGTCCCTGCGGGGACCTTCGGGCATCCGTGCGGCTGAATTTCAACGATGGCATTGACGACTATTGGTTCGTCGCCGAATTCGAGCACGAATTGAACGACGAGCGGGGCGGCTTGGTCCCTGAACCCGCCGTCGTCGAGGACGCTGTGCGGGTCGTGCGGCGACCGCTCCAGGATCCGGCGAAAGAGTTTGACGACCTGGGTTCGTATGGTCTCAGCGACTGCCTGAATCACCGACCGATCACGCTGCCCAAGGTTCGAGGCGACAATCTCGTCTACTTACGCGCTGGAGACAGGGTCTTGAGCTGCCCTCGTGTCGTTCCAGGCGAGCCGCTGACGACTTTGCCGTCCACGCCACTCGGCCGAGTCATGGTCTTGAGAAATTGGCACGAGCGAAGCGCAGCGCTGCAAGACCTCTGTAGTGATGCGCTCGGCGATCCCTCGGGCCAAACTTGCCGCCGCTTCGTCCGCCAAATCATTGACCTGGCGCTGTCGCTCGATGGCCTGCCGCCAGCGACATTCGATGCTCTTCGGCTCCTCTGCGACCAGCCGCTCTTGGCCGCCTTGCTGCTGTTTCAGGCTCGTCGCGAGGAGCTGGAGTCGCTGCTTCGGCTTGCGGAGGGCTTACCTTTCGCCTGGTGCCTAGTCGCGCAGCGCCATTGGTATTGCGCCGCTGGGGCCCAGGCAGATTATTTGTTCGCACGCATTCCTGATGAGCCAGGATTGGTTGCCGCCGCGATTGGGGAGACCCGCTCTGCCATCGCTGAACTTGAACCGTCGCTCGCTCCGTTGCTGGAACAGGTCGTTCGTCCCGAGCCGTTAGAAGATGCAGCGAACTCATTTCTCAATCGCTCAGGGGACCGGATCGAAACCTCGATGGTAAATCCGTTCAGACCCAGGCACGAGGGATTGCCCACCTGGCGGTTCAGCCAGGCTTTCTGGCGTGCGTTAGATGCTCCAGTCGTTGCCGCGTTGGCTGCGCACGAAAAGATTGAACTGACTGCAGCCGAGCTTGCCTGCACCAAAGACATTGCACGAAAGCACCCGCGCTGGTTTCGCGAGGCATTCGTCGCCGCGTTCAAGGAGATGTGAATGGCCGAGGCGGATCCGAACATCGTCATACAGCCCACGCCGTTCGACATTGATGAACGATTGCGTGTGCGCGTCACGGAGGCGGTGCTTGCGCAAGCCGGCATCCGTCATCCTGCCCTCAATGCCTTTCTCCGTGACCGACTTGCCGGCAGCGACATTACTGCAGGTTCGCTGTTTGCCGAGCCAACAGTCGAAGGCGCTGGCCCGTATGTGGGCTCTGGCAAAACCCCGCGTGACCTTTCTGGAACACTGCTTCACCCGCGGCTGGTCGAAGCACTGACCTCTGGCGAGGAGGGAGACGATTATCGCTTCACTCACCATGCTTACGCGCACCAGCTACAGGCTTGGCGTCATTTGACGACCGACGAGGTCCGCTCGGTGCTTGTCTCCAGCGGAACGGGCTCCGGCAAAACAGAATGCTTCCTCGTGCCGCTGCTCAACGATCTGGCTCGCGAGACCGAAACGGTCGGTCGGCTTACTGGCGTGCGAGCACTGATGCTCTATCCGCTGAACGCACTGATCGCCAGTCAGGAGGAGCGGCTACGGCGCTGGACTGCTCCGTTTGGCGGGGACGTCCGCTTCGCGCTCTACAATGGATTGATGCAGGATCGTCGCAAGCTCGACCGCGATCGAGACGAGGGCCAGCGGCCGGAGCAGGTTCTGTATCGGACGACCTTGCGTAGTGATCCTCCGCCCATCCTCGTCACCAACAACACGATGCTCGAATACATGACGATCCGCCGTGAGGATCGGCCCATCGTCGAAGCATCGCAGGGCTTACTCCGTTGGATCATCATTGACGAAGCGCACAGCTATGTTGGTTCGGCGGCTGCAGAGGTGTCCTTGTTGCTTCGGCGCGTCATGGAGGCCTTTGGAGTAGAGCCGGGCCAAGTCCGCTTCGTCGCGACGTCGGCAACCATCGGCAGTGAAGGCGACGCGGCCAAAGCCGAACTCAGGCGCTATCTCGCGGATCTCGCCGGCGTGTCCGAGGATCAGGTCGAAGTCGTGTTCGGCCGACGTGAGAAGGTCACTCTTGGAGCACCTGGACTTGCGTCCGATCCCGTCGCCAAACAGCTGGTCCGAGAGCTCGAGGGACGACCCACGACAATCACTGAAATTGAGAAAATTGCCGCAGCGGAAGGCAGGAGCGGAAGAGAACTTCTCCGAGCTCTGGCTTCGCCGCAACCGAGTAACGAGGGGCCGCTTCTACCCCTGAGGGTGCACCAGTTCATACGTGCAGTGCCGGGGCTCTGGTCGTGCCTGGATCCGGCGTGCCGCGGCGGAAGGCCGGATGAATGGCCGTTCGGTGCAATTCTCTTCGAAGCGTCTGAAAATTGCCCGCATTGCGAGGCGCCCGTCTTTGAGCTTGTATCGTGCCGAGAATGCGGTGAGCCTTGGCTGCAGGCATTCGACACGGGCGAGAAGCTCGAACCTTTAGCGACGCCACCTGATCGCGACGAGTTCGCTGCCACGAGCTCCCGGGAAAACGACGCCGAGGAACCGGACGCAACCGAAGAGCCTGCCGCTGAACTGCGGGACAGGCGCTACATCGCCACTCGGCATCTTGGTGGTGAGTTGATCTCCATAACGGTCGATCCGCGCACTGGGGCGTTGCCTGATCGCCGTGACGCGGGAATTGCGGTCCAAGCCAGTCGGATTGGCGCGGCCGATGCCTGCCCGAGCTGCCATGTTGCCGCTCAACGCGATCGACCACATCCAATCTGGGCATTTCGGTTTGGCGCGCCATTCCTCATCCAGAACGCCACCCCGACGGTCCTTGAGGGCGTCACGCCCGCGAAATCACCCGGTGTAGAATTGCCGGCGGAGGGTCGGCGCCTCCTGTCATTTACCGACAGCCGACAGGGCACGGCGCGTTTCGCGGCAAATATCGAAACCATGGCCGAACGAGGGTTCATTCGAGCATTCGTATATCATGCCGTTCAGCAGGCTGCCTCGGCGAGAAGCTCGGTCGATGACGCGACACGCTCAAAGCTAGAGGGGCGCTTGGCCAAACTGCGGCCGCACGCAGGTGATCCGGCCTTTGATGACATGATCCGCGAGGCAGAAGGGCAAATTGCTGGCGCGGATCGAACATCCGTGGCCGTTCCTTGGCGCGATGTAGTCCAGGGATTGTCTGCCGAACCAATGGTGAAGAATTGGATCGGTGCCGTGTGGGACGAGGACAGAGATGAGCGCTTTAAACAGGATCGGGAAGCGCTCGCGAACTTTTTGCTCCTCCGCGAACTCGCTCGCCGGCCGCGGCGCGCCAATGCAATTGAAACACTCGGTTTCGCCAAGCTGGTCTTTGAGCCAATTGAGAAGCTGAGCGACGCCAGGCTGCCTGGGCCATTCCGCCGCACCGGCCGGACCATCGGCGATTGGCGCGATTATCTCTACTTTTTGATCGACAGCTTCGTCAGGAACAATTTCGCACTCGCGATCAGCAATGCCGACGCTCGCTGGCTGCTCCCTCGCCGAGCCTTTTTGCGCAACATCGTGGGTCCACATGAGGAGCGCCGAAATCGCTCCGATCTCGTGTGGCCGGTAGCACCGCGGATGGCGCAGGGCGCAAAATCGAACGCCCTTTTGGCGTTGGAAACCGGGCTGAACCTTGATTCAGCCGAGGGGGAGGATCGAGGGGAGATAGATGACATTCTGCAGGCCGCATGGAGTCAGCTTTCTCCTCTGCTTGCAGGCACTGGATCGACCCACGCTCTAAATCTTGAACGGGCGAGTCTGGCTCCGGTGCGCGAAGCATGGCTGTGCCCGATCACGAACCGCGTGCTTCCACGACTGCTTTTCGGTCGCTCTCCTTACGCGCTTCGAGGTGCGAATCGCCATGCTGCGGCGCCACAGTCTCTCGTCATGCCGTGGTTGCCCTTGGCGTTCCCAAAGAACGATGCACGGCGGCATGAACTTGCCTTGTTCGTTGATTCGAGTGACGAGGTCGCCGACCTTCGCGCTCGCGGCATCTGGGGCGATCTTCATACCCGTGCCGCGACCTTTGCTCCGTTCATTCGTGCCGAGGAGCACTCAGCGCAGCAGCCGCCGCATCGACTCCGGCTGTTCGAGAGCGAATTCAAGGACGGCAAGATCAACCTTCTCGCCTGTTCCACGACGATGGAAATGGGCGTGGACATTGGCTCGATCGAGGCAGTGCTGAACACCAATGTCCCACCTTCGATCGCTAATTATCGTCAGAGAGTGGGTCGTGCGGGGCGGCGGGGCCAAGGTTTCGCGTCGTCGCTCACGTTCGCACGCGATACACCGCTGGAGCGCGAGACATTCCGCGATCCACCGACCTACCTTCGCCGGGAAATCAGCGCACCCCGGGTGAAGCTCGACTCCAGCCGAATAGTTCAGCGCCACGTGAATGCCTTGCTCTTGGCGAACTGGTTCGGCGAAGCGCAGGGACAGCTTACGCGAGCGCGTGCCGGCGACTTCTTCGGTTTTCCTCAGGGCCTAAATTTGGACGCGGACAGCGATCCTCCAGTTTCGCAATTCATCGCCTGGCTCGCTCAGCCAAGCACTGCCAAGAACGTCGCGCCTGCCGTTGCGAGGCTAGTGCGTGGAACCGCGCTGGAGAGCGCCTGCGATCTGCTTGGCCGGACACGCCAAATGTTCAGCGAGAGCGCGGAGGACTTCGGTCGTCAGTGGCGTGCGTTACGAGAACAGGCCAGCGCGATCGCACCGGATGCGCGCAGGGGCATCGAGATAATGATCAGTCGCATGACTCGCGAGTTCTTGCTGCGGGAACTGACGAACCGAACTTTGCTCCCTGGCCACG
>Ga0207695_10005583_pt1 | contig 16616 bp, 17 predicted proteins | sample KBSC54metaG_FD_184354 | JGI IMG/M metagenome (GOLD analysis project Ga0207695, IMG submission 184354) | Corn rhizosphere microbial communities from Kellogg Biological Station, Michigan, USA - KBS C5-4 metaG (SPAdes) (version 2) | ecosystem: Host-associated > Plants > Roots > Rhizosphere > Soil... | reverse complement strand
GTCTCTTGCTGGACCAATGCTTCGTCGAGGATTTGCTCGGCACGAAGGAACAGCTGCGTGTCGATCACCACGCCCGATGCCGCCGCATTCTCCCGAACCTGCTCCGGTCGCGAGGCGCCGATGATCGCGGAGGCGACGTTGGGTTCGCGGAGCACCCAGGCGAGCGCGAATTGCGGCAGCGTGAGGCCAGCTTCTTCGGCGATCGGCTTGAGCCGCTGGACCGCACGCAGGACGGCCGGCTGCATCAGCCGATCCATGAACCCGCCCATCTCCTCGCTTGCCGCGCGCGAGTCCTTCGGCGGCGGTCGATCGGGATGATATTTGCCGGACAAGACACCCTGCCCGAGCGGCGACCAGACGATCTGCGAAATGCCGTTCGCTGAGCACAGCGGAATCACTTCCTCCTCCGGCTGGCGCCACAGCATCGAATATTGCGGCTGGCTCGACACGAACTTGGCGGAGCGCCCCGACCTGGAAATGTCGAGCGCAGCCCGGATCCGCTCGGCCGGCCATTCGGAAAAGCCGATATAGCGCGTCTTCCCGCTCTCGACCGCGCGGGTCAGCGCCTCCATCGTCTCCTCGAGCGGCGTGTCCCAGTCGTAGCGGTGGCACTGGTAGAGATCGACATAGTCCGTCTTGAGGCGCCTGAGCGACGCATCGAGCTGCTTTTCGATCTGCGCTCGCGAGAGGCCTCGATCGGTCGCGCTCATCGGGAAGAACAGCTTGGTCGCGAGGACGTAGCTGTCGCGCGGACGCCCGTGAAGCGCTTCCCCGAGGAAGCTTTCCGCAGCGCCGCGGCCATAAATGTTCGCCGTGTCGATGAAGTTGATGCCCCGATTGAACGCTTCCTCGAGGCAGCCGCGCGCCTTGTCGGCCTCAACTCCGACTCCATAGGTCAGCCACGAGCCGAGCGAGATTTCCGAGACTTCGAGTTCGCTGTCGCCGAGCTTGCGCGTTTTCATCGATGTCCTCCGCTCTTCCGCAGAACCTGTGTTTACGGGAGTGGGTTCCCGCGAGCACCGCCGGCTGGCTATATAGGCCGGTTAGGGAGAGTTCCGATGGTCATGTCCCGAGTAATCGCATTCCTGATGATGTCGGCTAGCGCGGCGGCGCAGGCGCAGCAGACGCCGGCACCGCAACCCGCAACACCAAGCGTCGCCAAGCCCGACAACAGCCAGAAGGTGTCTTGCAGGGTCCACATGGACGGCACCATGCCGAGGCGCGTCTGCATGAAGAACTCGGACTGGGCGAAGCTCGACGGCACGGACACCAGCAAGCTGCCGGATCCCACCTACCAGGACAGGCTCCGCTGCACGTCGACGGGAGCCTGCTGAGCAGCAGCCGCAACTCCTCCAATCCTTGATGCGCCGAGCGGGGACTGGTGTAAGAGCAACTCCCAACCCGGAGAGGCAAGTTGGCGCGCGCGGATCAACCGGTACGCAAAGTGACGATCGTCGGCGGCGGCACCGCCGGCTGGATGACCGCGGCTGTGCTGTCGCAATGGCTGAGCAAGGTCGAGATCCGGTTGATCGAATCCGACGAGATCGGAACGATCGGGGTTGGCGAAGCGACGATCCCTCACATCCGCAATTTCATCGGTCTTGCCGCAATCGACCCGCTCAAGTTGATGAGCGAGAGCAAGGCGACGTTCAAGCTCGGGATCCAGTTCGTCGGTTGGGGCGCGCCAGGCGAAACCTACATCCACGGCTTCGGCAAGATCGGCCGCGACATGCTGTGGTTGCATCCGCATCACGTGTGGCTCGCCGCACGGCAGCGCGCGTCCGGCTCGGTGAAGCCATTCGAGCGCTACTCGATCAACTGCGCCGCCTGCGAGAAGAGCCGCTTCGATTTCCCCGACCGGCGTAACCCCAACTCGCCGCTCGCTGACATCGACTATGCCTATCATTTCGACGCATCGCTGTTCGCGCGCTACCTGCGCGCGGAGAGCGAGAAGCGCGGCGTCGAACGGATCGAAGGCAAGATCGTCGAAACCGTCCAGGATCCGGAGAATGGCTTTGTCGACAAGGTTCGGCTCGCCGACGGGCGCGAGGTGGACGGCGACCTGTTCGTCGACTGCTCCGGGATGCGCGCGCTGCTTATCGGCGACGCGCTTGGGGTCGGCTACGAAGACTGGAATCATTGGCTGCTGTGCGATCGGGCGCAGGCGGTGCCTTGCGAGAGCGTTTCGCCGCTGACCCCGTACACGCGTTCGACCGCGCTCAAGGCCGGGTGGCAATGGCGCATCCCGCTGCAGCACAGGATCGGCAACGGCTACGTCTATGCGTCCGGGCTCATCAGCGACGACGAGGTTGCGGAAGCGCTGCTGGCCAACCTCGACAGCGAGCCGCTCGCCGATCCCCGCCGGGTCCGTTTTCGCCCCGGCCGGAGGCTCAAGTCATGGGAGAAGAATGTCGTCGCCATCGGCCTGTCCTCGGGCTTCCTCGAACCGCTTGAGAGCACCAGCATCCACCTGATCCAGACAGCTGCGCAGCGGCTCCTGCTGCTGTTTCCCGCGCAGGGATTTTCGGAAACCGACGTTTCCGAGTTCAACCGGCAGACGCGCGCCGAATATGAGGATGTTCGCGACTTCATCATCGCCCATTACAAGGTCACCCGTCGCACCGGGGACCCCTTCTGGGATCATGTGCGCACGATGGACGTCCCCGACAGCCTCAAGGAACGCCTCGAGCTGTTCCGCTCGTCGGGGCGGTTCTTCAGACGCGGCAGCGCGGAGCTCTTTACCGAGGAGAGCTGGGTGCAGATCATGATCGGCCAGGGCCTCGACATGAAGCCCGACCCGGTCACCAGCTTCGTTCCTGTCGAGGAGCTTGTGCGCTTTCTGGACGAGATCGCCGCGGTGATCGAGGACAACGCCGACCGCATGCCGGACCATGGCGAGTTTGTCCGCCGGCTTCCGGCGCAAAGTCCGCCGCAGCCGGTCCACGCGAGCGAAGACTTCGGATTGCGCAATTCGCGCGGAGCCACCGGCCGATGAACTCCGCTCCGATGATGCTCGATGTAGCCGGACGACGCATTGCCTATCGTCTCCGTGATGGCGGCCAACCAACTCTCGTGTTCTTGCCTGGATACGCGTCGGACATGGAGGGCGCGAAAGCACTGGCGCTCTGGGCCTTCGCCGAGCGGCGCCGTCTCGGCATGCTTCGCCTCGACTATTCCGGCACAGGGTCGAGCGGTGGCAAGTTCGAGGAGGGGACGCTTGCTGCCTGGTTGGAAGAGGCACTTGCGGCGATCGATCAGCTGAGCAGCGGCCCGCTGATCCTCGTCGGCTCTTCGATGGGCGCCTGGATCGCGTTCCACCTGGCCCTTCTCAGGCCCGAGCGGGTTCGAGCCCTGGTCGGAATTGCCGCGGCGCCCGACTTCACGGAGTGGGGGTTCACGCCGGAGCAGGCGGCGCAGCTCACCGATATCGGCCAGATCACCCGCGGCTTCTGGGAATCGGGGCAGCGGCTGCTGCTTCTGGATAAGCCGATTGCGATCGACTGTCCCGTCCGCCTGCTCCACGGCGAACTCGACGACGACGTGCCGCTGGAGATCGCTTTCCGGACGATGCGGGCGCTCCGTTCAGGCGATGTCCAGCTGAACGTGCTCAAGGGCGGCGGTCATCGCCTGTCGGAACCGCAGGAGATCGAGACGATCCTGCGCACCGTCGCCGCGCTACTGGAGCCCGCACCTTGATTCCTCTGATCTTCGCTGCCGCTGTCGCCACCGCCGCGCCCGCGCAGGCGCAGAGGCCGCTCATCGCCGGTACCGCGACGCGGAGCGGTTGTCCTGAGCTCGTAACTCCGGACGCACTCGTCTGCCGCGCGCTCGAAGCGGAGAAGAGCGGCAACAATGTGTCGGCGGCGCAAGCCTTCGAAGAGGCGGCAAAGGCCGCGGGCGACAAGGATCCGAAGACGGCCCGGATGTACGCTGCGGCGGGCAATCTGTGGATCGCGGCAGACCAGCCTGCGAAGGCGGTGGCCGACCTCGACAAGGCGCTTACGCTCAACGGTCTTGAGGGAAAGCAGCGTGGGCAGGCGCTTCTCGATCGCGCGCGCGCGGCCGAGGAGCAGGGCGATCTCGCGACCGCGCGAGCCAGGCTGAACGAGGCCAAGGTGACGATCTCCGACGATCCCTTCTACTGGTATTTCTCGGCCGCGCTCGCGATTCGCGAGCGCGACGGAGCGACGGCCCAGACGGCGATCGCCCAGGCGCTGACGCTCGCACCGACTGACCCGGCCGTTCTGTTCGAGGCCGGGCATGTCGCCGACTTCAACGGCGACGACGACAGGGCGCGGAGCTACTGGATGCGCGCGGCCGGCAGCGATCCCAACGGCCCGGTCGGCAAAGCCGCCGCCAAGGCCGTCGAGATGCTGGGCGTCACGCCGGTCGTGAAGACCGACCCGGCGCCGGCGAAGAACTGATCAGCCGAGATCGTAGTCGATCGTCGTCACGACCCGGACTTTCTGGAACGGCGTGCTTCCGCCCGATGACCCGCAGTCGTCGCAATCCTCGCCGTCGCGGGCGCCAACCGAGAAATAGCCCTGGCTGGCGGTCTTGATCCGCCCCACCGATGCGCCGCTGTCATGCGCGAACTGGTCCGCGCTCAGGCGCGCGTTCTTGTTGGCTTCGGCGATCATCGCCGGCTTCAGCGCGTTCAGCCCGGTGAAGGTGTAGCTGACGTTGCTGCCTGACAGCTCGACGCCATTGCGCAGGAGCTCGGCCTGGCGGGTGTAAGCCGCGCGCGCCCTCATCACATCGGTGGTCCGAAGCTGGATCGAGCGAGTGACGACCAGCTTCTGCGGGCCGACGGGATTGCCGTGCGTGTCGCGCGGCTGTTCGTGACCGAGCGAGACGTCGGTGTCGGTGATGTCGTTGGGTCGAAATCCGGCGCGCTGGAAGAAGGCGCGCACCGCGCGCGCCTGGTCGTCGACCGACTGCTGCACCGACGCGAGGTCGGCGCCCTGGTGCGAGAAGCTGACCGTCCAGGTCGCAAGGTCCGCCGTGACGTCGCGCTCCGACACGCCGCGCACGGTCACCGACCGGTGCTCGGCCATCTTCGAGCGGCGCAAGCCGTCGCCCAATGCATATCCGCTGGTGGTGAGGCCAATCGCAAAAATTGCCACGGCGCCCAAAAGGACGGCGCGGCTGTCCTGCAGCTTCTCAATCATGGGATGGAACCCCGGGCGTTCGTCCGCATATACGAGCAGCCACCGGTCACGATCGCCGGCTTGGGCTGCGACGAACCGTGCATTTATAGCGACGAATTGAGGCCAATGAAAATGAAATTCCTCCATTCGATGATCCGCGTCTCCGATCCCGCGGCGACTGTTGCATTCTTTCAACTGTTGGGCCTCGAGGAGCGCCGGCGGATGGAGAATGAGCCTGGCCGCTTCACGCTCATCTTCCTTGGCGTTCCCGGAGACGAGGGCGGCGAGATCGAGCTCACCTGGAATTGGGACGAAAACGGCTACGGCGGCGGCCGCAACTTCGGCCATCTCGCCTATCAAGTCGACGACATCTACGAGACGTGCCAGCGGCTGATGGACAATGGGGTCGCGATCAATCGCCCGCCGAGAGACGGGCGCATGGCTTTCGTCCGGTCGCCAGACAATATCTCGATCGAGCTGTTGCAGAAGGGCGGGGCGCTTGCCCCGACCGAACCCTGGAGCTCCATGCGGAACACCGGCGAATGGTAGGCTGGCCCGACCGCCGCTTCCTCGACCTCGTCGGGAGCGAGCACCCGATCGTCCAGGCGCCCATGGCCGGGGCGGGCGGAGTCGATCTGTGCATCGCCGCGAGTGTTGGTGGAGCGCTTGGCTCGCTTCCGTGTGCGATGCTTAGCCCCGAGCAGGTGCGTGAACAGGTCGCCGAGGTGAGAGCCCGCGCGAGTGGCCCGCTCAACCTCAATTTCTTCTCTCACGACATGCCAGCCGGCGTGGACGACAGCGCCTGGCGCGCGCTTCTCCGGCCTTATTACACCGAATATGGCGTCGAGCCCGGAAACGGCGGCGCGCTGCGCCTGCCGTTCGACGAGCAGATGTGCGCCGTCGTCGAGGAAGTCCGCCCTGCGGCGGTCAGCTTCCACTTCGGACTGCCCGAACCGAAGCTGCTCGAGCGAGTCAAATCTTCCGGCGCAGTCGTTCTGGGCAATGCGACAAGTGTCAACGAAGCCCGCTGGCTCGAGAGCCGCGGAGCCGACGGGGTCATCGCGCAGGGCTTCGAGGCCGGCGGACATACCGGGCGCTTCCTCGGGAGCGATGCGGCCGAGGCCATGGGCCTCTTCGCGCTGCTGCCGCAGGTCGTCGACGCGGTGAGCGTCCCCGTGGTCGCGGCCGGCGGAATCGCCGATGGCCGCGGCATCGCGGCGGCACTGACCCTCGGCGCCAGCGCGGTCCAGCTCGGTACAGCCTATCTTCATGCGCCCGAGACCCCGATCAGCGCGGCCCACCGCAGTCGGCTGAAGGACGGCCGGACGTTGTTCACCAACCTGATGACGGGCGGTCTTGCGCGCGGCCTTCGCGGCCGGTTGGTCGATGATCTCGGGCCAATTCGGGCGGAAGCGCCCGCCTATCCGCTTGCGAGCGCGGCGCTGGCGCCGATCCGCGCCGCGGCCGAGGCGCAGGGCGAATTTGGCTTCGGCCCGATGTGGGCGGGCCAGGCGGCGCCGCTCGGGTGGGCGCTTCCCGCGGCCGAGCTGACCCGCAAGCTCGCCGCCGACGCGCTGGCGATCCTTGCGCGGCGGGCGTAGTGGCGCCGCATGGAAATCGTCCCCGTCCCGGCCTTCAACGACAATTATCTGTGGCTGGTTCACGACGACGCGAGCGGCGACACCGCGGTGGTCGATCCAGGCGACGCCGCCCCGGTGCTCGCCGAGGCCGAGCGGCGCGGCTGGACCATCAACCAGGTCTGGAACACGCACTGGCACCCCGACCACACCGGCGGCAATCTCGCGATCAAGCAGGCAACCGGCGCGCGCATCTCGGGCCCTGCGTCCGGCCGAATCCCTGGCCGCGACGTCGCTCTTGTCGAAGGTGACCAGGTCCGTCTCGGAAGTCACGTCGGCCGCGTGATCGAAGTGCCCGGTCACACGCTCGACCATATCGCACTGATCTTCGATTCCGACGGCGTCGCCTTCGTCGGCGACACTCTATTCGCGATGGGCTGCGGCCGGCTGTTCGAGGGCAGCCCCGAGCAGATGCATCGCTCGCTTTCCCGGCTGGCCGACCTGCCGCCGGAGACGCGCCTCTACTGCGCCCACGAATATACGCTTTCGAACGCGCGTTTCGCCGCGCACGCATACCCCGGCGACGCCGCTATCACGGACCGGCTGGTCGAGGTTAAGCGCTTGCGCGACGAAGGAAAAATCACTCTTCCGACGACCGTCGCGAAGGAACGTGAAACCAATCCTTTCGTTCGAGCCACGAACGTTCAGGAGTTTGCGCGCCTGAGACAGGAGAAAGACAGCTTCCGTTCATAGGCGGTAGCGTCCTAGGACCTTTGCGGGGGCGCAACGAGAACTGCCCGAGGAGGTCGAAAATGCGTCTGATCTCTGTGCTGACGGCGGGCGCGGTGCTCGCGTCCTGCACGACGGGACCGCCGGCGCCGACCTATCGCAGCGCGCAGAAGCAGCGCGAGTTCCAGATGCTGCTCGCGGGCAAGGCGGCGCAGCCGCCGATCAGCTGCCTGCCGCACTTCCGCTCCGGCGACATGCGCGTCATCGACGATGAGACGATCGCCTTCCGCGACGGCAGCAAGCGGACTTACGTCGCGCACATGCAGGGCGGATGCAACAATCTCGGCAGCGGCCATTATGCGTTGGTGACGAAGCAGTTCGGCACCGCCGACCTGTGCCGCGGCGACATCGCCCAGGTGGTCGACACGCTCAACGGCATGAATGTCGGAAGCTGCGTGTTCGGCGACTTCGTCCCTTATGTCGCGCCAGGCGCCTAACCAATCAGTCAGAGGGAGCCTTCAGATGTACAAGGCAGCATCGATCCTCGCAGTGTTCGCGATCGCGGCCTGCACCACGGCGCCGCCGCCGCCCGAAGCCGCGGTCGCGCAGCAGAACCTCAACACGCTGCTCGCGGGCAAGGTCGCAGGTCCGGCGACGGAGTGCATTCCGACATTCCAGTCGAGCTCGCCGTCCATGATTGCGCCGGGCGCGATCGCCTTCACCGCCAATCCCGGGCGGATCTACGTGAGTGACGTCAGAGGAACCGGCTGCGAGGGGCTTGCGAATCCGCGCTACAGCCTCGTCTCGACCTCGCATGGATCGAGCCTATGCCGGGGCGATGTCGTCCAGGTCCGCGACCTGCAGACGGGAGCAATGGTGGGCGCTTGTTCGCTCGGCGCCTTCACGCCGTACACGAGGCCTGGCGCCTAGCGCTTGTAGAGCGCGTCCAGCCGCTCGCCATAGACGTTCGAGATCACGTGCCGCCGGATCTTCAGCGACGGCGTCATCTGCTCGTTCTCGATTGAGAAGGGCTCGTCGGCGAGAATGAAGCGCCGCACCTTTTCGATCACCGACAGGTCGGCGTTCACGCGATCGACCGCGCGCTGGAGCTTCTCGTGCAGATCCGGGGCGCCGGCGATTTCGGCATCGGGCACGAGCAGTGCGGCGAGGTGCGGACGGCGGTCGCCATAGACCATCGCCTGCGCGATCTCGGCCTGTAAAGTCAGCATCCCCTCGATCCGCTGCGGCGAGACATTGTCGCCCTTGTCGTTGACCAGGATGTCCTTCTTGCGGTCGGTGATCCTGAGCCGGCCCTTCTCGTCGAAATGGCCGACGTCGCCGGTGGCGAGCCAGCCGTCGCGAAGCACGCGGTCCGTCTCCTCGGGGTTGCGCCAGTAGCCGTGCATGACGTTCTCGCCGCGGATCATGATCTCGCCGTCCTCCGCGATCCGCACTTCGCAGCCCTTGACCGGCACTCCGACCGTCTCGAGCCGGATCCCGGCGCTCGGCCGGTTGCAGGCGATTACCGGGCCGGCCTCTGTCTGCCCGTAGCCCTGGAGGAAGGTGATCCCGAGCGACTGGAAGAAGTTGCCGACCTCTGGGTTGAGCGGTGCGCCGCCGGAAACCCAGGCCTTCTGCCGCCCTCCGACCCGCGCCCGCACCTTCTTGCGCAGCGTGAGGGACAGGAGACCATCCATCGGCAGGTCCCAGGGCTTGAAGCGCCCGTCATATTTGTCGGCGCCGATCTTGAGCGCACGGGCGAGAAGATATTTGGCGAAGCCGCCCTGAGCCTCGATCGACTTCAGGATGCGCGCTCGCAGCATCTCGAACAAGCGCGGGACGACGACCATGATGGTCGGCTGCACTTCCTCAATATTGGCGGCGAGCTTTTCGAGGCTCTCGGCATAATAGATCTCCGCCCCCAGAGCGATCGGGAACATCTGCCCGCCGCTATGCTCATAGGCGTGGCTCGCGGGCAGGAAGGACAGGAACACCTCGTCGTCCCAGCCGAAGTCGGTCGAGATGATGTCGGTGCAGCCTTCGAGGTTGTGGAGGATCGAGCCGTGGTGGATCTGCACGCCCCGCGGAGCGCCGCCTGTGCCGCTAGTATAGATGATGCAGGCGAGATCGCCGCGCTGGATTCGCGCGATATCCTGCCTCAGCCCTTCGACATCGCCGTCGGCCGAAGCGAGCTTCGACCAGGAATGGCATTTGACCCAGTCGGGCGCCTGGCCGGAGCGAATCGTCTCCATGCCGATCACGTGATGGCATTCGCTCGAGGTCAGCACCGCGGGGATGAGATTCCTCGCCAGCTTTTGATTGGAGACGATCACCGCCCGCGCGCCCGAATTGCCGAGCACATGCGCATGATCCCGCGTGGTGTTGGTCGTATAGGTCGGAACGGTCACGCAGCCCGCGGCCATGATCGCCAGGTCGGAGATCAGCCATTCCGGCCGATTCTCGCTGACCAGCGCGACGCGGTCGCCGGGCTCGAGCCCTATGCGCTTCAATGAGGAAGCGAGCGCCGCGACCTTCCGCGCCGCCTCCGCCCAGCTGATGGAGCGCCACTCGCCTTCGCGCTTGGCCCACAGGAACGGCTTGTCGCCCTTCTCGGCGGCGCGCGTCAGGAAGAGCGAGACGAGACTGTCGAACCGTTCGAGCTGCCGAGCCAAATTCCCCCCGCCATCATCCTATTGCGAGACCGCGGCGCCTTCGCTGCGCGGATCGGCCGCGCCGGCCCAGCGCCCGTTCACCCACTCGATCGCGTTCGCCTTGAACCCCGCCGGCATCGGCTTCACCTGCTCGCCCAAAGCCTGGAGCTGCGGAATCATCGCTTCGAGGTAAGTGCCGCGCTCGACATAGATGCTGTCGCCCGGCGCAAAGATCATCGGCAGCGCGATCGCCTGTTGCGCGGTCAAATGCCAGTCGACGACGCCGATGATCGCCTTGATCACCTGCGCGGGAATGGTCGCTCCGCCGGCGGCGCCGACGGCGAGCCGCACGTGGCCGTCCGGTCCCCAGACGATCGTCGGGCTCATCGAGCTGCGCGGCCTCTTGCCGCCTTCGACGCGGTTGGCGGTGAGGCAGCCGTTCTTGTCCGGAACGATGTTGAAGTCGGTCAGCTCGTTGTTGAGGTAATAACCGCTGACCATCAGGCCGGAGCCGAACACGCTTTCGATGGTCGAGGTCTCGGAGGCGACATTGCCCTGCGAATCGACGGCAACGAAGTGCGACGTCCCCCGCTCCTGCACCGGAGCCGCGCTGCACGTCATTTTGGGAGCGCCGGGAGGGTTACCGGCAACGGCCGTGGCGATGGACCTGTCAGGGGAGATCAGGGATGAGCGGCTGGCGAGATAGGCCGGGTCCATCAGCCCCGCGATCGGGACCGACACATAGTCGATGTCGCCGAGGTAGCGGTCGCGGTCGGCATAAGCGAGCCGCTCGGACTCGGCGATGAGATGCCAGGCAATGGGCGAATTGGGGCCGAGCGCTGAGAGGTTGAACCGCTCGAGCTGCTTCAAGGTCTGGAACACGGCAATGCCGCCCGACGTCGACGGGCCCATCCCGCAGATCCGATAGCCGCGATAGGTCCCGCAGACCGGCGAGCGCGGCTCGGCGTCATAGGACGCAATGTCGCCCGTCGTCATCTGCGACGGGTGCAGCGGCGAGCCGTTCACGGTGGCGACGATCGCCTGGGCGTTCGGCCCGACATAGAAGCTGTCCGCTCCGCGCGCGGCAATCCCCTCGAGGAAGGCCGCGAACGTCGGGTTCTTGACCAGGGTGCCGACCGGCAGCGGATTGCCGTCCGCGCCATAGAAGAGCACGCGCGCTTCTGGCGACATCGCGCCGGTCCTGCGGAACTGGTACAACGCATTGTACAGCCGCGGCGTGATCTTGAACCCGTCGCGAGCGAGACGGATCGCCGGCTGGAACAACGCTGCCCACGGCAGCTTGCCGTAGCGTTTGTGCGCGAGCGCCATCATCCTGAGGTTGCCGGGCACGCCGACGCTCTTCCCGCCGGGAATCGCCTCGCTGTGCTCCATCGGCTGGCCGTTGTTGTAGAACCAGGTGCCGGTCGCCGCATGAGGCGCGGTCTCGCGGCCGTCGAAGGTCACCGGCGCGCCGCCGGCCTGCGAATAGACGAGATAGCCTCCGCCGCCGATGCCCGAGCTTTCCGGCTCGACGACGTTGAGTGCGAGCAGGGTCGCGAAGGCGGCGTCGACCGCGCTGCCGCCCTTGCGCAGCATCTCGGCGCCGGCCTCGGCGGCGCGCGGGTCGGCGGCGCTGACCATTCCCGGAACGGCGGCGGGAGCGGAGTGGATCGGGCTGGCGCAGCTTCCGAACGCGAAGGCTGCAGCGATGAGGGGGAAGTGACGCAGACGCATGGCAGGCGGGCTAGCCCGTCCCGACCGCCTCGGCAATGCTTGCCATGCCCTCCTGCTTCAGCTTGCGGGCGAGACCATGCGCTATGCGCGCCGCGATGCCGGGACCTTCATAGACCATCGCCGTGTACAGCTGGACGAGGTTTGCGCCGGTGCGGATCCGTTCCCAGGCGTCCTCGGCAGTCGAGATCCCACCGACCCCGATCAGCGGCATCTCTCCGCCCGATGCCGCCCGGAAGTCGCGCAGCGCCTTGAGCGCGAGAGCCCTGAGCGGCGCGCCCGACAGCCCGCCGGATTCGGTGTGGTGCTTTGACCGAAGCGATGGTCGCGACACAGTCGTGTTGGAAACGATGATCGCGTCGATCCCATGCTGGAGCGCAACGCGGACGATCTGGTCCGGCTCGCCCTTGCCGAGATCGGGCGCAACCTTGAGAAAGATGGGCGGCCCCTTCGGACTCCGCGCCTCCTGCACTGCCGACAGGAGCGCACGCAAAGCGCCCTCGTCTTGCAGCTGCCTGAGTCCGGGCGTGTTCGGCGAGCTGATGTTGATCGTCAGATATTTCGCGACCGGAGCCATCGCCCGAACGCCGTTCACGTAGTCGGCAATCCGGTCAGCGCTGCCCTTGTTTGCCCCGATGTTGACGCCGATGATTCCCGGCAGCTGCATGTCCTCCCTAAGCCGCGCATAGGCCGACGGCTGGCCGACGTTGTTGAAGCCCATGCGGTTGATCACCGCTTGGTCTTTCCTGAGCCGGAACAGCCGCGGCTTCGGGTTGCCCGCCTGCGGTTCGGGCGTGAGTGTCCCGACCTCGACGAAGCCGAAGCCGAGCGTCAGCATCTGCTCCGGGACTTCGGCGTCCTTGTCGAACCCCGCCGCAAGCCCGATCGGAGTAGGGAACTCGAGACCGGCGACGGTGGTCTTCAAGGAATCGGGGAAGTCGGGCGGCCGGTGCGGCGGCAGCAGCTTAAGCGCTCGGATCGTCAGCCGATGCGCCCGCTCCGCGTCGAGCGCGAAGGCCAATGGCCGGATGAGCGGGTAGAGGTTCACGGTTACCGCATAACGTCATGCTGAACTTGTTTCAGCATCCATTGCCGAGAAGGACGCAGCGGGTCTCGAAAATGGACCCTGAAACGAGTTCAGGGTGACGTACAAGTTGAGTTTCACCGCGCAACGCACTAAATCGGACCAGAAAGCTCCGAATTGCGTTTATAGAGACAGAATGCGCCTGAGCCATCTTGCCGATTATGCGGTCGTTCTGATGACCGCCGCCGCCCGCCGTCCCACGGGCGCGCGTCTCAGCGCGACCGAGCTTGCGAGCGAGACGGGCGTGCCCTTGCCCACCGCGCAGAAACTGATGGGTCAGCTTGCCGCCTCCGGGCTGCTCCGCAGCGTCCGCGGCGCGGCCGGCGGTTTCTCGCTCGTCAGGCAAGCAGGCGAGATCAGTCTCGCCGACATCGTCGAAGCCGTCGAGGGCCCGATCGCCCTCACCATGTGCTCGGATTCGAATAACCACCAATGCATCCTCGACGCGCATTGCCGCGTGAAGCCGCACATCGGCGTGGTCGGCCGGGCAGTGCGCGGGGCGCTTGGAGCGGTGACGCTGGATACCCTCGCGCTCCCCCTGAGCCTGTCGAAGGGTGAGCGCTCGCATTTCGACAAACTCAATGTGAGCGCTTCGGGGGCGACCCGATGAACGAAGCCGTCAAGAACCGCGAGCTCAAAGAGAAGATCGCGCAGGACTATGAATGGGGCTTCGTCTCGGACGTCGAGCAGGAGTTCGCGCCCAAGGGCCTCAGCGAGGACACGATCCGCTTCATTTCGGGCAAGAAGGGCGAGCCCGAGTGGATGCTCGACTGGCGGCTCAAGGCTTATCGCGCCTGGCTCGAGATGGAGGAAGTGACCTGGGCCAAGCTCGACATCCCCGACATCGATTACCAGGACGCTTATTATTATGCCGCGCCCAAGGCGAAGCCGAAGCTCGCCTCGCTCGATGAGCTCGATCCCGAGATTCGCCGCACCTACGAGAAGCTTGGGATTCCCATCGAGGAGCAGAAGGTGCTCGCCGGCGTCGAAGGCGCGGCCAAGGTCGCGGTCGACGCGGTGTTCGACAGCGTTTCCGTCGCGACCACCTTCCGCGAGGAGCTGAAGAAGGCGGGCGTCATCTTCCTCTCTATCTCCGAGGCGATCCGCGAGCATCCCGAGCTGGTGAAGAAGTATCTCGGGAGCGTCGTCCCGCAGCGCGACAATTATTTCGCCTGTTTGAACAGCGCGGTCTTCTCCGACGGAACCTTCGTCTATGTGCCCGAGGGCGTCCGCTGCCCGATGGAGCTGTCGACCTATTTCCGCATCAATGCCGAGAACACCGGCCAGTTCGAGCGCACCCTGATCGTCGCCGACAAGGGCGCCTACGTCTCCTACCTCGAGGGCTGCACCGCGCCGATGCGCGACGAGAACCAGCTGCACGCCGCGGTGGTCGAGATCTTCGCACACGAGAACGCCGAGGTGAAATACTCCACGGTCCAGAACTGGTATCCGGGCGACAAGGAAGGCCGGGGCGGGATCTTCAATTTCGTCACCAAGCGCGCCTTGTGCTCGGGCGACCGCTCGAAGGTCAGCTGGACGCAGGTCGAGACCGGAAGCGCGATCACCTGGAAATATCCGAGCTGCATTTTGAAGGGCGAATCCAGCGTCGGCGAATTCTATTCGGTCGCGCTGACCAACAACCGCCAGCAGGCCGACACCGGCACGAAGATGATCCACATCGGCGCCAACACGCGCTCGACGATTGTCTCCAAGGGCATCAGCGCCGGCCGCTCGAACAACACGTATCGCGGCCTGGTGCGCGTGCTTCCGCGCGCGGAGAATGTGCGCAACTTCACCCAGTGCGATTCGCTGCTGCTGGGCAGCGACTGCGGCGCGCACACCGTGCCTTACATCGAGGTCAAGAATCCGACCGCGACGATCGAGCACGAAGCGACGACGTCGAAGATCAGCGAGGACCAGCTCTTCTACGCGATGAGCCGCGGGCTAGATGCGGAAAGCGCGGTGGCGCTGATCGTCAACGGCTTCGCCCGCGAAGTGCTGAAGCAGCTGCCGATGGAGTTCGCGGTCGAAGCACAGAAGCTGCTGGGGATCAGTCTTGAGGGGAGCGTAGGATGAATCTCGTCAGAATGCTCTTGCTCGTCGCAATCGCCATCGGTGCTCCGTCTTATCTGATCTACCGGATGGTTGTTTCTTACAGGACTGGCGTGATCTGGCTTCGAGGCGTGAAGGCAGAACGTGCCGCCGAACCCACGCTTTATTGGATCTACTTCATGACCGTCTTTTTTCTCACCGCAGTCATGATGTGGGTTGCATTTCAGCTTGCCACATTTGTTGCCATTTGAACGTGTCGATGATGCCTGAGATCACCAACCTCCACGCGACCGTCGCCGACAAGCCGATCCCGAACGGCTCTCCCCGTCATGCTGAACTTGTTTCAGCATCCATTCCGGAGACCTCTCTGCGGACGGATAAATGGACCCTGAAACAAGTTCAGGGTGACGAAGAGGTGTGCGCATGATCCCGCTTCTGATTCTCGCGGCGGCGTCGGCCGATCTCGACGCGCTCGACCAGGCGGTGGCGCGGTGCGATCGCCATGTCGCCAACCCCGTTTTCTCGGGCGAGGCGGCGCGGCGCAGCCTGTTCCTTCTCGATGCGTACAAGGAGCAGGAGGGGATCGTCGCCGACCGGCTGGCGCTCGCCGATCAGCAGCGCGCGCTGAGGGAAGCCACGGACATGAAGGCGGCCGATGCGAAGCAGACAGAGAAGCAGCTCGATCTGCAGCAGGCGGCGCTCGACGACCGCCAGAAGGCGCTCAACGACAAGCGCCTGCTCGAAGGCATCCGCGACGACGCGATGGATTCGATGCGCCGCTACTTCCTGATGAACTGCCCGGTGGGCGGCAAGGAGACGGCGAAGTGATCGCGCCTCTTCGTCATGCCGAACTTGTTTCAGCATCCATTCCGGAGACCTCTGCGCGGGTGGAGAAATGGACCCTGAAACAAGTTCAGGGTGGCGGTCTTGGAGGTGCCCGATGCTGAATATTTCCAACCTCCACGCGACGGTCGCGGGCAAGCCGATCCTGAACGGCGTCACGCTCGATGTGCCCGCGGGCGAGGTGCACGCGATCATGGGACCGAACGGCTCGGGCAAGTCGACGCTTGCCTATGTGCTCGCCGGCCGCTCAGGCTATGAGGTGACCGAAGGGTCGGTGACCTTTTCTCCCCTCCCTGCAAGGGAGGGGCCGGGGGTGGGTAGCTCAGCGGCGGCCTCGATGGCCAACGCGGAGCTGCGCTCCGCACCCATCCATGCGGAAAACGGCTCGTCACCTAACGAGCCTGGTTTTTCGCATCCCTCCCTTGCAGGGAGGGGAATGGACCTCCTCACCATGGAGCCGCACGAGCGCGCGGCGGCGGGGCTGTTCCTCGGTTTCCAGTACCCGGTCGAGATCCCCGGCGTGTCCTACCTCCAGTTCCTGCGCGAGAGCCTCAATTCGCAGCGCCGCGCGCGCGGCGAGACGGAGCTGTCGGCCGGCGACTTCATCAAGCTCGCGCGCGAACAGGCCAAGCTGCTCGGCATGGACGCCGAGATGCTGAAGCGCCCGGTCAACGTCGGCTTCTCCGGCGGCGAGAAGAAGCGCGCCGAGATGGTCCAGATGGGCATCATGCAGCCGAAGTTCGCAGTCCTCGATGAGACCGACAGCGGCCTCGACATCGATGCGCTGAAGGCCGTCGGC
>Ga0207695_10005579_pt1 | contig 16618 bp, 9 predicted proteins | sample KBSC54metaG_FD_184354 | JGI IMG/M metagenome (GOLD analysis project Ga0207695, IMG submission 184354) | Corn rhizosphere microbial communities from Kellogg Biological Station, Michigan, USA - KBS C5-4 metaG (SPAdes) (version 2) | ecosystem: Host-associated > Plants > Roots > Rhizosphere > Soil... | reverse complement strand
AAAGGGAAACAAGGATATGCTCCCGCGGTTTCATCATTCACCCTAATCAACGCGCGCGATCGGTGAAGCCGCAGAAAATATCCAATCGTGATCTCCGTGCTCAACAAATGGTAACGCCTGGTTGCTAGCAGGCTGTCATCCTGTCCCGATATTGGTCATCGTTAGAAATCCATTCACCAAGAAACGCCACCTCCAGTTGGAGCGGTCATGATATCAGCTTCTTCCATGATTCAGAGCAGCCCCGATCGTTTCGTCGCCGCAGCAGCGCCGGAGATGATATTCAACGCCATGCGATCGGAGGCGGAGCGCACCGCCATCGAAGATGGCGTTCATGCGATCAGCTATGGAGAGCTCGAAGCCCGCGCCAGCGCGATGGCCGGGCGGCTGCGCGCGCGCGGAGCAGCGGCGGGCGCCGTCGTAGCCGTCTGCCTCCCCCGTTCGATCGACCAGATCGTGGCGATGCTGGCGGTATGGCGCACCGGGGCCGCCTATCTGCCGATCGATCCCGCTTGGCCCGAAGCGCGCATCAATGATTTCGTGACCGGCGCGGGCTGCGTCGCGCTGATCGCCGCGATTCCGATAGCCGCCTGTGTCGAAGGCAATGTCGCGCTGGTGACGCCCTATGCCAATGAGGAAGCGGAACCGCTGCCGTTCGAAGCTGCCGATCCGCAGGGCATTGCCTATGTGATCTTCACGTCGGGGTCGACCGGCAAGCCCAAGGCTGTCGAGGTCACCCACGCCAATCTCGCGGCGCTCATCCGGTGGCATGAAGAAGCCTTCGAGGTGAAGCCGGGCACCCGGACGAGCCATCTCGCCGGGCTCGGTTTCGATGCTTCGGCCTGGGAAGTATGGCCGACATTGGCGGCGGGCGGTACGCTCGTGCTCGCGGACGACGCCACCCGGCTCGATCCTGCGCAACTGCGCGACTGGTTGATCGGAAACCGGGTGGAAGTGGCGTTCGCGCCGACCGCGCTGGCCGAGCCGATGATCGCGATGAACTGGCCGGCAAATGCGAATCTGCGTTTCCTGCTTACCGGGGCGGACAAGCTGACGGTGCGGCCAGCACCGGGGCTGCCGTTCGCATTCGTAAACAATTATGGGCCGACCGAATGCACGGTCGTTGCCACTTCGGGCCTGGTTTCACCGGATGCCATCGGCCTGCCGTCGATCGGCAAGCCGATCGCGGGAACGGCCGTTCATCTGCTCAATGAAGCGGGCGAGTCGGTTGCGGCGGGCGAGCGCGGCGAGATCTTCATCGGCGGCGCACAGGTGGCGCGCGGCTATCGCGGCGATCCCGAGCTGACCGCCGAGCGCTTCATTCAGCATCCCGAGTTCGGCCGGCTCTATCGCACGGGCGATCTCGGCATGTGGCTGAAGAGCGGCGAGATCGCTTTTCAGGGCCGGGCCGATGCACAGGTCAAGGTGCGTGGCCATCGCGTCGAGCCGGCCGAAGTCGCGGCCGCGCTCAACATGCTGACGGAGGTGGCGGCAAGCGCGGTCATCGGCCGTGATGGCGAGCTGATTGCCTATATCGTGCCTGCCGACGGGGCCTCGCTGGTTGCACCGGACCTGCGCGCCGCGCTTTCCGCGCAGCTTCCCGATTATATGGTGCCCGCGCGCTTCGCGGTGCTGCCGACGCTGCCGCTGACCGCCAATGGCAAGGTGGATCATAAGGCACTCCCCGATCCCGCTACATGCGCCCTCCCGGAAGCGCGCGCCGGCCGCGCTCCGGCGACGCCGACCGAGGAGCGCCTGCTCGAAATCGTGTCGAGCGTGATCGGGCGGCCCGACATCAATGTCGAGGATGATTTCTTCCTGGTCGGCGGCCACTCGCTGCTCGGCACCCAGGTGGTCGTGCGCGCGCGCGACGCCTTCGGCGTCGAGCTCACCCTGTTCCATCTGTTCGAGACGCGCACCGTTGCCCGGCTGGCGGAGACGGTAGAGGCGCTGGTGATCGAATTGCTCGACAGCATGAGCGACGACGACATCGCTCGCCTTGCAGGCTGATCCGCATGGCGACGCGTCCTGTCCTCGATCCGGCGATCAGCCTTTATCATCTGCTGGATCCGAAGGTTCTCGCCGATCCCTATCCGCTGTACCGCAACCTGCGCGAGCAGGCGCCGGTCGCGTGGGATCCGTATCTCTCCTGCTGGGTGGTGACGCGCTATGACGACGTGCTCACCGTGCTCAAGGAATTCTCTGCCGACCGCACGCCATCCGCCGATTTCATGCGCAAGCTGGGCCTCGACGAGATCGGACCGCTTGCCGAGGTGATGAGTCGGCAAATGCTCTTCCTCGACGCGCCCGCGCATACCCATTTGCGCAAGCTGTGCTCAACGGCGTTCACCCCGCGCCGGGTCGAGCGGCTCCAAGAATATGTGGTCGCGATCGCTGACGAGCTGATCGACGAGGTAATCGCTTCGGGCAGCATGGACATCGTCAAGGAATTCGCCGAGCGGCTGCCGGCGATCGTGACGGCGCATCTGCTCGGCATGCCGCGCGAGGACCATCTCCAGCTCAAGGCATGGTCGGCCGATTTCGCCGAGATGCTGGGCAATTTCCAGCACAATCCGGGCGGCGTCGGCCGCGTGCTCAAGAGCCTTGCCGACATGACCGCCTATTTCCAGAGCGCGATCCGCGAGGAGCGCCGCAAGTTGGAAGACGGCCTCGTCAAATCGCTGATCGAGGCGGAAGTCGATGGCGAGCGGCTGACCGAGGACGAGGTGATAGCCAATATCGTCGTCACCATGGTCGGCGGGCAGGAAACCACCACCAACCTGATCGGCAACGGGATGCTGACCCTGCTGCGCCAGCCCGAAAAGCTCGCCGAACTGCGCGACCGGCCCGAAATTATCGAGACCGGCGTTGAGGAGTTGCTGCGCTACGAAAGCCCCAGCCAACACACCGGCCGCATCTGCGCGAGGGACACGGTGCTGGGCGGGCAGGTCATTCCCAAGGGAGCCCCGGTGCTCGCCGTGATGGCGGCCGGCAATCGCGACCCGGAACGCTTTGCCGATCCCGACGCGCTCGATCTGGAGCGCGCCGACAATCGCCACCTTGCCTTCGGCTGGGCCGCGCATTTCTGCTTCGGTGCACCGCTGGCGCGCATGGAGGGGCAGATCGCCTTTCGCAAATTGCTGGAGCGGCTACCGGACATAGCGCTAAGCGAGGGCAAGCTGGAGTGGCGCGAAAATCTTGGGCTGCGTGGTTTGCGGGCGCTGCCGGTTACATTCGCCGCTGAAACCCCTGGCAATGTCTGAACGGATCGACGCCGCGGAGGCGCGGCGGCAGCTTCTCGCCAGGATGTTGAGCGGCAAGGCGGGCAGCGGCGCGGCCGTCGCGGTTCCCGATCCTATTCCGCCGCGCGAGCCGGGCCGGCCGGTGCCACTCACGTCCGAACAGAGCCAGCTCTGGCTGCACGCGCAGATGGCGCCGGAGATGCCGCTCTATAACGAGTCGATCACGATCCATCGGCTCGGGCCCTATGATCATACGGCGCTCGAACGGGCGATGAGCGAGATCGTTCGCCGCCATGCGATCTGGCGGACGGCGTTTGTCGAGGAAAATGGCGAGCTGATCCAGAAGATCGCCCCCGCGGAGCCGATGACGCTACGGATCATCGACATCAGCCATTTTCCCGCGGACGAGCGTGATGCCGAGGCGGTGCGGCTCGCCACCGAAGACGCGCGCACGCCCGTCCCGCTGGATCAGGCACCGCTCTTCCGTGCACGGGTCGTGAAGCTCGGCGAGGAGGAGCACCGGCTCTATCTGACGCTGCACCATATCATTTTCGATGGCGTCTCGATCTATCGCACGCTTATTCCCGAACTGGCCGCCCTGGTGGATGCCTTCGAGAAAGGCGCACCGTCGCCACTGACCGAACCTGCGCTGCAATATGCCGATTATGCGGTCTGGCAGGCAGACAGGACCGACCCGACCGAGCTGGAACGCCAGATCGGTTATTGGCGCGGCGCGCTGGCCGAGCCGCTGCCGCGCCTCGAATTTTCAGGCGACCGGCCGCGCCCGGCGATCCCGACCTACGCGGGTTCGATGGAGGTTTTCGATCTTTCGGAACATCTGATCGAGCAGCTCAAGGAACTCGCCAAGGCCGAAGGCGCGACGCTCTATATGGTGCTGCTTGCCGCGTTCAAGGCGATGCTGTTCCGCTATACTGGCGAAACCGATATCATCGTCGGCGGCGTGACCGACACGCGGCGGCGGCCCGAGCTGCAGCCGCTGATCGGCTATTTTCTCAACACCATGGCGCTGCGTAGCAGGCCGAAGCCGGACGCATCATTCCGCGAATATCTCGCCAATGTGAAGGCGAGCGTGATCGGCGCGCTTGGCGCGACCGACGTGCCGTTCGATCGGCTGATCCGTGCGCTCAATATCAAGCGCGGCAGCGGTACGCATCCGCTGTTCAACATCCTCTTTTCGATCGAGCCACCGGTCGATCCCTTCCCGCCGGGATGGGACCTGACCCAGATGGACGTGGTCGTCGGCGCCGCCAAATATGATATTTATCTCGAGCTGGACGAACGGCCCGACGGCTTCGCCGGCCGCTTCCTCTATTCGACCGAACTGTTCGATCCGCCCACGATCCGGCGCATGATCGGCCATTGGCGGCGGGTGCTGGAGGGGATTGCGGCCGATCCCTCCACGTCGTTGTCCAGCCTTCCGATGCTGTCCGATGAGGAGCGGCGCGCGCTGGTCGAGGAGTGGAACGCCACGGCGCGGCCGCTGCCTTATGCCAATGTCGTCGAGTGGGTGAGCGCAGCCGCCGCGAACGACCCGGCCAAAATCGTGATCGAGCAGGGTCGCGAAAAATGGACCTATGCTGATCTCCTGCGCCATTCGAACGCCATTGCCGCCAAGTTGAAGGGGCAGGGGATCGGATCGGGCCAACTGGTCGGCCTCGCGCTGGAGCGCACACCCTGGATGATCGCCGCCATGCTCGGCATCGCCAAGACCGGCGCAGCCTATCTGCCGCTCGATCCCGGCTTTCCGCCCGCACGCCTCGCGCTGATTGCCGAAAGCGCCACGCCTGCGCTGATCCTCGCGGAGGAGTCGACACGGCAGGCGGTTCCGGACGACGTCGCGCCGAAGCTGATCCTCGATCGGGCGTGGACGGAGGGGCCGTTTCATGCGCCGCCGATCGACGAAGAAGCGCTCGCTTATGTTCTCTACACGTCGGGCTCGACCGGCACGCCCAAGGGCGTCGAGGTGCCGCACGCGGCCTTGGTCAATCTGCTGCTCGCCATGCAGGAAGCGCCGGGGTTCGAGCCGGGCGAGTCCCTGCTCGCATTGACCACGCTTTCGTTCGACATTGCCGCGCTCGAAATCTGGCTGCCGCTTGTGTCGGGCGGCCGGATCATCCTCGCGTCGCGCGAGACGGCAAGCGACATGGCGGCCCTGGCCGAGCTGATCGAGAGCGCAAAGCCCGATGTGATGCAGGCAACGCCCGCTACTTGGCGCGGGCTGATCGAGACTGGTTGGCGCGGCGACTCCAAGCTGCGAGGATTGTGCGGCGGCGAGGCGCTGCCGCGTGCGCTGGCCGACCAGCTTCTGCCGCGCGTGGGCACGCTTTGGAACATGTATGGGCCGACCGAGACGACCATCTGGTCGACGACCGCGCGCATCGTACCGGGCACTGGCCCGGTCTCGATCGGAAAGCCGATCGCGAACACGCAGGTCCGCATCCTCGATCGGGAAGGCAATGATCTGCCGATCGGGGCGGTCGGCGAACTCCACATTGGCGGGCGCGGCGTCGCGCGGGGCTATCGGGGGCGTGATGATCTTACCGCCGAACGCTTCATCGAACATGGTGGCATGCGGCTCTATCGCACGGGGGATCTGGCACGCTGGCGGCCGGACGGCACGCTGGAGTGCCTGGGGCGCACGGACAATGAAGAGAAGATCCGTGGATTCCGCATCGCCGTCGAGGAAGTGGAAGGCGCGATCCAGAGGCTGGCAGGTGTCGCGGCGGCGGCGGTGAAGGCGTGGCCGGATGCTTCCGGTGAGCGGGTGCTGGCCGGCTATTTCGTGCCCGCAGGTGACGCCGCGCCAAGTGCCGCTGAACTCCGTGCCGCACTCGCGCACTCGCTCCCAGATTATATGATTCCCTCGCGGTTCGAATTGCTCGACGCGTTGCCGCTCACCCCCAACGGCAAAGTCGATCGCAAGGCGCTTGGTCCACCCGGAGGTGCCTCCATCGAAACGGCCTTCGAGCCGCCCGCGACCGAGACGGAGCAGCGGCTCGGCATGATTTGGCGCGAACTGCTTCAGGCCGAACAGATCGGCCGGAACGATAGCTTTCTCGATCTGGGCGGTCATTCGCTGCTGGTGGCGCGGCTGCTGCGCAGGATCGAGGATGGCTGGGGAATTCGCATCGGCATGGCCGAATTCTTCCGTGCGCCCCGGTTGGTCGAGCTGGCGTTGCGAATCGACAAGCCGGTCGCCGGGCAAGCCAGCGACTTTATCCCGATCCAGCCGCGCGGATCGCGGATGCCGATCATCTGGATCGACGGCGGCCCGGCGATGTCGCCGCTTGCTCAGGCGTTGGGCGAGGATCAGCCATTCTTCGGGTTGCTGCTCGATTCCATCCTCGAACGCACGCTTGAAGGAATGACGATCGAGAAGGTCGCGGCCGAGGTGGCCGACGCAATCCGCACGACTGTTTCCGCAGGGCCATATCTGATCGGCGGCTGGTGCACCTCGGGCATTCTCTCCTTCGAGGTCGCGCGGCAACTGCAGGCGGCGGGCGAGAATGTGCCGCTGCTGATCCTTGGTCACGCGATCAATCCGGTGCAGTTCAATGCGATCAGCAAGCAGCAGATGATGGCCAGCAAGGCCCGCTATCATGCGTCGATGTGGTGGCGGCTGCCAATCAACGAGCGCCTGCACTATGCATTCGCACGCGCCAAGGGCGTTTTGGAAAATATCGGTGTTGCCGAGCCGGATCTGCCTGATGATGATTATCATCAGCTCCGCACCGCGCTCGAGGTCACGGCCTATCGCTACAGCCCTGGCACCTATGATGGCGCTGTTGCGCTATTCCAGCCCGTTGACAGGCTCGATGTGCTCGATACGCGGCCTGGCTGGTCGGCGCTCGTCCAAGGGCGATTCGTGGCCCACGATATCCCAGGCGATCACGGCACCATGCGCGATCAGCCCAATGTGGCGACTTTCGCTGCCCGGCTGAAAGAGGAGCTGGAGCGCGCGAACCGGGTTTCGGAATCTTCCGCACTGCCCAGGGCCGTCAACGGATAGCGCGTGGCCTTCACGGTTTCGCTATTCGATCTGGATCTGCCGGCGCAGGAAATTTCCGCGCTGGGGGACCTGCTCGATGCCAGCGAATGGAAGCGCGCCGCGGCTTTCCATTTCGAACGCGATCGCAATCGATACATCGCCCGGCGCGGCCAGATACGCGAGGAACTTGCGCTTAGGATCGGCTGCGCACCAGTCGAGGTGCCCATCGTCCCCGACAGCAATGGCAAGCCCTATCTCCCGGATATGCCGCAGTTGCGGTTCAGTCTTTCGCACTCCGATGGCCGCTGCCTTTTCACGACCAGTGAGGACGCCGAGATCGGCTGCGACATCGAGCGCCTCAAAGCCGAACATGCGCGGCCCGCGGTCGCCGAGCGATTTTTCGCCCCCGAGGAAGTGGCAGCGCTCAAGGCTTTGCCGAGCGATCAATGGACGCAGGGCTTCTTCAACTGCTGGACCCGCAAGGAGGCCTATGTGAAAGCGCTCGGCCTTGGCCTGGCCTATCCGCTCGAAAGCTTTGCGGTGACGGTGTCCCCAGGCCAGCCGCCCCGCTTGCTGCGGGGCGAGCATCCCTGCGCGATCGCGGCGGTCGATGCCGGACCGGGTTTTTGTGGGGCGGTGGTGACTTTGACGGTCCCGGTTTGATCGGACGCAAGGCCAGTGTATGGCTGGGCGATGGCGCAGCCGGATCAGTGCGATGTCGCAATACTGGGGGGAGGGTTGGCCGGCGGCCTGATCGCGCTTGCGCTCGCCAAGCGCCGACCCGAGCTTTCGCTCGCGCTGATCGAAGCCAGCGACGTGATCGGCGGCAGCCATATCTGGTCCTTTTTCGAAAGCGACATCGCGCCGGATGATCGCTGGCTGATCGCGCCGCTCGTCTGCCATAGCTGGGCTGCGCACGAAGTTTCCTTTCCGCGGCATCATCGGATCATTCCGGGCGCTTACCATTCGGTGCGATCGGAGCGGCTGGACGCCGCCGTCCGCCGCGCGCTGCCCGCCCGATCGATCATCGCCGGTAAGCGCGTGCATACGGCAGGGCCGACCTCGGTCCTGCTGCACGACGGCAGCCGGATCGAGGCGGGTGGCGTCATTGATGCGCGCGGCACCGCCGACCTTCTCTATCTGAGCGTGGGCTGGCAAAAATTCGTCGGGCAGGAGCTGCGTCTGGAGAAGCCGCACGGACTCGAACGGCCCGTCATCATGGACGCCACCGTCGAGCAGATTGACGGCTATCGGTTTCTCTACGTGCTGCCTTTCACAGCGGACACGCTTTTGATCGAGGATACCTACTACAGCGATCGCGCGCATCTCGTGCCGGGCACGATCACGCCGCGCATCGCCCATTATGCGGCGGGCCGGGGCTGGCGCGTGGCGGAGGTGCTGCGGGAGGAGGCCGGCGCTCTGCCGATCGCGCTCGGGGGCGATTTCGAGGCCTATTGGCGTTCGGGAGGAGACGGCGTTGCCAAGGCCGGGATGCGCGCGGGCTTGTTTCACCCGACGACCGGCTATTCGCTGCCCGATGCCGTGCGCCTGGCCGCGATAATCGCCGCGATGCCGGATTTGAACGGCGAGAAGCTGCACGAGGCGCTGCACGATGAAGCGCGCCGGCGATGGGACAGCCGCGGCTTTTATCGCATGCTGAGCCGTATGTTGTTCCGCGCTGCGCATCCGCCCCAGCGCTGGAAGATTCTCGATCATTTCTACCGCAAGGATCGCGCCTTGATCAGGCGCTTCTACGCTGGACGCTCGAGTGCCCGGGATCGGCTGTCGCTGCTGTCCGGCAGGCCGCCAGTCCCGGTCGGCCGCGCGGTCGGCGCCATGTTCGGCGATAAACGCAGGTGACCGCACAACCCGAGCTTCCGCTCTCGCCACGCACGCGAGCGGCCCAGCGCGTCGCCGTCATCGGCGCAGGCTTCGGCGGGCTTGCGCTGGCGATCCGGCTGCAGTCGGCGGGGATTGCGACGACGCTGATCGAGGCGCGCGACAAGCCGGGCGGCCGTGCCTATGCGTGGGAAAGGGAAGGCTTCATCTTCGATGCCGGCCCGACCGTGATTACGGATCCGGCCTGCCTGCGCGAACTCTGGGCCTTGTCCGGTCAGGACATGAGCCAGGATGTCAGCTTGCTGCCGGTGACGCCCTTCTATCGGCTGAACTGGCCGGACGGCACGAACTTCGACTATTCGAACGACGAGGCCGCGCTCCGCAGCGCAATCGCCGATCTCGATCCCGCCGATGTGCAGGGCTATGAACGTTTTCTCGTCTATGCCGCCGGCGTTTATGCCGAAGGCTACCAAAAGCTCGGCCATGTCCCCTTTCTCGATTTCAAGTCGATGGTGCGGGCGGCGCCCGCGTTGGCGCGCTATCAGGCGTGGCGCTCGGTTTATGATGTGGTTTCGTCTTACGTGCGCAATGAGAAGCTGCGCGAGGCGCTGAGCTTTCACACATTGCTTGTCGGCGGCAATCCGATGAAGACCAGCGCGATCTACGCACTGATCCACAAGCTGGAGAAGGACGGCGGCGTGTGGTTCGCCAAAGGCGGCACGCATGCGCTCGTCCGCGCCATGGTCGCACATTTCGAACGTCTGGGCGGCACCGTCAGATTGGGCGACGCGGCCGTCGAAATCGAAATGCTCGGAGACCATGTCACAGGGGTGAGGACCGCAAGTGGCTGGAGGGGCGATTTCGATGCGCTCGCCTGCAACGGCGATATCGTCCATAGCTACCGCGATCTCCTGAACCGGTCGGTGCGGGGCCAGCAGATGGCGGCGCGGCTCGAGCGGAAGCGTTTCTCGCCTTCGCTGTTCCTGATTCACTTCGGCGTGATGGGAGCGTGCCCGGAGGTGCCGCATCATATGATCCTGTTCGGCCCGCGCTATCGCGAGCTTCTGGCCGACATCTACGATCATGGCGTGCTGGCGGGCGATTTCTCGCTTTACCTGCATCATCCGACGGCCAGCGATCCCGGTATGGCGCCGCCGGGCTGCTCGACCTTCTATGCGCTGGCGCCGGTGCCGCATCTCGGCAAGTTGCCGGTCGACTGGGACGAGATTGCGCCGATCTACCGCGATCGCATCCTTGAGGAGATCGAACGGAGGCTGATCCCTGGTCTGCGCGAGCGGATCGTGACCAGCTTCCACTATACGCCCAAGGATTTCGCGCATGATCTGCAGGCGCATCTGGGTTCGGCCTTCAGCCTGGAGCCGATCCTGACGCAATCGGCTTGGTTCCGCGTCCACAATCGCGACGACAAGATCGACAATCTCTATTTCGTCGGCGCGGGCACGCATCCGGGGGCGGGCATACCCGGTGTGGTCGGATCGGCCAAGGCGACCGCGCAACTGATGCTTGATGATCTCAAAGGCTGAACGCGCCGAGCTGGTCGCGTTCGCGCATGCCAGCATCGCGCGCGGATCGAAGAGCTTCGCGGCGGCGAGTCGGCTGTTCGATCCGCAGACCCGGGATCGCGCCTGTCTGCTATACGCATGGTGCCGTGCCGCAGACGATTTGGCCGACGGCCAGGACATGGGGCACGGGATGTCAGCGGTTCCCGATGCCCTCGAGCGGCTTGCCATGATGCGCGAACGCACCGAAGCCGCGCTCGCGGGGCAATTGAGCGGAATCGCTGCTTATGATGCGCTGGCGCTGGTGGTTCAGGAATGCTCGATCCCGGCCCGCTATCCGCGCGATCTCATCGAAGGTTTCGCGCTTGATGCCGAAGGATCAGAACCTGGAAACGAAGAAGCGCTTTACCGCTATTGCTACCATGTCGCCGGAGCGGTCGGATGCATGATGGCGGTCATCATGGGTGTGCGGCCGGATGATGAGGCGACGCTCGATCGGGCGTGCGATCTCGGCATTGCCTTTCAGCTCGCCAATATCGCGCGCGACGTTTCCGAAGATGCCACGGCTGGGCGCTGTTATCTCCCTCTCGATTGGCTGGCGGAAATGGGCATACCGCGCGGCGAACTGCTCGCGCCAGCGCACAGGGAACGGCTGGCGCAGCTGGCGAAACGATTGGCGGATCGGGCCGAAAAATATGAGGCTAGCGCAAGATTTGGCGCGCGCATGCTGCCCTATCGCTCGGCCTGGGCGGTGCTGGCTGCGGCAGGGATCTATGGCGATATCGCCCGCGAGGTGCGGCGGCGCGGCGCGCGGGCATGGGATCGCAGGGTGACAACACCCAAGGCGGCGAAGCTGTCCTGGATCGTTCGGGCCGCCTGGCAGGCTTCCCGCCGCAACGCGATCAGGGATAGGGGCCGAGCCGGTCTTTGGACGCGGCCTACATCACTCCTAAGAGATCGCTGATCGACACGAAGGCGAAGGCGACCGAGCTGTCGGCGACGCCATAGGGCAGGAAGAGATCGTCGCCGACCACCATGCCGCCGCAGCTATAGACGACGTTCGGAACGTAGCCTTCGCGGTCTTCGTCCGCCGCGGAGAGGATCGGCTGGCTGGTGCGGCCGAGGATTTTGGACGGATCTTTCTTGTCGAGGAGCACGGCGCCAATCGAATATTTGCGCATCGCGCCTACGCCATGGGTGAGCACCAGCCAGCCTTCCGGCAGGTCGATCGGCGATCCGCAATTGCCGATCTGCACGAACTCCCATGGAAATTTGGGCTTCATGAGGAGCTGCCCTTCGCCCCAGCGCTCCAGATCGTCCGATTCGATCAGGAACAGATTTTCGCCGTCCTGCCGGCCGATCATCCTATAGACCCCATCGGGCGCCGACGGGAAAAGGGCCATGCCTTTGTTGCGTGCGGCGCTGCCGGCCATCGGCACGAGATCGAAGCTGCGAAAGTCGCGCGTGCGTAGCAGCTCGGACCGAATCGCATAGCCATTATAGGCGGTGTAGGTGCCCAGCCATTCTTTACGGCCGTCGCCATGCGTGAAGTAGACGAGACGAAGATCCTCCATCCCGTTGCGTTGCGAGTCGGTGATCGGGAACAAAACGGTTCCCGAAAGGGTGCTGTCCTCGCCGCGACGAACGGTGATCGGTGCCTCGTCGCTGCGGGCATGGTTGATCGAGGCGGAATTGGCCGCAGTGGCGAACGGCGGTTCCGGCATCAGCTCGAAATCGCGGCTCGGCGACACGATGCCCTCGCGGAACGCGATCGACGAGATATGGCCCTCGCCCACCGCCCGCAACGACATCAGGATCCGCACCGAGCCCTGGCGCAGCCCGCTTTGATCCGGGTGCGGGACCACGCTGGGGTTCATCAGCGCTGCGGCGGCATAGCTATATTCGTGGCAGAAATAGGCGCCGATCAGCTCGCGCTGCCCCTGGCTCAGGGCGTGGCTGTGGAAGTCCAGTTCCTTCCGAATATCGGCGAAGCGGGATTCGAAAACCTTGCGCGTTTGCCAATGGCGCGCCTCGAAATCCTTGAAGACCAGCGCAAGCTCGGCTTCCACCGCCGCTTCATCGAGCGACAGGACATGCTCGACGATCCGCTCGCTCCGGCTTTGCACGCCGGCTTCCGTTTTCGGGGGAAGGTGAAAGGGACGGACGACGACCCGCGAAGGGTCAGCCCGCAGGCGAAGGCCGTGATGGTAGATATCGAGCATCTTCCGCGCGATAGGTCATCATGCGACGACGCTCAACTCCTGTTCGCGATGAGCAAATGCAGTTCCGCTCAACTTTTCCATCGCACAGGTTGCGAGATGGAAGGCGAGCACCGATTCTGCTCCCTGGTTGAGGTTCACGCCCTGAGGCATCAGGCCGTCGAAGCATTCGCCAGTTGCCGGATCGGCCAGCGCAAGCCCAAGGTCATTTTCGCCCAGATACCAGCGGTAGGCAGTCATCGCCAGTTCACGCCAGCGCTCTTCGCCAGTGATCTCGAACGCATAGGAACAGGCATCAACCGTTGCCCAGGCCTCCAACGGCTGCTGGTCAAAAGGTTGGGGCGGGGCATATGCCTTGCCGAAGCTGTCGGTTCCCACTGCCCGGAAATGACCTTTTTCAGCCGTTTGCTGCGTAATGATCCATTCGAGCGTTTCCAGGCCGACCTTGATCATATCTTGGCGATCCAGGGCTTTGCCGGCGCGCAACAGCGCCTCCGGCAGGCGGCAATTGTCGTAGGCCAGCACAATTTCGAACCATGCCCAATCGGGCCGTCGATTGCGCGCCACCAGGGACAACAGCTTTTCGCCCATGGTCGATACGATCTTGGTTGAAAGCTGGTGACCCGGATGGGCTTCCAGCATGGCCGTGGCACCAAGGATCGCAAACGCGTGGCTACGCGGTGGCTCCAGCTTGAGGGCGTACCCGGCAACCTGATCGAACATATCGGATGCCCAGCGCCGAAGCTGGGCAAGCCGGTTATCGCGTGCCGTTATGCCGATTGCCCATAGGGTACGGCCGAAGCTGTCTTCCGAGCCGACTTCCTCCAACCAAGCCCGGTCAAAGCCCATGAAATTGCGGAATGCGCCCTTGTCCGCGTTCCAGGCATATTGGATGAAGGAGGCGTAGACCGGCGCCCACTGGTCATGCTTTTCGTCCGGCAGCCCCCTGAGTTCGTTCATCAGCAGCAAGGCGCGCGCATTGTCGTCGATGCAATAGCCGTGGTTGCGATCCGGCACCGAATAGAGGCTGTGCTGGAACATGCCGGTGGCGTCGCTTAGCCGCTCGATCGCCTGGAACGAAACGCTGCGGGGGATTGCCCTGCCGGCGGCCGTCTGGATCCGGGTTGGCGCGGAGGATTTGATGATGGTCATCTCGTTCATTACTGCCTCGGCATAACGCGGCCAGATCATGGTTCGACCCAGGGCGTAGGCGCGCTGGCGAAGCAAGTCCCGGGTCTCACTATCTTGGAGCAAATCGGCGATCTCGCGCGCAAAACCGGCCGAGTCACGGAAATCCACCAGCCTGCCATGATCCGCGGCAAGGATCTCGCGGGCGTGAACATAGGGCGTGGACACCACCGGTTTCCCCAATCCGATCGCATAGGACAGCGTACCCGACGTGATCTGGTTCGGGTTGAGATAGGGCGTCACATAGACGTCCGCAGCGGTGAGATAGTCGGTAAGGTCGTCAAGTTCGACGAAGGCGTTCACCCACTGGATGTTATCCTGGACATTCAGCCGCAGCGCCTGCGCCTGCAATCGCTCGCGATAGGCCTCGCCCTCCTGCGCGACCAGATGCGGATGGGTCGCGCCAAGCACGACGTAGCGAACCGGCCGCCGCGACCTGGTAACAATATCGGGCAGGGCATCGATGATCGTTTCGATGCCCTTGTCGGGCGAGAGCAGCCCGAAGGTTAGAATGACGTCACAGCCGGAGAGACCGAGCTTCTCCTTCATCGCTTCCGGTTCGGCAAACGGCCGATCGGGAATCCCATGCTTCACAACCGCGATCTGGCTTGCCCGCGCACCATAACGGCGCATCAGGATTTCGCGTCCTGCATCAGCCATCACGACCACCTTGACTGCTCTGCGAAGCAAAGCCTCGACGACGTGTCGTTGCGGTGGCGAGGGCTTTTCCAGGATCGTATGAAGGGTGATCAGCACTGGCGCGCTCACCCGATCGAGCAATCGCAGAAGGTGGGATCCAGCCTCGCCGCCGAAGATGCCGAATTCGTGCTGGACCCATATAAGATCCACGCCGCTCTGGGCGATCTTGCTGGCTGCTTCAACATAGGCGGCCGGATTTTCCTGGTCGATCCCGGTGACGAAATCCGGGTAATCATATGTCTGCCCCGGATCGTTCATCGCATAAACGTCCACTGCCACGTTCGGAAAGCGATCGCGCAAGGCCTGATAGCTGTCCGTCGTAAAAGTGGCCAGGCCGCAGCGACGCGGCAGGAAGTTGCCGATCAGAGCGATTCGCCGGATGGGATTAGCTGCAACGGAAATAGAGTCGGGCGTAAAAACTTTTGAATTTGGGCGATAATTCAATGATGTCATCGAACCCTCCACGCGCCTAACGACTCTCCCTTCCTTTAGTTGCAGTGCGAAAGTTCATCTGCGGTTAATTGCCGCTTTCGTCCGATGAGTATGTCTCATGTCTGATCGACAAGAGTCAAATACGCTCGGCTTGGCTCACCGCATCGGCGGCCCGGAGTGCCGCGACGATCCGCATCAGATGCTGCACGTCACGCACTTCAATGGTGATGTGGTAGGTGTGGAAGCCGCTGTCGCGGTGCACAAGCGATAGGTTCACGATGTTGGCGCCGTGAGAGCCGAGAATGCCGGCCGCGACGCCCAGCGCTCCCGCCTCGTTCTTGACGATAACCGATATGCGGGCCGTGCCACCATCGGAACGGTCTCCCCACGCAAGATCGACCCAATCGGCATCGATGCCGTCGGCGAGGCGCGCGCAATCGATCGAATGGACTTCAATCGCTTCGCCGGGCTTACGAAGACCGACGATCCGATCGCCCGGCACCGGATGGCAGCAATCGGCGAGCGTGAAAGCAACACCGGGGGTGAGACCGCGGATGGAAATCGCTTCGCGTTGCCCAGAGGCCTTGTTCGTCCCTTCCCCCGCCGATCCTGGCATCAACGCTTCCATGATCTGCGCATCCGTAAGCGTCCGGCGGGCGATGGCGAGCATCAGCGCCTCCGCATCGGGCAAATTCAAACGCCGGATGGCCGCGGCAAGAGCCTCCTGGCCCAGCTGAGCGGGCAGGCGTTGGACGATCTCATCGTAGAATTTGCGGCCGAGCGCGATTTGTTCGTCACGTTCCTTATGGCGAACATTGCGGCGGATAGCGGCGCGCGCCTTGCCTGTCGTGACGAAGTTGAGCCATGCAACCTCCGGCTCCTGCGCCTTCGAACGAAGGATTTCGACCTGGTCGCCATTTTCGATCGGCGTCCGCAGCGGCACGACCCGGCCATTGATCTTGGCGCCGACGGTCTGGTCGCCCAGATCGGTGTGTACGGCATAGGCGAAATCGACCGGGGTTGCACCTTTGGGAAGCTGGATGAGCTCGCCCGTGGGCGTGAACGCGAAGATGCGATCCTGGTACATTGCCATGCGGGTATGCTCGAGCAGCTCTTCCGCCGAGCCGGCATGATCAAGAATCTCGATCAGATCGCGGATCCAGCTCACCTGCGCATCGGGTTTGCCGATGCCCACCTGTTTGTAGGCCCAATGTGCGGCGAGGCCGAATTCGGCCTGTGCATGCATTTCGGTGGACCGGATCTGGATCTCGATCCGCATCTTCTCCGAATGGATGACCGAGGTGTGGAGCGAGCGATAGCCGTTGCGCTTCGGCGTGGAGATATAATCCTTGAAGCGGCCGGGGACCATCGGCCATTTCTGGTGGATCACCCCGAGCGCGCGATAGCATTGCTCGACATCGGGCACGATCACGCGGAATGCCATAACGTCCGAAAGCTGCTCGAAGCTGATGT
>Ga0207695_10005578_pt1 | contig 16618 bp, 13 predicted proteins | sample KBSC54metaG_FD_184354 | JGI IMG/M metagenome (GOLD analysis project Ga0207695, IMG submission 184354) | Corn rhizosphere microbial communities from Kellogg Biological Station, Michigan, USA - KBS C5-4 metaG (SPAdes) (version 2) | ecosystem: Host-associated > Plants > Roots > Rhizosphere > Soil... | reverse complement strand
CCCAGCAGGCCCGGCGTGCGGTAGGCGGCGCGGCCGAGCATCACCCCGTCCACATGCGCGAGATGCGCTTCGGCCTCATCCAGCGAGCCGACGCCGCCGTTGATCACGATGATGAGCGCCGGTCGCTCGCGCTTCAGCCTGTAAACCAGCGGGTAGTCGAGCGGCGGGACCTCGCGGTTGGCCTTCGGCGAAAGGCCTTCCAGCCAGGCCTTGCGGGCGTGCACGGTGAAGCGGCGAACGCCCGCCTGGGCGCAGAGGTCGACGAGGCGAAACAGGCTCTCCTCCGGCTCCTGCTCGTCAACGCCGATGCGGCACTTCACCGTCGCCTCGACCTTCACCGCCGCGCGGATTGCGGCCATGCCCTCGGCGACCAGCTCGGGCTCCTTCATCAGGCAGGCGCCGAAACGGCCGGACTGCACCCGGTCAGAGGGACACCCGACATTGAGGTTGATCTCGTCGTAGCCCTCCGCCTCGGCGATGCGGGCGGCGCGTGCGAGCTCGACCGGATCTGAGCCGCCCAGCTGCAGGGCGACCGGATGCTCGACGGGGTCGAAGGCCAGCAGCCGCGCCCGGTCCCCGTGCAGCACCGCGCCGGTGGTCAGCATTTCGGTGTAGAGCAGCGCGCGCGATGACAGCATACGATGCAGGACACGGCAGTGCCGATCCGTCCAGTCCATCATGGGGGCCACGGATAACATATTGATTTTATTTATGAACTACTGAAGCGATCCAGTTTGCAAGATTTCTCATTTAAATTTCATGCAAATTGCAAGCGCTCCGCGCGGGTTGGACGTCCCACGCGTGAGACGCGGGGCAAGAACAGACTTCCCGAGTGAGGCAATATCGGACCAGAGCTTTGTCGCCCGCAGCTAGGCGTCGCCAACGCGCCTCTCGGAGTCGACCTTTGGCCACCGCACATAGGCAAACGCCCAAAGGCCGAACCAGCCGACGATCGGGACAACGCTCAGAATCGCCCACCAAGGACTGAGGCCGGCACGGGACAGGGCCTTGGCGGCCGGGATCACGGTTGCAAGCGCAGCCAGGAGGACGATCCAATGCCAGATTGATAGAGTGCCCACATTTCCTCCGATTGTCGGAAATCCATTCCGAGCGCCTGCGTGGCCACCGGGCGACGGCAGGCGAACCAAACTACCGCATGGGAATGCGGTGTCAAGAACATATAGGGAACTTAGGCTCCGGCGCGCGCCTGTGGCCTATGGGTTTCCTCCCTGGTTCGAGCTGCTTCGGAGCATGTTGTTCATGTTTTGTTCTTGACTGGATGACCTCGATCCGATAGGATGCAGGGCTGGCGAACGCCCGGTCACGGGCACGGCAGTGTGCCTAATCAATCGAATCTATTGGTGGGGGGATTTGGGATGGCAGGAGCCTTTGGTGATCGCTTGCGCCAGCTTGAAGACGAGAAGGATCGCTGGTTTCGAGACCGCAGCGCGCAAGCGTCACGACTACAGCAAGATCTCGAGAATGCTGGTCGAGAGGCTTGGAACGCAGCAACCCGAGCGGGCGTCGATCTTGTTGCGCGCACGCCCCAAGAACTTCGGGCGTTGGGCGCGCGTGTTCTTGATGGCCAGCACCAAGCGCCTTCAATGCCGGGCACGCCTAGCCCGCCCGTAAGTCGCAATCGCCAACCGAGCAGCCGCGAGCCTGCGACACTCGCCTCACAACCCTCCCATCTCACCAAGCCTTCGGGGGTCAACGACGGAGTGTGGAGCGCCGTAATGCAGGCGGACGCGGCCGTTCGGGGAGCCGCGAATGTCCTGACCTTCGGTGGAGCCGATCACTTCGCGGCAGGTATGGACGCCTTGGTCGGCGGAGGTCTCGATCACTGGCGGCAACGCTATGACGCCAACCTCGCTCAGGAACGGGCTCGCGACCGATATGACGCCCTGAATCGCTCAAACGCGCAGGCGGCGGGACAGGTCGGGGGAACACTCCTGGGCCTGGGACTGGTCGGTCCAGCCGATGGCGCGCTCGCTGTAGCTCCGCGCCTCCCAGGTGCGGCGGGCCTGACGGGTCGGGAGGCCGCAGCTGTATTGGGCGCGGGAGCCATGACTGGTCTCGGAATGCAGACAGCATCGGATGTCGCCGCTGGAGGACGACGCTCTTCGTTTGGCGACAAGGCGGGCGCGGCGCTCGGCGGCGCTGCGGGCGCCGCGGCCCTCCCATTGGGACCCGGACGAGCGGGGGCGGTCGGGGGTTGGGTTATGTCCGCAGCCCAGGATGCGTTCAATGGCCGACCGATCTCATTGGATCACGCAGGCGAAGGCGCCCTCGCCGGCAATCTTTTCGGAGGGCTGGCGGGCAGGATCGGGACAGGCACCGCAAATGACCTGTCATCGTCTGCGAAGGGCCGCCTGGGCGAAGCGATGGGCGACGTGAGAAGCACCATAAATGGCCAGCGAAGGGTGTGGGCGCCGAAGTCCCGCGACTACATCGCCGAGGACGACTACTGGTATCCGGACGCTCGGGGCGGCTCGACAAGGTTTGAGGACAAATTCGGGTACGGCGCTGAGCTCTCCCCAAATCAGGCTCGAGCCCAGGTCGTATTGGGGCCGGGCCTCAAGCTCTACCATTTCACGCCCGACGACATTGGCGGACTTGTGAGCGTACCTGCGACCGCCGCCAGCTCCCAAGCGGTTAATGGCAACGCGCGCGATCTACCTCGCTAGCCAGCGTCAGACCTGATCGATCTCAGTATCTTTATCTCCTCCAGACGCCGGATCAGACGCCCAAATCTGCGAGCAAATGCGAGATTTTACGAGAACTGCGTGCACAGGATTGCACACGCGCCTCGCTAAGTCGTTGAAAAGACTGTCCCGTACGCCCAGTCCATCATAGGTGCAGCAGACAACATATTGGTTTTATTGACGAAAGTCGTCCGAAATCCGCCCTCTGGGAGACTGGATTGATTGTATGAGTATTTGCAATCACTTGCGCCGCAGTTGTGGGCAATTGAGAGCAATCGGTCGGCGCCAGCGGGGAGTCCGTCGGCAGGTCCGCCAGCAGATCCCCACATGGTCGACGCGCCATCAGCCTGGCGTCCTCACTGACGAGTTCCGGTTCATCGACCGGCCGAAGTCCGGCAAGACGAAATCGTCCCTCATCTGCGCGCCGACCAGCAGGCCCGGCACGCCGGGGATCGCCATGAGCTTCGTAGCCTGGTTGCGGAGCCACACACCGAGCGCGGTGCGCGGCGTGAAGGAGCTGGCGAACTCCCGCGCCGATTTCTGCTTGCCGTCGATGAAACGCCGCAATCGCCCCTCGTATGCGGCGAAGGCGCTGGCGTAGTCGGTCGATTCGCACAGTTCGCCGGCGAGGACATAGGCTTCGGTCATGCCAAGCCCCGTGCCCTCCCCCGCCACCAGCGAGACACACGCGGCCGCATCGCCCACCAGCGCGACTCGTCCCTTCGACCACGCCGGCATCGATATCTGGCTAACGCGGTCGAAGTAGAGGTCATTGACGTCGACCAGCGCCTGTCTGACCGCCGGCCATTCCCATTGAGCGTCGGCGAAAACGTCGAGCAAGGCCGCCTTTCGCTCTTCAGGGCTCTCGGGCTCTCGGCCATTGAGATGTTCAGCGGCGAACACGAGGAGGAACGTCGTCCGGTCGGCCCGTTGGGCGAAACGGAAGATCTGCCGGCCCGGGTAGCCGTAGCTCACGTAGGCCAGCTCGTCGCGGGGCAGGTAGCCTTTAGCGTCGAAGGCCGCGACGTAGTAGCCGATATGACGCTCGAACTGCTTGTCGGGACCGAAGACCAGCCGCCGAACATTGGAATGCAGGCCGTCAGCCCCGATCACGAGGTCGTAGGTCTCCGAGCGGCCATCGGAGAAGCCAACACGCACGCCATGGGCGCCCTCTGCTATCCGATCGATGCTGACCCCGAACCAGGTGGCGACGTCGCCGCCCAACGCCTCGTAGAGCAGCGCGGCGAGGTCGCCTCGCGGCAAGCTCGTGAAGCGGTCGCCGAGTTCACGGCTCATCGTCTGCGCCGAAACGCGGCCCACGCTGCGACCGCTCCCATCGACGTACCGAACTTCCTGCAGGTCGTAGCCCACGGCGCGGACAGCCGGAACGAGGCCCATCCGCTCGGCGACGTCGTACCCCACGCCCCAGAAATCGATCATGTAGCCGCCGGTGCGCAGCGCCGCGGCCGCTTCGATCAGCGTCGGCTGATGCCCGCCTCGCCGCAGCCAGTAGGCCAAGGCGGGGCCTGCGACACCAGCGCCGCTGATGGCGATTCTCAGGCCGCGGGCCAGGGGTACGCGCTCGGCCCAGGAGAGCCGCCCTCCCGGCGATCAAACTCGATGCGCTCGACCAGCTGCTGATGGCTGACGGGCATCATGTCTTGATCCGCCCCCTGAAACGGACCGACCGATTACATCATCTCGTGAGTTGATGGAACCGCGCGCCGCCGAGCGAAGCGTCATGGGCCCCGATGGTGGCGCCTCAGCCGATCTTCACCTTGCCGCCAGGCTCGAACGCAGTCCATCATCGGGGCGACGGAGAGCCTATGGGGCGGCGTGCTGTCATGCGCGCCGCCCTCTAGCCGGAGTCAGCTAGGGGTCGACGCGCGCCTCAGCGTAGCCGGAGAGCACCTCCACCCCGTCCTGGTTCCGGGTCGAGACGTCGAGCTCGACGAGGTCGCCGTTGACCGCCTTGACCGTCGCGGTCGCCTCGAGCGTGTCGCCCGGCCAGACCTGGCTCGTGAAGCGCACGCCGTACTTGGTCAGCCTCGCGTCGCCGACGTAGTCGGTCAGCATCTTGCCCGTCATGCCCATGGTCAGCATGCCGTGGGCGAAGACGCTCGGGTATCCCGCCACCTTGGTGGTGAAGACCTCGTCGGTGTGCAGCGGGTTGTAGTCTCCCGAGGCGCCCGCGTACTGGACGATCTGGGTCCGCTTCAGATCCTCGACGATCCGGGCAGTGTGGGTTTCGCCCACCGTCAGTTGGCTTGCCTTCAGCGCCATCTCAAGCCTCCGCCTTCTCGGACTTCGACGCCGCCGGCTGGTCGACCGGCCGCTCGGTGCGCACGCCCACGCCGCGGGCGGTAATGACGAGTTCGCCGTTCTGGTCCCGGTATTCGGTGATGCTTTCGGAGAAGATCAGCTTGCCGGAGCGGCGGCCCTCCTTCTCCCAGGTCTTGCCCGGCTTGACCGTCGCAGTCAGCACGTCGCCCGGCCGGATGTGCCGGTGGTACTCGAAGTGCTGCTCGGCGTGCAGGCCGCCACCGCCACCGCCGCCGCCGCCGCCGCCGCCGCCCGAGGCGCGCTGGATTCCCGTTGGGTTCTTCCCCGAGCCGAACCAGGGCTGGCCGACCTTGGGCCGCAGGAAATAGTCCGGGTCGAACTGGGCCGACGACTGCGGGAAGGTGGGCGGGGCGATGATCCCCCTGGCTTCCGTCGTCTTGGCATAGTCCTCGTCGTAATAGACCTTGTTGTCGTCGCCCACGCTGCGGGCGAACATCATGATGTGCCCCGCCTCGATGGGGAATCTCTTCGCGGCCATGGCGCTCCCTCACGCTTTCTTGGGTCCGCGCCACCTCAGCCGAGGGACGGGGCCGCCGTCAATCGGAAGCTGCCTGAGCGAAGAGGTCCTTGAAGCGGTCTCGCAGCAGGTTCTTTTGCACCTTGCCCATGGCGTTGCGAGGCAGGTCGTCGACGAACACCACGCGTTTCGGCGTCTTGTAGGCGGCGAGCCGCCGCCGCGCCTCCGCGATGATTGCGCCTTCTTCTCCGCGTCCAAGGACCACCGCCACCACGCCTTCGCCGAAATCGGGATGCGGCACGCCTATGACTGCGCTTTCGGCCACGCCCGTCAGCTCGTCGATCACGAGCTCGATCTCCTTCGGATAGACGTTGTAGCCGCCGGAGATGATCAGGTCCTTCGCGCGTCCGGAGATCCAGACCCGCCCGTCCGCATCCCGGCGGCCGACGTCGCCGGTGACGAACCAGCCGTCGGCTGTGAACTCCTCGGCCGTCTTCTCCGGATTGCGCCAATAGCCCGCGAACACCGAGGGGCCGCGGATCTCAATGACACCCGTCTGATCGCCCCCGGCGATCCGCAGCTCGACACCAGGCAAGGGATAGCCGACGGAGCCCGCGATCCGCTCGCCCTGCAGCGGGTTGGAGGTGATGATCACCGCCTCGCTCATGCCGTAACGCTCCAGGATGCGCATGCCGGTCCGCGCCTCGAACTCGGCGAAGGTCGACGGCAACAGCGGCGCCGAGCCGGAGATGAACAGGCGCATGTGGCCGGCCGCCTCGCGCGTGAAGGCGGAGTTGGCCATCAGGCGCGTGTAGAACGTGGGCACCCCCATCATCACGGTCGCCTTGGGCAGGGCGGCCAGCACCTCGGCCTCGCCGAACTTGGCGAGCCAGATCATCGGCGCGCCCGAGAGGAAGGCGCAGTGCATCGCCACGAACAGACCATGGACGTGGAAGATCGGAAGAGCGTGCAGCAGGACGTCGGCGCGCGAGAACCCCCAGATCTCATGCAGCGCGACGGCGTTGGCCGCCAGATTGCCATGGCTCAGCATCGCCCCCTTCGAGCGGCCGGTGGTGCCCGAGGTGTAGATGATCGCCGCCAGATCGCCGGCGCCGCGCGGCGTCGCCTTGGCGAGCGGCTCGGCGGCCTCGGCTTCGGCGAGGAAGCCCGGCGCATCGGTGATGAGCACGCGGGGTTCGGCGTCGGCGCGGAAATAGGCGATCTCAGCTTCGGTGTAGGCCGGATTGAGCGGCAGAAAGACCGCGCCCACTTTCAGCGCCGCCAGGTAGATCATCACGGCTTGCGGGCTCTTCTCAGCCTGCAGCGCCACCCGATCCCCCGGCCGCACGCCCTTGGCGACCAGCAGGCCCGCGGCCCGCGAGGTTCCCGCCTCCAGCGCGCCATAGCTGATCTCCGAACCGTCGGCGAACACGAAGCAGGATTGGCTGCGATCGTCGGGAAATCCGCCCGCCAGCAGCTCGTAGAGGTTCTCGCTCATCGCCGGCGCTCTTAGCGCCGATGTCCGCGCGCGTCAGGTCCCGAGGTTGAGCAGCGCCGGATCGCCGCCCTGGGCGGCGATGTTGACGCTGACCGCCCGCTCGAGCGCATAGCGCAACAGCGCGTGCGGGCCGCCGGCCTTCGGCCCTGTGCCCGACAGCCCCTCGCCGCCGAACGGCTGGACGCCCACCACCGCCCCGATGATCGAGCGGTTCACGTAGAAGTTGCCCGCCGGGACTGCGCGCTGCACCGCCTCGGCGAACGCCTCCAACCGGGAGTGGACCCCGAGCGTGAGCCCATAGCCGGCCGCGACGAGCGGGGCGGCCGCCTGGTCCAGCTTCGACGGGTCGTAGCGGACCACGTGCAGAATCGGCCCGAACACCTCGCGCTGCAGGAATGCGGCCGACGGGATCTCCGACAGCACGGGGCCGAAGAACCGCCCGCCCTTCGGAGCGCGCAAGCGGTGGAGCACCTTCGCCTCGCGCTCGAGCCGCCGCAGGTGTCTGACGAGGGCGGTCCGCGCCGCCTCATCGATCACCGGCCCGACATCGACGGCGGGATCGGCCGGATCTCCCAGCACAAGGGCGTCCATCGCGCCCGCGAGCCCGTCGATCAGAGCGTCGGCTGTCTCGTGCGGCAGGAACAGGATGCGCAAGGCCGAGCAGCGCTGGCCGGCCGAGCCGAATGCCGAGATCAGCACGTCGTCGATCACCTGTTCGCGCAGCGCCGTGGTGTCGAGGAACATGGCGTTCAGCCCGCCCGTTTCGGCGATGAAGGGAATGATCGGGCCTTGGCGCGCCGCCAGCGCGCGGTTGATCGCCCAGGCGGTGTCCGTCCCGCCGGTGAAGGCCACGCCCGCGCAGTCGGGATGCGCCACCAGCGCCTGGCCGATCGTCTCGCCGTCCCCGGGCAGCAGGTGCAGCAGGTCGGGATCGAGGCCCGCGGCATGGTAGAGCCTCACGGCCTCCGCTGCGATGATCGGCGTCTGCTCGGCGGGCTTGGCCAGCACGGCGTCGCCGGCGGCGAGCGCCGCTGCGATCTGGCCGGTGAAGATGGCGAGCGGAAAGTTCCAAGGGCTGATGCAGGCGAAGACCCCGCGGCCGTGCAGTGAGAAGCGGTTGGTCTCGCCGACTGGACCCTTCAGCGTCTCGGCCCCGGCGAAGTCGGTCTCGGCGATCCGGGCGTAGTAGCGGCAGAAGTCGGCGGCCTCGCGCACCTCGGCGATCGCGTCGGCCAGCGTCTTGCCGGCCTCCCGGACGCAGATCGCGATCAGCCGCTCGCGCTCGCCCTCCAGCGCCTCGGCCATGGCGCGCAGCACCTTGGCGCGGCGCTCGCCGCCCACATCGTCCCAGCCTGCCTGGGCCCGCTTGGCGGCCGCGTAGGCCCAATCTATCTGCTCGGGCGTAGCCGGCCAGGCTCGCCCGACCGAGCGGGAGACCTCGGCGGGCGAGACGCGTGTCTCGACCTCGCCCGCGGGCGCGAGTTGGCCGCTGAGGATCGGGCCGGCCTCCAGCACCTCGCCGTCCAGCGCGGCGATGGCGGTCGCGAGACGCTGGCGCTCGGCCGTGATCGATAGGTCCATGCCGAGCGAATTGCGGCGTCCCGGTCCATAGAGGTTCACGGGCAGCGGTATGCGCGGATGGGGGCCGGCTCCTGCCGCCTGCACGCCGTCGACCGGATCGGCGACCACCTTCTCTACCGGTGTCTTCTCGTCCAGCAGCGCGTGCACGAATGAGGTGTTGGCGCCGTTCTCCAGCAGCCGGCGGACGAGATAGGGCAGCAGGTCCTCGTGATTGCCCACCGGCGCGTAGACCCGCAGGGGGAAGTCACCGTAGCGCTCGTGAGCTGAGGCGTAGAGCGCCTCGCCCATGCCGTGCAGACGCTGGAACTCGCAAATGAGGTGCGCCTGCCGCGCCATCTCGCGCACCGCAGCCAGCGTGTGAGCGTTGTGGGTCGCGAACTGGCCATAGAGGTGAGGCGCGGCGGCGAACAGGGCGCGCGCGCAGACCAGGTAGGAGAGGTCGGTCGCAGCCTTCGTCGTGTAGACGGGATAGCCAGGAAGGCCCGCCACCTGGGCGCGCTTGATCTCCGAGTCCCAATAGGCGCCCTTGACCAGGCGGACCATCAGACGCCGGCCGCTGGTCCGTGCGATCGCCGCGACCGCCTCGATCGCCTCGGGCGCCCGCTTCTGATACGCCTGAACGGCGAGGCCCAGCCCCCGCCAGGTCCCGAGCTCCGCCTCGCGCGCCAGCCGCTCCAGCAGCTTCAGCGAGATCACCAGCCGGTCGGCCTCCTCGGCGTCCAGGGTCAGATTGAGGTCAGCCGCGGCGGCCAGCACCGCCAGGCGCTTGAGGCGCGGGTAGAGCTCGACCCAGACGCGGGCCTCCTCGCGCGCCTCATAGCGCGGCGAGAGCGCGGAGAGCTTGACAGAGACGCCGTGCCCAGCCTCCGGGCCGCGCCCATTCGCCGGCTTGCCGACCGTGGCGATGGCTGCCGCGTAGGCCGCCTCGTAGCGCTCGGCGTCGGCGGCGGTGCGCGCGCCCTCGCCCAGCATGTCGAACGAGCAGACGAAGCCCTCGTCGCGAGCGCGCCTGATCGCCGCCGCGATCGTGCGGCCGAGCACGAACTGCTCGCCCATGATCCGCACGGCGGCGCCCACCGCCTGCCGGATCATCGGCTCGCCAAGCCGCCCGGCCAGCCTGCGTATGAAGCCCGGCAGATCGTCGCGCGCCTCCTCGTCGGGCTCCATCAGCCGACCGGTCAGCATCAGGCTCCAGGTGGAGGCGTTGACCAGCAACGAGTCCGAGCGGCCGACGTGGCTCGCCCAGTCGGCGGAGGCGATCTTTTCGGCGATCAGCCGGTCGCGGGTCTCCTCGTCGGGCGTGCGAAGCAGCGCCTCGGCCAGGCACATCAGCGCCAGGCCCTCGCGAGTGGAGAGGCTGAACTCCTGCAGGAAGCTTTCCACGACGCCCTGCTTGCGGGCGCTTCGCCGGGCGGCGCGGACCAGGGCCTCGGCCTCGCCGCGCACCGCCCTGCGGTCCTCCGCGCTCAGCGGCTGGGCGGCCAGTGCGGCGGCGATCGCCGTCCGCTCGTCTGTGAACTTGCCCGCGTCCAGCTGGTCGAGATCCATGCCCTGCTCCGAATCCGCAGGCGCGATCATGACAAAGGCCGCGCGCACGTTCATGCCCAAGAACCGCGGAAAGCGGCGCGTCGGCGCGAGGGCCAGCCGGCAAATCCGCGGCGCTGGGCCGAGAGCATCGCTCGCTCGGCGCGATCGGGATCGGCGATCACCCCGCGCGCCCCGGCGACGCGCGGCCGTGAACCGGAGAGGCGCTTTCGAGTTGCATTCTCTCAGTGACACGGAAGGAGAAGACCATGCCCGCCAAGTCAAAGGCGCAGCAGAAGGCCGCCGGGGCGGCGCTGTCGGCCAAGCGCGGCGACACGCCGAAGTCGAAACTCAAAGGCCCCTCCAAGCACATGGCGCAATCCATGAGCGAGAAGGAGCTGGAGAAGATGGCCCACACCAAGCGCAAGGGGAAACCCGAGCACGCATCCCGGAGCTGAGCGCTCGCCGCACGCCGGCGCCCCTGATCCGAGGATTGCGCCCAGGCGGAATCGCGGGCCAAGCTGACCGCCGGCAGCGCGCCCGCGCGACGCCGGGTAAGGGGGCCGCCGATGACCAGCATCACCCGCCGCGAGTTCGCGGTTGCGCCCGTGGCGTTGGCGGTGGCGCGCCGGGCCGCAGCCGCCCCCAGGGCGAGCGCGCCCACCGCCGCCTGGCCGGACGCCACCGGGGTGGCCGACCTCGTCCGGCGCAAGGAGATCTCGGCGTCCGAGGCGGTGGAGGCGGCCATCGTCCGGGCGGAGGCCCTGCAGCCGGTCCTGAACCCCATCGTCAACTCCGACTTCGATCGCGCGCTCGACAAAGCCCAGGCTGGAACGCCGCCCGGCCCGTTCGGCGGCGTGCCCTTCCTGGTGAAGGACCTGGAGGACTATCGCGGCCTGCCGACGCGGGCGGGCTCCCGATCCCGCGCCGCCAGTGCGCCCGCCACGGCGCAGAAGCCCTACATCGACGCCTTTGACCGGGCGGGCCTGATCACGATCGGCAAGTCCGCGACGCCCGAATTCGGGCTCCTGCCGAGCACCGAGCCGCTCGCTACGGGCGTGACGCGCAACCCGTGGGATGTGACGCGTTCCACCGGCGGCTCCTCGGGCGGCACGGCCGCGGCCGTGGCCTCTGGACTCGTGCCCGTGGCGCACGGCACCGACGGCGGCGGCTCGATCCGCATTCCGGCATCGCACTGCGGCCTGTTCGGCCTGAAGCCCTCGCGGGGTCGCATGATCGGCACGCGCGGCGACACCAAGGTCACCGACTACGCCGTGCAGCACGTGCTTTCCCGCAGCGTGCGCGACAGCGCCGCGGTCTTCGCGCTCACCGAGGACACCGCGCCGGGGGCGCGCTACGCGCCCCTGGGCCTGGTCCGCGCGCCGATCCGCCGCAAACTGCGCGTCGGCCTGCTCATCGAGGACGGCCTCGGCCACAGCCCCTCGCCCGAGGTGGTCGCCGCCACGGAAAGCGCCGGCAAGCTGATGGCGAGCCTGGGGCATCATGTGGAGCCGACGCGCTGGCCTCACGACGGCGCCCGCTTCATGCAGGACTTCCTGCTGCTCTGGGCCTCGGACGCGGCGCGGACCGTCGAGGAGATCGCCAAGGCCGCCGGGCGTCCGCCGGATGAGACCATGTTCGAGCCCTTCACGCTCGGTCTGGTCGAGATGTTCCGCAAGACCCCGCAGAGCGACCTCGCCCCTGCCCTCCAGGGCCTGGAAGCCGCGGCGCTCGCCTACGACACCTGGTTTCCCGCCCATCTCTTGGACGTGGTGATCTCGCCCGTGCTGTCGACCCCACCGCCGCTGCTGGGCGAGATCGGCCCGAGCGTGCCGTTCGAGACGCTGGTCCCCCGGCTGATCGAGTACGTGGGCTATACGCCGCTGCACAACATCGCTGGCGCGCCGGCGATGAGCGTTCCGCTGTACTGGACCGAAGCGGGCCTGCCGGTTGGGACGATGTTCGCGGCGCGGGCGGGGCAGGAGCGGCTCTTGTTCGAGCTCGCCTATCAGCTGGAGCAGGCGCGGCCCTGGGCGCAACGCGCGCCGGGCGTGCATGCGCTCAGCATCCGGCAATCGCTTCGGCCCGCGTAGGCAGCGGCGGCGCGGCGGACTATCAGGAGCGCGGAGGAGCGCCCCATGGCCCATGACGCCGAGCCGAGCTATCCCGAGATCCGCGAGGCGATCCGCAAGCTCTGCGCCCGCTTCTCAGGTCCCTACTGGCGCGCACTCGACCGCGAGCGGGCCTATCCGACCGAGTTCGTCCAGGCGCTGACCGAGGCGGGCTTCCTGTCGGTGCTGATCCCGGAGGAATACGGCGGCTCGGGCCTCGGGCTCGCCGCGGCTGTGGCGATCCTCGAGGAGATCCACCGCTCCGGCTGCAACGGCGGCGCCTGCCACGCGCAGATGTACACCATGGGGGTGATCCTCAGGCACGGCTCGGCCGCCCAAAAGCAGGCGTACCTGCCGAAGATCGCCTCGGGCGAGCTTCGCCTGCAGGCATTCGGCGTCACCGAACCCGACGCCGGCACCGATACGACCCGCATCACCACCTTCGCCCGCCGCAAAGGCGGCAGCTACGTGGTCTCCGGCCGCAAGCTATGGATCTCGCGCGCCGAGCATTCGGACCTGATGGTGCTGCTCTGCCGCACCACGCCGCGGGACGAGGCGGCCAAGCCGTCGGACGGCATGAGCGTGCTGTTGGTGGACCTGCGCCAGGCGATCGGCAAGGGACTGACCATCCGGCCGGTTCGCACCATGCTGAACCACGCCACCACCGAACTGTTCTTCGAGGACCTGGAGGTCCCCGCGGGGAATCTGATCGGCGAGGAGGGGAAGGGATTCCGTTACATCCTCGACGGGATGAACGCCGAGCGGATCCTGATCGCGGCGGAGTGCATCGGCGACGCGGGTTTCTTCGTCGACCGCGCCAGCGCCTACGCCAAGGCGCGCGAAGTCTTCGGCCGGCCCATCGGAGAGAACCAGGGGATCCAGTTCCCGATCGCGCGCGCCTATGTGCAGGCGAGCGCCGCCGCGTTGATGGTCGACAAGGCGGCCGCCCTGTTCGAGGCGGGAGCACCCTGCGGGACCGAAGCCAACATGGCCAAGCTCTTGGCCTCGGAGGCGTCCTGGTACGCGGCAGATGTTTGCCTGCAGACCCACGGGGGCTTCGGTTTCGCCGAGGAGTTCGACATCGAGCGCAAGTTCCGCGAGACGCGCCTCTACCAAGTGGCCCCGATCTCCACGAACCTGATCCTCAGCCACGTGGCGACCCACGTGCTCGAGCTTCCGAAGTCGTTCTAGAACCGCAGCCAGCCGCCCCGCGCGCGCCTTGACGCGCGGTTAACCACGCCCGGTCCAAAGTCGCCCCACGACCCGGGGGAGGCACTGTTGAGCCACGTCGCTGACGGCGCGAAGGCATCCGCGGCAAGGCCGGCTCGCGGCGAGGGCCTGCATCTGTTCGCCGCCTCTGCGCGCAATCTCATGCCGCGGTTCATCAGCAGCCTGGCCGTCGCCGCCGTCGCCCTGTTCTACATCGGAGGGTTCTGGACCGCGCTCTGGCTGATGGGCGTGTGGATCACCCTCGTCGTCGGGCTTCGGGTGACCCGCGATCCGGCGGCCGGCTCGGCGCGGCCGGTGAGCATCATTGTCGTCAACAGCATCGTCGCCACCGTGCTGCAGGCCGGCTTGTGCGTCGTGCTGTGGCGCACCGGACATTCCGTGGCCGGGTTGTTCGCGCTCGCCACCGCCTTCATCGGCGCGGCCTACGTGCTCCTGCAGTACTACGCCGATATCGCCCTCTTCCGTCTGCTCCTGAGCCCCTACGCCCTGGCGATGGCCTACATGGGTCTGGACGAAGCCCTGCGCGACGGACTGCGCCCGGCCGTCGCCGTGACCCTGGTCGCGGCTGTCGTCTCCATGGTCAACTTCTTCTTCCTCGCCAGGCGGATGCTGGACCGTTCGCGCAGCGCCCTGCGCGCCGCCCGCCACCAGGCCCGCGAGGGCGAGCTCGCCGCCGAGGCCGCCAACGCCGCCAAAAGCGCCTTCCTGGCCACGATGAGCCACGAGATCCGCACGCCTTTGAACGGGGTGTTGGGCATGGCCCAGGCCATGGCCGCCGACGAGCTCTCCGACGTGCAGCGTGAGCGGCTGGTGGTGATCCATCGCTCCGGCGAGGCCCTGCTCGCCATCCTCAACGACGTGCTCGATCTCTCGAAGATCGAGGCCGGCAAGCTGGAGCTCGAGGCCATCGAGTTCGACCTGGCCGACCTGGCGCAAGGCGCCTATTCGGCCTTCACCGCGCTCGCCAACAAGAAGGGGCTGTCGTTCGCCCTCGATATCGCCAAGGCCCGCGGCCGCTACATGGGCGATCCGACGCGCGTGCGGCAGATCCTCTACAACCTGATCTCCAACGCCCTGAAGTTCACCGACCATGGCGAAATCCGCGTCACCGCGGCGCGCCGCGAGACGATGCTGGAGATCGCGGTCGCGGACACCGGCGTCGGCATCTCCCCGGAGAATCTGGTCCGCCTGTTCCAGAAGTTCGACCAGCTGGACTCGTCGACCACGCGCCGCTTCGGCGGCACAGGCCTGGGGCTCGCCATCTGCCACGACCTCGCCCAGCTGATGGGCGGCGACATCGCCGTCGAGAGCAAGGTCGGGGAAGGTTCCCGTTTCCTGGTGCGCCTGCCGCTGCCCTGGGTCGGCGAAGAAAAGGGGCCGCCCGAACTCGCGCCCGCTCCGCCGCCGGAGTTGCAGCCGATGCGGCTGCGGGTGCTGGCCGCCGAGGACAACCAGGTCAATCAGCTGGTGCTCAAGACCATGCTGCACCAGCTGGGCGTCGAACCGACCGTGGTCGAGAACGGCGAGGCCGCGGTGGAGGCCTGGGCCAGCAGCGAGTGGGATATCATCCTGATGGACGTGCAGATGCCGGTGATGGACGGCCTGGCCGCCACGGCCCAGATCCGCGAGCTGGAGGCCGAGAAGGGCCGCAAGCGGACGCCGATCATCGCGCTCACCGCCAACGCCATGTCGCACCAGGTGGAGCAGTACCTGGCCGCCGGCATGGACGGCCATGTCGCCAAGCCCATCGCCGCCGCCGACCTCTTCCAGACCCTCTGCGACGTGATGCAGCAGGATGGGGCGCAGGACGGCGACGAAGCCGCTGTCGGCGCAGCCTGAGCCCTAATCCGGTTCGATCCCGCCGTGGGCGAACCAGGCCATGATCGCGCGGGCTTTCGCCGCCGACTGGGATGGCCGCGCCGCCAGACCGCCAGCCCGATTGGGATCGACGAAACCCTCGGCGATGGCCGGGTCCGCGTTGACGCGCCGCGGCCCGCGCGCTGAAGCTGCCGCGCCATGCGGCTCTTCCACTTCAGCCACGATCGCGGCATCAGCCGCTTCGAGCCGCGGCCCGTAGCGATTCCGTCCGAGCGGCCTGCGGGGCGCGAATGGCTGAACGGGCCGCTGGTCTGGGCGATCGATGAGCCGCACCAGGCCATGTACCTGTTTCCGCGCGATTGCCCCCGCATCCTCATCTGGCAGACGCCGCAGACGAAAGACGAGGATCTCGCGCCGTGGTGGGGGGAGCGTTCCGATCGTATCATCGCCCACATCGAGTGGGCCTGGTGGGAGCGGATGAGGACGGGTCGGACCTGTCGCTACGAGCTGCCGCCTGACGGTTTCGAGGATCTGCACGACGCCGGCATGTGGGTGTCGCGCGAACCGGCCGAGCCGCTCAGCATGGAGGTGATCGGGGATCTTCTCGGCGCGCTGGAGGCGATGGGCGTCGAGCTGCGGGTCATGCCTCGCCTGACGCCGCTCCAGGGGCTCTGGAATTCCAGCCTGCACTTCAGCGGCATCCGGCTGCGGAACGCGCAGGAGTGGGCATAGCGGCCGGCCAGTCCGGCTTGACGGACTCGCGTTCGCAGAGCAGCGTCACCCTACGCAACGTGGAGGCGGGGAGGCTCGCGATGCGTCGGATTACGCCGCTCCTGGTCTTCATCCTCGTCGCCGCAGGGACCGCTGCCGCCGCCGAGGACGCTGCGCTGAATGCGACCGACGTCCGCTACTTGAAGACGCTCGGACAGTCGCAGAGCGAGTTGCAGGCGAACCGACCTACGCCCGCGATGCTGCAGCGGCTGCACGAGCTCATCAACGACCCGGCCACGCAGCAGAAACCGAGGGCGCGGGCCGACGCTGTCAACCGGTTCCTCGACCACATCAACGCGCAATTCATCTGGTGCACGGACCATCCGGCCGACAAGGACTGCGAAGCCTACAAGGCCCCGGCCTCGCCGTGACCGATCAGACAGAGCGGGCAGCGTGACGCCGGAGCCCGGCGCGCCTAAATCCCGTCCATGGCCGAGGCTTTCAACGAGAAGATCATCACGGGCGACAAGCGCGACCGCTACGCCATCGTGGCCCAGGAGATCGCAGCGGTGCTGGAGGGCGAGCCGAATCTCGTGGCGCGGATGGCGACCGTGGCCTCGATGCTGGCCGCGACCTTCGA
>Ga0207695_10005577_pt1 | contig 16620 bp, 17 predicted proteins | sample KBSC54metaG_FD_184354 | JGI IMG/M metagenome (GOLD analysis project Ga0207695, IMG submission 184354) | Corn rhizosphere microbial communities from Kellogg Biological Station, Michigan, USA - KBS C5-4 metaG (SPAdes) (version 2) | ecosystem: Host-associated > Plants > Roots > Rhizosphere > Soil... | reverse complement strand
TGGGCCACGGCGTCCCTCCCGAGACCGATCCTCACGTTCTGACCCGCATCGTCGAGCTCGCGCACGGGCACGGATGACGTCGCCGGTCATCGTCGTCGGCGCCGGGGTTGCCGGACTGGTGGCGGCCCGCAAGTTGGTGCTGGGCGGCCGCGACGTGGTGGTGCTCGAGGCGTCCGACCGCGCGGGCGGGCAACTCGCCCGCCACACGGTCGGTGGGCTCGAGCTGGATGCCGGGGCCGAGTCGTTCGCCACCCGCGGCGGCACCGTCGCCGGGCTGCTCGAGCGGCTGGGGCTGGGCAGCGAGATCGTGACGCCCGCAGACATCCCGGCCTGGCTGTACCGGGCCGACGGGACGGCCGGACCGCTGCCCGCGACCAGCCTGCTGGGCATCCCCTCGGTCGCCCTGTCTCGTGACGTCATCGGGGCCATCGGAACCCGCGCCGCGTTCCGGGCCGCGCTCGATCTGCTGCTGCCCTCGCCCGTGGGCGCGAAGGCCGACACGCTCGGCGAGTTGGTTCGGCGCCGAATGGGCCCGGCCGTCGTCGAGCGGCTGGTCGCGCCGGTGGTGCGCGGCGTGCACTCGGCCGAGCCCGACGAGCTCCCCGTGGACCGCGCAGCCCCCGGCCTGCGTTCCGCCCTCTCGCGGCAGGGCTCCCTCTCGCACGCGGTGGCGAGTCTGCGCGATCGGTCGACGGCGGGCTCGCAGGTCGCCGGCATCCGCGGCGGAATGGTGACGCTCGTCGACCGGCTCCTCGCCGATCTGGACCGGTTCGGCGTGCCGGTGCGGCTGGGAGTCATGGTCGACGAGGTCGCACCCGATCGGGTGCGCGCCAACGGTGAGCTCCTGCTGGGTGAGGTTCTGATCGCCGCGCCCGGTGTCGCCGCCGACCGCGCACCTGGTCGCAGGATCACCCTGGTCACCCTGGTCGTCGACCAGCCTGAGCTGAAGGAGGCTCCACGCGGAACCGGCGTGCTGGTCGAGCTCGGCGCGCCCCGCATCGGCGCGCGGGCGCTCACGCACCTGACGGCGAAGTGGCCATGGCTCGCCGAACGCGCGGGCGGGCTGCAGGCGCTGCGACTGTCGTACGACGGCGGCCCGGAGCAGGCCGGCGTCGGCGTTGCGCGCGCCGTCGCCGACGCGGGCACGTTGCTCGGCATGAAGCTGAACCACCCCCTGGACGCCGATCTGGTGACCTGGGAACGGGCCGTGCCTCGAACGCATGCCGTTGACGGAATGCACTATGTGGGCGAGGCTGGTTCCGGCACCGGGCTCGCCGCCGTGATCGGACAGGCGGAGTACGAGGCCGAACGTCTGCTGGGAGATCTCCCGGAGGACGAGGGATAGGCTGGACCGATCAGCCATCAAGGAATGGAGCGTTCCGTGAAAGGCAAGATCCTCTTCGTCGCCGGACTCGGTCTGGGGTATGTTCTCGGGACCCGCGCGGGCCGCGAGAAATACGAGCAGCTGAAGACCGCGGCCATGAAGTTCTGGAATGACCCGCGCGTGCAGCGCCAGGTCGATGCCGCCGAGAGCTTCGTCAAAGACAAGGCGCCCGACGTTGCCGAGTTCGTGAGCGACAACGCCAAGAAGGTCGTCTCGCAGGTGACCGGCAAGAAGCCGGGCGCTGCCTCGACCCGCGCGTCGACGGCCGCCAAGTCGGGCACGTCGAAGTCCAGTTGATCGGCGGCTGAGTCGTGTCTCAGACCACCGGATCGTCCGGGCCGGCGTCATCGCCGAGGCCCAGGCGATCACTGCTGTCGCTCGTCACCGACATCCCCGCTCTGATCCAGGAGCTGTTCCACCGCGAGGTGGAGCTGCTCAAGGCGGAGCTCGTCGCCAAGCTCAAGGCGCTGGGGGTCGGGGCCGGCCTGCTGGTGGGGGCCGCGGTGGTGCTGCTGTTCATGGTGGGCGTGCTGCTCACCGCGGCAGTGTTCGCGCTCTCGCTGGTGATGCCGGGATGGTTGGCCGCGCTGATCGTGGCGGCCTTCCTGCTGATCGTCGCCGGCATCCTGGCGCTGATCGGCTATCGGGTGCTCAAGCGCGGCATCCCGCCGGTGCCGACCGAGTCGATCGACAGCCTGCAGAAGGACTACCGAGCAATCAGAGGAATCGGAAAGCGAGGAGCATCATCATGACAACTCCCATCAGCGCGAAGGCCGAAGCCGCCAAGGCGCAGGCCCAGAAGGCTCGCGACGAGCTCGCCGCGACGCTCGACGCCATCGAGGACAAGTTCAACGTGCCCAAGCGGGTGTCCGAGTTGACCGACAAGGCGGCAGTCGCCTACCGGAGCAACCCAGTGCCGTGGATCGTCGGCGGCGCAGCCGTCGCCGTCATCGCCGTCGGGCTGGTCGCCTGGGCCATCTTCAGCGGCGACGACGACTGAGGTTCGGCCGACCGCCGCCGATTCGCTCCCTGGCCGCCGGCGGGGGAGGATGGGAGGGTGAGCCCGAGCTCGAAATCCCCGTCCGACCCGGGTGCCTCCGACCCCGGATTCACCCTGTGGGCCGTGCTGCGGCGTCCCGGTGGAGCGAGTAGTGCGTCCGAGAACGCGGACGCGCGCGCCCACGCGGGCACCCGCGTACCGCTCGTCGACGCCGCCCACATGGTCGACAACGCAGGAGTCGCCGTTCGCGGCGTCTACGACGTCTCGGGTCTGCGGGCCGACGCCGACCTGCTGATCTGGCTGACCGGCGCCACAGCGGACGGGCTCCAGCAGGCGTTGCGAACGCTCCGCCGCAGCGCCGAGCTCGCAGCCCTGCTGCCCACCTGGAATGCGCTGGGCGTTCACCGGGAGGCCGAGTTCAGCCGGAGTCACGCGCCCGCCTTCCTGCGCGGCCTGCCCCCGAAGTCCTGGCTGACCGTGTATCCGTTCGTGCGCAGCTACGACTGGTACCTGCTGCCCGAGGACGAGCGGCGCACCATGCTGGCCGACCACGGCCGCATGGGCGGCGCGTATCCGCAGGTGCAGACCAACACGGTCGCCTCCTTCGCGCTGGGCGACTACGAGTGGATCCTCGCGCTCGAAGCCGACGACCCGCTCGACCTGGTGGACCTGATGCGCCACTTGCGCAACACGGAGGCGCGCCGGCACGTTCGCGAAGAGGTCCCGTTCTTCACCGGCCGGCGCCTCGCCCTCGACGAGGTCTCGGAGGTGATCGCGTGACGACGGCTCCGGTTCTGTTCGCGACGGATGCGGCGGCATCCGGTGCCGAGCACGTCGAGGCGCCCGTCGCCTACGACGCGATCGTGCTGGCCGGCTTCGGCGGCCCGGAGGGACAGGACGACGTGCTGCCGTTCCTCCGGAACGTGACGCGCGGCCGGGGCATCCCCGACGAGCGCCTCGAGGAGGTGGCCCACCACTACCGCCACTTCGGAGGGGTGAGCCCGATCAACGCGCAGAACCGCGCGCTCAAGGCAGCGCTCGAAGCCGAGCTGGCATCCCGCGGTATCGACCTGCCGGTGCTCTGGGGCAACCGCAACTGGGCGCCCTACTTGGCGGATGCGCTGCGCGAGGCGGCGGAGCGCGGCTTCACCCGGCTGATCGGCCTGGCCACCAGCGCATACAGCTCGTACTCGAGCTGCCGGCAGTACCGCGAGGACTTCGCCCTGGCGCTGGAGCAGACCGGTCTTGGCGACCGCCTGCGGATCGACAAGGTGCGTCAGTTCTTCGACCACCCGGGATTCGTCGAGCCGTTCGTCGACGGCGTGCGTACCGCGGTGGCCGAACTGGTCGAGCGCGGGATCGACCGCGGAGCGATTCGCATCCTGTTCTCGACGCACAGCATCCCGAGCGCGGACGCCGCGCGCAGCGGGCCGCGCGACCGCGATTTCGGCGCAGAGGGGGCCTACGGGGCGCAGCACCGGGCGGTGGCCGAGGTGGTCGTGAGCGAGGCAGGCACCGACATCCCGTGGCAGCTGGTGTACCAGAGCCGCTCGGGGCCGCCCACGCAGCCCTGGCTCGAACCCGACGTCAACGACGTGATCGCTGCCTTCGCGGCCGACGGCGTCGAGGCGGTCGTCATCGTGCCGCTCGGATTCGTCAGCGACCACATGGAAGTGCTCTGGGATCTCGACACCGAGGCCACCGAGACGGCGGAGCGCCACGGCATGGTGGCGGTCCGAACGCCGACGCCGGGGACGCATCCCGCCTATGTGCGCGGGCTCGTCGACCTCGTGCTCGAACGCGTGAACGGTACGGCGACCGCCGACCGGCCCGCCCTGACCGAGCTCGGCCCCTGGTACGACGTCTGCCGACCCGGCTGCTGCGAGAACGCACGACTCGGCTTCAAGCCGGCCATTGCGGGAGTGGCGCCGTGACCGGCGCACAGACCGACGGGGTGGCGCCGTGAGGCTGGGCACGCGCGGCAGTGCTCTCGCGCTCGCCCAGGCGCAGACCGTGGCGTCGGCCCTCGGGGCCGAACTCGTGGTGATCCAGTCGGAGGGCGATCGCTCGTCGGCGTCGCTCGCGTCGCTGGGGGGCGCGGGCGTATTCGCCGCGGCCCTGCGCGACGCCCTGTTGAACGGTGAGGTGGACGCCGTGGTCCACTCCTACAAGGATCTGCCGACGGCGCCGCTGCCGGGCCTCACCATCGCGGCGGTGCCCAAGCGCGCGGACGCGCGCGACGCGCTGTGCGCCCGAGACGGGCTGACCCTCGCCCAACTTCCGGCCGGATCGCGGATCGGCACCGGCTCGCCGCGCCGCCGTGCGCAGTTGCTCTCCCGGCGCTCGGACCTCGAGGTCGTCGATCTGCGCGGCAACGTCGACACCCGGCTCGCGCGGGTCGGAAGCGGCGACCCCGAACGGCACCTCGATGCCGTCGTGCTGGCGGCGGCCGGCCTGGACAGGCTCGGCAGGCTCGACGCGATCACGGAGTACTTCGGTATCGATCCCTGGCCGACCGCCCCGGCGCAGGGCGCGCTGGCGGTCGAGACGCGCACCGGCGACGAGAAGTCGGTAGCGAAAGTCGATCACACGCCGTCCCGCATGACGGCCGAGGCCGAGCGCGCCGTGCTGGCCCGGCTCGAGGCGGGCTGCTCCGCACCGATCGGCGCCCACGCGATCCTCGACGACGGGTTGCTGTTCCTCAGTGCGCGGGTCTACCGCGAGGATGGAAGCGAGCAGCTGACCAGCTCGCACGCGCTGTATCCCGAGGACGCCCGTGACCCGATCGGGGAGCTGGCGGCGCGGGTCGCAGACGAACTGCTCGCGAGCGGAGCGGCGACGCTCGCTCCGCTGGCCGCGAGCCGCGACATCCCGGGTCCGGGGGGCACCGAATGAGCGCCCCGGCCCCTGCTAAGCCGCTGGCCGGCTGGCGCGTGCTCGTGCCCCGCGGCGGCAAGTGGGGCGACGGGGTCGCAGCGTCCCTGCGGGCGTTGGGGGCGACTCCCGTCATCGCGCCGCTGATCAACTTCGCCGGCGCCGAAGACCCGCTGGCGCTCACTCACGCTCTGCAGGAACTGAGTGACGGGCAGTTCGACTGGATCGTGATCACCAGCGCGACCACCGTCGACGTCCTGACCAGCCAGGGCACGCGGGTGCCCGACTCCACGCGCATCGCCGCCGTTGGCGAGACCACCGCGGCGGCGCTCGCGCTCGCAGGCTACCGCGTCGACTTCGTGCCGAGCTCCGACAACTCGGCGCGCGGGCTGGTGAAGGAGTGGCCGGCCAGCGACATCCGCGGACGGGTGCTCATCCCGCAGTCCGACATCGCCGAGCCGACACTGGTGGCGGGCCTGTCCAAGCTCGGATTCGCGGTCGAGTTCGTCACGGCCTACCGCACGATCGGCGTGCCCGTCACGCCCGAGGTGGCGATGGATGTCGCGTCCGGCCGCATCCGGGCGGTGCTGGTCACCTCCGGCAGCGTCGCCAGGCAGATCGCGGCCCAACTCGCCCCGCTGCCCGACGAGACCGTCGTGGCCTGCATCGGGCCCCGCACCGCCTTCGACGCGCGGGCTGCCGGCCTGCCGGTGCATGTCATCGCCGAGGAGCGGTCGGCCGATTCGCTGATCGAGGGGCTCGTGGAATACGCCGAGGCCGAATGAGCGATCAGGATGCCGAGACCCCGGTGCTGCCGACGCGGGTCACGCCGGTGGTCAGGCCGCGGCGGTTGCGCGCGACCGCGGCGATGCGCCGGCTGACCCGGCAGACCCGGATCCACCCGGCCGAGTTGATCCTGCCGATTTTCATCCGCCAGGGCGTCACCGAGCCGGTCCCGATCGCCTCGATGCCGGGCGTGGTGCAGCACTCGCTCGACTCCTTCCGGAACGAGCTGCAGCGCGCCGCCCGAGCGGGCATCGGCGGCGTGATGCTGTTCGGCGTGCCGGAGCGCAAGGACGCGACCGGCACCGGCGCAACCGACCCGAACGGCATCCTGAACCTGGCGACCCGGATCGCGGTGTCCGAGGTGGGCGATGCCCTCGTCGTGCAGACCGACCTCTGCCTCGACGAGTTCACCGACCACGGGCACTGCGGCGTGCTGGATGCGGCGGGCAACGTCGACAACGACGCGAGCCTGCTGCGCTATCGCGAGATGGCGGTGGCGCAGGCCGACGCCGGCTCAGCGCTGCTCGGACTCAGCGGCATGATGGACGGCCAGGTGCGTGCCGTGCGCGATGCGCTCGATGCCGCCGGCCACACCGGGACGGCCATCCTCGGGTATGCGGCCAAGTATGCCTCGGCGTTCTACGGCCCGTTCCGCGAAGCGGTCGCCTCGTCGTTGACCGGCGATCGGCGCAGCTATCAGCTGGACCCGGCGAACCGGCGCGACGGGCTTCGCGAGGTGCTGCTCGATGTCGAGGAGGGCGCCGACGTCGTGATGGTGAAGCCGGCGATGTCATATCTGGACGTGCTGGCGGATGCCGCAGCCGCGAGCCCGGTGCCGGTCTGGGCGTATCAGGTGAGCGGCGAGTACGCGATGGTCGAGGCGGCTGCCGCGCAGGGGTGGATCGACCGGGAGCGCGCGATCGACGAGAGCCTCACGAGCATCCGCCGGGCGGGAGCGGAGGCCGTGCTCAGCTACTGGGCGCTCGAGGTGGCCGAGAGGTGGGCGCGAGCGTGACTCCCGACCCGACGGGCAGCGTCCGCGCGGTCGGCAACGACGCGGCCTTCGCGCGCGCCAAGGCCGCGATCCCGGGCGGCGTGAACTCGCCGGTGCGCGCCTTCGGCTCGGTGGGGGGAACCCCGCGGTTCGTGGTCTCGGCGCGGGGTGCGACGATCACCGACATCGAGGGCCGGGAGTACGTCGACCTGGTCATGTCCTGGGGTCCTGCGCTGCTCGGGCACGCGCATCCGGCCGTCGTCGAGGCGGTGCGGCAGGCGGCGGGCCGCGGACTGGGATTCGGGGCGTCGACCCCTGGCGAGACGGAGCTTGCCGAACTCGTGCGCGGCCGTCTCTGCGTGGAGGGGACCCGCGCAGTCGACAAGCTGCGCCTGGTCTCGACCGGGACCGAGGCCACGATGACGGCGATCCGGCTGGCGCGCGGAGCCACCGGCCGCGAGTTGATCATCAAGTTCGCCGGGCACTATCACGGTCATTCCGACGGCCTGCTCGCCGAGGCCGGATCGGGCGTGGCCACACTGGGCCTGCCGGGATCCGCCGGAGTTCCGGAGGCCGTGGCCGCGCTCACCCTGGTGCTGCCGTACAACGATCTGGACGCCGTGCGCGCGGCGTGTGCAGCGCATCCCGGCAGGATCGCCGCCATCATCACCGAGGCAGCCGGCGCCAACGCGGGCGTGCTCGCGCCGGCCCGCGGGTTCAACCGGGCGCTCGCGGGCATCGCACGCGACAACGGCGCGCTGCTCATCCTCGATGAAGTGCTCACCGGATTCCGGGTCGGCCCGGCGGGGTGGTGGGGCCTCGAGGCCGCGCGGGTCGTGCCCGACGGAGCGGGATGGACGCCCGACCTCGTCACCTTCGGCAAGGTGCTGGGCGGCGGCCTACCGCTGGCCGCCGTCGGCGGGCAGGCCCGGCTGCTCGACCAATTGGCTCCGCTCGGGCCGGTGTATCAAGCCGGCACCCTGAGCGGCAATCCGGTGGCCGTCGCGGCCGGAATCGCGACCCTGACGAACGCGACACCCGAGGTGTATGCACGCGTCAACAGGGCTGCGGATGCCGTAGCGGGGGCCCTGCACGCCGCGCTCGACGCCGAGGGGGTCGCGCACGTGATCCCGCGTGCAGGCAGCCTGTTCTCGCTCGCGTTCCGGGCCGAGCCCATCCACGACTACGCCGACGCTCAAGCCCAGGAGTCCTGGCGCTACCCGGCGTTCTTCCACGCCATGCTCGACGCCGGCGTCAGCCTGCCGCCCAGTGTGTTCGAGGCGTGGTTCCTGTCGGCGGCGCACGACGATGGCGTGATCGATCGGATCGTGGCCGCGTTCCCGGCGGCGGCGCGCGCGGCAGCGTCGGCCAGTACGGCGCCTGACCGGGTCTAGCCCCTCGGCGAAGAAGCCGTCATGGGTGCGTCACGGTCACGACGCCTTGCGCGTTGGACGTGAGGGTGCCGCCGGTGAAGCTTTGGGAGCAGATGTTGGTGGGGGTGCAGCTGGTGGTGGTGGTGGGCCAGCCGAGGGTGCCTGCGGCGCCGCCGAATGCGGTGTGGATGGTGCGGTAGGTGCCTTGGACGATGAAGGTGCCTGCTGGTGAGGTGAAGATGGATCCGTTGGTGAAGACTTCGAAGCTGCCTCCGCCGTTCTGGGTGATGGTGCTGATGTTCGTGACCGGGTTGCCCAGGGATCCGGTCGGGCCGCCGGTGTTTTCGTAGGCGGCTTCGATGGTGCTGGAGGTGATCCAGCTGGCGTGGGGTGCGAGGTAGAGGGTGCCGCCGGTGAAGCTTTGGGAGCAGATGTTGGTGGGGGTGCAGCTGGTGGTGGTGGTGGGCCAGCCGAGGGTGCCTGCGGCGCCGCCGAATGCGGTGTGGATGGTGCGGTAGGTGCCTTGGACGATGAAGGTGCCTGCTGGTGAGGTGAAGATGGATCCGTTGGTGAAGACTTCGAAGCTGCCTCCGCCGTTCTGGGTGATGGTGCTGATGTTCGTGACCGGGTTGCCCAGGGATCCGGTCGGGCCGCCGGCCGCGGCATAGGCGGCAGCGATGAGGTCGGCGGCCGGGTTCGTTCCCGCCGGGACGCCGAGCACCGCGAGGTGATCGTGATACGCGGTGCCCTCCGGAGCGCGGGGAGCGAAGGTCGTGAGGCTGGAGATCAGCGAGTAGAGGTTCGCGGCGGCGCCGTCGGACGAGTCCGTCACCCACCATGCCCATGGCGCATACCCGATCGCGTGCGCGTCGGCCCAGCTCATGAAGCTGTTGAAGAAGGTTGGATCGGTGTTCACCATTCCGAACTCGGTCGCGATCACGGGGACGCCCGCGGCGACCGGCGCGATCTGCGCGTTCCAGCAGGTCGCATCGGAGCATCCCTGGCCCGGGTAGTTGTGCCACGACACGACGAGCTGGCTGTCGTTCGGTTTGTTCGCCAGCCACCCGGTGATGTCGTTGGCGTAATTGAGGCCATCGAGCAGGATGGGCTGGGTCGCGCCGGTCGCACGGATTGCAGCGACGAGCGTTGCCTGCCCGACCGCCGTGAAGGTGGTCGTCCCGATCGGGCTCTGGTCGTTGGCGACCGGGACCTGGCATCCGCCGTTCAGCCAGCATGACCAGCTCACGGTCAGCGTTCCCCGCGAGTACGGCTCGTTGAAAGTCTCGAACATGACCGACTTGGCGTCCTTGAACGTGGTGGCGACCGATGTCCAGAACGTGGTCGACTGGGCGTCGGGCATTGCGCGTTGCCCGTCGGCGACTGATCCGGCGGGAGCGGTCCAGTGCAGGTCGAGGATGACGACCAGCCCCGCGGCGTTGAGGGTGCTGACCCACGAGGTCAACGCGGCGCGGTATCCGGCGACCGTGATGGGAGATTGGGGCGCGCCATCCACCCCGAGCCAGCAGTCCTGGTTCAGGGGGACCCGCACCGCGTTGATGCCCCACGAGACCATGGCATTCGCCGCAGCCGCGGTCGCGCCGTCCGCCGAGTTGCCCCATCCCTGCTGGCACGCGTACTCGAAGCTCGGCCAGTTCACGGCATGGATGACGAGCGGCGCCCCCGTGCGGGAGTTCAGGATGCTGTGACCCGAGACGACCGGCGTCGGCGCCGAAGGTGCCGTCGCGGGCGCTTTCGGGCTGGGCACGGTGGCGTACTTGCCGAAGTCCTGGGTGAAGTAGGTCTTGCCATTGGCCTCGTAGTACCCGATGCCGATCGCGTTGAAGTTGCCCATGATGTTGGCGTAGTGGCCCGTCGACTGATGCCAGGCCTCCACGACCGTCGTGTACGTGTAGCCGGTTGCGATGTTCTCGCCGGCCGCGGTCCAGCCCGAGGGGATCTGAGTCGAATAGTTGGGGTTGTGGGTGAGGCTGCCGGCGGCGTACATCGCGGCAGACCAGTTCTGCGCGACCGTGTCCATGGCGGTGCTCTCGGTCAGGGGTGCCAGGCCACCCGCTGCCCGCAGAGCGTTGGTGTCGGAGAGGATTTGTGCGACCGCATCGGCGACGGTGACGGTCGCTGCGGCCTGGGCCGGCAGCGGGACCAGAAGCGCGCCGACGACCGCCGCTGCGGCCACGACCCCACCGATGAACCGCCGACGAATCGACGCAAGAATCTTCTCAGCCATACTGCGCTGCCCCCCCAGGCGTCGCGATGCGCAGCCTCGCCCGAGGCGGCGCCCTCCCACCATAAGGGGAGGGGTCATCGAAGCACCCATCCCCAACTGGGGGGTGCTGTCAGCTTGCGGTCGTGATCGCGATGATCAAGAAGATCAGCCCGATCAGCGGGGCGGTGCCCTGGAAGGCGGCGGCGCGCGCCAGCTTCGGGTTCGAGAACAACAGCACGAACGCGGCCAGCAGCATGCTGAGGAGTACGAAGATCGAGAGGGCGGCGCCGGCCTGCTGCACGTTGCTCGAGGCGAGCATCACCAAGCCCGCCCCGGCGCCCAGCGCGAGGAACACGTTGTAAAAGCCTTGGTTGTAGGCCATCGGACGCAGGATGTCGGCCTCCTCCTGGCTCTTGACGCCGAAGCGCTTCCAGGTGCTCGGCCGGCTCCAGAGCACGCTCTCGAACAGGAAGATGGCGAGGTGGATCAGGCCGGCGATGCCGACGAAGATCGCGCCGATGATCAGGAAGACGGTGCTCATGCCGTCAGTGTGGCACAGGGCCAGGAAGAAGCGGCCTCAGCCGAAGAGAACAGCGGCTTCGTCGTAGCGGTTCTGAGGCACCACTTTGAGTCGGCCCAGCGCGTCTTCGAAAGGGACGTGCACGATCTGCGTTCCGCGCAGCGCGACCATCCGGCCCCAGTGCCCGGAGCGGATGGACTCGATGGCAGCCATCCCGTAGCGCGTCGCGAGCACCCGGTCGTACGCGGTCGGCGTTCCCCCGCGCTGGATGTGACCGAGCGTCGTCGCCCGGGTCTCGATCCCGGTGCGCTGCTCGATCTCGGGCGCGAGCTGGTCGCCGATGCCGCCGAGCCGCGGCCGACCGAAAGCGTCCAGGCCGCGTTCGGAGTGCGCGTCGTCCATGGTGTCGAGCTTGAAGCCCTCGGCCACGCAGATCAGCGGCGCCCGCCCGCGATCGCGGGCCGACTCCGCCCACTCGCAGATCTGCTCGATCGAGGTCTTCTGCTCCGGGATCAGGATGGCGTGCGCGCCGGCCGCCATGCCCGAGTGCAGGGCGATCCACCCCACGTGCCGCCCCATCACCTCGGCGATCATGCATCGCGCGTGGGAGTCGCCGGTGGTGCGCAGCCGATCCATCGCCTCGGTGGCGATCTGCACGGCGGTGTCGAATCCGAAGGTGTAGTCGGTGGCCGAGAGGTCGTTGTCGATCGTCTTGGGGACGCCGACGATCTTGATGCCGGCATCCGTCAAGCGCTTGGCGGCGGCCAGCGTGCCCTCGCCGCCGATGGCGATGATCGAGTCGATGCCGTTCTCCTCCATCACCTGCGCGACCCGCTCCGGACCGCCGCCGTTCTCGAAGGGATTCGTGCGCGAGGTGCCGAGGATGGTTCCGCCCTGCTTCGAGATGCCCATCACCTGGGGAAGCGCGAGCGGCATGATGTCGCCTTCGATGACGCCCTTCCAGCCATTCCGGAATCCGACGAACTCCAGGTCGTGCAACCGGATGCCGGTGAAGACCGCTGCGCGGATGACCGCGTTCAGGCCGGGGCAGTCGCCGCCGCTCGTGAGAATGCCGATGCTCATGGGTCAATCCTGCCGTGTTTCCGCGACGCGCCCGACCGGTTACCGCTCGTCGCGCGTGCCGAATAGGCTCGGGCCGATGGAGCCGATCCGCTGTCGCTACGAGCCGCACCGCGAGGTGTCGCTGCGCTTGACGCTGGGCCCGCTGGCGCAGGGCAGCACCGACCCGACGATCCAGCGGGATGCCGCGGGACTGTGGCTGACCATGACAACGCCCGACGGCGCGGCGTCGGTGCATCTGACGGCACGCGCAGGCGGCATCGACGCCGCCGCGTGGGGGCCGGGTGCCGCGCACGCGATTGCCGGAGTACCGGCGCTGCTCGGCTCGGACGACGATGACACCGGATTCGATCCGTCGCGGCATCCGCTGGTCGCCGAACTGCATCGTCGCGCGCCGGGCCTGCGGCTCGGGCGGGCGGCGCGCATCCTGCCGTTCCTGATCCCGACCGTTCTCGCGCAGAAGGTGACCGGCATCGAGGCCAAGCGGGCGTGGCGCGAATTGGTGAGGCGGCACGGCGAGCCGGCGCCCGGGCCGGCTCCGCTCGGCATGCGCGTCGCGCCCTCCGCCGCGGTGTGGCGCCGGGTGCCGTCGTGGGAGTGGCACCGGGCGGGTGTCGGACCGCAGCGCTCCGACACGATCATGCGCATCGCCCGCTCCGGCGAGTCGCTGGAGCGCGCGGCCGACGACGCGATCCCGGTCGCCGAGCGCAAGCTCCGCAGCATCCCGGGTGTCGGAGTGTGGACAACGGCCGAAACTCTGCAGCGCTCGCACGGCGACCCGGACTCGGTGAGTGTCGGCGACTTCCACCTGAGCAAGGCAGTGGGCTGGGCGCTGATCGGCGAGCGGGTCGACGACGACGGCATGATGGACCTTCTCGAGCCGTGGCGCGGGCACCGCCAGCGGGTGGTGCGTCTGATCGAGGGGTCCGGGATCGGCTACGAGCGGCACGGGCCGCGCATGACCATCGTCGACAACCGGCACCGCTGAGGCGGGTGGGCGAAGAGGGGGACCGCAGCTGTACCCCCCTTGTGGGGGGTAGGCCGCCTGGTCTAGCGTCACCCCGGGGGCGGGCACTCGCCCACCATTGGGAATCGCACGGGAGGACCCTCAACATGGTCGATCGCTCGCTTCACCCGGCAGGACTGAGGAGGGGCGTCATCATCGCCGTCTCCCTGGCCGCTGCCCTCACGCTCGGTCTGAGCGGAGTCTCCGCGGCATCCGCCGCCACTCCGGTAGGGTCGACCAGCTATCCGGGTGCCATCCCGAGCTGGGCGACGGCCGCCAACGATCAGGGTGCCGCAGACCCGGCCGTCACCTTCGAGGGCGAGCTGTATCTGCCGCTGCGCCACGCTGCCGCTGCGCAGGCCCTCGCCACGGTGGTCTCCACCCCGGGTGTCGGCTACCGCGCCGGCCTCACCGCCGCGCAGTGGATCTCGCAGTTCGGCCCGTCGAAGGCCGACAGCGACGCGCTGGTGAGCTTCCTCACCAGCAACGGATTCACGATCAGCGCCGTCCCGGCCAGCCGGGAGTACGTGGTGTTCCGCGGCACGGCAGACCAGTTCGATGCGACCTTCGGGGCCGGCATCCATCGTTTCGCGCACGGCGGCACGTCGCTGCTCGCACCGTCGAAGGTGCCGACGCTTCCCGCGAGCATCGCCGGCAAGGTCTCGGGGCTGAGCCTCGACCAGGCGCGCCTGCTCACGCATCCGAACTCGATCAAGCAGGGCGATCTGCCCGATCAAGCCGAGCCGAAGGCCCTCGGCCGCCAGGCCCAGGCGGCCCCGTTGGTCACCACCCCGTGCTCGAGCTACTACGGCCAGAACACCGTGACGGTGCCCGCGGCCTATGGGAAGACGCAGTACCCGACCTATATCTGCGGTTACACGCCGGCCCAGCTGCGCGCGGCATACGGGATCGCGGGCATCCCGCAGACCGGCGCGGGGCAGACCATCGCGATCATCGACGCGTACGCATCGCCGACCATCGTGTCCGACGTCAACACCTACTCGGCCGCGCTGGGCGAGCCGGGACTGACCGCGGCCACCTACCAGCAGATCGTGCCGACGCCCGACCAGTTCGTCGACAAGGAGGCCTGCCAGGAGCCCAGTGGATGGCAGGGCGAGCAGACGCTCGATGTCGAGTCGGCTCACGGCCTGGCTCCGGGCGCGAAGATCCTCTACGTCGGCGGGTTCAACTGCGGCGGCGGACTGGATGTCGCGATGTCGAAGGTGCTCGACGGCAACCTCTCGAACATCGTCAGCAACAGCTATGGCGACCTCGGCGAGGACGTCCCGGCCGACGTGATCGCGGGGGAGACCAACCTCTACCTGCAAGCGGCGGGTGAGGGCATCGGCCTCTACTTCTCCAGCGGCGACAACGGCGACGAGACGCCGAACGGTCTGGCCGCTCAGCCCGACTTCCCGGCTTCGTCGCCGTGGGTGACGGCGGTGGGCGGCACCTCGCTCGGTATCGACCAGCACGGCACGATCGCGATGGAGACCGGATGGGGGGACACGCTCGACAAGATCGTGGCCGACCCGACGTCTCCGACCGGACTCGGCTATATCGCGCCACTGCCCGGCACGATCTTCGGAGGCGGCGCGGGCGGCGGACGCAGCACGGTGTTCGCACAGCCCTCGTACCAGCGGGGCGTCGTTCCGGGATCCCTGGCTCAGGGCAAGCGGGTCTCGCCCGACATCTCGGCGCTCGCCGACCCGTACACCGGGTTCCTGATCGGCATCAGCCCGATCAATGACGACGACGCGCTCACCACGGATCCGTTCGAGAACGAGACCTACGGCGGAACCTCGCTGGCCTCGCCGATGACGGCAGCCATGATCGCGCTGGTCCAGCAGGCGACCCACTCGCGGATCGGGTTCGCCAACCCGACCCTGTACGCGGTCGATCGCGTGCTTCCGGCATCGTTCCGCGACGTGAAGCCGCAGAACCCGCCGGCCGCGCTGGCCTACACCGGCCGGGTCAGTGGGAACAGCTACCTGGTCACGCTGGATCGCGACACCTCCCTGGCGACGACGGTCAAGTACGACGACGTCACCGGTATCGGCGAAGTCTCGTTCGCACTGCTGACCCTGGTCGGGCAGGGCAGGCACTAACAGCGCGAATATCGCCGGGGAGGCGCGACCACGCTCGTGCCTCCTCGGCGCACGCGCGCCGCAGCGGCGGCGGCGCGCCGAAAGGGCAGCCGCGCCAGAATGGCACCGTGAACCTCGTCTTCCGTCTGCTCTGGCTGCGACTCACGGTCGGCCGCAAGCCGCGGCTGAGTTTCGATGACGTCGACCGGCTGTCGATGCGTGCCCGCTGGACCGACCTCGACCAGCTCCGCCACGTCAACAACGGCGTCTTCTTGTCGATGATGGACCTGGGCCGGGTCGACCTGATGATGCGCACCGGCGTCTGGAGCAAGCTGATGGATGCCGGCTTCTACCCGGTCGTGGCCGCGCAGACCATCACCTACCGCAAGTCGCTGCAGTGGCGCCAGAGGTTCGTGCTCGAAACCCGGATGGCAGGATTCCACGACCGCGCGCTCTTCGTCGAACAGCGTTTCGTGGTCGGCGGCGAGATCTTCGCGCGCGCCTTCGTCAAGGCCCGATTCCTCAAGCGCAGTGGGGGGACCGTCACCGTCGACGAACTGAACGCGCTGGCCGGCATCGACCTGACCGCGATCCCCGTCGAGGCCTGGGTTCGGCGCTGGGCCGACGACGCCGCGCTGCCGTCGACCCGTGCCGAGGCGCCGAGCGAGTGGCCCGTCGCCTGACGGCGATCAGCCGATCGTCAGCTGATGGGTCGCGTCATTCGGGTCGAACCGGACAGGAAGCACCTTCCCCGCCTGCCAGTTGCCCAGCGCCGCTGCGGCGATCACCTGACGGTGCACGGCGCGGAATCCGGGCTGGCCGTCGGCCACGACATCCATTGTGACGTCGTAGACCGGGGTGTCGGCCAGCTTCGTTCCGGTGTCGACAAGCGACACCACGGTGGCGGACCCCTTCACGCCGGCGTTCATCGCCGCCATGTTCTCGAAGGGGTTGAAGCTCACCCCGTTCGCACCGGTCGGAGCCCCAGCAGCGGCTGCCTTCTGCATGGCGGCCGATGCCTCAGCTCCGTCGGCGGCCAGTTTCATCTTGTCGGCGAACGACTGCTTCGGCATCTGCTGGGACGCGTCCCACAGGCGCCCCATGTCGTCGAGTACTCCCATGGTGGCTGCTCTCCCTACTTGAATGGCTTGTCGCCGAACGCGACCTTGTTCTTGTCCGCGGGATCGACCCGCGCGTCGAGGGTGGTTCCGTCCGCATAGCCGGTGAGCGTCTGCGGCGGGATGATCTCGGTCTTCGTGACCGTGTAGGCCTTGCCGCCCTCCGGCACCACC
>Ga0207695_10005576_pt1 | contig 16620 bp, 11 predicted proteins | sample KBSC54metaG_FD_184354 | JGI IMG/M metagenome (GOLD analysis project Ga0207695, IMG submission 184354) | Corn rhizosphere microbial communities from Kellogg Biological Station, Michigan, USA - KBS C5-4 metaG (SPAdes) (version 2) | ecosystem: Host-associated > Plants > Roots > Rhizosphere > Soil... | reverse complement strand
GGGTCGTGCCGCAGGCATGAACTGGACTATAGAAGAAGCCGAAGTCCGTTTTGTTGCGGGCACAACAGGTCTCGGATCAATCCACGCCTTTCCTGAACAAAAGGTTCTGTATCGGAGCGACACAAAAGAGCCGCTTTCGGTCGTGTCGAACCGATATCACGTTGTGCAGCCTAACGAGGTTTTGTCCTTCTATAAGGACCTGACCGAGGTCGGCGGCTTCGAGCTGGAAACGGCAGGGGTTCTGAAGAACGGGCGCAAATTGTGGGCCTTGGCTCGCACCGGGCAGTCCGTCAGCCTCAAGGGGCGTGACGAAGTCAACGGTTACCTTCTGCTCGCCACAGCTTGCGACGGGACACTGGCAACGACGGCGCAATTCACATCCGTCAGAGTCGTGTGCAACAACACGTTGGCCATAGCGCTCAGCGAAAGCCAAGGCGCAATCAAGGTTCCGCACCGCAGCCAGTTCGACGGTCAAGCCGTCAAGCGTCAGTTGGGTATCGCCGTTTCGCATTGGGACGAATTCATGTATCGCATGAAAGCCCTGTCCGAGCGGAAGGTCAAGCCCGAAACCGCCCACGAGTACTTTCGTCGAGTCCTCGCCTATCCGAGCGGTTCTGCCAAGGACGGTCCCGTAGCTGCGACGAACGAACGTGCAGTCAAAGTTGCAACCGAGCTGTTTTCCGGTCGGGGAAAGGGTTCCAACCTCGCCTCGGCTTCGGGAACGGCTTGGGGGCTCGTCAATGCTGTCACCGAGTTTGTCGATCACGAACGCCGAGCACGCAGCGACGATCACCGCCTCGATGCAGCATGGTTTGGCGCCGGAGCCACTCTCAAAGAAAAAGCGTGGGAGGAGGCACTACGACTCGTCGCCTGATTCCCTCAACTCCCCAGCAGTACCAGTCGCCCGGTTGAGCTTCGGTTCACCGGGGCTTCTTTCATTTCTAGGAGCGAAACATGCCTGCGCCCTCGGGAGGGCGAGGTGGGCGAATAGAATCGGCATCAGCATGCTGCATTCTTGGCTGAAGTCGAGCACAAGCCAGACAGGCATGCCGGAGACAAACCGGTCTTCGTTGGTCACTATTGGATGACCGGGGTGCCCGAGATATTGTCGCCCACGGTTGCGTGCGTTGATTACAGCGCTGGCAGGGACGGGCCTCTCGTTGCTTACAGCTGGAGTGGCGAGGCCGAGGTGTCGTCCAGCCGGTTCATGTTGTCGGAGTAACGCCACGAAATCACGTCAAAATCAAGGCGTCGCTTGGGGCGATATGGCGCATGCATCCGAAGACCGGTTTCCCGGGCGCGGCTTCATCGGAAGGTATCCAGCCGATGCGATGTACGGCGTCCGGTGCCGACAGACGTGACACGCCTGTAAAATTCTCGCCAAACGCCGAAACTGGCTCTGTAGGGTCAGCGTTTCGGTCTGTCACAACGACAACCTCGCCCAAGCTGCATTAGGCAATACCTTATGGCAATCAAGAAATCAGAGCTGTACAGCTCCCTCTGGAAGGGCTGCGACGAACTTCGGGGCGGCATGGACGCCTCCCAGTACAAGGACTACGTGCTCGTCCTGCTGTTTGTCAAGTACGTTTCCGACAAATATTCCGGCCAGCCGGACGCCCTGCTCGACGTTCCGGCCGGCGGCAGTTTCTCGGACATGGTTGCCCTGAAGGGCGATAAAGAAATTGGCGACAAGCTCAACAAGATCATCAGCAAACTCGCTGAAGCGAACGACCTCAAGGGCGTGATCGATGTCGCCGACTTCAACGATCCCGAGAAGCTCGGCAAGGGCAAGGAGATGGTGGACCGCCTCTCCAACCTCGTTGCAATCTTCGACACCCCCGCCCTCGACTTTAGCTCAAACCGTGCAGAGGGCGATGACATTCTGGGCGATGCCTATGAATACCTGATGAGGCACTTTGCCACCGAGTCGGGGAAGTCGAAGGGTCAGTTTTACACTCCTGCCGAAGTCTCCCGAGTCATGGCAAAGGTGATCGGCATCGGGAGCGCCACGAGTTCGGACCAGACGATCTACGATCCCACATGTGGCTCGGGATCGCTACTCATCAAAGCCCACGACGAAGCTAAGGGCACAGCCGGGGTTGACCTGACGATCTACGGTCAGGAAATGGACAACGCAACGTCCGCAATGGCGAAGATGAACATGATCCTCCACGATTGCCCGACTGCGGAAATCTGGAAGGACAATTCGTTGTCGAGCCCGCACTTCGTCCAGGCCAACGGTTTCCTCAAGACCTTCGACTTCGTGGTCGCCAATCCTCCGTTTTCAACCAAGTCTTGGAGCAACGGCATTGACCCGGCGAATGACCTGTATCACCGATTCGACTATGGCATTCCGCCCGAGAAAAACGGCGACTATGCTTTCCTGTTGCACATCCTCACCTCGCTAAAGAGCACGGGCAAGGGAGCGGTCATTCTCCCGCACGGTGTTCTTTTCCGTGGCGGCGCTGAAGGTACGATCCGCAAGCAGATCGTTCAGCGAGGTTACATCAAGGGCATCATCGGCCTGCCGGCCAACTTGTTTTACGGAACCGGTATCCCTGCCTGCATCATTGTTCTCGACAAGGAACAAGCTGCTGCCCGCAAGGGCATTTTCATGATCGATGCCAGCAAGGGCTGCGTAAAGGATGGCAATAAGAATCGACTGCGTTCCCAGGACATTCACAAGATCGTTGACGCATTCAACAAGCAAACTGAGATTCCGAAGTTCTCCCGACTTGTTCCCGTTTCCGAAATCGCCGAGAACGACTTCAACCTGAACATTCCCCGCTACATCGACAGTTCCGAGCCGGAAGATTTACAGGACATCGCCGCTCACCTGCTCGGCGGCATTCCCGATCACGACATTGATGACCTCGTCCGCTATTGGGATGTGCTGCCCGGAGTTCGTTCGGCACTCTTTTGTGAGGCGGAACGGCCTGGCTATAGTGAACTGAAAGTTCCGGCGAACGAAATCAAGGCGACGATTTTCGGCCATGCAGAGTTCGATGCGTTTACGGAAACGGTGCATTCCGACTTCGCTGAATGGAAGGCGGGCAACCACTCGCTTCTCACCGGCATTAAGGTGGGCGACCATCCCAAGGCATTGATCGAGATCATCTCGGAGAGCCTGCTCGACACCTTCAAGGCAGCACCGCTTCTGGATGCCTATGACGTGTACCAGCATCTGATGACGTACTGGGCCGAATCGATGCAGGACGACGTCTACACGCTAGCTCATGACGGCTGGACTGCGGTGGCCGACGGCAAGCCGAACACGGATCTGATTCCGACTTCGCTTATCGTTGCACGATATTTCGCTGACGATGCGAAGGCGATAGAACAACTCGAAGTCGACCGTGACGCCATCACCCGCCAGATGGAAGAACTCGACGAGGAGCATGGGGGAGAAGACGGACCGTTGGCGGAAGCCAAGACCGACAAGGGCAAGCTGACTAAGGTCAGCGTCAAAGCTCGCCTCTCCGACATCAAGAAGGATCCTGACGCTGCCGATGAGCGAAAGCTCCTGAATGAATACCTCGAATTGCTCGAGCAGGAAGTTGCGGCGACCAAAAGAGTCAAGGATGCACAGAAGGCCCTGGATACCAAAGTCATGGCCCACTATAGCAAGCTGAACGAAGCCGAGATCAAGACGTTGGTTGTGGAAGATAAGTGGCTGTCTATGCTCGCTGAAGACGTACAAACCGAGCTCGACCGTGTGTCACGGGCTCTGACCGGCCGTATCAAGGAGCTGGCTGACCGCTACGCAATGCCGCTGCCAAAACTCAACGTCGAGGTTGATGGACTTACCGCTCGTGTCGATAAGCACCTGAAGAAGATGGGGTTCGTATGGAACTGACGATGGAGTACGTGCCAGCCTCGAACTTTGATAAGCCGTGGCAGAGGGTCAGGTTTGGAGAGCTCTATGCGGCCCCTTCCAGGAATGGCGTCTATAAAGCCAAAGGTTTCCATGGTCGAGGGTGCCGCATCGTCAACATGGGCGAGATGTTCGGTTTAGATTTCATATCGAACCAAGAGATGAACAGGGTTTTTCTTAGCCCTGCGGAACTCGAAGTCAATGCCCTGATTGACGGAGACCTGTTATTTGGTCGCCGCTCGATCGTTGAGGCTGGTGCGGGGAAATGCTCGATAATCGTGAATCCATCTGAGCCACTGACGTTTGAGTCGTCGATTATCCGAGTAAGACTTAAAACGGGAACGGTGAATCCGGCATTTTATTACTATTTTTTCAGATCTCCGCCCGGACGCGAGATCGTCCGTGGCATCGTCTCCGGCACAAACGTGAAGGGCATCCGGGGGACCGAACTGAAAGAGCTTTCAGTGCCACTTCCGGGTCTTCTGGAACAAAACGCAATTGCCGCAGCACTCTCTGACGTCGACGCTCTGATCTCATCGCTGGATCACCTGATCGCCAAGAAACGGGACATCAAGCGGGCCACGATGCAGCAGTTGCTCACGGGCAAGCAACGTCTGCCCGGGTTCCATGGCGAATGGGAGACGAAGAAACTTGGCGAACTAGGTAGTTGGAAGGGTGGGATGACGCCGTCGATGAGAAATCCCGCTTTCTGGTCGAACGGCGACATTCCATGGGCGTCATCTGCTGACATCAAAGAGGCTACGATTGTTGATACGCAAATGAGAATAACCGAGGCGGCCATAAAGCAATCAGCTGCAACTCTCCTACCGGCCACGTCCATACTGATTGTTACCAGAAGCGGAATCCTGAGAAGATATCTTCCGGTTGCGAAGAATTTGAGAAAGATGGCGATCAACCAAGATATTAAAGCCTTGATTCCGAGTTCCGGATTCCACCCGGATTTCTTGTTTCATGCTATCTCGGCCAATGGTGATCGAATCCTTTCCACGTGCATGAAATCAGGCACAACGGTTGAGAGCATCGAGTACGCTTGGCTCAAGGCGTATCAGATTGGAGTACCTCAGGTTGATGAACAAGTTGCCATCGCCTCGGTCCTCTCCGACATGGACGCCGAAATCTCCGCACTCGAAAAAAGGCGAGACAAGACTCGTGAGCTCAAGCAAGGCATGATGCAGGAACTATTGACCGGAAGGATTCGCCTCGTATGAGCACCGTCGGCCAAAAAGAGAAAAAGACGCAGGAGCGTGTCGTAAAACTGTTTCGGGACTCGCTGGGGTACGAGTACCTGGGCAATTGGATTGACCGAGTGGGTAATCGGAACGTCGACAATGGCTTGCTCACGGGATTCCTCAAGCGACAGGGCTACGACGAAGCCCTTATCGTCCGTGCGATCCATCTTCTCGACAAGGCCGCTGGCGACCGGAGCAAGAGCATCTACGACCGAAACAAGGCCGTGTACGAGATGCTCCGCTACGGGGTTCAGGTCAAACCGGAAATCGGCGAACAGGTGCAGACTGTCTGGCTCATCAACTGGAAGCAGCCACTTACCAATGACTTTGGCATTGCCGAGGAAGTGACCGTCGGCGGTGCCGATGCGAAGGCCAGCACGAAGCGTCCTGACATCGTGTTATACGTCAACGGCATCGCTCTCGGCGTGCTTGAACTGAAGCGATCCACCGTCTCGGTTTCGGAAGGCATCCGGCAGAACCTGGACAACCAGAAGAAGATGTTCATTCAGCACTTCTTCTCGACCATGCAGTTCGTCATGGCGGGCAACGACACCGAGGGCTTGCGATACGGGACAGTCGAAACGCCCGAGAAATACTACCTCGCCTGGAAGGAAGATAGCCCGATCGAGAACCTGCTCGACCGTCACCTCACCCAGGTCTGCAGCAAGGCCCGCTTCCTTGAGTTGATCCACGATTTCATCGTGTACGACGCAGGCACGAAGAAACTCTGCCGGCAAAACCAGTACTTCGGGGTGAAGGCGGCGCAGAGTCACGTGAAGCGCCGGGAAGGCGGCATCATCTGGCACACGCAAGGCTCGGGCAAAAGCCTCACGATGGTCTGGCTCACGAAGTGGATTCGAGAGAACGTCAAAGATGGCCGCGTCCTCATCATTACCGACCGGACCGAATTGGACGAGCAGATCGAGAAGGTCTTCAGGGGCGTCAACGAGGAAATCTATCGAACGAAGAGCGGTGCCGATCTGATCACCAGGCTCAACGCTACTACACCCTGGTTGCTCTGCTCCCTGATTCACAAGTTCGGTGGCAAGGAAGACAGCGAAGAGTTCGGCGATGTCGCTGGCTACGTCGAAGAAATGAAGCGGGCGCTTCCGCCCGACTTCCGGGCCAAAGGTGATGTCTACGTTTTCGTCGATGAGTGCCACCGCACCCAGTCCGGCGAGCTGCACAAGGCGATGAAAGCCATCCTGCCGAATGCAATGTTCATTGGCTTTACCGGCACTCCACTGCTCAAGGCCGACAAGGCCACGAGCCTCGAAGTCTTCGGAACGTACATTCACACATATAAGTTCGACGAAGCCGTTCGTGATGGTGTGGTCCTCGATCTCCGCTATGAAGCCCGTGACGTCGACCAGCACATCACGTCGCCGACGAAGATCGATCAGTGGTTCGAGTCTAAGACGAAAGAGCTGACGGACCTTGCCAAGGCCCAGCTGAAACAGAAATGGGGGACCATGCAACGGGTTCTCTCCAGTCAGTCTCGACTGGAAAAGATCGTCGCCGATATTCTGCTCGACATGGCGACCAAGGACCGACTGATGAGCGGCCACGGCAACGCTATGCTCGTATCCGGCAGCATCTATCAGGCCTGCAAGTACTACGAGCTGTTCAGCAAGACCGACCTCGCTGGCAAATGTGCGATCGTCACCAGCTATCGACCGGCGACCTCAGACGTGAAGGGTGAAAGCGCAGAGGGACTCACGGAAAAGCTGAGCCAGTATGAGATCTACACGAAGATGCTCAATGGGCAGGACCCTGAATCCTTCGAGAAGGACGTCAAGAAGAAATTCATTGACGAGCCTGGGCAGATGAAGCTGCTGATCGTCGTCGACAAGCTGCTCACCGGTTTCGATGCACCTTCTGCGACGTATCTGTACATTGATAAGCAGATGCGGGACCACGGTTTGTTCCAGGCAATCTGCCGTGTGAACCGGCTCGACGGCGACGACAAGGAATATGGTTACATCATCGACTACAAGGACCTGTTCAAGAGCATCGGGAGCGCTGTCCACGACTACACCTCGGGAGCGCTTGATGGTTACGACAAGGACGACGTTGCTGGACTTCTGGAAGATCGCCTGACCAAGGGCCGGGAGCATCTCGAAGAAGCCCGTGAGGCGATCAAGGCTCTTTGCGAACCGGTGGAAGCGCCGAAGGACACTGCCGCATATCTTCGATACTTCTGTGCGAAGGACTCTGGTAACGCCGAGCAGTTGAAGGCAAACGAGCCGATGCGCTTGGCCTTGTACAAATTCACGGCTGCGTTCATCCGAGCCTATGCTGCCATTGCCAATGATCTTGATGAAGCGGGCTATTCATCCGCAGAAGTCGAGGACCTGAAGGAAGAAACCAGCCACTTCGAAAAGGTTCGCAACGAGGTCAAGCTCGCCAGCGGAGATTATATTGACCTGAAGATGTACGAACCGGCCATGCGCCACCTGATTGACACGTACATCCGAGCCGACGACAGCGAAACGATTTCCGCATTCGATGACACGTCCTTGATCCAGCTTATTGTCGAGCGTGGCGTTGGGGCGATAGACAAGCTTCCCAAAGGAATTCGTGAGAACAAGGACGCGGTAGCAGAGACAATTGAGAACAACGTCCGCAAGCTCATCATCGACGAGCAGCCGATCAATCCCAAGTACTACGAGAAAATGTCCGAGCTTCTTGACGCTTTGATCGAGAAGCGGAAGGCTGACGCCCTCGCTTATGAAGAGTATCTCGCCGAACTCTTTAAGCTGGCGAAGCAGGCACAAAATCCTACATCGGGATCAACTTACCCTGCCTCGCTGAAAACTGTCGAACAGAAAACCCTGTACGACAACCTGAACAAGGACGAGGATCTGACATTGAACGTCGATCATGCAATCCTGGTTGCCCGTCAGGATGATTGGCGCAGTAACACAATGAAGACCCGGAAGATCCGCAACGCCATCAAGTCCGTTTTGGGCGAAAAGGATGCCCGAGTTGATGTGATTCTCGAAATCGTGAAGAGCCAACATGGTTACTGATGTTCACCACTACATCAAGGTGAGCGGGCTGTCGGTCGAAATCGTCCGGAAGTCGATCAAGAACCTGCACCTCGGAGTATATCCCCCCAATGGACGAGTGCGTGTAGCCGCTCCGCTTTCGGTGAGTGACGACGCCATTCGCTTGGCGGTAATCGGCAAGCTAGGATGGATCCGCAGACAGCGAGAGAAATTCGAGGCCCAGCCCCGGCAATCGAAGCGGGAAATGGTGAGTGGTGAAAGCCACTATTTTCAGGGGCGCCGATACCGAATCCTGGTTGTCTATCATGACGGGCCCACAACGGTTGTGCTGCGCAACAAAACCACGATGGAGATCAAGGTCCGGCCTGAAACGGGTACCGAGCAACGCCTGAAGGTCATCGAGCGCTGGTATCGAGAACAACTGAAGGCGATGATTCCCCCTATGCTTGAGAAGTGGCAGCCGCTGCTTGACATCGAGGTTGCCGATTGGGGCGTCAAGAAGATGAAGACCAAGTGGGGCAGCTGTAGCATTGATGCTCGCCGCATTTGGCTGAATCTTGAGCTGGCGAAGAAACCGCCCCAATGCCTCGAATACGTCCTCGTTCACGAAATGGTTCATTTGATGGAGCGACACCACAACGACCGTTTTACGGCGTTAATGGATCGCCATCTGCCGCATTGGCGCACCTACCGTGAAGAATTGAATCGAGCGCCACTGGCACACGAAGACTGGACTCATTGAATAGACTAGAAAGCGATCGGGGAGCGCTTGTGACCACACATTCGAACATCGACCCAGCCACGATCCAAGCCTATCGTGAAACGCATTACATCGTGGAAGGCGAGACGCCCATGACACTGCGGGTGGACCAGCGGAACGAGGCCCTGGCTACGCTGCACGAAGCAGCCGACGTCGAGTCGAGCGCTTTCGTTACCGCATGGAATCCATACAGCCGGAAATGCGACGACGAGACCAACACCAATCGCCAGAACGCTCTGGCTGATGAGTTGAAAGCGCTTGGCCTGCGCTTTGTTCCAGGCGTCGGTCGTCACCCGTCCAGCGAATGGGCGGAGCCGAGCTTTCTCGTGCTTGGGGTTTCGCTCGAAGCGGCGAAGGATCTCGGGACTCGGTACGAGCAGAATGCAATCGTCTGGTCCGGGGCAGAAGCTGTGCCGGCGTTGGTTTTGCTGCGGTAAGCGAAGCAACCACTGCCGACGAATTGGTGCAGGTGTATGGATTGTAGTACGACTGGCCGCAATTCAAATTTTATGCGACGGCATTTCCCTCCCGAAGAGGAAAAGAACAATGACACCAGAAGAATTATATGATTTTTTGTCGGACCCAAAGCTTGTCGACTTGATTGAACAAGTGAAAGTTTCCGACGATATTCTTGACGTTATCGTTCTCTCTGAAAATCAACATTCTGATATGTTGGCGTGGTGTTTGACGCCAAACGAAGGTCATGGCCAAGGTGATGTAGTTATCAAGGACTTTTTAATCGCCGCATATCACGCCGCACAAGGTGCAGCAACATTTGATAACAAAAAATTTTTTGCAAAATGGACGCCGGGGCGCATCCGAACCTCCAGCTTTGGCTCCGCCTTCCTAACCCGAGAGTTTTCTATCAAGCTGGATGGTGGGAACCAAAACGGCCGCCTGGATCTTTTTCTTATCGACCCAAGCAATGAAATTATTATTGCGATTGAAAATAAGGCTGGCGCCAAATTAACCGAATCGCAGCTCAGTGGATATTACGATGCCGTAAAAAAGGAAATTGGACATCGGCCCGTATTTTCTCGATACTCATTTGCATTTATTGTTCTAGACAAAGAACTCGACTCGTACGATGACGAAGCACTAGCCGCACTCGGAACTAAATGGGCATTGCTCGACTACGGCTGGCTTCGTGCTGCTGCAAAGCGAGCGAAGCACCACTTCGACCGTAACAATCAAGCAGTTCAATTGTTACTGGCATACTGCCAAAAGCAGACGGCATGGGAAAAACCTGCGGAAAAGGCGTTGTCAGAATTAACCGCAGAATTAGCCATTAAACACGAGGGCGTTGTAAGCAGCATCCGTCAATTGATGAAACTGAAACTTCCCGAGTGGACACCAGGGACTCTTGCAGGTCACGAGGGTGAATTGTTGCTTTTTTTTCATCAAAATCACCAATTATGTCGCCATCTCGTTCAAGCACGTGGAATTGGTGCTGTCACGGTTCGCCTCAAAAAAGCGCTACCGAGTCTTGAACCCGAGCAGCTCGAAATGGGGCGTACTTGGCTCGCATTCATCACACATGAGTTGCAAGCATTGATGCGCACTAGCGACGAAGCGGAGTGGCCGCTGTATGTAATTGTTATCCGGGAAGCAAAGAATACGTTAGACGTCTCAAAATTCTCCGTACGCTTCGTTTGGAGGAAGGATCACTTCGACGAAACATGTGATGTGGACGGGCTACGACAACACTTCTCAAAGAAATTCCCTGCCCTCACTCGATTTGAGAATAGCGGTGGCCGCAGGCTTGTGATAGGCAAAAATCTCGATGCCGAGTCAGCGGTACAGACGGCAATCGCTTTGACGCAAGATTTGGAGGTGTTAACAAAGGACGCAAGGGTCAAGAAATTAATTATCAGAGATGGGGAAGAATGAATTCCAAAGAAATTCCCTTTATTCGGACGGCCCTCTGACAGTGATTTCGGAGTTGAGAATAAGCCTGATGACCGAACACAACTACCTGGCCCAGCAAAGCGCATGAGCACCTCTCCAACAATCGATAAATCCCTGCCAGCGCTCGACAAGTTGTCGGTCATTGAACTGCTGGCAACGCATAGCGCCGTGCTTGCCGAACTTCGGGTCCGGGGTGTGCTGCGTTCCTCGAACAATCCAACCGGGGACTATACGGAGTGGCTGGTCGCCGAACGACTCGGACTTCGGCTGAACAAAAATTCCGAGAAGGGATACGACGCCACGGACGCTGACGGTGTCAGGTATCAGATCAAGGGCCGCAAGCTTTCGCCGTCAAACTCATCGACACAACTCGGCGTGATCCGGGATTTGGACAAGCAAGAGTTCGATTTCATGATCGCTGTTGTGTTCGAAGTCGACTGGCGAGTCAAGTGCGCTGCGAAAGTTCCGCATGATGTGATCGCAGGGTTGGCGAAACACCGAAAGCATGTGAATGGCCATGTGCTTCACGTGCGTCCGTCTTTGTTCGAAATCCCGGGAGTCGAGAACGTGACCTCGATGTTACAGGTGCACAACGACCAATCGTAGTTGTCCTCAGCCCTGAAAGCGAGGCAGGTGAAGGCTTACGACGGACTCTGGCGTAATGTTTGCCAATCTGAGAGCCGCATCCTACTTCAACGAAGCCATGAGGTCGTCGACCGATGCTTCCAGTACGCCCCATGATGTCTTGCAAGTTGAAAGATCGAAGTTCGCTCGTGTCGTCACTTCCACCCACGGATGCACTACATTCCTTGATTCACGCAGGGCGTGGCTGAATTTTCCTCGATCCGTTTTCAGCCAGCCGAGGTCAACAGCGACGTCGATTAGGGAACTTAACGCCCAGTCTTGAATCGCCGGGACTTTGCCCTGCTTGTCACGTGGGGCTTTGGGCGACTGATACGCTTGGGCGGGGGCAAGATTCGCTCGTGCCAGTAGCAGCGCTTCGAGGATGCTGCCCATCATTATCACGGCAGATGTGAAGCATTCGACATGAATGCATTTTTGAGCCTCTCTCCATCGGCGGTCGATTGCATCTTTCAGATTTGGCAACGCCGTCGTCAACCGGGAGACATCTGGCGGAGCAACAATAACCTTCTGGGGCTTTGCCAATGATCCGGACTCGATGAATTTTATTGCGCTGCGGATGTACCCGGCTAGTGCCTCGATGCGGACTCTACGGCTCTGTGCATCGAAGTCTGGATTGGCGGTCATTTCCTCGACGAACGTTTGTGGCAAGCCATCGACCGCAGCGAAGATATGCTTCGCTTCCCGAACCTTGGCATCGACCTCTCTCAGGCTACTATAACGGTCCAAAGCAGCAGAGCCCGTGGAGGTTGCGATTTCCCCGAGCAATCCATGCAGCAATGTCAATGCCTGAGTCTTATCCATTTCGGTAGGAGCTTGGACGGTCCCTCGACATTGTCATCCGCAGACGGCTTTTGGGCAAGTCTGCAGGCTGTACCCCGATCGGAGGATCGATGACAGAAAATCTGCAGGGCAGGATGTAGGGGTGGATAGTGAAAAGCGACGTGAAAGAAAACGCAAGATGATACTTTCGATTTCGCTTGCGATAGGTGCGGGACCAATATTTTTACAAAAAACTTTTTCTTCTTAGTTGTCCATGCATAGTATTGGCGATCTGAAATAGCAGGATTAAGAAATTTTTCTCAATTTTAGTGAAAATATCCACCCCCACCCACCCTGATCAGCATAAATGATTGATATATAAAGGGAACCGTGCAGGGGCGGATCATTTTTTATCTCCCCCTGCAACCACCCCTAGCTACCCCTGCCAAAAACCTCAGCCACCTGGCTGCGGTCAAACGCTGTATTTCGACGCCAACTCGCTGGAGGCTGCCACCGATGCAGCGTTCATTGCATCGTTTGCGGCAACACTGAGCAGACTCGACCCCAGCCCCATCCCGAGTCCATACTCTCGACCAGCTGACGTCAGTGCGACCTTCCAATACCTGGTGCCGTTTGACTTGATCTGTTCTAAGCCGAGCTCGCCGAGCGCCCGACCAAATGTGGAGACGTTTCGGCAATTGAACCCGTACTGACTACACCATTCCCTATGCACGGCCAGCAGGTCTTTTGCCTGCGCACGTCCGGTCGGCGAGGCTACCAGACATTCGTCGGCGAAAAGCTTAACGGGATTTGCCTCCGCTCGATATTGCTCCAACGCTGCGTTCGACGACTCCGGAATGGTGAAATATCCCCGCTGTCTCAGCTGCCGCAGTCCGGCGATGGCCCATACCAAGATTCCTGGCAACTCTTCTCGAAGCTCCTTGACAAGGTTTGGGTTCTGCTCAGTGTCGGTGAACTTCCGATTGAACGTTAAGATGATCGTACGTCGGAAGAAACCATGCGTCAGGTCGTTCGTTCTTGGTAAATTGTTCGTTGCCGCCATGAGACGGGTGAACGGCTTAAACGACATGGACGGCTTGTACTTCCGGGATGCTTCAATCGTATCGCCAGCAACAATCGCCTTGATGTAGCCGTCGTTGATCATCGAGTCCGCAGCCATCTCGCCGGCAATATTCACCAGCTTGCCGTCGAGCTCGGCCCGAATGTGCGGCTTGTCAAAGGTGTCGAGCATGGCGTGTGAAATGTTTGCTTCTCCCACAAGTGCGTTGACGATTGAAAGCAGGACCGACTTGCCGTTAGCGCCTGCTCCCACGAGCCAAAGCATCTTTTGCATCTGCGTGTCTGGGACGAGCAGGTACCCCAGCCATTGCTGGACGAAGGCAATCTTGTCTATCTTGTCGGCATCGGGCTGAAAGACACCATCGAGATATGCGAGAAACTTCGGACACCGAGCGTTCGGATCCCACGAGACATCAAGCCGAGTTCGAAGCTGATGCACAGGCGAGTGATCCTCCAATTCGAACGTGTTCAGGTTCAAGGTGCCATTGTTCACGCACAGATGGTTCAGGTTCGGCGTGAAGCCAATATCGGTCTGAGCCTGCTGCATCGCCAAAAGTCCCGTTAGCTTTCGGACAAAGCTCGACGTGGCAGCGTTGCCCAAAAACTGAACGAGGGGTTTTTCGATTTCAGCCGCTTCGTCCAGTTGATCATACGCACCTGCTCGATAGCAGTGGAACTCACCGTTTGCAAAGACGAGCCCTCCGCAATAGTTGCTGTCAACGAAAGACTTGAGAACAGCCGGATGCGGGATGTCATCATGTTCGAAATAGGCAGGCCATGTTTGCAAGGCCCGCTGAGCTCCGGCCGATGCGCCACTCGGCTTGACGCAACCACCACTCGGGCAGTGTTCGAACCCAAGCGACTGGATGTGAGCGCATGTAATTGGTCCCGACTGCGACAGATATCGTGCCAGGCGCTCATCCGTTTCCTCCGGCGTGTAGCCATCGTGGTGGCAGCTCGCTGCGTGCGCAAAGTCACGCCCGCCTTCGAAACGACAGGCGTTCGACAGCATTGCCATCCATTCAGGCTCGGACACTGCATTCTGGTTTTCGGGCGCCGATGCCCACTGCATGAAATGACAACGCTTGAGGACTTGCTCAAGGCCCAGCTCCCCGGCCTCGTAGACACTTATGTCGCCGACATCCTCATAACTCACATTCCGATTTGCCATCGCTGCACGTTGAGCGGATGCGAGCAAAGGCGGTGCCGACAGCAGGGGCGGCAGGTCATCAATCGAAATCAATCGCCCATCATTACGGCACACAAAGTGTCCGTCCGCACCAGGCGGCTGGCTCGGCAAAAAATACATGCGGGCGGGATCTTTCGCCGCCGGGTCAGCATGTCCCTTGACGAAAACATTCATCCGCTGCCACGCAGCTTGCCAATCGGAAGCCATGACCGGAGCTGCAAGAGGCAACACCACACGATACTTGGGGTGCTCGGGCTTATGGCTGTACGACGTGTGAACAATGTACAAGAACGGGGCCAGCGTACATTCAAGCTCCGAAAACGAAGTGCCGTCGTCCACGTCGATGACGAGCGCCGTAAGTGCGGTAACACCGGCGTTGCCACGAGATGCACCCTCGGCATAAATCGTGGGCGACCAAGCCTTGCCGAGCTTCTTGTCAGCAATTTCGGCACGCTCCTCAAACATGCCAAAGAATTGGTCCAGCGCCGCCGTCTTCATCTGCGGCTGGGTTGCCTTCTGGCTTGCGAACAACGCATAGCTCATCGTTGCGCCACTGTCTTGGGTCGCAGGATTGATGATGTCGATTTCGGTCATGCTGCCACCCCGGCGGCAGCTCGGCGGTTAGCCAGGACGAAAGCGTCCAGATCGGCAAGTCGATACATGACCCGACGGCCGATCTTCACATAGGGCAGGCTTTGCGCCCGAGTCACAACCCAGTTCGCTAGAGTCTGCGGCTTGAGGCGGAGATACGCCGCCGCCTCCTGACGATCGAGCAGCGACGCAGGATTGGCAACGACCGGCGTCGTCATGCTCAACGAAGATTGCCCCCGAACCTTGGAACTGTTGGTCGTGATCGGGAACGGGACGTGCGCCGCAGGAAAGGTGTTGCGACCGCCTACGGCATAGCGGGGAGTTGCGTAAGAGTTCATTACTTCGTTTCGTGGCACCGGAACATACCGGCATGAAACGAAGGTTATTGGGATGCTCTTGAACTATCGAGGAAGAAGGTTGGTCGGCGACTTTCGTCCTTGCTCGTCACGATGCCGTCTTGTAGGCCAAATGCCGAAGAAGTCGGTACGTGTCGTCCGAGAATGCAAGTGCAGCTGCGCTTCTGGCTTTTTTCTTCTTCGTGTCGAGCATTTCGTCTCGTAGCCCAGGAAAGAGAGTTCCCCATCGCTGTTCCGACGGAATCTCCTGTCCGGACAGGGACTCATGGAGCTGGAGATCAAAATACTGCACGGCGCAGTGGAGAATCCACTGATCCTTGGCTTTCTTGAGATAGTCCCCCTCCTTGTAGGAGCCCTTGGGCCGCTGAGCCAGCCGGCCATCGAGCCAGACAGTAAAATCCTTGATGATCTGGGCTCTGGGAGCATCAATCGATACCATCACGTGCGCAAGGTGCTTGAACGACGATGCCGGTCCGGTCGCCAAGAGTTCATCGATAACAGCGTCCGGCAAATCTACGGCAGAGTCGAGCCAATCGTCGCCTACGTCCGCAGCTTGCTCGAAGCTCGACAGCGAATCCAGTTCGTTGGCAAGAAACAGCATGCGCCGAAGATTCATCGACTTGACGGTGGCCGTGTTGGCCGCATGGTCTGCACCTATATAGCGAACCTCGGAGCCTAGCCACTTTAAAGGTGTCGTCTTGATCGACTCAAAGACACCAGCGACCGCCTCCGGATTACCGCCATCGATTGCCCGCTGGATGTTGAGTCGGTCACCGACAAGGCGTGCCCAGTCCAGTGCGCTGAAGTCACGAAGGCCGCTGTAGTTGTCGAGCTTGAACCACGTCAAGTCTTGTTCCATAGCTAGGCTGAGGACCCCTTTGGTGGCATGGCGAAACTGAAGCGCCCTGCGTGAACGACGGGGCGAGAAGATGTGAGGTGCAGGAAAGTAGAAATAGCGGTAGGACGCGGGATACCGCTCGAATTCCTACATAGTTCCTACACGAGATGTAACGCTGAAACGAAAAGGGCCTAGTCTCTCGACTAAGCCCTTGATTCTATTGGTGGAGCGGAAGGGGATCGAACCCTCGACCTTCGCATTGCGAACGCGACGCTCTCCCAGCTGAGCTACCGCCCCAACAGACAACCATCATACACATGCATTTCCGCGCTTGGCAATAGGGCTTGCCCCCCCCGACG
>Ga0207695_10005575_pt1 | contig 16625 bp, 14 predicted proteins | sample KBSC54metaG_FD_184354 | JGI IMG/M metagenome (GOLD analysis project Ga0207695, IMG submission 184354) | Corn rhizosphere microbial communities from Kellogg Biological Station, Michigan, USA - KBS C5-4 metaG (SPAdes) (version 2) | ecosystem: Host-associated > Plants > Roots > Rhizosphere > Soil... | reverse complement strand
GTTTCCGTCAGGTGTTGCGCCGGTGTGCATGGATGCAGGCACATTAATGCTGGTGAATCCGCTGCCGATCCGGGCGAACCCGAACATCGATCCCATAAGATCAGCATCGTGATAGCAGGCGTAAATGGCGCCATTAGGAGTGATTCGTGCCGGAATGGATCCTTCATGCCCTGGAAATAGTACTGTCGAGAACGTTCCATGACGCAACAGAAACCCTTTGATACAAGGTGGTGAACCAGCCACCGTGCATCCAGCCGTCGAGTTCGGCGGAGCAATGTAAATTCCCACGATATCGCCACCTGGGTTGACGCCTCTGAGATTTGTTGGCAAGGTGCCCGTCAAACCGAGAACAGACCCGGGGACATCCACCGTGATGTAGTGTCCGCCACTCAACACAAAACCGTGCGGGACGTTGGATGCATCGCGATAGTCACCCACGATGACGCCGCCCGGGCTGATTCCCCACACGCGGGTGCGGATCGCGTTGGGAAAGTCGACAGAAGCGTAGTTAAAGGATTGCGCCGGTGCTGAGCCTATCGCCAAAACAGCAAACCCAAGCGCGATAATTGCACGAAACAAATCTCTTTTCATTGAGGTCTCCTCGTTGTAATGCCGGTCAAATTCGGAAAGCTGCCGTCAACTCCCAAATTCTTAAGTGCCATGACGGTGCAACTTGGCGACTCGTAGAACATCGGGAGCATGCAAAAGCATGAGGACTTTGCGGCAGAATTCGCTGAGGGTCAAGGAACAGGCGGTTAGTTTTTGGTGAGCGCGCAAGTAGCTGAACAGAAGAGGCTTATTTTGTCAGATATACGGCGGTGATTCAGGGCTATAATGCCGCACAATTGAACAGGAGTAAGGAATGCCAGCTTCCGACTCTCAGCCGACCATCATTCGGTTCGGTATCTTCGACTTGAACCCGCAGGCTGGCGAACTTCGCAAAGCCGGTCACAGAATTTCCTTGCGCCCTCAGGCAGCCCGATTGCTTGCTCTCCTTGCCAGACATCCGGGTCAGATATTGACGCGGGAAGAGCTCAAAGATGAAGTCTGGGGGAAGGAGACTTTCGTCGATTTCGAGCATGGGCTAAATCTTTGTATCCGCCAGATTCGCGAGGCTCTCGACGATGACGCGGATACTCCCCGCTACGTCGAAACGTTGCCGCGCCGCGGTTATCGGTTCATAGCCCCGGTTGAAGCTAACGCACATCTAGTGCCTGCCGCCGCTTCTACACCTGTAGTCCCGACTCGTAAACATTTCGCATGGCGTTTGGGCACGCTAATTGCCGGCGTCACTCTGATCATCGGTATTAGCCTCGCTATCGCCGATCCCTATGAAGTTCGGGAGCATTTGTTCGGCGGGGTCACGGCGCCACGAACAATTGCGGTCCTGCCGCTGCTCAATCTCTCGGGCGACGCAAATCAGGATTACTTTGCGGACGGAATGACGGAAGCATTGACAACCGACCTCGCGCGCATGGAAACCGTTCAAGTGATTTCACGCAGTTCCGCTATGCAATATAAGGGGGCGAAGAAGCCGTTACCCACGATTGCAGGTGAGTTGCACGCGGACGCAATCGTCGAGGGATCGGTACAGCGCGTCGGCAATCGGGTGCGAGTTACCGCACAGCTGATCCGCGCGGCATCGGACAAACATCTGTGGGCCAATACGTATGAACGAGATGTTGGCGACATTCTCGCTCTGCAGGACGACGTCGCATCCGCTATCGCAGGACAGATTGAGAGCCGCCTGGGTGGACCGAAGCCCCTGACGCTCGCGAAGGCACATGCGATAAGCCCGGAAGCTTATGAAACCTATCTAAAGGCAAATTACTATCTGGACCAGTTCGATTTGCAGAAGAGTATTGAATATTACGGTCAGGTCATCAAGCTCGATCCGGACTATGCCCCTGCTTATGCCCACATGGCCAGTGCATATTTCTTTCTAGGTTTCTTTAGCGCGATACCACCCCAGCAAGCCTGGGGCAAGGTAAAGGAACTAGGCGTCCTTGCAGTCACCAAAGACGACCAACTACCTGAAGGACATGCAGCCTTGGCGTCGGCGAAGCTTCACTACGATTGGGATTTTGCGGGGGCAGAAAAGGAATTTAAGAGAGCGATAGACCTCAACCCAAATGATGCCGATATTCGGCACGGGTACGCGCACTATCTCATGGCGATGGGTCGCATGGACGAGTCCGCTGCCGAAAGTAAACGCGCAGTTGAATTGGATCCCGTTGACGACGGTCTAACCGATTGCCTCTGCTGGCATAACTACGCGGCGCGCCAATACGACAACTCCATTGAATTGGCCCTCGAAGTACTCAAGCGTCAGCCGGGGGACAATTGGGAACATGCGATTCTCGCATGGGACTATGAACAGAAAGGCGTGCCGGAAAAGGCGGTTGCGGAATTCAGGAAAGCAGTTGAGACTGATCCGAAGGAAAGCCCGCTGCACGCTTTCCTGGTTGCAGGTCTTGGGCAGGCTTATGCCTCCGCCGGGATGAAGAGTGACGCGGAACAGATTCTTCGCCGCTTGCTCGATCAAACGAAAAAGTCCTATGTTTCGCCGTTTGATATTGCTCTGATCTACACTGCGCTTGGAGAAAAAGATACGGCTTTCGAATGGCTGAACAAGGCGGTGGCTGAGCGTTCCACTTTTCTGGTGTACAGCAAGTGGGAGCCGAGACTTGACCCAATGCGCTCTGATCCGCGGTTTGGACAAATGCTGAAAAAGATCGGGCTCCCGAGCTAAAAACGGCGTCGCTTGAAACTATGACAGTGCGGCTCCATGAGATTCCCGTCTCATATAAAATCATCTGAGCCATGTCCCTCACTCACGCCCAAGCCCTCGACCTTTATAAATCTGACGATCTCATCGGCATCGGCATGGAAGCCGACGCCGTGCGCCGCCGCCTGCATCCCGAAGGCGTGGCCACCTACATTATCGATCGCAACATTAATTACACGAATTTCTGCACTGAATACTGCACCTTCTGTGCGTTTTATCGCCCACTGAAAGGTGCGAAGGCGAAAGAGGGATACATCCTCGACCTGGATACCATCTACGAAAAAATTCGCGAGACCGTGGAGCTCGGCGGCACTGGTGTACTGATGCAGGGCGGCCTGCATCCTGATCTCAAGATCGACTGGCACGAAAAGATGCTACGCGGGATTAAAGAGCGCTTTAAAGTTCATCTGCACTGTTACTCCGCGTCGGAAATTATCGCCATCGCCGAGTACAGCGGCCTCACCATTCGCGACACCATCGCTCGCCTGCGTGATGCCGGGCTCGATTCCATCCCCGGCGGCGGCGCTGAAATTCTCGACGACGAAGTACGCCATCGCATCGCCCGCCTCAAGTGCCTTACGGAAGACTGGCTCAACGTGCACCGTACCGCGCACCAGCTCGGCATGAGGACCACTGCCACCATGATGTTCGGCGTCGGCGAAAAATTCGAACACCGCATCAACCACCTGCAAGCCATCTACAATTTGCAGGAGGAAACTGGCGGCTTCACCGCCTTTATTCCCTGGACGTTCCAGCCGCAGAACACCGCGCTGGGTGGCCGCAAGTGGGATGAAGCCACCGCTGTCGAATACCTGAAAAATCTGGCCATCTCGCGCCTGTTCCTCACCAATTTTCTGAATGTGCAATCGAGCTGGGTCACGCAAGGATTGAAAGTTTGCCAGCTCGGCCTTCGCTTCGGCGGCAACGACGTCGGCTCAGTGATGCTCGAAGAAAACGTCGTCCGCGCCGCTGGTGTGACCAACTGCACTACCGAGGAAGAGCTCCGCCGCATTATTCGTGACGCCGGGTTCAAGCCTGTGCAGCGCGACACGCTGTACAGAACGTACTTCCTGAATTAGCACAGGGCCGTAGCTCGCGCGGCACCGCGAGCTACTAATTACTGCCGGCAAAGCACGCGTTCCCGCTGTAACGCAGCACGACGTGACCGGTATTCAAGTCAATCTCGCCAATGTACGATGTGGCGCCAGTTGCGTTGGCAAAGCGGCCAGTGCCACCACTCAGGGTGGCATGGTAGTCGATTATGGCGAGCAGCCCCGGCGCCACGAAGGTGCCGTGGAGCGTAGCCTGGCCAAAGTTCAGCGTTTCGCCGTTCTCCGTAACCCAGTGATGTTGCACCGTTATGCTGGTGAAATCGGCGCTGGAGCTCACAATCTGGATGCCGATTGCACCCTTCAGATCTCCGGTTGCGACACCCATGGTTGTGGGGCTGCCGTCGATCTGGCCAAAGCCGCCAACGTTGGTGAGAATCACGCCGCCAAGGTCGGTGCAATGCGGATTCGCGGCGAATCCATTTGTTGTGAACGACGCAAGCAATATACCTACGCCCAAAGCAAAGTTGAACCAGCGAGTCGTACCTCTCATGGAATCCTCCTAATATTTGCGGTTTCGCTTTCGGCGCAGCCGCCAAATGTACCTAACGCGCTTAACCATGCCGCGCCTAATGCAGATTGGTCAATGAATGGAGGGTAAGCTGGAGGTAAGTTTGTGGTGAGGAAAGTAACCCATTATTTATCAAGGCAAGTGAATCACTCGGGCTATAATCAGGCCTCCCCCGCCGGGCAGCAGTCTGCCTTGGAGTTTCCTTTTGGCAACACAGATCACTTCGCACGAAATCCGCTTTGGCGAATACGTGGTGGATCTCCGCACAGGAGAGCTTCGCCGCAATAGCGCCGTCCTGAAACTTCAGCCTCAACCCGCCAAGGTCCTGTCGATTTTGGTCGGCCGCCCCGGCGAGATAGTAACGCGCCAGGAGCTTGCCAATCTGGTCTGGGGTTCAGAGACTTACGTTGACTTCGAGCACGGCCTCAACTTCGCCATTCGGCAAATACGGAGTGTGCTAGAAGACGATCCTGAACATCCGCGATTCCTGGAAACCATACCGAAGCGAGGCTACCGCTTCATTGAGCCGGTGATTGATCCCGCAGCTCAGGGACAGGTGCAGTCACCCGTCGCTGCGCCCGTCAAGTTGCGGGGTTCGCAGGAAGCCAGGGTGCGGACCAGGCTTGTTTACCTGGCGATGGCTATCGCGGCCGTAGTATTGATCGCAGTCACCTGGGTTTATCTGCGTCCCCGATTGCCTCGGACAGCCGGCCCCGCTCGAATTGAATCGGTTGCCGTTCTTCCCCTGCGCAATCTCTCCAGTGACACGGAACAGGAATACTTCAGCGATGGCATGACCGACGAGTTAATTACCGATCTCGCGAAATTTGGCAGTCTGCGGGTAATTTCGCACACCTCGGTGGAGCGGTACAAAGGAACGAAGCTGCCTCTGCCGGAAATCGCGAAGCAATTGGGAGTGGATGCGGTTGTTGAAGGAACGGTGATGCGGGCGGCAGAAAAAGTCCGCATCACGGCGCAGTTGATTGACGCCCGCTCAGACCAGCATCTCTGGGCCGACACCTACGAACGCGACTTGCGTGATGTCTTCAGTCTTCAGGACGAAGTCGCGCGTCAGATTGCTGGCGAGATCGGGGCCAACCTGATCGCTGGCCAACAACTACCCGCGAAGCGGCGCGCGTTGGATCCAGTCGCGCATGAGTCTTATCTCCGCGGCAACTTCTACGTGAACCAGCTATCCTGCGATGGGTTCAGCAAGTCACGGCAATATTTTGAGCAGGCGGTCAACCGAGATCCGGAATTTGCACGCGCATACGTCGGACTAGCCGAATCTTACTTCGCACTCGCGGATTGGGGATGTTCGTCTGAGCCTGGGTTGATCGCAAAATCCAAAGGAGCTGCCGTAAAGGCGTTGGAGCTCGATCCGTCGCTGGGAGAGGCCCACGCCTGGCTTGGAAAGCTGGCTTTCTTTTATGAGTGGGACTCTCACAAGGCCGAAAATGAGTTAAAGCGTGCCATTGAGTTAAGCCCGAATTATCCCGAGGGTCACATTATCTATGCGGTATTTCTTATATCCACGGGCAGACGTGAGCTCGGCCTTGCGGAAATGACGAAGGCGCATGACATTGATCCGATTTCGCAACTCCCTAATGTGATTGCTGTGGTTGCGTTCTATCTCGCAGGTCAGTACGACGCGGCCATTGAGCAAGGGAAAAAGACCATCGAACTCTACCCTGAGTCCGTCGGGGCATATGATTGGCTCGGTTATGCGTACGAGAAGAGAGGCTTGTCCGATCAGGCAATTGCCACGTATTTGAGGGCGAAGGAATTACGAGGCGCTTCTCCCAGCGAGATGTCTGCTTTCCGAACCGCCTCCCAAAAAGACGGTGTGCGCGGGTTGTGGCAGAAGGAACTCGAAAACGCCGAACGGACTTCGGTTCCAAATCCATGCTGGCTCACGAAAATTTACGCGCACTTGGGAAACAAGGACCGGGCACTAGAGTTTCTGACGCAAAGCTTTCAGCAACACTGCAGTGGACCTCACACCACAATTGCCGATCCTGTTTTTGATGATTTTCATCAGGATCCCAGATTCAAGGAAGTTCTTGCGCAGCTTCATTTATGAGTTGGTCTCGGGCAGAGCCTGGAGCGGGCAATTCTTCTCTCAATCTATATCCGCTTTTGGCTTCCTGCATCATCTTCGCGGCGAGATTTATGATCCTCAACGCCGCATCTCTAGTCCGCACTCCGCGTGAGTGAATGTTCGAAATCAAATTGCGCTTGGCGTCGGTGTCGCCCGGTTGCGGTCGGTAGGCTAAATACGCCGACAGGCTCTCCGCTGTTGCCAGGCCCGGGCGCTCGCCGATCAACAGCACCACAACCTGCGGGGAGAGCAGGCTCCCAATCTCGTTGAGTATTCCCACCCGGCAGTGACGAATCACAAAAGGCTGGCCGACCTTCCACCGGCGTGCTTTAGCCTGGTTATACAAAAGGTCTAGCAGCGGAGGAACCTGCCGCGAAACAGCAGCGACCGAAAGCCCATCTCCTATCGCGATGATTAAATCCTGCTCTCGACTGATGCGCCGCAACAACTCTGCCCGCGCTTCCTCGCTAAAACATCGACCGAGCTCCGGGCGTAGCAAATACTCATCTTTAGTTCGAGCTTGAGTGGAGACTTCAAACAGGTTCCATCGTTTTGTAAATTCAGCGCCGAAATCTCGTTCAAGATGAAGTTCAGCCTGCACCGCATCTCTCGCTGATGCATGAGCCGCCCTCAGTTCGAGTTGGGTCTTGGTTCGATACGCCGCTCCGGCACGTCCGGAAAGTATCCGCGCTGGTGTTTGCGCGCGCACCCGGCGCACGATCTCGGGCCAATCGTTTACTCGATCAGACGTAAGCGCGAGATCATCCTGGTCGTCCTCCATTCAGATCTTCTCCTGACCACCAACAAGACTTGTCTTGCTTTGATCAGACGCAAGGGACGCTTCCAAACTTCGCATGAGTTGCCGCCGCGCCGGTGCGCTGATCGCTGCTGGTTCGCCGTCGCGATAAACGCCCATCTGTTCCAGCCATGCCAAAAACTCTGGCGCGGGCCGCAAATGAAACAGCCTTCGCGCGGCCAGGGCATCATGAAAACTGGTTGACTGATAGTTAAGCATTACATCGTCCGAGCAAGGAACTCCCATGAAGTAGTTGCAGCCCGCCGCAGTCAGCAAAATTAAAAGGTTGTCCGCCGAGTTCTGATCAGCCGCGGCGTGGTTGGTGTAACACACGTCGCAACCCATGGGCAGGCCGAGAAGCTTGCCCATGAAGTGATCTTCGAGGCCAGCGCGCATGATTTGCCTCTCGTCGTACAAATATTCTGGCCCGATGAAGCCCACCACGCTGTTTACCAGGAATGGATCAAACGCGCGTGCGACGCCATAAGCCCTCGCTTCAAGGCTCAACTGATCTACCCCGTGATGCGCTTCCGCCGAAAGCGCGCTGCCCTGGCCGGTCTCGAAGTACATCACATTGTTTCCGGCCCACGCTACGTCGCGTTGCTGGTGATGTTCGAGCGTTTGCTCGTAGCCTTCTTTCAGCATCGCCAGCGTGATTCCAAAACTTTGGTTGGCGGCCTCGGTTCCAGCAACGGATTGAAACAGCAAATCAACCGGCGCGCCGCGCTTCATCGCCGCCAGTTGCGTGGTGATATGCGCCAGGCAGCAGGTTTGCGTCGGGACTTTATAGGTTTCCACCAGCCGATTGAGCGCGTTCAGAATTGCGCTCACCGTCTCGACCGAATCCGTTGCCGGATTCACGCCGATGACCGCATCTCCGCAGCCGTAGAGCAGTCCCTCAAATGCCGCCAGCAGAATTCCGCCGATATCATCGCTCGGATGATTCGGCTGTGTGCGGATTCCCAGCACACCTCGTTCCCCCATGGTGTTCCGACAATGCGTGACATTCCGAATCTTGGCGGCTGCAAGAATCAGGTCTTTGTTGCTCATGATCTTGGCTACGGCCGCGGCAATTTCGGGGATGATCGCCCACTGAATCTGCTTCAATTCAGCTTCGCCGGTCGCGTCATCAAGAATGTGTTCGCGAAATTCTCCGATGGTCAAATTTTGGATCGCGCGAAATGACTCTCGGTCGAACGTTTCGAGAATAAGTCGGCTTACGTCATCGCCATCAGGATCAATCAGCGGCTGCTGAACGATCTCCGCCAGCGTCAGGTCGGCCAGGTCCTCTTTTGCCGCAACACGCTCGCGCTCTGATCTCGCTGCGATACCTGCCAACTGGTCGCCAGACTTCTCCTCGTTCGCCTTGGCGAACAGTTCTCGCAGATCGGAGAAATGAAATCGCTCAGCCATCCGGAGATCTCGATAAGAAGATGGTATTGAAGCGGCGCGAACTCACCAAGACCTTTTTCGGGCCTTCAATTTCGCTTGGAGGGACGTTATATAGGACGTACTTTCTGAATTAGTGTCTCGCGATTTAATTCAGGGCGGAGATGTTTGACCTACTCCAGCGGATTCTCCCATCGCAGACCTGGAAAGCGAGCAAAATCGCGGTCCGTGGTTTGCAACGTGCCACCATATTCCATCGTCAATGCAGCCATTTGCGCGTCAGACACAAGAGCAGCCGGAGCTTGCCCTTCGACAATCATGCGCCGCAGCAAAGGCCAGTGATCGTCGCCGGGCGCCAACAATCGCACATTCGGCTGTTCCAACCAACGATCCACAAGCTGGACGGCTTCCTCAAGACTGAAGCGCTCGCCGGGGAGGCGGGTGTTCGTCATTATCCGTAAAAAAGCCCCGACCGTCTGCCAAGGCAATCCAACTGGTGTTGTTTTTGAAAACACCTCCTCAACCCAGGCGCGGGCTTTTGCATGTTTAGAGGACGCACTGTCGTAGGCGTACAGAAGAATGTTGGCGTCGAGAACGATCATCGACGCGCAGGTCCTTCAATTGCGTCCAGCAGGTGCTCTACGTTGTCATAGCTGAGTCCGGAAGGCAGATCCAGTTTTCGGGGAGTGACAACGAACGGCTTTCGCGGCGGTCGCGTAGCCGCAACCAATCCCAGCCGCAAGAAACGATTGACGACCTCTTTAAATGACGCTCCAGTGCGTCTGCTCTCTTTTTCGAGGAGGCGGGCAACATCGTCATCAAGTGAAAGAGTGGTACGCACATCATGAGTATATACATCAGACATCATGATGTCAATACGATGATGCTTTGATGCGTGTACATTTACCCGAAATATCTTACACGGGCGGCAAGCTTGCACATATACCCCTGTTACGCCACCACCGCCTGATACTCCTCGTACACGCCCTTAAAGTCAGTGATGTGGTGATTTCCTTCAAAGTGCCAAATGCGCGTCGCGACTTCATCGATCAAGTCTTCGTCGTGCGTGACTAAGAAAACCGTTCCCTGATAACGCTGCAGAGCAATGTTGAGCGCATTAATGGACTCGAGATCCAGGTGGTTCGTAGGCTCGTCGAGCACCAGCACGTTCGGCTTCAGCAGCATAAGTTTGCAGAAGAGCAGCCGGCTGGCCTCGCCCCCTGAAAGCACCTCGGTCTTCTTGTCGGCGTCATCACGAGGAAACAGCATTTGCCCTAACAGCCCGCGAATCTCTTCGTGCGACGCCGAAAGATCCCACTGATGCAGCCAATCAAAAGCCGTCATTCCCGGTTCGATCAGCGCCTTGTGGTCCTGAGCAAAATATCCAACCGCAGCTTCGTGGCCCCAGATCACTTTTCCGGCGTCCAAAAATGCACCGTCGTATCCGCTTGTCTTACGCAGTTCAGCTTCCGGAATAGTAGGCGAATTTGCCAGCAACGCGTTAACCAGCGTGGTCTTCCCTGCGCCGTTGCGTCCCATGAGCGCGATCTTTTCCCCACGAAGTACGCTGGCCGTGAACTTCTTAACCACCGGAGTTTCCCAGTATGACTTGCTCACACCTTCCACTTCCAGAATGTGCTTGCCCGACGGCCGCTTCTGTTCAAACTTCAAAAATGGACGCTGAATATTTGACTTCGCCAGCTCCGTCACCTGCAGTCGTTCCACTTCCTTGCGCCGAGATTGCACCTGGCTCGATCGCGTCCCCGCCGAAAATCGCGCAATAAAATCATTCAACTGCGCAATCTTTTTTTCCCGCTGCGCATTTTGACTTTCGATCTGCGAGCGCACCTGCGTTTTCGCGACAACCATGTCGTCGTAAGTGCCCGTATAAGTGATGATGGTTTCGTAATCGATGTCCGCGATGTGCGTGCAAACCCGATTCAAGAAATGGCGGTCGTGCGAAATCACAATCAGCACGCCTTCGAATTCATTCAGAAATCCCTGCAGCCAGTGAATCGAATCCAGATCCAGGTGGTTGGTAGGTTCGTCGAGCAACAGCGCCTGCGGGTGCCCGAACAATGCCTGCGCCAGCAGCACGCGAACTTTGTGTCCGCCGGGAATTTCGCCCATTTTGCGTTCATGCATTTCGTCGGGGATATCGAGCCCTTGCAGCAAAATGGCGGCATCGCTTTCGGCGGTGTAGCCGTCTTCCTCGCCCACAATGCCTTCGAGCTCGCCCAGGCGCATTCCGTCGGCGTCGGTCATTTCGGATTTCGCATAGAGCTTGTCGCGCTCTTCAAACGCCGCCCACAGCCGCCGGTTGCCCATGATTACGGTATCGATTACGCGATAGCGGTCGAAGGCAAACTGGTCCTGGCTCAATACGCCCAGCTTTTTCGGACGCACGACCGTCCCCTTCTGCGGTTCTTCCTCGCCCGACAGCAGCTTCATAAACGTGGACTTGCCGGCGCCGTTCGGCCCAGTCAGGCCATAGCGCTTCCCCGGCGTAAAACCGGTGGAGACTTCGTCAAACAGAACTTTGGCGCCGTAGCGCATGGAAACGTTGCTAACTGAAATCATGTTTTTAAGGGAACCGCAGGGAGGCCCGAAGGCGCGAACGCAGCTGCTCCTTACTAGGATATCACGGCGGTTTTGTGCGCCCAGGGATCGGGCGCGTGGTTCGCTTGCCACAATCTTCTGCCCCAGGGTGGGGCGTATTTTCAGGTAGCGGCGGGCAGGGCTGGGTCTTTTGCCGTCGGCGATTTCATAAGGCTCCAAGCTTCACGATATTTGATCAAACGGCAATTTTTCGATTCAGGGCGGACAGAAACGGAATCGTGACCCGCAATGAGCTCCGCCGGCAAAATGTACCAAACATCCTTGGAAAACACGTAGGCGACGAGGAAATCAAATCTCGTCGGCTGAATATCTTGAATGAGAGCCGCCCGTGGTTTTCACTCGATAGGAGTGCTCGGAGCGTTGCGATGCAAGTACAGATTTAACTTGCACGCGCCAAAACACTTTCTCGAAGCGGACAATGACGTCGTAGCGGTCGTTATCTCCCCAGGGTTTGGCAACGGCGAAGCCCATGCTTGCGGCTTTGCGCATGAAGGCGAGTTCAGCAAGCTCGCCGACACTTTTGTTGCTGAGTTTGGCAGTGTGCTCAAGTTCAGATGCGATGGTTTCTTTTGAGAATCCCAAGGTCTGGCCCCTAAAAATGTGATGCGCGAAGCTTCGTTTGTAAAGCGAATGAGCTTCGCGGTTGTAGATAGTGGAATCACCGGCACGGCTTTGAAGCCGTGCCATCCCGGCTTAAAATTCGCCGGAAAACACAAAGAGCGCAGCTATAGCCGCGCTCTTGAGATTTTATCTGATTGCTATATCCAGAGTAGCAGGTTGAATAGGGTGATTGTGCCATGTTTTCAAAGATTTATATTTGGAGCAGGATGAGCAGCTTACCCGGAATCAGGCTCTGGAGGGGGCTTGACAAGAATTTTCCACAGGTCGCCTCGAATGGTTCCGAGCTATCGGGAAGCTCCTCCCTTTTTATTTATACGGGTAATCACGGAATCCTCTGTGAGAGCACGCGAAGGGTGGGGTCCCACGGCATGGTTGAACCACGTTGCGCAGACGTTCTCAATTCCCGCCCTTCGCAAACGGCGCGAAGAACGGGGCACCCCTCGATTTTGCTGATGCCAGCAAAGATCAAAACCTGGCCCACCCGCTAATTAATCACACAACTAGCATGTGTTGCTTGTATAGCATGTTTTGCTTGACAAACATGTTAGACGTTAATTACTGTTTTGGCATTGGAGGATGCCATGTTTGAAGATGTTGTGTACACGCCAGAAGAGGTTGCGGACCATTTCAAGGTGCCCGTTGACGCTATAAACGATGAAATCGCCAGCGGACATTTGCGAGCGAAGAAAATCGGAAAGTACGTGCGGGTATTTGAATCCGATCTCGCGGCATACAAAGCGGGCGCGAACGGGTTTGCTCGCACCGCCAACGACTCGGTGCGCTCAGATGAGACAAAGCTGAGCCATGCGCCGGACTTCCATCACACGTGGCCGGACGGCAAGAAGGAGAAGTTCTCCGGTGTGCACGAAGGCGTCGTCACTGTTGATGGCAGGAACTACCACGCCAAGGTCGGCTTTACTACTCGGGAATCCGCAGGCAAGATTCGGAGACGTGCTTTGGTGCTTATAGACCGATATCCAACAGTTGAGTTCGTGAGTGCTGGTACAGGCGACAGCGGCATGATGGCGAGCATCATCAAAGATCGGTCGGGGAAGCAATTGCACGTGGGCGTCCCTGTGCCCCCCGAGTATGCGAACCTGCGGGTCGGGCCGTATCAGGACGTGGTTGTCGGCCCAGGTGCGTCAAATGGATTAGGCATCATTTGCAGTCCTGACGATCTTGCGACAATGGTGCGGCATGCGCTCATCCGTTATCGATATCGTGAGGAGCGGAAGGATCGTTAACGAAGACGTGAAAACCAAGCTTGAGTGGGCCACCGCCGAGAGGCAGCGGATTCTCTTGCACGGTTATTAGATGACCCTACTAGTGGGTCCTGCACTGGCCTAGGATTGCGTTCGGAGGCTAAGCCAATGTTCGAAACTGAAGTGAGCGGCGAAAACAGCTTTTCTATTTCTGAAGTGGTCGAGGGAATGTATCACTGGTCTACGGCTGAGTTCGGGCAACCCATTGGCCTAAATCTCTTTGACACGCGGCTGTGTGAAGTAATCGATTTTACTTGGCTAGTGGATAACCTTGGCAAGTACGGTGTTACCGAGCACGAACTTAGGGAGTTATTGAACAAAGGGATACTGAAGGGGTTTTCTACACCTCGTGGCAGCACTGGATTCCTGCTCTACACTCCGGAACAGGTGAAGACGCTCAAGGCATTGAAGGCAACTGCTCGGTTCAACGATGAAGAGCTCAGGCACATCATGGAAATGTGGAATGTTGAGATCGAGTGTACGTTGGAGGTTCTACCCTATGATGATCCTGAAATTTCTGAGTACGACCACTTGCGAGGAAAGCTCGCTGAGTACATCGGAGAGACAAAACGCCAAATCGGATATGTGGAAAACCATTCAAAGTCGTCGGATGTGGAGCAGCATCGAGCACTTGAGCACTTCAAGTCTGAGTTAGAGAAGTGTGATAAAGCAGCAAGGCGTTTGGATTCTTGGAATCCCGATGCCCTCACTGATCAGATGAACGGCTATATCGGACGTTCGCTATTTCGATTACGTTGGGCAGATGAATGGGTCCGTATAGAGAATTCTCAGCAGTTTCAAACAAAAGTTATTGAAGGCTACAGCCCCGAAGTCTTCTTCAGTGCATGGTCGCATAGCTCGGCGGGCGTGACATTCGAACGAATAGATTGGAGGACAACTCTAGAGACATTTCAACGAACTAGGTCGCAAGGGAGGGTTTTCCCATTGCGGACTCCGGATTTCGACCTGGTCGAACGAGGGATGATCCTGCGCCAACCGATGATGCCGGATGCGTATGCCGATCTGTGCAAGAAGTACCGAATCGACGAACTTAATAAGATCACGTGCAAAATGGGTTCCGGTCTTTGGAACCCGCCCAGCAAATCAATATCAAGCGCCTATTGTGTCGAGTGCAGAAATTCTTTCGCCCGCACGCTGGCTACCAAGCAATATTGCTCGGACAAGTGCCGCTCTCGAGCAAAGCAGCGCAGGTATCGCGAACGAGACCCTGAGCGCGCGCGGTTGTCCCAGGTTCGGTATTGGACGAGCTATTTGGAACCACCTGGCGAGGAATGAGCGGCAGCCGACTGCGCCTCTCCTTTACCCAACATTAATCTAGGTTGCTCCGCCTTCGCCGTCTGAAGGGACAGGCGGCCCACTCAAGACGGGCTGGAGTTGGCCCGTCCACCCCACGCAAATTTCACCCATTCTGCAACTCATTCAGTGCTTCTGCCTGAGACTGGAAGTCCAGGTAAACCATCTCCGCCATCCAATCCAACACCTGCAAGAGATGGTCAAACTTCTCACTGAATGCAATCACGTTAAAACCAAAATGATGCGGTAGTGTGGCTTTCTGCCCGCTGGTGTCCACTGGATAACGAAATGAATAGGAGCGAGGATCGTACTGCTCCAATTCTCCGATTATCTTCTCGATGTCGCGGAAACAATCGAAATGTGAATCGCCCCAATCGTCTAACTGCTTCCTGAACTTCAGAATGGGCTTAACACTTTTGAGCAGCACACCAAGGCGGTGCTCCTGAAAGATATTCTTGTGGGCCACGATTGGTCTGCTGTTTATCCGCAGGAGCATGTTTCCCCAATGAATAATTGCTTTCAAGTACAACTCGACGGCATGACGATAGAGGAACACGATTGGGCAAGCGTCAGGGTCTCGATAATGCCGCGATTCCATAGATGTCACTAGACGATTGGCAGCTTCATGGTAAGACCGACCGTACGCGGCGAATTCGCCTTTGGGAAATCGCATGAAGTTTAGGACGACATTGCCGTGAAACGCTTTGCCTCTGAACATTTCCCACACTTTGCCTTTTAGGGCCTTTTTGCTAAGGGCGATCATCTTCCTAGTAAGTTTGCTTCCTTTCTGAATGGCCTGACAAGGGCGGACAGGTGGCCCATTCAAGCCTGGTTTTGGCTTGAGTGTGGGATTCTATTCGGAAGGTCTCGCCGCCGCTTTTTCGTATTTCGTGTTGCCTGTTTGCCTCGATTCCCATCCATCCGACGCAAACATGAAACACAAGGTTCCTCCGCTCCGGTCGGGATGACAGAGTGGGGGAGCTGTGAACATTCCCACTCAAAGCCAAAATCGGGCTTGAACTTGCCCTAAGCGAAGCCGAGTGGGTGGGCTTCCCGTCCGTATGCCTCGATCACACTGTTCCTTATTGTCCGCGAGGATCGGCGGCCGTCGTTACAACCGCCGGCCGAGCAGGGAATAATTTTGCGAGGGCGGCGGCGACCAGCTCATAAGCGCCAAGAATCAGTGCTAAACCGATGATGGTGGTTACGAGCGTAAAAAGTAGCGGGCGTGGATGCGCCATGTACTTGTCAAATCTTTCCAGTTGATGCGAGATAAATGCGTCCCGGCCACGCCGGTTCCAAGTGTCGTAATCCTGATAGCGATACCAGCCGAAAATGAGTCCCGCGACAATAATGGCGGCGACGCGATGGCCACTGAGCTTCATGACGGGTGAAGCATATACCAGGGTTGTGAGCGCCGTCGAGCAGGAAATGGGGATACGGTTGATCGACTGCCTGGGCCGCTCGGCGTGCGTCTCGCGGTGCACACCGAAAATCTGCTCCGGTCGGAATGACTGAGTTGGGGAGATGTGAAGATCCCCACTCAAGCCAAAATCGGGCTTGAATGGGCCACCCCGCCGGAAATAAGGGCAAACGAAACGAAATTCAAAATCCCCACCCTCCCCAAAAATCGGAGGAGGATGGGGCACCCGCAGACACAACTTTGATTAGCAAGAGGGGATTACCGTAGGTCATGATTTTTCCCCGACTCGCGATGTTGTCGCTACTTTTTCTTAGCGTCCCTGCAATCGCACAACAAGCTTCCGCTAATCCCCACGCCGGCTCTTGACCTTAAGCCGGATGCAAACAGATTGCTGTCGCAGGCGCAGATGCAGGCACCCTCTCGGGAAAAACGCGACAAGGATGGGGCACCAGTCTGGAAAACTGCACCATCAGGTGCTAGCATCCGTGACTATGTTCAAAGTTATAGTGCTGATGTTGAGTGTGCTTGTGGTGGCGACTGCTACTGACCTTCCCAACAAGAAATACCTGAACCTGTCGGCGATCAAGAACATGGTCGCGGCGGCTGAGGCCGAGGCGCAGCGCCAGAATGTGCAAGTGACAATCTGTGTTGTGGACGACAGCGGAAACCTGCTTTTCCTGGAAAAGGCGGAC
>Ga0207695_10005574_pt1 | contig 16626 bp, 15 predicted proteins | sample KBSC54metaG_FD_184354 | JGI IMG/M metagenome (GOLD analysis project Ga0207695, IMG submission 184354) | Corn rhizosphere microbial communities from Kellogg Biological Station, Michigan, USA - KBS C5-4 metaG (SPAdes) (version 2) | ecosystem: Host-associated > Plants > Roots > Rhizosphere > Soil... | reverse complement strand
ATAGCCTTCGCCGCCGTCTTCGGCTACTTTGCCTCGTCCCATTCGATAGTGCCTCCATGACTGATTCCATTAGTACCCAGCCCGATAGCGACACCCTGGTGCGCATTCGCGGCCTGACCACGGTGCTCAATGGCAAGACCATCTTCGACGCGCTGGATCTGGATATTCCGCGTGGCAAGGTCACCGCCATCATGGGTCCCAGCGGTACCGGCAAGACGACCCTGCTCAAGCACATCACCGGGCAGATGCGTGGCGACGCGGGCGATGTAGTGGTCGACGGCAACAATGTGCCGACGCTGTCGCGCGAGAAGCTGTTCGAGCTGCGCGAGCGTATCGGCTACCTGTTCCAGAACTCGGCCTTGCTGACCGATTTCGACGTGTTCGAGAACGTCGCCTTTCCGCTGCGCCAGCACACCCGGCTGCCGGAAGAACTGATCCGCAACATCGTCCTGACCAAGTTGCAGGCGGTCGGTCTGCGCGGTGCGGCCGGCTTGATGCCGGCGGAGCTGTCCGGCGGTATGGCGCGGCGCGTGGCGTTGGCGCGTGCGATCGTGTTCGATCCGATGCTGATTCTCTACGACGAACCGTTTGTCGGCCTCGATCCGATCGCCTTGAATCAAGTGCTGATCCTGATTCGCACGCTCAACGAAACACTGGGCATCACCAGTGTGCTGGTGGCGCACGAGCTCGATGCGATCAAGCAGGTGGCTGATCATATTTACCTGATCGCCAATGGCAAGGTGGTGGCGCAAGGTGACCCCAGGACGATTGCCAACGACGGCTCGCCGTGGACACGACAGTTCTTCGGCGGTGAGGCGGACGGCCCGGTGCCGTTTCAGTACCCGGCCGGCGACTATGCCGCGTCGTTGGGTTTCACCGGAGGCAAGGCATGAGCGCGCAACCGATGCGCAATAACCTCGTATTGCGCTCGTTGGCGCAGATCGGCGCGTGCGCGCTTTTCCTGTTGCAGATCCTGGCGGCGATCCCGCGCAGCCTGAAGCACGGCCGCGAGACGGTGCGCCAGCTGTGGTTTGTAGGTGCGATGAGCCTGACCATCATCATGGTCTGCGGCCTGTTTGTCGGCATGGTGCTGGCGCTGCAGCTCTACTATGTGCTGTCGATCTTCGGCGGCACCGCGGCCAGCGGCACGGTGGTTGCGCTGGCCATCTATCGTGAGCTTGGTCCGGTCGTCACGGCACTGTTGTTTGCCGGTCGCGCGGGGACGTCGGTCACTGCCGAAATCGGCCTGATGCGCGCTACCGACCAGATCGCCGCGATGGAGATGATGGCGGTCGATCCGATTGCCTATGTCATCGCGCCGCGGTTTCTCGCTGGGCTAATTGCGATGCCGTTGCTGTGCTGCGTGTTTTGCGCGCTGGGCATTTTCGGCGGTCATCTGGTCGGCGTGACCTGGCTGGGCATCGACAACGGTACCTTCTGGGCCAACATGACCTCGACCGTCGAGCTCGGCAAGGATGTGATCAACGGTGTGCTGTGGAAGAGCGTGGTGTTCGGCGCCGTCGTGTCGCTGATCGCGGTCTTTCAGGGCTACACCACGCCGCCGACCAGCGAAGGCGTGGCCTATGCCACGACGCGCACGGTGGTGGCCTCGTCGATCGCCATCCTGGCGCTCGACTTCGTATTGACCGCGTTCCTCATGTGAGTGAGGCCATGAATCCCTTCGCTTCGTTTTCCAATCCCTTTGCTTCGAGGACCGCGCCGTGAGCCAGAGACCTTCGTTCGCCATCGGCACCGGCTTGTTTATCGTGCTCGGCTTTGCCGCGCTGGCGTACCTCGCCACGCAAACTACCTCGGTGGCCAACAGCCATCAGGGCAGCAGCTATACGATCGATGCGCACTTCGCCAACGTCGGCCAGCTCAAGGAGCGGGCACCGGTGAAGATCGCCGGCGTGCGTGTGGGTCAGGTGCAGTCGATCACGCTCGACCCGGCCAAAGAACAGGCTGACGTGAAGCTGTCGATCGACAAGCGCTTCGACAAGATTCCGGACGACTCGGTCGCCACAATCTTCACCAGCGGCCTGCTCGGCGACCAGTACGTTGGCATCCAGTACGGTGCTTCCGCGAAAAGCGTGGCCGAGGGTGGCACGCTGGCGCTTACCAAGCCGGCGCAGCAGCTCGAAGAAATGCTCGGCAAATTCTTTGGCGCGGGCGGGGTGGCCGACAAGCTCGGTGGCACCTATGTGGTCAAGGCGCGCTTCTCCAACGTCGGCTCGCTGTCGGTCGGCGCACCGGTGAAGATGGCCGGCGTGGCGATCGGTAGCGTGCAGTCGGTGCAGGCCGACCCGGTCAAGCTGGATGCCTCCGTCACCCTGGCCATCGACAACCAGTACAACCAGATCCCGGACGACTCGGCCGCGGCGGTGTTCACAAGCGGTTTGATCGGCACCCAGTACGTTGCGATCCAGCCCGGCGGTTCGCCGGACATGCTCAAGAACGGCGATTCGCTGATCCTGACGCAGTCCGCGATGCAATTGGAGGACCTGATCGGCAAGTTCCTGGTGAACGGCTCGCCCAGTGACAAGAAAGACGGTAACAGCCAGCCGGCCGGGTCCTCTTCGTCGGGCAAGCATTGAGCCGGGGCACGGTCGCCTCCATGTCCGCTATTCCGAGTTACTTTTTCCAGGAGTCTTCCATGTTGCGCAGATTGGCCCTCGCTACCGCGATCGCGTTCGTCGGCGTCACTGCCGCCCCGGTTTTTGCCCAGAATGCCCCTGCGGCAGCTTCGGCCCAGCAGACTCCCGTGCAGGTCGTGCAGAGCATCACCGACCAGTTGGGCAGTGCGATCGAAGGCCACCAGAAGGAATTGTCCCAGGACAAGGAAAAGCTGATCGCCGTCATCGATGACGTGTTCCTGCCGCATTTCGACGTGGACTATGCCGCCATCCTGGTGCTCGGTACCCATGCGCGCGAGGCTTCGCCGGAGCAGCGCAGCCGCTTCGCCAAGGCGTTTTATGAATCGATCACCCACCGCTATGCCGAGGGGCTGCTGAACTACACCCGCGGCCGCATCAAGGTGCTGCCGTTCTCAGGTGACCTCGATCCCAAGCGCACCCTGGTGCGTACTCAGGTGCTGCTGGATGACGGCAAGACCGTCTCGGTCGACTACGCCTTCCGCAAGACCAGTGATGGCGCCTGGAAAGCCTATGACGTGGTGATCGAAGGTATTTCGTACATCACCAACTACCGCAACCAGGTCGACGCCGAGATCAAGAAGGCTGGCCTGGATCAGCTGATCAAGACGCTGGAGTCGCAGGGCGCCAATGCGCTCAAGACGCTCGAGCAGGACAGCAAGCAGTCCAAGTGATGAGCGGCCAGGGCTTCCAGGTCATATCCAATCCCCCGGATACGGTCAGCGTATCCGGGGCGTTGACCTTTGCTACTGCCGCTGCTGCTCTGGAGGCGATCCGGGCTGCGCTGCCGGGACGCCAGGTCCTTGACCTGGCAGGCGTCGAGCGTAGCGATAGCGCGGGTCTGGCCTGCGTGCTGGCGGTGTTGGCCCCCAACGGCGGCAAAGTCCGGGTGACGCACATTCCGCAGGGCATGCAACAGCTGGCCAAGGTCTGCGAGGTCGATCACCTGCTTGGCTGATACGCCACCGGGATGGGTTGTAAAAAAAGGGGCCTTGCGGCCCCTTTTTTGTGTCCAGGCCTCAGTTGTTGCTCGGCTTGGAGGTGTCGTTCTTGCGTTCCCAGTCGTGCTGCTCTTTCAGCAGTTCGTCGGGATCGAAGCTCTTGTCGTTGCTGCCCTGCATCTGCTCGATCACGTCGTTCGGCGGGTTGCCGTCATAGAGCTGGTAGAGGCGCTGCTGGCGGTAAGCGTCGCGCAGGAACACGTAGGGATCATAGGCCGAGGCCAGGAAGCTCTCCGCATCGATGGCGCGAGCACGCAGGGTGACCAGGTAAATCACCTGCGGCAGGTAGTACTGGCCGTCCTTGAAGCTATGGTTGCGCGAGTAGTAGCTGAGCGGATCGAAGAAATAGCTGTCCACCGGCAAGCGCCAGACGTCTCGCACCGTGGTCGAGCCGACGAATGGCAGCACTAGGTAGTCGCCCTCCGGCACGCCCCAGCGGGCCAGGGTGATGCCAAAATCGGTCTGCTCAAGCGGAATGCCGAGCTGGCTGGCCGGGTCGAAGAAGCCACCCACGCCCAGCGTCAGGTTGACCAGAAAACGCCCGGTGCCCTGGGCCGCACGCACCGGCCGCGCCTGCAGCAGATCGTTGGCGATGGTGATCGGCATGCGGATATTGGTGAAGAAATCGCCTACCGAGCGCCGCACGGGCGGATTGGTGATGCTGCGATAGCCCACCGCGACCGGCCGGATGACCGCCTGGTCGATCTGGTCGTTGAAGTGGTAGGCCTTGCGATTGAACTTTTCCATCGGGTCATCGGTGCGCGGCTTGGCGATGGTGCAGCCAGCCAGCAACACGATGGCAGCCAGGGCGGCCCCGCGTTTGAGCAAATTGAAATAGGTATGTAATGGCATCGGAATCGGGGTCCGCAGCGATCGGGGGAGCTGCATAAGTGTACCGTTTAGTTTTTTATTATACATGCGCCTTCGATTTCCTTTCGCCCCCTGCGGCCCATCCTGGCGCGGCTCCTTGCGAACCGGGCATCATACGAGGTTAGCGCATTGCCAGCCAAGCGGCGGATCGCTACACTGGACCTCGACTTAAGTAGCTTTTTTCTCTCAGGATTTCTTATGGCCCGCATTACCGTGGAAGACTGCCTAGAGGTGGTCGACAACCGATTTGAGCTGGTGCTCATGGCGACCAAGCGCGCCCGCCAGCTCGCCAAGGGTGCCGAGCCGGCAGTCAACCCTGACCATGACAAGCCGACGGTGCTGGCTCTGCGCGAAATCGCCGACCGCCGCATCGACCAGGCCACGATCGACGAAATCGATCGCGCCGAGCGTGAGCGTGCCGAGCGCGAGGCCCTGGAATGGGCAGCCGCCGAAGTCGACGACGACCTCTCCAAGGGCGGGGACGACTGATATGGATGGCGGCGTCTGTAGTCAGCGTTCATGGCGCGCCGGCGTTGCCGGTGCGAAATGCCGCTGGATACAGCACGCGTGCCGTTCGCTCAAACGCATGGAGGCGGCTGCCTGAGTGGGCGCCGACCTATCCTTATGACGGCGGCCACGTCCGATACGGAAACGTCGACGCTGCCGCCTTACGTGCTTGCGCTGAAAGAACGCGTTGCCTACCTGCCTGATGCGCAGGTGGAGCGGGTGTTGCGTGCCTATGAAGTCGGCGCGCAGGCGCACGAGGGTCAGACCCGCAAGAGCGGCGAACCCTACATCACGCATCCCATCGCCGTGGCCGGCATTCTGGCCGAGCTCGGCCTGGATGCGGAAACGATCATCGCCGCGATCCTGCACGACACCCTCGAAGATACCCAACTCAGCCGCGCCGAACTGACCGGCGAGTTCGGCGAAACCGTGGCCGAGCTGGTCGACGGCGTCACCAAGCTGGACAAGATGAGTTTCTCCAGTCGCCAGGAAGCGGACGCGGAGAGTTTCCGCAAGATGCTGCTGGCCATGGCGCGCGATATCCGCGTCATCCTGATCAAGCTTTCCGATCGCCTGCACAACATGCGTACGCTGGGTGCCAAAGACGCCACGTCGAGCCGGCGCATCGCGCGGGAAACGTTGGAGATCTATGCGCCCATCGCGCAGCGCCTAGGGATGAACAAGTTCAAGGCGGAGCTGCAGGACCTGGGCTTCCGTGCGCTGCACCCCGATCGTTATCGGGTCATCAGCGAGCGAATCCGTGCGGCGCTGGGTAACCGTCGCGAAGCGATGGGCAAGATCGAGACCGCACTTTCCACGCGCCTGGCCGCCGATCAGCTGTCAGCGCGGGTGGTCGGCCGGATCAAGTCGCCGTGGAGCATCTATTCGAAGATGCGCAACGAGCATAAGAGTTTTGCGCAGCTGATGGACGTATACGGTTTCCGTGTCGTTGTCGACAGCGCGATGAGTTGTTATATGGCGCTGGGCGCCGTGCACTCGCTTTACAAGCCCGTAGATCGCCGCTTCAAGGATTTCATCGCGATCCCCAAGGCCAACGGGTATCAATCGCTGCACACCGTGTTGCTCGGGCCATTCGGTGCGCCGATCGAAGTACAGATCCGTACTGCTGAAATGGATTCGGTCGCCGAGCGTGGTGTAGCTGCGCATTGGGCGTACAAGACCGACTCGGCACCGGCCAACAGTGCGCAGGCCCGCGCCCGCGAATGGCTTTCCTCGCTGGCCGACAGTCAGGCAAATACGGCGTCCTCGGCGGAGTTCATCGAGAACGTCAAGATCGACCTGTTCCCGGACGAGGTGTATCTGTTTACGCCGCGTGGCGACATCCTGTCGTTGCCACGCAATGCGACGGCGCTGGATTTCGCCTATGCCGTGCACACCGACGTCGGCGACCACGCCGTGGCTGCGCGCGTCGACAAGAAGCTGTTGCCATTGCGTACGCGGCTGGAATCGGGCCAGTTGGTCGAAATCATTACCGCGCCGTCCGCCGTGCCGAATCCGGCGTGGCTGGAGTCGGTGGTGACCGGCAAGGCGCGCACCGCGATTCGCCAGTATCTCAAACACCTGCAGCACGAGGATGCGGTCGACTTCGGCCATCGCATGCTCGATCGCGCGCTGGACGCGCTGGGCAGTAGCCTGGACGCGATCCCGTCCAAGGTGCTCGATCGTTTCCTCGAGGCGTCGAAGTTCAAGCGCCTGGAAGAACTGCTGTCGGACATCGCGTTGGGCAACCGCATGCCGCACATCGTCGCCAACCAGTTGATGGAAGCGCGCGGCCGGCAGAAGGATGGCAACACGCCGCAGCAGCCGCATGTGATGGAAAAGATCCGCATCACCGGCGCCGAGCGCGGCGTGCTCAGCTTCGGCAATTGCTGTCACCCGTTGCCTGGCGACGAGATCATTGGCTACCTGTCTTCGGGCAAGGGCATCGTCGTACATCGTGTCGAATGCCCTAATGTGGTCGAGCTGCGCAAGTCACCCGAGCGCTGCGTCGCCATCGAATGGGATCGCGACGTGCAGGGCGACTATCGCGCCGAACTGCGCATCGAAGTCATCAACCGGCCGGGTGTGTTGGCTACGGTGGCAGCTGCCATCGCAGCGGCCGATTCGAATATCGAAAACGTCGAGTATGTGGAGCGCGATGCGGCAGCGGCCACACTGCTGTTCACCATCGAGGTGAAGAACCGCAAGCATCTGGCCGATGTGATTCGCCGCGTGCGCAGGACCGGCGTGGTGAGCGGGGCGTATCGGTACCCGCTGTAGTTAGCCGCGAAGTCGGCGCGCTGCGCGACCTGTAAAGCCGGCGACTGCATCGCCAAGAGTAAAGGGGAAGAACCGGGCGTGACGCCTTGGGCTCTTCCCCTTTACTCTTTACCCCTTACAGCTCGCATAGCGAGCGACTTTACGAGGCTCCCATGTCCCGCACCATCATCTCCACCGAGAAAGCCCCTGCCGCCATCGGTCCTTATTCGCAGGCGGTCCAGGCTGGCAACACCGTGTATTTCTCCGGGCAGATTCCGCTCGATCCGGCCACGGGCAACCTGATCGAGGGCGATATCGCCGCGCAGACCCGTCGGGTTTTCGATAACCTCGCGGCGGTGGCCGAGGCCGCCGGCGGTTCGTTGGCAAAGATTGCGCGCGTGGGCATCTACGTCACCGATCTGGCGAATTTCGCCACCGTCAACCAGGTGATGGCCGAGTATTTCCAGGCGCCGTTCCCGGCGCGCTCCACTATCGAGGTTTCGGGTTTGCCCAAGGCCGCACAGGTGGAAGTCGATGCGGTAATGGTGCTCGATTAAGCAGTCGCCGACACGTCCCATGATGCGTTCCGGGTTACGTCGCGATGGTGGGCTCGGTTAGGCTCGTCGTCATGCCCGCTCGCGCCGCCACTCCCGTACCTGTTGCCGATCCCGGTGCCGCGCCGGTATCGACGCTGCCCGGCGTCGGGCCGGCGCTTGCGCAGACATTGGCGAAGCTCGGGCTGGAGCGCGTGCAGGATCTGTGGTTTCACCTGCCCTTGCGTTACGAGGATCGTACGCGCGTTATGTCCATCGGCGATTTGCGTCCGGGCGATCGTGCCCAGGTCTCGGGCATCATCGAATCAGTCGAGCATAGCTATCGCGGTCGTGTGCAGTTGAAGGTGGCCATTCGGGATGCCTCCGACACGCTGCTGGTACTGCGCTTCTTTCATTTTCATCGCGCGCAGGTCGAGCAACTCAAGCGTGGTTCGCGCCTGCTTTGCTATGGCGAAGTACGCTGGGTTGCGAACAATCTGGAGATGGTGCACCCGCAGTATCAGCGCATCGATGTCGACACCTCGCCGGCGCTGGAAGACCGGCTCAGTCCGATCTATCCGACAACCGAAGGGCTGGGGCCGAAGCGGCTGGCCGGGGTTATCGAAAAATCGCTTGCCGTCTTGCCGCAGGACGATCAGCTTGAGCTGATACCTGCCGAGCTGTGCGCCAGGTACGGGCTCGGGTCGTTACGCGATGCGTTGATGTTCGTGCATCGCCCGCCTCCCGATGCGGTCGTTGCCGATTTGGTCGCGGGCCGTCACCCATCGCAGCAGCGCCTGGCCTTCGAAGAACTGTTGACCCAGCACCTGAGTCTCAAGCGCATGCGCGCTGCCGTGCGCAGTCGCCGCTCTCCGGTGCTCGCAGCGCGCGGCAACTTGCACAAGCAATTGCTGAAGGCCTTGCCGTTCAAGCTGACTGGCGCGCAGGCGCGCGTGGAGGCCGAAGTGGCAGAAGATCTGGCCAAGCCCAAGCCGATGCTGCGGTTGGTGCAGGGTGATGTGGGTTCCGGGAAGACCGTGGTCGCCGCGCTCGCGGCCTTGGCCGCCGTGCAGGCCGGCTACCAGGTGGCGCTGATGGCGCCCACCGAATTGCTTGCCGAACAGCATTTGCGTCTGTTCCGTTTGTGGCTGGAGCCGCTCGGTGTGTCAGTCGAATGGCTGGCCGGCAAAGTGCAGGGCACGGCGCGCAAGAAGGCATTGCAGCGGGTTGCCGACGGTGCATCCGTGGTGGTTGGTACGCATGCCTTGATGCAGGAAGGCGTGGTGTTCGCACGCCTGGGTCTGGTGATCGTCGACGAGCAGCACCGCTTCGGCGTGCACCAGCGCCTCGCGCTGCGCGACAAGGGATTGGAGGGTGACCAGGTGCCGCACCAATTGGTGCTGACGGCCACGCCGATTCCGCGCACCCTGGCGATGAGCGCCTATGCCGATCTCGATGTTTCGTCGATCGATGAATTGCCACCTGGGCGCACGCCGGTGCAGACCATCGCCATTTCCAATGCGCGCCGTTACGACGTGATCGAGCGTATCCATGCGGCGTGTGGCGAGGGTCGGCAGGTGTACTGGGTATGCACACTGATCGAAGAGTCCGAACAGCTGCGGGCGCAGGCTGCCGAAGTCGCGCATGCGGAGCTTTCCGCGGCGCTGGAAGGTTTCAAGGTCGGCATCATCCACGGGCGCATGAAGCCCAAGGAAAAACAGGCGGTCATGGATGCATTCAAGGCTGGCGAGCTTGCCGTGCTGGTAGCGACTACGGTGATCGAGGTTGGTGTCGACGTGCCCAACGCCAGCCTGATGGTGATCGAGAACAGCGAACGCCTGGGTCTGGCGCAATTGCATCAGCTACGTGGCCGCGTGGGCCGTGGAGCGATCGCCTCCAATTGCGTGCTGCTCTATCAACCGCCGCTGGGCCAGCTGGCGAGGGAGCGGCTGCAGGTGATGCGCGACACCAATGACGGCTTCCGTATTGCCGAGAAGGACCTGGAACTGCGTGGTCCGGGCGAAGTGCTGGGCACGCGCCAGACCGGCCAGCTGAGTTTCCGCATTGCCGACCTTGCGCGTGACGGCCACCTGTTGCCGGCGGTACAGGCCATCGGCGCGAGCTTGTTGGCCGAGCATCCGCAGCGTGCGGAGCATCTGATCGAGCGATGGATAGGAGGCGCGGCGCGCTACGCACACGCGTAGGCATTGCGTTTGTTTTGGGAGGGATGCACACATGTCGCTCTTTCCGTTTACTGTTTACCATTTACAGCTCGCAAAGCGAGCGACCTGACGAGCAACTCCATGACCCAGCTTCTGATCGATACCGACCCCGGCGTAGATGACGCCCTGGCCATCCTGATGGCGCACGCGCATGCCGAGGTGCTCGGCTTGAGCGTGGCGGCAGGCAATGTCGGCCTGGGCCACACGGTGCGCAATGCGCGCACCCTGGTCGATCTGGTTGGCGGGACGTTTCCAGTGTTTGCTGGCTGCCCGACGCCGCTGGTGCGGATGCCCGAGGAAGACGCGGCCTTCGTGCATGGGCTGGACGGTTTCGGCGACGTGGGCTTCGGTGAACCCAAGGCACAAGCATCGGATGAAACGGCTGCGCTGGCGTTGCTGCGACTGACCCGCGAGCATCCCGATCTCACCCTGATCGCCCTGGCGCCGCTCACCAACCTGGCGCTGGCCGTGCGCATCGACCCCACGCTGCCGCAGCGTGTGAAACGGCTGGTGATCATGGGGGGCGCGGTGACCGGCCATGGCAATACGGGCATTGTGCCGGCCGAATTCAATGTCGGCTTCGATCCGGAAGCCGCCCATGTCGTGTTCGAGGCATTTCCGTTCTTCGAGCTGGTCGACTGGGAGGCCACGTTGCGTCATGCGTTCGACGAAGACGAATTCGACGGCTGGCTGGCCAAGGGCGACAAGCGTGCCGAGTTCTTTGGTCAGGTGTTCGGGACGGCGCGATCGTTCAACCGCAAAAAGGAGCGTCGGGGCATCATTGCGGCCGACGCGCTGGCGATGGCTGTGGCGATCGACCCGACCATCGTGACCCGCGCCGAAGACCGTCATGTCGCGGTCGAGCTGGATGGCTGCCTCACGCGTGGGGCAACCGTGGTCGATTGGTCGCGCCGCCTGGGCAAGCCGGCCAACGCCCGGATCGTGCTGGAGGTGGATCAGGCACGGTTTGCGGCCATGGTACGGCGTGCCCTCGGGGCGGCGGACTGAGGCGGGTAGGGGCCAACTTGCACCAAAAGCCTCCGCTGGATATACTGCCGCTCTTTTCACCCACCGCTTTTGCAGAGTTCTAGCCATGAAGCCCGATATCCATCCGAATTACCGGCAGGTGGTGTTCCAGGATCTGTCGTCCGAGTTCGCGTTCCTGACGCGCTCCACGATCGCCTCCAAGGAAACCGTCAAGTGGGAAGACGGTAACGAGTACCCGCTGATCAAGGTGGATATCTCCAGCCATTCCCATCCTTTCTACACCGGCAAGCAGAAGACGCTTGACGTAGGCGGCCGCGTCGACAAGTTCCGTCGTCGTTACGCAGGTAGCGCGAAGTAAGCATGGCGGTTGGTCGCCCCCTGGGCGGCCCTACCTGAAAATGCAGACACGGGGCGAGCCATGGCTCGCCCCGTGTGTTTTTGCGTCTGTCGCATGGAACCATCCGCTATCGAATGTTGTTTGCTGTGGTGCGATAATGGGTAAGTTGTATCGCCGCTTTCCCCATGCAGCGATACCCCTCACCCCGCCAGCGGTAGCCCCCGCGGCCGTTGGCGACGACATTCGTGTAAGGAGGTTTTCGTGTCCGATCCTAAAATCGTCAAGCTGGTGGATGAGTCCAGTCAGCGCAGCAGCGAACTACCCTTGCTGAGCGGCACGCTCGGCCCGGCGTGCATCGATATCGGCACGCTGTACAAGGACACGGGCCACTTTACCTACGACCCGGGCTACGGCAGCACCGCCAGCACCAAGAGCTCAATCACCTACATCGACGGCGATGAGGGCGTGTTGCTCTATCGCGGTTACCCGATCGAACAGCTGGCCGAGAAGTCGAGCTTCCTTGAAGTGGCTTACCTGCTGCTCAATGGCGAGCTTCCCAACAAGGCCCAGTTCGGCAGCTTCGAAAACGACATCACGCATCACACGATGATGCACGAGTCGTTGAAGGACTTCTTCAAGGGCTTCCACCACGATGCCCATCCGATGGCCATGCTGGCCGCGTCGGTGGCATCGCTCTCCGCGTTCTACCACGACGACCTCAATGTCGACGATCCGGCCGACCGCAAGCTGGCCGCCGTGCGTCTGATCGCCAAGATGCCGACGATTGCTGCCGCCTGCTATCGCTATTCGATCGGCTGGCCGATGCGCTATCCACGCAACAATCTCGAATACGTCGATCGCTTCCTGCACATGATGTTCGAAGTGCCGAGCGAGCCGCTGACCATGAGCCCGGTGGCTGCCAAGGCGCTGGATCTTCTGTTCATCCTGCACGCCGACCACGAGCAGAACGCCTCGACCTCGACCGTGCGCCTGGTCGGCTCGACCGGTGCCAACCCCTACGCCTCGATCGCCGCCGGTATCACCGCGCTGTGGGGTCCGGCACATGGTGGCGCCAACGAAGCCGTGCTCAAGATGCTCGAGGAGATCGGTACGGCCGATAAGGTCGAGACCGCCGTCAAGCGCGCGAAGGACAAGAACGACAACTTCCGCCTGATGGGCTTTGGTCACCGCGTTTACAAGAACTTTGACCCGCGCGCCAAGATCATCCGCGAGATGTGCCACAAGGTACTCGAGGAGCTGGGTGTCAATGACCCGCTGCTCGATGTGGCCATGAAGCTGGAAGAGGCCGCGTTGAAGGACGATTACTTCGTCGAGCGCAAGCTGTACCCGAACGTCGATTTCTATTCGGGCATCATCTACAAGGCGCTGGGCATCCCGACCGAGATGTTCACCGTGATGTTCGCCATCGCTCGTACCGCCGGCTGGATCGCACATTGGATCGAGCAGCACGAAACGCCCGGTTCGCGTATTGGCCGTCCGCGCCAGATCTACACGGGTGCCGATGTGCGTAACTACATGCCTTCGGATAAGCGCTGAGGTTCAGGCGCGATGTAAAAAAAGCCCCGGTTTTTACCGGGGCTTTTTTGTTGGGCGAGAAGTTTTTGCTTAACGCAGCGCTGCCGCCAGTTTCCTCTCAAACGTATCCTCGTCGTCATTCGCCTCGGCCAGCAGCTCCTCGGCCATGGCCAGCGACGCCCGCCGCATCGGCTTCTCATCGATACGGTCCAGTGGTGCCTGCCGCAAGGCGTTGATCGGCAGTACGGTCAGGTCGAACGGCAGGCTATCGGCAGCAAACAACAGCACTGGGTATTCGACCTGTTCGTCGCGGGTGACGCGCAGGCGTCTCGTCTGTGTTTCTACTGGCACGCCGCGTTCCTGCAGAAACAACGTGACGGCCTCGGGGTTATCGCTGAACACATGCAGGCAGACCGCCGAATACGCATCGGCCGTGCCTTCCAGTACCGCGCCGACCAGCCGGGGTTCGAAATCGGCCAGAAAACGCATCGCTTCGACGGCCGCTTCGCGGCGCTCGCGCAAGAGTTGGGGTTGGCTGTCGCCGTGGAAAATCCGTTGGTGCTCGCGCAGGGCGTCTTCGATTTCGTTATTGCGCGGCAGGGCCTGGGCGTCGTGTACGCCGAGTCGTTCGGCGGCCTTGAGCTTGGCATGGTGGAAATCGCGGATCCCGTGTTCGCTCATCAGGCGAGCCGCTTCCTGGGCTACGCGCAGACGGTTGCGCTGTACACGGTCCTGGGCATGGATGCGATGATGATCGCCTCGCGCCATGTCTTTCCCTCCTCAGTCAGGTTGCATGGGGGGAGCGGCCATTCGATGCGATGGCCTTAAGGCCTTGGATGCCAGGATTGCCTGCCTTCGCAGGGCAGGCAATCTCGGGTCCGGACCTTTTGAGCGTCAGAAAATGTCGTACGCGTGTTGCTGGTCCGGATCCTCCTTCTGCTGCTGGGCTTGCTGGCGCAAGCGGTCCACATCTTCGACCTTGAACATTTCAGGCATGCTATTGGGGTCGCCCGCGTCCGACGGCAAGCCGCTGGAGCGGTTGATCTGTACCGTACTGATGCCGGGTGGCATCGGCAAGGTGGTCGAGGGCTGGTCCTTCAACGCGGCACCCATGTAGTTGATCCAGATCGGCAGTGCAGCCTTGGCCCCGAATTCTCCGCGGCCCAGCGACGAGAAGTCGTCAAAACCGACCCATACCGCCGTGACGAGGTCGCCATTGAAGCCGGCGAACCAGGCATCGCGGTGGTCGTTGGTCGAGCCGGTCTTGCCCGCCAGGTCGTCTCGGCCGAGTACCTTCACGGCGGCGCCGGTACCTCGAATCACTACATCCTTCATCAGCGAGGTGATCAGGAAGTCGTTGCGGACATCGATGACTTCCGGGGCCAGTACGGGCGGCTTGTTGCCTTCATGCGCATCGGCGGGCAGCACCACGCCGGTGCTTGCCGACGCGCTTGGCGTTTCACTGCTCGACGTGCTGGCGACGGTTGCGCCATTGGTGGCAGGCGTATCGGGCGGCGGCGGGCCGATCGGGCGAGTATCCAGCAGGCGCTCCTGGCAGGTGCGGCAGGCACGAGCCGGATTGGCCAGATAGACCGGCTTGCCGTCGCGATCGTCGATTTCGCTGATGAAGTACGGCGTTACCAAGTAGCCACCATTGGCGAAGACGCTATAGCCACGGGCCATGCTCATCGGCGAGACGGAGGCGGTGCCCAATGCCATCGAAAGATTGGCCGGTAGGGCGTCCAGCGCAAAGCCGAAGCGGGTGACGTAGTCGCGCGCGTACCGCACGCCGATGGCATCGAGCAGGCGCACCGACACCAGGTTCTTGGACTTGACCAGCGCCTCGCGCAGGCGGATCGGGCCGTCGAACTTGTCGTCGTCGTTGGATGGCGTCCATACGCCGCCGGGGCGTGATGGGTCGGGCAGGGAGATGGGCGCATCGTTGACGATCGAGGCGGGATTGAAGCCGCGCTCGAAGGCCGCCGAGTAGATGTAGGGCTTGAAGCTGGAGCCCGGCTGGCGGGCTGCCATCACCGCGCGATTGAACTTGCTGCGCAGGAAGTTGAAGCCGCCGACGATAGCCTGGACGGCACCGTCTTCGGGATTGATCGAGGCCAGCGCGGCCTGGGCCTTGGGGATCTGGGTCAGCTGCCACTCGCCCTTGTCGTTGCGCGACAGGCGCACGATGTCGCCGCGCTTGAGCACGGTAGCGACGTCCTTGGGTGCAACGCCGACACGGCTATCGCTGATATAGGGGCGCGCCCAGCGCACCGCATCCATGCCCAGCTTGACCGGTTCGCGGGTAGCCAGATAAACCGAGGCGTCGGTGGCCGAGACGTCGGTAACGATGCCCGGCTGCATGCCCGAGATATCGGTATAGCTCGACAGCACGCGGTCGTAGTCTTCATGCGTGGCATCGGTGCCGAGCTCCTGATGGCCCTCGGGGCCGCGCCAGCCGTGGCGCTGGTCATATTCGACCAGGCCGGCCCGTACGGCGTTGACGGCTTCCTGCTGGCGCGAGCTGCTCACGGTGGTCTTGACCACATAGCCCTCGGTCAGCGCGTCGTTGCCCAGGCGCTCGAGGGCCTGCAGGCGCACCATCTCGGCCAGGTACGGGGCATCGACCTCGATCGGCTGTTCATGCGGGAAGGCGTCGTTGGGTTCGGCGATGGCCTGGTCGTACTCCGCCTTGCTGATGTAGTGGTTTTCCAGCATCTGACCCAGTACCCAGTTGCGCCGGCCCAGGCCGCGCTTGGGGCTATTGATCGGGTTGACCACCGAAGGCAGCTGGAACGTCGAGGCGATCATGGCGCACTGGGCGATGGTCAGCTGGTCGATCGACTTGCCGTAGTAATAGGCAGCGGCTGCCGCCACGCCATAGGAGCGGTGGCCCAGGAACATCTTGTTGAGATAGAGCTCCAGGATCTGGTCCTTGGTCAGCTCGTTTTCCATGCGCAGGGCAATGAAAATCTCGGTCAGCTTGCGCGAATACAGCTTTTCCGGGCTCAGGAAGAAGTTGCGCGCCACCTGCTGGGTAATGGTCGAGCCGCCCGGACCCTTGTCGCCGCCGGAGGTGATCACATGCCAGCCGGCACGGGCGATGCCATGCCAGTCGACGCCCGGATGCTTGTAGAACTCCGCATCCTCGGCCGCCAGTACGGCGTGCTTGAGCTTGTCGGGGACATTGGCAATGGCCACCGGGATGCGTCGGGTCTCGCCAAAGCTCGCAATCAGCTTGCCATCCGCAGTCAGTACCTTGAGCGGTACCTGCATGTGGTAGTCCTTGAGGACGGCCACGGAAGGGAGGCGGGGGGCGATCAGCCAATAAGCCACGCCGACTGCGGCGACCGCCAGCAGCAATCCGGTGAAAGCCAGGATCAGCGCCCAGCGCAGCAATCGCTTAATAATTCGCATGGTGTGGAGGTAGCGAGACCTGAGTCAAAACACGACAGAGTATAGATGTTGCAGTATCTGCACCATGAGCAACGGGCCACAGAGCAAAAAACGAGCCACTGGCCATCTTCACTCAAGTGTGCATGCCGTCACGCCACAGAGTCGAGAAAGTTGTCGTAGGCCGTTGCCAATACGTTAATTTTTGGATCTAATGCAAGAGCGTACCCGCCGCACAAGACGGGGCGTTCAGGGGCAAGGGGGAAAATCGTGGGGCTCTTTACACCCAAGAAGCCGCCGCTTATTGGCGTCGACATCAGTTCGACCGCCGTT
>Ga0207695_10005570_pt1 | contig 16635 bp, 12 predicted proteins | sample KBSC54metaG_FD_184354 | JGI IMG/M metagenome (GOLD analysis project Ga0207695, IMG submission 184354) | Corn rhizosphere microbial communities from Kellogg Biological Station, Michigan, USA - KBS C5-4 metaG (SPAdes) (version 2) | ecosystem: Host-associated > Plants > Roots > Rhizosphere > Soil... | reverse complement strand
TTACCTTGAAGTGGCAAGAAAACTTAAAACCGTAACACAAGGCGCCGCTACATCTTTGTGGACCGCAACGAGCAATCTGCTTGATGGTATTGGTGGTGTTTATTGCGAAGATGCAGACATTGCGGTGATCGACAAGGGAGATATAGAACATAACTATGGCGAACCATCAAGCCTGTACGGGGTAAAATCATATTCATTAGATGCGGAGAGTGCTAAGCGCTTATGGCGGTTGAGTGAGGAGTTAACAGGTTTGGAGTTTAAAGCGGAGTAAATCATTATTTTTGTTTAGCAAAATATCGTGAGCCACCGACTTGAATATATCCACAGCGCCATTAAACGCTCCTGTTTTGAAGACCAGTTTTTCAAAGCGGATGTACTTTTTGAAGACCACCTCCTGGTATGGCTTATTTCGGGTGAAACAAAGATTGTGCAGGCGGACCAGACTTATATATTTGGCGCAGGCGATACCTTATTGTTTCCCCGGAACTCGCTTGCTACCGTACTTAATTATCCAAAAGATGGATTGCCGCATCTGTCGGTAGCTATGCATCTGACAACTGATCGACTCAAAAGCTACTACGACAAAAACGAGGCATCGGTCAAAGCCGGTTTGGTATTTAACCCGGCGTTTCAAAACTTCAAACAGCACCCATTACTTAAAAGCTGCCTGGCTTCGCTGGTGCCCTATTTTGACTTAAAAGAAAACTTACCCGAAACCATCGCTTCGCTTAAAATTGAAGAAGCGATTCATATTGTCAGGACTATTGAACCGGGAATCGACCGGGTGCTTGCCAATTTTGCAGAGCCGGGTAAGATCGACATCGCTGGCTTTATGGAGCGCAATTATATGTTCAATATGCCGATGGAAAAATTCGGTTACCTCACCGGCCGCAGCCTCACCACCTTTAAGCGTGATTTTAAAAAAACGTTCCAAACCACACCGCAAAAATGGCTCACCCAAAAACGATTGGAACTGGCCCATTACCAGATAAGGGAGAAGAACAGGAAACCATCGGAAGTGTACCTGGAAACGGGCTTTGAAAACCTGTCCCATTTTGGTTATGCGTTTAGGAAAAGGTTTGGCTATGCACCTACTCAAGGCGCTTGAACAACATGGCGACACATCACCGCTATTTTCGGCCACCAGGGCCGCAAAATCTGGATGAGTTACTGCAATAAATATATTTTCTCTCCGCATAAGGGTGAAATGCTTTTGAGTTGTCTATGCCTCGATTCAACCATAAACGTTTATTCAAAAGCAACACGCTATGTACAAGTTTTTCTTCAAAGTGCATTTGTATGCATCCATCATTATCTGCCCGTTTTTATTGGTTTTTGCCATAACCGGCAGCATAATGGCCTTCGAGCCGGAAATTGACCACCTAACTCACGCAAGCCTAAATTATGTAGACCCGGTTGGTAAACCACAATCACTTGCCGTGCTTGGTACAAAAGTTAACCATGCGTTTCCAAAAGACACCATCAATGCCTACGACATCGCGACATCGGCTGATATTTCATATAAGATATATACCAATGCACGCACCGTGTTTATCAACCAATATTCCGGTCAGCTACTCGGCACAACGACCGGGCCCGATTTTTGGCAAAATACCCAAAACAATATCCATCAATTGCACCTGCGGCTGGCATTACGCACCAACAACGACACCGGCAAAACGGTGATGACCTGGTTCGGAGTGATACTGCTTATCATATTGCCAAGCGGCCTGATTTTATGGTGGAAACAGAAGCGTATTTCGGTTCGCAAAAATGCCCCCACGCGACAGGTTTGGTTTGATCTGCATAGTTTAATAGGTGTCAGCGCTTTTGTTTTTTTAATGATACTGGCATTTACCGGTATTACCATTGGGTTTGAAAATAAAACCACTGCCATGTTTTACAGCCTTACCGGCAGCAAACCCACCCCAATGCCCGATATTAAGATTGTAGCCCCTGCAAATGCCAGGGCTTTGTCGCCCGATAGCGCTGTACAATTAGCCGGTGCCGCATTGCCGGGTGTTGCGCCGTTTAATGTAAATGTGCCGGGCCCTACCGATGCCTACGACATCAGGTGCCGATACCCCGAGGACCGCACCCCCGGCGGACGGAGCAGGGTTATACTCGACCCTTACAGCGGTAAAGTTTTATTCGCCGAAGGCTCGAGAACTGCGCCGGCAGGTACACGCCTTAAAATTATGATGAGGGCCATACATACCGGAGATATATTTGGTATGCTGTCGAAAATCATCATGTCGCTGGCCAGCTTGGCGTTGGGCTTCCAGGTAATAAGCGGGTTAAGGATGTGGTGGTTAAGAAAATGGAAACGGAAAAAGGCGGAGCCATTAAAATCTTAACAATACACATAAGGGTAAACCAATTGTGAGTTGTCATACAGCCGAAATCCAGGGAATGTTTAATTATATCAAATCATCAAAAAAAGAAAGAACAATGAAAAATCTAATAAAATCTATTATCGCAGTTATTGTGTGCTGTTTTATTTTCAATAGCGCTTTGCAGGCCAAACCTGTTTGCCGGGTTTACAGCAAGGTCGATACTACGATCGACCCCAAGAAAAATCCGGGCACTATCGACCTGGCTAAACACCCGGAAGTGATGGCCAAAGTTTTGGACAATATTAAAAGCGGCAAAGTACGATTTGAGCCCAAAAGTACCTCTGATACAATACTTAACCTGGATAAGCACCCCGAACTGGTGAAGGCGTTGATAAACGACCCCGCCAACTGGCCTGCAATACTTAAACCCTACGTTACCGATAAGGCTGATACGACCACCAACGGAAGAAACAAACAGGTAATAAGAGATATTATGAGCAATTTGATAGTGGAGGGAGTAGTAAAAAATCGTTCGGAAATAAGCTTTTTCCTGCTTACGGATAAAGAATTGATAGTTAACGGGAAAAAGATGCAGGCTGATCTGCAGGATGCGTTAAGCAAGAAGTATATTAAAGATGCCGGGTACAGGGTTTATTATGGGCCTGAATCGTTTACAGGGCATGGGATTTTCCAAAAGTCGGACAGTTTATAAAACTTGTGTATATTGAATAGAATTAAAGGTGCACAGTGGAGCAAAACGAACCGGAGCTTATAGCTGAAGTAATTACCGGCAGCGAAATTGCATTTGAAAGGTTTTTTAAAACCTACTACGAATGCCTGTGCGGATATGCTTATGTTTTGCTCCACGACAGGGATATGGCAGAGGAAATGGTGCAGCAGGTTTTTTATAAGCTGTGGGAGAAAAAAGAACAGCTGAACATACACACATCGGTAAAAGCTTTCCTGTACCGCTCGGTTTATAACGAATGTTTAAACCACCTGAAACACGACAAGCACAAGCTGGCGCACCAAAACCATAGCTTGCATGTGGCAGCTTATGCCTACCAGGAACAAACCGACGACAAGGTTAAATTAAGCGAACTGCAGGCGCGCCTGAAAGATGCCATACAAGACCTGCCCGAACAATGCCGGAACATTTTTTATATGAACCGCATGGAGGAACTTAAATACCGCGAAATTGCCGAGCAGCTTGGTTTATCGATAAAAACGGTGGAGGCCCAGGTAAGCAAAGCACTCCGGATTTTAAGAACAAAACTGGCCGATTTGCTGCCGGTAATAATTGGCCTATTGTTAAACCATCATCAACGCTTTAAATGAAAAGGCAGGAAAAAGATTGGACAGATGATGACTTGCAGGTAAAGTACCTGGCGGGAGAAGCGACAGCGCAGGAACGTTTGCAGGTTGAACAATGGCTTGCCGAAAGCGAGACAAACCGTAAGCAGTTTGCAAAATACCAGTCGATTTTTGAGGAGAGTAAAGCCCTGAAGCTGAGTCCGCCGGTTGATACCGAAAAGGCCTGGGAGCGTTTTAAAAAAAAGATAGAATCAGAGCCGCCGGTTATAGAAAGCCGTAACCGGGTGAAAATATGGCTAAGCATAGCGGCATGCCTGCTAGTGTGTTTCTCAATAAGTACCTGGCTCTACTTCAGGGAGCCGGGGGAACACGATTTTTCGGGCGTTTCGGCAACGATGGGGGATAGTATTAAAAATTATACAACCATTGTCGCGACAGCACAGCCTTTAATTGATTCGTTGCCCGATGGCTCGTTTATTACGCTGAACAGCCATTCCGCTTTAACTTATCAAAAAGAGGAGTTTGCGGGCAAGAGGAGCGTTACGTTAAAAGGGGAGGCGTTTTTTAATGTGGTACATGACGAAAATCGCCCGTTTAGCGTAAAGGTGAACGATGTTTTGGTAAATGTGCTGGGCACCTCGTTTAATGTTAGGAGTGTTGGTGATAAAACAGAAATTATTGTCGAAAGCGGAGTAGTGGGGGTTGCAGCCAACGGCAAAAGTATGAAGGTGTACAGCGGCGAGAAACTATTGGTTGATCCGGCCGGCACAAACTGGAAAAAAGAACCGAAGGGCGCGTTTGATATCAACAAATACCCGGGCTTGTTGCAGGCGATATTGAAAAACCCCAATAAGTGGCCGGGATTGCTTAAAAACTACCTTCCTAAAAATGATACCACAACAATTGCCGGTAAAAACAGGGAGGTGGTGCTCAATGTTATTCACGATTTAATACAGCAGAAAATTGAGCCGGATGGGGGAGTAGTATCATTCAGGCTAAACCAAAACGAGCTGATAGTTAATGATAAAAGGCAGCCTGATGCTGTTCAGCAATGGTTTAAAGCTAAATACATCAAACAACCAGACTATATGATTTATTACGGTGACCTGCCGCCAAACGGCAAAGGGATTTTTGTGAGGCCGGATAGTATGTAGCGGCCGGGATAAAAACTTGAAGGGGTAATAAATAGATGTTTAGCAGAATTTTAAGCTTCTTCTTTAGATAGCTTTATCTGCATCCCTTCAAAATAGTCAGTAAAGAAATGCTGATTAACAGCAGCCGGGCTATTAGTCTCCAGGGCGAAACTTTGGGATAGCTGCGTTCATATGAATATGAAGGCTGCGGTTTTGCTGGCGCCGGCTTTTTCTGTCGCGGAGTATTTATCATGTGGCGAAATTCGAACCATCCCGTGATGTCGAAGACCGGCATTTTACGCTCCGCTGCGTGCTCAAGCATGTCAGAATACACCGCTTGCATAGTTTTTTCTTCGGGTGAGTAGGCAAAGTTCCTGAGCGTTTTCCTTATAGTGCGGTATAATGCAATCTGAAGCGGGCTGTTCAATTCAATTAATTGCTGGTAAATAAATAATACTTTCGACAAATTCTCACGGCCTTTTAACGTGTCGTGAGCAACTTTATACAACATTTCATCGTGCGGCTTAGCCTGCCCGCCATTTTTTAAATAAACGGCATACTCAGAATAGCGTTGGTAATGCAATACGTTTATGCCACCCTCTTCCAAGCTTACCAATAACGCAGCCTTATAAGGTAGATCGGAATTTTTAATAATTTCAATAAGATGTGCCTTAATATCCTTTGTTTCCTGATCTTCTTCCTTCATTGCCCTTATAAGCCTTTCGCAACGCATTACATAATACAGCATTAAATAGCCGTCGCCAGGAGCGCATGCCAGTAACTTCCTGTAATATATTACCAGGGGCTTTGTCCCCGAAGCATCCACGTAGTAATACGCAAGCGCTTTATCCTCATCACCGCGCTGAAGCCAATAGTCGGCAACATCAACGTCAAACTCGTTTAATTTTTTGTAATTTTTATTACCAAAGGGATTGCCCAGCAGGTCCAGGCTGCCCAGGTTATAAAATTGCCACTGGTTAAAAGGCTCGGTTATCGCATTGTTTTGCAAGCTGACTTTCCGCACCTGTTTAAGAGCGAATAGCGGGGTTACATCGCAAACATTATTATCGTCGAGTGTTAAACTAACGAGCTTTTGTAGTGGCGAAAGGAATGCCAAATCGATAATTCCGCAACTTTTAAGCTGTAATGTATTAAGTTCAGTAAAACGGCTTATAACTGCTCCATCAAAATTTTTAACCGGACCGGCGTACAGGTATTGAAGACCCAGATTGTTCTTTATCGCCTCCAAATCCTGTATAGGTGTATCTGTCATAAATAAATGCGTCAGGCTATTTACCTGAGATAGCCCCGGGATATTTTTTACAGGATTGCCAGAAAAAGAAAGATTTTTGAGATTATCCAACGACGCCAGGAAATCCACATTTTCAACCTTATTGTGGGCAAATCCCAAATATTCAAGATTTTTTAAATCCCGCAGGCATGAGATATCTGACAGTTGGTTATGTTCAATCCCAAGGTTTTTCAGTTGCCTTGAGGCAGCCAAAGCCGAAATATCTACAAGCTTATTACCGGAGAAATTAACGGTTATGAGCCCGGTGTGATTTTTTAACGCGTCAATATTGTTTATTCCATTACCGGATAAATTAAGAGATACCAGCCTGGTATGATTCCTTAACGCACCGATATTGCTTATTTTGTTGCCGGGTAAGAAAAGAGATTCAAGTAATGTAAGTTCACTAAGGGCCTCAATATTTGTTATCCCTGCGTTGTTAATGCTTAAATAAGTAAGCTGCGTTAAATTTTTCAGCACAGAAATGTCGTTTGCGGTGCAGCAATAATCCAGGACCAGGCTCACCAGGTTTGGTAAGCGGGCGAGGCCGCTAAGGTCGGTTATTTCAAAACCGCATACTTCTATTGAAAGGTTTTTGAGGTGAGGGAAAATGTTTAGCGCTGTAAGTAAGTCGCCATCATAATTGAATTCATCATATTCCTCATCATAAAAACTTAAACCGGTAACGTGCCCATTTTCATCGGCTTCGACTCTGTAAAATTCACTATCTATACCAAGCTCCGTTTTCAAAAAGTCGATTTCATTCATAACTAAATGTAATTATAATAAAAATAAAAGAGCAACAAGCGGCGGGTGCATGCCAGGATTCGAACCTGTATTCATGCATTGCTGCATGTTTTCAACCAGACGAAGTATCACCTGCCTACGGCATCTTTAGTCCCCCAAGGCCCCCTAAAGGGGGAGCGGGAAGACTTTTTAATTCTCCCTTTAGGAGGTTAGGGGGCAAAAGAGGGTAAAAAGCAATAAGTGACTATAACCCTGTGCTCTGCCTGGTTGAGCTACAAGCTGACGTTGGTCGGCAAGGCCGGACTCGAACCGGCAACCCCAGGATCCCGAAGTAACACTTATTTACGACACCTCTGGCCCCCCAGCCCCCTAAAGGGGGAGCGGAGAACTTTTTTTAATTTTATACTCCCCCTTTAGGGGGTTAGGGGGTAAATAGAAGGGCAACTAGCAACAAGTGACCTGCACCTTTCGGTGCCCCTGCTCTAACCAAACTGAGCTACCTTAGCTTTCGCTAAAGGCCGGACTCGAACCGGCGACCCGGGGGTTATCAATCGAAGTAGCACTCGTTTACGACACCTTCAACTTAACCCGTCCCCGCGTTCCGTTTTACCGTTGACGCAGTTAGGATATTTTATTTTAATTTCTTTTAAAAAAGGGTAACAAGTAATAAGTGCAATTTTCTCTGCGTTTTAACCATCTCAACTACCCTTTTACGGGGCCGGACTCGAACCGGCGACCTCAGTCTTGGAATCGAAGTAACACTTATTTACGACACCTTTTTATTTTAAGGAGTAACTGGCGAAACGAGATATTTGTGAGGACTCGAACCTCATACAGTTAAACTGCACTGACCTCAGCATTTCAATTTGTGGCGAAGTAACCCGCTTCTAACGACATCCTTAATTTTTAATTTCTTTTAAAAGTACGGGAAGTTAGCCTTCCCATACTTGGTTTATAGCACTATTTTATTTATTTCACTGAGCGCGGTTTCTCCGTTTTCTAATGCAGCTAACACATCGAAAACTTTATCGCTCCAGCCGGATACCAGGTACACGTCGTTGCGCAATAATTGCAGTGGCGCTTTACCGTAGCCTTTCAGGTCGAACAGGTAAAGTTTTGCCTGTGGCGCAACTTCCGTCTTGTAACGTACCCATAATGGCTGTATATGGTCGCCGGTTGTTGCGGCGCTGTTCCACAGCTGGCAGTCGGTGAAGAGCATTACTTTATCCGTTTTTACACGGCGGTTCAGTAAATCCTTTACCACCAGGTAGCCATTTGTGCTGTAACCAACTTCGCCCTCGCGGCGGTAAAATTCCTGCACATTGCCCAGTATGTTATTACGTGGCACGGCTATCGTTTTCCAGGTATCGCCAAACATGCCTACCTCCACGTTTTTACAACGCGATTGCAGCAGCATGGCCAGCATCAAACCAACGTCGTACAGCAACACTTTCGACTTTGCCGAAACTGGCGTCTGCATGGAACCCGATACGTCGCAGGCCAGCAATACGCGGGTGTTGTAATCAAAACCCTTTATATTGGCAGCGCTTGCCTGTACCGCTTTTTCCAAAGCCTCCAGCAATTCGCCGGTGAAGCCTTTGTTGCCGAATAGCAAATTTTTCAACGTGGTAGCAGCCTTTAAATGTGGGCCTGCATCCATGTTTATCAGCTCGCGGTAAGCGGCCAGGTAACGGAATGGAAACTGCTTGGCCTTTGCAACTTTATCAGCATCGGCCAGCGTTGCACAAACTTTCTGCAGGTGCGCATAGCTTACACCGGCTTCCTGTATGTTGCGCAGGTTTCGCAGCAGGGCCATGTAACCCAGCTTGTCGCTGTCAACCAGTTCTTCCCATCTCGCACGAAACGCTTCAGCTTTTGCTTCAGCGCTATCAAAGTTTAGTTGACCTAATGCCGATAGCTCAGTTTCCCAGGTGTATGGCGTTTGCAGGTCGCCGTTCACAATTTTGTTGAACAGCAATTGCTGCAATTCGTCCTTTGCCTTTGGGTGCACCAGGAACAAGGCGTCGCGCAGTTTTATTGCGCCATCACGGTTGTACTTGGCAAATTGGTACTCATCAAACCGGTTAAACGCGGTGGTTAAACCTTTCTGCAATTGCTTCGACAGGCGGTTCAGCGTTTTGGTGCCGGTACGCTTGTTCATCAGCTCGTAGCAGGCCAATAGCTCAGTTATTTCGTCGGCACGGTTTACCACCCCGGCTGTAACCCGGGCGACCAGGTTGTCGCCCGAGTGCAGCTTAGCCAATTCAGCAACCAAAACCAATGGCACCGAACGCATATACATTTTGGTACGGGCATAAATAGCCAGCTTACCAACAAATTCAGCATCGCATTTGGCGATCAAGCCACGCAGGCGGCTTAAGCGGTCCTCGTCTTTTTCGTAAAACGAATCGTTCAGACTCCAGGTAACCACTGTTGAGTAGAGCTCCATTTCGGCGCTCATGGTAAATGCCTTAGCACCTTCGTAGTTGGTGACCTGTGTTTTTGCCTTGCCTAGTAAATTAAATTTCATTGTGGGAACCTCCCTTCTTATTTTGTTTGTTGATACAAAGGTTGGGGGCTACTGCGCAGTGTATTTGCGCAGTTAAAAATAATTTCATTTTTTTTTGAGATATTTTTTAAACGAGGACGGCTCGTTATAATATTCACTTAATTTTATCACAGCAAAACAAACGAAATCACTGTTTATCAACCTAACAACCAATAATGTACAATAACTACTACCTCAATAAAACGGCCTTAATTACTGGTGGCGGCTCGGGCATGGGCCGCGGGCTTTGCCAAAAACTGTCGGAATACGGCGCCATTGTTTTTTGTACCGATATAAACCTTGCAAACGCCGAAGAAACTGTTAAGTTGATTGCCAATAATACAGCTGTCGCCCGCAAGCTGGATGTTACGCAAATTCAGGATTTTGAACAAATAATAAGCGAAATGGTAGCTGCACACGGTCGAATAGATTTGATTTTTAACAACGCGGGGATGGGCATAAGCGGCGAACTGCGTGATATATCTATCAACCAATGGAAAAAGGTGATGGACGTGAATTTTTACGGGGTGCTGCATGGCTCGCATACAGCTTACCAGCAAATGCTGAAACAAGGTTCGGGGCAAATTGTGAATACCTCATCGCTGGCGGGGTTACTTGCCATGATTCCGCTGATTGGGCCGTATAGCGCATCCAAACATGCGGTTTTAAATTACACCAGGGTGTTGCACAATGAGGCAAAGGCTTTTAATATAAAAGCCAACACCGTGTGCCCCGGCTATATCGATACGCCTATTATTGATGCTTTGCCCGCCGTAAATTCCAAACCCGGCTGGAACCGCGAGGCCATCAAGCAGTTTGAGCCGGGATTGCCGGTAGCTAAGGCTGTTGATTATATTTTGAAAGGCGTGGCCGCTAATAAGGAGGTGATTTTATTTCCACGCATTGCCCGGTTAATTTTACAATTTTCGCGGTTGTTTACAGGTTTGTATGTAAAGGCAAGCAACAAATCAATGACGAAATTCAGACAAAAATTCAGACTAAATGAATAGTGCAGCTTCGAAATGAAAAAATATTATTTGGAAATTAAAAATTCTCCGTATCATTGCGCCATGAATGCAACATCAATACAATGCTTTATACCGCAGCCGATTTATCGGAGGGGATAGCTATGTATTGACTTAAAATATTATAAGTACGCGAATCCTCTTAGATAAATCTAAGGGGATTTTTTGTTTTAGGCACATTTCAGGGTAGTATATCAATTGGCTTAGATTACTCCGTTTGGAACGGAGAGGTTCCCGGTTCGAGTCCGGGTTACCCTACTGGGATTTTATAATGAAAGCGCTGGGAGGCGCTATATTCTCCCGGTTTTTTTAGATAACAGGGCAGTATATCAATTGGTTCAGATTACTCCGTTTGGAACGGAGAGGTTCCCGGTTCGAGCCCGGGTTACCCTACTGAAGGAAATATAGCTCAATTGGTTAGAGCAGCACCCTTATACGGTGTCGGTTAAAGGTTCAAGTCCTTTTATTTCCACTAATGGAGAATTAGCAAACATGGTGTATGCGCCGGACCGAAAATCCGGACATCCGGGATCGTTACCCGGGTTCTCCACTTTAAAAACGGCCGGTTGCCCGAATGGTAAGGGGTTCCTCTGCAAAAGGAAATTGTACAAGTTCGAACCTTGTACCGGCCTCAAAAATTTCCCGTGGTGCAATGGCAGCACGCCTGGCTTTGATCCAGGAAATTGTGGTTCAAACCCATGCGGGAAAACGGATATTTATATATTTACACATGAAAGGGATACTGCACATAAACAATTTTGTTGCTGAACCAGATACGCTGTTTAGTTATTTGAAGGATAACGTTGAATGGGATGAGCGGATGACTGCCAGGAAAACTGCCAGTTTTGGTGTTGCTTATAATTACTCGCAAATGAGCTATCCTTATCAACCTATGCCAACCTCATTAAGGGATATTTGTGTTGAAGTTCATAAGACTATTGGGTTTGAACCTAATAATTGCCTTGTAAATTATTATTTGGATGGGAAATCAAAAATGGGTTTCCATGCGGATCAAACGGATATTTTGCAGGCAGATACAGGAATTGCCATAGTCTCTTTAGGAGCAACCCGGATCCTGCGATTCCGAAACATTGAGGATAAAAGCAAAATACTGGATTATGAGTTGGCATCTGGCTCGTTAATTTACATGTCGCAGGTGATACAAAAAGATTGGGAGCACGCAATCCCAAAATCGGATACAGATAAGGCGAGGATGAGTTTAACACTTAGAAAAATTGTTTTGAATGTAAACAATGTGTGAAAGCATTTACCGTTTCAATTTGAATTATAAAACCGCCAACCTGTAATTTTATCAGCCCGACTGCATCTAAATCTTGTATGTTTGATTACCACGAAATACCACCCATCGCAATATTACGCAACTACGTGAAGTGCTATTTTGTATTCCAATTGGAAGGCCACCCGGGTTTTTCGGACATCAAATATCCAAACGGACAAATTGAGATTGCATTTAACCTTGGCCCATCAGCCTGGCGTTCAGAAATTGACAATAAAACCCAGATTGATCCAAGTGTAGAGCTGCTTGGATTGATAACACAGCCCATGCTTATCAAATCGTTGGGTGATACTTTAATGCTGGGCATCCGGTTTTATTCGCACACGGCCGGGTATTTTTTTGATCACCCGCTGGAAGATTTTAATAACCAGATACTTGATTTGCGGGATGTTATGGGCAGGCAGGTAAAGGAACTTTATGAGCAGCTATTAAACGAGACCGTTATGGACAAACGGGTTGAGGTGATTGAAAGATTCCTGCTGAAAAGGCTTGCCGAAACCATGGGCAACGATAAGCTGATGTTACTCAACCGGGTGGCTACCGAACTGCAAAACAACCCGGAGAAAAATGTAAAACTATTGGCCAGCCAATATAATATTAGCCAGCGAAACATGCAGCGGCTGTTTTTAAGGTACATGGGTATTACGCCTAAATTATACGGCCGGATAAGCAGGTTTCAGCAGGTTGCCCGGCATATTGGCGAAAGCGGCGAATCATTAACAGACGTTGCCTATAAATTCGGCTTTGCCGACCAATCACATTTTATAAAGGATTTTAAAGCCTTTTCGGAAACAACCCCCTCGGGTTATACGCCGCCGGTATTGCCATTCAATTAAAAATTTCTTGTCCGTTTTGTACAATTTCTGCTCGTGCAGCAGCGATAGTTTTGCTTGAAATTATTATTAAAATTTCAGGCAATATTTATGTCAACAACAACAATCCCCGGAACCAAATACCGTATAGAATCAATCGACATTCTGCGCGGACTTATTATGCTGATTATGGCTTTGGACCATACCCGCGACTTTTTTCACCTGCACAGCCCCACTCCAACCGATTTGGCAACAACCACACCGATGCTGTTTTTCACCCGGTGGATAACTCATTTTTGCGCTGCACTGTTTGTGTTTTTAAGCGGTATTTCGGCCAACCTCGCAGGCACCCGGCGCACTAAAAAAGAGTTGAGCCTATTTTTAATTAAAAGAGGCTTGTGGCTTGTCGTAGTAGAGTTTATACCAATAACCTTTGGCTTTACGCTCGATCCATTGTTTCGCCTGCTCATTTTCCAGGTGATATGGGCGATAGGCATGAGCATGATTATCCTGGGGCTGTTGATATGGTTACCATTGCCCGCGATTGCAGTGATTGCCGGCTTGCTGTTTTTTGGGCACGATATACTTGATTTTATAAAACTGCCAACCACAGGCGCAGCCGGTTTTTTATGGAAACTGTTTTTTACTGCCTTTGGCTCGTTTTACCAGCTCGATAAAACTCACGGCATACTGCTTATGTACGCCATACTGCCATGGACGGGCGTAATGCTGGCCGGCTACGTAATAGGCCAGGTTTACAGGTCGTCATTCGACGCCGCAAAAAGAAAGAAGATACTATTTACATCCGGAATCGTGCTGGTGGTACTGTTTATTATTTTACGCACTTTTAATATTTATGGCGACCCTGCTCCGTGGGCAACTCAAAAAACCTTCGCCTTGTCGGTCATTTCGTATTTCAACGTAAGCAAATACCCGCCATCACTAATGTACCTATGCATGACTATTGGCCCCGGCTTGGTGCTGCTTAGCGCCGCTGAAAAAATAGATAATAAATTTACCCGCGTGCTAATAGTTTATGGTAATGTGCCGTTCTTTTATTATGTGCTCCATTTTTACGTGCTCAAGGCATTTAATATTATACTATTTTATATTCAGGGATTTACCGCAAAGGATATTACGCTTCCATTTTATTTTCGCCCTGCGGAATTTGGTGTAAACTTATTTGGTGTATACCTGGTATGGTTGCTTACAATAGCAACGCTGTATTTGCCATGCCGGTGGTATAGCCGGTATAAAAGCAACCATCGCCAATGGTGGTTAAGTTATTTGTAGCGGCATGTTTCCTATTTAAATAGAATAACCCGGCTCAAAGGTGGCTTATCGCCCCGGGCCGGGTTATTTTATTAAGATTTAAGGTCGAAAAAATCTAAACTGCATTCATATCAAAAGGCAGTTTCCTTATCCGCTTGCCGGTTAAATCAAAAATTGCATCGGTTAAAGCAGGCGAGAATGGTGGAAGACCAGGTTCACCTACGCCGCCGGCATCTGCGTCATTGTCCATAACGTGTACCTCAACCAGTGGCATGTCGCTCATGCGCGGCATCTGGTAATTATAAAAATTTTGCTGCTCTGTTAGGCCATCCTTAAAGGTTATTTCGTGGGTGGTTGCTGCGCCAAGCGCCATCACTATGGAGCCCTCCACCTGTGCGCTGATAATATCTGGGTTTACATACCAGCCGCAATCCATCACCGCCCAAACATGATCGATTTTAACCTTTCCATCCGCGCGCCTCGAAACTTTAACCACCTGCCCCACAGTGCTGGTAAAACATTCGGTGATCGCAACGCCATACCCATCGCCTTTTTTTCTTGATTTCCACCCCGATACCTCTTCCATTTTATCTATCAGGCGCTGGCACCGTTCATCCTTTAAATAGCGTCTGCGAAAATCGAGCTGGTCCTGCCCGGCTAAAACGGCCATTTCGTTCATAAAGCTTTCATAAGCAAAGCCGTTAGTCGATGCATACACCGAGCGCCACCACATATTGGGCAGCGGCATTTCAAACGGCACATCCGCAAAACTAACATTCTTAATACTCTCGAAATAAGGGGCTAAAAAGCCTTCGGTCGCGCTGTTATTTGCCTGGCCACGTTTCGGGCTGTTCCAATGGTCTATATTTTGCCCGGCCATTTTGAATTTCAGCGCGCTGACTTCGCCGTTCTCTAAAGCGCCCTGTCCCCGGTATGATATCCCGGCGCGGAAAGGCCCCTGTGTCATGTCGTCTTCCCTTGTCCAAACCACCTGCACCGGTTTACCTATTTCTTTTGATATAATGACAGCTTCCAGCGGGTAATCCAGGAAGGCTTTCCTGCCGAAACCGCCGCCCAAAAAAGTCATGTTAACGATTATTTTTTCTTTGGGGATCTTTAACTCGGTGCTGATGCCGCTTTGTACCCAGTCGGGTGCTTGTATAGGTCCCCATATTTCTATTTTGTCGGTTTGATAATGTGCAACACAATTCAGCGGTTCCATAGCACTGTGCGCCTGGTAAGGTGTTTGATAAATAACATCTATCTTTTTGGCCGCCTGCTCAATTGCTTTATCCGGATCGCCCTGTTTTTTGGCGAAGAGGCCTTCCTCTTTCCGGAGCAATTCCTCCTGCTTTTTAAATAAGTCTACACTATTCACGTGCTCAAACCCGCTATCGTTCCATTCAACGCGCAAAGCTTTCCGGCCCTGCATAGCTGCCCAGGTAGAGTCGGCTACCACTGCAACGCCTTCACGAATGGTATTGAATACTTTCATCTGCACCTTAAACACGTGCTTCACACCGGGAACTTTTAAAGCTGCTACGTCACTAAAGCTTTTTACTTTACCACGCTGACGTGGATTGCGTTCAACCACAGCATACAACATGCCAGGCAGCTTTTTATCCAGCCCGAAAATGGCCCCGCCATTGGTTTTTAGCGGTGTGTCGAGTTTTTGAAGCGGTTTGCGGATCAGCTTATATTCCGATATTTTTTTGAGTTTAACCTCCTTAGGCGCCGGAAGTTTTGACGCATCAGCCACCAGGTCCCCATAATTTAATTTTTTACCGGAAGGTTTATGAATAACATGGCCCGATTCGGCGTAACATTCGCCTGCCGGAACGCTCCATTTTGTTGCTGCAGCACTAATGAGCATTTCGCGGGCGGTGGCGCTTAGTTTCAGCAGTTTCTTGTAAATCCCCCTGATAGTGGAGCTGCCGCCGGTTATCTGGCTGCCGTATTTTGCCTGGTCGCCCTGCGCAAAAACTACGTTGATATCTTTCAGGTCAACTTCCAGTTCCTCGGCAATAATCTGCGGCACCGATTGATACGAGCCCTGGCCCATTTCAGCGCGATGGTCGGTAAGGGTAACCTTGCCGTTTGCATCAATACGTATCCAGGCGTTCATCTCAATCCCCGAGTCAGCGGCGCCGGATGCTGTAACTAACTCTTCCTGTTTGGCGTTTGCCGGGAAATAGAAGCCCAGGCAAAGCGCTGTACCGGCAATGCCTGTTACCCTTAGAAAATTTCTGCGTGACACTTCTTTGGTTTCCATGTTCAAATACGTTTTAATGTATTAAATATCTTAGCCTGTTTTAAGGCTTCCGGTTATTGATTTTAGTTAACTATTTTGCATTTTCGCAGGGCGCATAGGCCCCTTTTGCTATCCACGCACGTACCTGTGCCACGAAAGCCGGCCTGGCCAAAGGTGGCAAGGTGCGGCCATCGCCGGGGTGCCAGGCCCAGCCTACGAGGGCATCGTTAGCCATATGGTCAATTAGCTGTGCTTTGGTCCGTCCGCCGTTTTGTTTGGGGTCAAGCAGTTGTAAAGCCAGCTCGCGCGGAGTACGCCCCTGGAACACCATTCGCATATTGGCAGGTGGCAATCCCCATTTTGGATTGCCCGGAGGCATATGTAGCCCACGCGTGTTTTCAGCCTGGTGGCAGTTGCTGCAGCGCACTGCATACATGCCATGGCCATCGGCACCGCGTTTTACATTCATAGTATGCAAGTGGTTGTCGTCGCCTTGTAAAGGTACATCGCCTGATGGATGGCAATTCATACACCTTGCGCTCATCAAAACTTTATATACCGACATAAATGCCTTTACCGAGCCCACGCTATCTTTGGGCAATGTGGCAA
>Ga0207695_10005568_pt1 | contig 16636 bp, 14 predicted proteins | sample KBSC54metaG_FD_184354 | JGI IMG/M metagenome (GOLD analysis project Ga0207695, IMG submission 184354) | Corn rhizosphere microbial communities from Kellogg Biological Station, Michigan, USA - KBS C5-4 metaG (SPAdes) (version 2) | ecosystem: Host-associated > Plants > Roots > Rhizosphere > Soil... | reverse complement strand
CTGCTGCTTTACCCTGTATAGCCTGCCCAACGTTGGCGGTAGTACCACCGAGGTTCAGGTCATCGCTTTTTACCGAGCTTAATGAACCGGTTAAGTCGCTTTTCTTTACAGCGCCGTAACCTACAACTACTACTTCCTGCATCGCGCGGTTGTCATCCTGTAATTGTATATATAAAGGACTAGTGCTATCAGAAACAGTAACCTCTTTAGGCAAAAAACCAACGAAGGTTATAACGAGAACGTCGCCGGACTTAGCATCTATTGAAAACTGGCCGGAGGCATCAACCGCTGTGGCTTTTTGCGTTCCTTTTACTTTTACTATTGCACCCGGTAGCGGCTGACCTTTACTATCGGTTACTTTACCTTTTATTAAGGCTATTGAATTTTCGTGTCCTGCCGCTACCCTTAAGGAGGCTGATGCTGTCGGCAAGGCATTTAGATTCAAGGCCCCGATCAGGCACAACGTTGTACCAATATTTCTGCGGGTCTTTAAATGTTGAAGTATATTTAGATTCATAATTAGTGATGTTTAGTTGATGTGGTTTATTTGCAATGATTATTCAGGTAATTGGCCTGTTTTCCTAAAAGATCAGGGAGGTTGCTGGGTGCTTTCCATAAACAATAGCTTTAAACAATTAATAAATGAGTGTTAATTTTGAGTTATAAATAGTGGAAGGTAGAAAGGCCTGGAGACAGTTGAAGAATCTTACTTAACGCAAACGTTTGTGTTGCAAATCCTGTTAATCATTGATTTTGGCAAGTAAACATCCTCTTATTTAGTGCAATAGCGTTAGTTAATGGCACTAATCTTTTACCAAATTGAACTTTGATTATTGCGGCGGCGACGCATCGACAATTTGCCAAAGAAAGCGAGATGAATTTTATCGGAAAGATGTCATTTCAAACGTTTGCGTAAAGTTATATGTCTGATCCATGTCAGGGAACCTTCCGATTGTATATCCGGAGCATTAACTAAATGTCGGATTTCAGCCCTTTTTTTGTCGCACTCAGGTGTTCCGGGTGGTAATTTATCAGCCTAACTTTGGTTTATCAACAAACAAGTTAAACTAAAACAATCTGGCTATGCAAAAGATAACCCCTTTCTTATGGTTTGACAATCAGGCCGAAGAAGCAATGAATTTTTACACTTCAGTTTTTAAGGATTCCAAAGTTGGAGAGGTAAGGCGCTATAAAGCGGCAGGTCCAGGCCCCGAGGGCAGCGTAATGACCGCCTCGTTCGAATTGCTGGGTCAGCAGTTTATCGCATTAAATGGCGGACCTGTATTTAAATTTTCACCCGCTACCTCCTTCTTCGTAACCTGCGAAACACAGGAAGAGGTTGATTACTACTGGGAAAAACTAGGCGAAGGCGGTAGAACCAACCAATGTGGCTGGCTCGATGACAAATTTGGGATTACCTGGCAAATTGTACCTGCAATGCTCGATAAGGTACTCCAGGGCAGCGATCCGGCGAAAGCAAACCGCGCCATGCAGGCCATGATGAAAATGACTAAGCTGGATATTCAAAAATTGCAGGATGCTTACGATGGGAAATAACCTGATCAGATCAGGTTCAGCATTTTTTGAGTGGCTTTTATAGCAGCAACCGTCTGGTCGCTGTCCAAACCGCGTGTCTTGAATTCTCTGCCGCTGAAATCCCAAGTGATAATCGTTTCGCACAAGGCGTCTGATTTACCGCCCGGTGGGATACGCACCGCGTAATCGGTCAGCACCGGCAATATCAGTTTCTTTTTAGAATAGATCACTTTTAAGGCATTCATAAAGGCATCATACTGACCGTCCCCTTGTGCATGCTCCTCGAATTCTTCGCCCTGAACATCGATCCTTAGCGTAACTGATGGGCGGAGATCTTTTGAATGGGTAAGCACATAGTTTTTGATATGTACTTTCTCATCTATGGCATTGCTATCCAGAATATCTGAAATAATGTAGGGCAGATCAGATTGTGTGACAACTTCTTTCCTGTCACCAAGTTCAATAACTCTTTCAGTAACTTTCTTTAAATCAACATCTGACAAGCGGATACCCAATTGCTGCAGGTTGTTTTCGATATTGGCCTTGCCGCTTGTTTTACCCAGAGCATATTTGCGCTGACGACCAAAACGTTCCGGCATCAGGTCATTAAAGTACAGATTGTTTTTCTTGTCGCCGTCGGCATGGATACCGGCAGTTTGGGTAAACACATTTTCACCAACAACCGGTTTATTTACCGGAACCCGGAACCCTGAGAAGGTCTCCACCAGTTTACTTACAGAGTACAGCGACTTCTCCTCTACCGAGGTCTGCACATCTTTTACATAATCGTTCAGCACAGCAATGGTGCTTGCCAAAGGTGCATTACCTGCACGTTCGCCCATACCATTAATGGTTAAATGTAATCCTTTTACACCAGCGTTTACAGCTTCCAGTACGTTGGCTATGCTCAGGTCGTAATCGTTATGCGCATGGAAATCAAAATGAATATCTGGATACCTTGGAACAATAGCATCCAAATATTTCCTGGTTTCAGACGGGATCAATACACCTAATGTATCTGGCAGTAATATTCTCTTAACAGGCTGGTTCGCCAGGAAATCAAGATATTGGAACACATACTCCTGCGAGTGGCGCATGCCATTACTCCAGTCTTCCAGGTATACGTTAGTTTCAATGCCATTTTTGGCAGCATAAGCAATCACTTCGGCAACTTCCTTAAAATGCTGCTCCGGTGTTTTTTTAAGCTGATGGGTTAAATGATTTAATGAGCCTTTAGTAAGCAGGTTCATCACTTTTGCACCGGCTTCAACCATCCAGTCGACAGAAGTTGTGCCGTCCACGAACGTCAGCACCTCAATCTTATCAATAAAGCCATTTGCAGCAGCCCATTCGGTAATTGTCTTCACCGCTTTAAACTCACCGTCCGATACCCGTGCAGAAGCGATTTCAATACGGTCAACTTTTACTTCAGTTAGTAAGAGTTGTGCTATGGTTAATTTTTCGGACGAAGAAAAGGACACCCCGCTGGTTTGTTCCCCATCACGCAGGGTTGTATCCATTATTTCTATATGGCGTTGCAACTGGCTCATTGTATTAAAAATATTGCTGCAGATTAATAGATACTTTTTGCAGCAAAACCGCCTATCTCTTCTTTCATCGATTGCAGATAATCGATATCATCAAAGCCATTAAGCAGATTATGTTTTTTATAGCCGTTTATCACGAATGATTCCTGATCACCGGTTTTAACAATAGTGATCGTTTGATCATTCAAGTTTACTTCCAGTTCGGTTGATGGGTCGCCGATTACATTTTCGAATATCTTATCCAAAAACTCTGGGCTCACCTGAACAGGCAGGATACCCACGTTGATGGCATTGTTTCTGAAGATATCAGCAAAAAAGCTGGACACCACACAACGGAAACCGTAATCATAAATAGCCCAGGCGGCATGCTCGCGGCTGCTTCCGCTTCCAAAGTTCTTACCACCTACCAGTATTTTGCCCGAATAAGTAGGGTCATTCAATATAAAGTCCTGTTTAGGCGTATTATCTGGGTTATATCTCCAGTCCCGGAACAGGTTGTCACCAAATCCTTTACGTTCCGTGGCTTTCAAGAAACGCGCAGGGATGATCTGGTCAGTATCAACATTCTCTATTGGTAACGGAACTGCTGTACTTTTTAATATAGTGAATTTATCGTATGCCATTTTTTTCTTAGCTGAAAGCCTAAAGCGTAAAGCTGAAAGCCTTTTTGATTACATTATTTTTAATTGCTTTGAGCTTTCCGCTCAAATTACATTAACTCTCTCGGATCGGTTACTTTACCAGTTACCGCTGCTGCAGCTGCCACTAACGGGCTTGCCAGCAAGGTACGTGCACCCGGGCCCTGACGGCCTTCAAAGTTACGGTTGCTGGTACTCACAGCGTATTTTCCTGCCGGAACTTTGTCATCGTTCATTGCCAGGCAAGCTGAACAACCAGGCTGACGCAATTGGAATCCTGCTTCGTTCAGGATATCGAGTATACCTTCTTCTTTGATCTGGCTTTCCACGATATGTGATCCCGGAACCAGCCATGCAGTGATGTTATCTGCCTTTTTGCGGCCTTTTACTAAGGACGCAAATGCCCTAAAGTCTTCAATGCGGCCATTTGTACAGCTTCCGAGGAATACATAATCAACCGGTTTGCCGATTAATTGATCATCCTCATTGAAGCCCATATAATCCAATGATTTTTTATAAGATGCTTCGCCGTCTTTTACTTCTTTAGCAAAAGGGATGTGGTGCGTAATACCGGTTCCCAAACCAGGGTTGGTACCGTAAGTGATTTGTGGTTCGATATTATCGGCATGATAAGTCAATTCCAGATCGAACTTAGCACCGTCGTCGGTTTTTAAAGTTTTCCAATAAGCTACTGCTTTATCCCAGGCCTCGCCTTTTGGAGCAAGCTCTCTACCTTTTAAGTAGGCGAACGTTGTTTCGTCAGGGGCAACCATACCGCCACGTGCACCCATTTCGATAGAAAGGTTACAAACGGTCATACGGCCTTCCATACTCATATTTTCAAACACCTCGCCGGCAAATTCTATAAAATAGCCGGTTGCGCCGCTGGCAGTTATCTGCGAAAGGATATATAAAGGAACATCCTTGGGAGTAACGCCTTTGCCCAATTTGCCATTGATGGTAATGCGCAATTTTTTAGGTTTTGGCTGCATGACGCATTGTGAAGAAAGTACCATTTCCACTTCCGAAGTACCTATACCAAAAGCAATAGCACCAAATGCACCATGCGTAGATGTATGCGAGTCGCCGCAAACAATGGTCATGCCCGGCAGGGTTATACCATTTTCAGGACCAACTACGTGCACAATACCGTTCTTTGGGTTATTCAGTCCCCAGTGTGATATGCCATATTTAGCTGAATTCTCTTCCAGGGCTTTCAACTGGTTAGCCGAAAGCGGATCCTGAACAGGCAAATGCTGGTTAATGGTAGGCGTGTTGTGATCAGCTGTTGCAAACGTTCTGTTTGGGTACATTACTGAAATGCCCCTGGTCTTTAATCCGAGGAAAGCCACCGGGCTTGTCACTTCGTGAATAAAGTGCCTGTCGATAAATAACACATCCGGGCCATCCTCAATCTTCCTCACCACGTGTGAGTCCCACACTTTATCAAACAGGGTACTTGGACTAGTGCTCATTTTATTAAGTATTTGAAATTAGTTTTATAATCTTCTAAAACAGAGGTGCAAATTCGGAAAAATAGTGCAAAATCACTAATCTTTTTTCAAATTTCTTTGTTTAAACAAAAATGATAAAGAAAATAGCCCAAATACCATAATAGACTAAGGTCTCAAAACAGGTCAAAATAAAAGGGATGGCATTGTTTGCCGTCCCTTTTATTTTGAAACTTACGTATAGTACAAAATTACTTTACTCTGCTTTTTGCAGGAGTAAGAGGTACTATAATGATAGCTAACAACAGGGCAACTTCTAATACGGTGATCATGACGTTTGTTTTTATTTATTAATTGTTAATGATTAAATAGCTTTCAGAAAAATAAAACTGTCTTACGGCTACACCTCAAATTTTGCAATTCAGGGCTCAGGTTGAACAGAACAATCGTATTCTTCTGAGCAGATCACGGCGAAAAATATGCCACATTTGAAAATATTTTTTTAGCCAAAAAATGAGCGAAAATGGGATTTACTAAAAAGAAAAAATCATTTTAAAACTTTGGGCGCTTCTTAAAAATTTCTCGTGATAAAAATTCATCAATAAAAAATATCGGCCCCGGAGAAAGAATAAATTTCATTTTTGAAAAAATCACCGATAACCTGAAACATCCGGGCACTTTTACCGATCAATAGCCGATTTGCAATCAAAATCCGCTTGAAAATCACGAAAACGGAGTAATTCTTAAGCCAAAATCCATAAAACCGGCATCTTTTTGTCAAAATTCGACCTACTATCCAGAATTTTTCTTCGAAAATATTGCCAAATAAAATTTTTGACAATTTGTCACACATAGTAAAAAACAGGCATTTTATGCCAACATGTCATTTAAAAATGACTGACAATCGCCTGACAAAATGACAAATTAGAAAGAATCATCAAGATAGGCCCCCAAAATCACTTATGCCAAAGTTTTCATTAAGAGTATTGAACAAATATAATTTGCTATTATGGCCTTATGTTATAAATCTCCATGAGATATAGATGCCTCATTAATTATTGCTTTATTCTTAGATAAACGTCAGCGAATTTTCGCAATAAATATGTGTAGCCTTTACTGACGGCACATTGTCCTTCAGCCATTGCAGCACAAACGCCGAGCCCGGCTCTTCGCTGGCGATATGGCCCAATACAACTAATGAGATATTGTCGCCTTTAGCACGTGCATCACGAATGTATTCAGCTGTTTCCCATTCGGCTATTTCGCCACATATCAGCACGTCGGGTTTTACATTACCCATACCTTGTATTTGTCTTGTACCGCCCGGGGCGCCTGGCATAAACAGCACTCTTGCGCAGCTTTGGTTTGGGTCACCTATAAATCTCACCTTTTCAATGTGCAGCTTTTCTTTCGCATGAGTTATAAGATCTTTTAAAGGCGTTTGCGGGAAGGTTAAGATGTTTGGTACATCCCTACTCGCATATTGCTGCCATTCCAATTGTTCTAATACACCTTTTGTAACACCATCGGGTTTTAAGCGGTGAATAGTATCATGATTTCGCCAAACAGCAATTCCATGTTTGTTCAACAGGTTCATTTTATATTGAAGCACGTCATCATCCTTTATCCAATCCGTTGCATCCAGGTGATTATAAAAAGTCGGCTCGTGCGCAATAATGAAATTTGCACCAAGATCAATCGACTTCCGAATGACATCGATGGTGGCAAACATCGTTGTCACAACGCCGGTCACCACAGTATTAGGACTACCCGATTTCAAAGTATCAACTGTATCAGGAAACGGTGCACCCGGCACCTGTTTCATAAACAGATCGATGATCTGCTTCACTGTATAGTTTTCGGGCTTTTTAACTAATGCGGCTGCATGACTTGCCAAAGATGACGATAATACTATACCGGTTCCGACGGCTGCAGCGTTATAAATAAACTTACGCCGGCTTTGATTGCCGGAACTGAGCGACAGGCTATTTTCTGATGTCATAACTTATTTTGCTATGACATCAAATTTATCATTTTATCAATGCCGCACTATTCTCGTCCAAAAATAAAACAGAATTCGTATGCGTACGTAACACTGAGGCTGGACATTGCGCGCTGATCTTTTTATTCAAGGTGTTATAAACCGCGACGGCCTTATTTTTGCCGGGGACGACAACGTACACATACTTACCGGCCATTAAAGCGGGAACAGTTAGTGTAATAGCCAGTTTAGGAACACTGTTTAAATTCTCGAAGGCACCATCGGTCACCTGCTGGCGCCTGCATTCAAAGTCCAGGTCGACAATCTTCACCCTTAGCGGATCCTCCAGATTAGCAACATGCGGATCATTAAAGGCAAGATGTCCATTCTCTCCTATTCCAAGACAAACAATGTCCGAAGGATATTCCTGCAATAACTCGGCATATCTGCCGCATTCCACAAATGGATCAGGCGCACTCCCATTGATATAGTTCAGCATACGGAATGGTAAATACTTAAATATCTTGTCCCACAGAAACAAGCCGAATTTTTGCGGCGCATTTTCGGGCAGGCCGATATATTCATCCACATGAAAAGCATTTACACGCTTCCAATCGATACCGGTTTGTTTAATTAAAGCTTCCAGAAATTCGTTTTGGGATGGCGCTGAGGCAAATACTACATTAACGTATTCTTGCTGACCTAATAGTTTAACGATCTGTTCACCCACCGCGGAGGCCGCTGCCTCACCCATTTTAGCTCTATCTTGATATATTTTTACTTTTAAATCGTCAATCTTTAGTTCTTTTATCATGTATCCGTATAAACTATTTTACCATTTATTATGGCGGCGGCAATATGAACATTTTCATCAAAGATTACAATGTCTGCATCATTCCCTTTTTTAAGCGCACCTTTTTTTTCAATTTTCATAATTCTGGCCGGAGTCTCCGATGCCATACGCACACCTTCAATCAAAGGAACGCCAGCAACTTGTGTCATCGTCCTTACTAAACGATCGAAGGTAGCAACGCTGCCGGCAAAGGCGTTTCGGTCAGGCATTTTAGCTACCCCATCTTCAACGATCACTTTTATGCCATCCTTTTTACTGCCTAAAACACTTTCACCCGGCGGCATACCTGCACCACGCATAGCATCGGTGATTAATGCTGTTCTTTTCGGTCCTTTGATCTTATAAATTAATTGTAGTAAGGGCTTAGGCAGATGAATACCATCAGCGATGATCTCCACGTCCATGTCATCAATCAGGTAAGCGCTTTCTATCACTCCGGCATATCGGAATGCATTCCTTCGCGTTACGCCGGACATTGCGGAATAAAAATGCGTCGCCAAAGTATAGCCATTGTTGAAAGCATCTATCACGTCTTCATAAATGGCATCGGTATGTGCAATAGCCGGTAAAACATCATGCGCCATCATGTATTTACCAAATTCTATAGCACCCTTTAGCTCGGGTGCAGCGCTCCATCTTTTTATGGATTTTGAGGCGGATAATATCTCCTTATATTCCGCCGAATTGGGCTCACGTATGTATCGGGGGTCCTGTGCTCCCCGCTGGTTCGTGGCGAAATAAGGGCCTTCGATATGGATCCCTATAAATTGCGAGCCTTTCTCATTCAGCTTGTTTGCCTCTTCGTAAATGCGAAGCGTTTCCAACAAATCAGCCTTTTCACAACTCAGGGTGGTTGGTAGCATGGCCGTTGTGCCGTGCTTCGCATGCAATTCTGCAATGCCCAAAAAGGCTTCAACGGTGTTATCCATAAAATCGTGACCGCCGCCACCATGTATATGGATATCGATAAAACCGGGCGAAATATATTTGCCCTGAGCATCCAGTTCAGCAGCATATGGTGCGTCGATATTTGAGCTGTTGACTTCGATAATTTTTCCATCATCAACCAATATACTCGCATTCTTTACGATGCCATTAGGAGTAATAACCTGTCCGTTAAATATTTTTAACATCATAATTTATCTTTTGCGCGACAAGCGGTTATATAACAGGCGCGCTTTAGCATCCCGTAACTCATTTTCCTGAGCCAGTTCGGCAGGATAGAGATAATCTTTGTTTAGAGCGATGAAACGTTTGTCTAATTGGTCATTTGTCGTCATTAATGTCTTTAACCTGGCTAATATCGCAGGCGTTTTTTGAGGATTGAATGAAGGTGAATTAACTTCCTTTTCTATTTCTTCATATCGCAAATAATGGATCCGGATATCAGTCATCAGGCGGTACTGCTCAAACTCCTGCAGGTTCTTTGTTGGCTTAAGCTTATATAATATTTTTGACGCCTGTAAAGTACTATCCAGCAGTTGCTTTATTGTCAACGGCACGCCTGCTATTACCTGGCCTTGTTGGACTTCATATGGCGCCGTCTTCAAGGCCTGCCAAAACTGGTTAGCTAGTCCTTTATCTAAACCGTATTGCTTTTTACAGTAACCTGTTATAAATGCATCGATATCGAGCGGTTCAGTTGATTTGATACTTTGGGCATACGCAGCCAATAAAATATTGAACCCGCTTATCGGGTACACATGCCGGATCGCATACAGATCGACTGGATTCTGATCTGTTTCCCAAACAGGCGAATAGGCCCCGGAGGTAGACCAGGAAGTCATCACAATTCCTTTATAGCCAAGCTTCCCCGAAGCGGGAACAAAATTGCGAATGTTGTTAAAGTGCTTTTCCCATTGCGTGAGAAAATAATTGTCCGGATGTGAACGCAGTGCCGGCGCTCCCCATATCTCATAACCGCTTTCAATAAGTTTTTGATGATCGCCAAAATTGTTCATACTCCAGCCGTAGTTCCAGTCGACCAATACTGTGCCTTTTGGCAATAGATTAATGGCTTCGGGATATTTAAGCGCGATATCAGCCCAAAGTACCGGCTTTTTACCCATCCGTATCACGATATCGCAGAGCATCCTGATATAATCAATATATAATTTCGATTTGCCCTCTTTTTCAACTTTTGCTTTGCAGCGCTCATCGTGTCCTAATAAATAAGTTTCATCGCCTCCTATATGAATATATTTTGAGGTGTGGGTCGATGCTAACTCAGCATACAGATCGCTGAAAAGTGCGCTATCCTGTTTGGTTTGCAACGGGCAGACCTGGGAATAATCCTTCTGATCCTCGCGCAAATCTTTATACTTCTCGTTGCGGAGAATGTATTCCACATGCCCAAAGCTTTGCTGCAGAGGTATCACATCAATACCTAAATTGTTGCAATATTTGACAAAATCGGCTATCTCAGCCTTGGTATAAGCGTAGCGATTAGGTATTAGCGGGTGCTTTTCGAACGGATAAGTGCCTTCCCATTCCATGATCAGCGTATTAATGCCATAGCCATTCAGTTTTTTTGCGAAAGCCTTTAATTCGGGCATGGGCATTACTTGGATCCGAAGATCGAGATGAAAACCGCGCACTTCGAATTGATTATTGGAACCCGAAACTGCTTGTAAAAAAACGGACGATGAATGAACGACAAAAAAAATAAAAACAACGAGCAGTTTTTTCATATCGGTATAATTGGTTCAGTGAATACCAAATTAAAAAATATGCTATTAAAACCGGTCAGTTATTTGAAGATGATGGTAAATTCCGTTTGACGTTCGGAAACTGTCTTCAATGAAAACTCAAATCCATGGTTGATCAATATTTCGCGTACTAAGGTCAACCCAATACCCTGACCGTCTTTTTTGGTACTATAAAATGGCGTGAACAGGTTTTCGCTTTGTTCAGCGCTGATACCTTTTCCGTTGTCTGAAATAATTAACTGCCTTAACCGCAGGTCGGTAACAAACTTGATCTGACCGTCTCCTTCAATAGCTTCCATCCCATTTTTTACGATATTAATGAAAGCCTGCTCCAACTGCTGTACATCCGCAGAGATATAAAATGGCTCCTTACTAAGTTCCGTGTCAATCCTGATATTCCTCTCAGCCGCCCGTAACTCCATTAGTTTTACAATTGAATTGATGAGTTCATGCAGGTCGATGCGTTTCTTACTAGCCTGTGGCAGTTTCACAAGATCGGCAAAATTGCGCATGAAAAGGTTTAAGTTTTGGTTACGATCTAAAGCTACCTGTAACGCATCCTTTAGCGAGTCTGAGTGGTGTCCGTTCCACAGATGATCAGTTTTTAAAGTAGAATCGATGATCGAATTTACCGGGCCAATGGTATTATTTACCTCGTGCGCCATCATGCGGATAACCTTGCCATACACATTCTTTTCGGCAGCCAGTATTTCGGCGGTGAGCTCTTCCATCATGATAAAATCCCGCGCAAAGCCCCTGTCAATAAAATGGGCGCGTTGCAGTTTATAGGTAGTCGCCCCGCTCAGTTTAATAGTTTTGGTTTCGCCAGCTTTCAGGGTCCTGAGGTGTTTTAGAAGATATTCGGGCAGATCAGTTATGGGATGATTAATCAGGCTTTTTTCGTCCAAATTAAGTATCTGCAATGCTTTGGAGTTAATCTGCTGGATATTTTGGTCATAATCCAGGATAATAATACCTGTGGGCGAGGTCAGGATCAGCTTTTCAAGAAAAAAATGCTGTTCTTCCTGAAAAGTACGTTCGGTGCGCAACTGATCTATCATCTGGTTATAAACATCAATTAGCTGATCTACTTCATATTTACCAGTCGGCAAAAACTTCACGTTAAAATCACGGTCTTTTATAGCATCAACTCCCTGCATCAATGATTTAAGGGGCTGTATCAATTGTTTATACAAACTCCACGAGATACCGATCGAGATCAAAATAAATATCTCGGAAGCGATAAAAAAAATACGGTTTTGCTCAAAAATGACCCAGGTAAGCACGAGCGTAATCAGGTGCAGGATGATAACAAATAATAGGTATTTAGTCCTCAACTTCATCGTAAGGAATCCGGTATTTATCCAGTCGTCGGTATAGTGCGCTGCGCGTGAGTCCCAATGATTTTGCCGCCCTGGCTATCTTATTTTTATGATACTCAAGCGCACGTTTGATCATTTCGACCTCCATTTCCTCCAGCGTGATCGCACCGACTCCCGGCAACTGCAAATTACCTTTTTTTACGGGGGATAATTCTAACTGCGAACGAAAATCATCAATCTCTAAAACATCTTTTTTGCTGACGAGTATAGACCGCTCGACCAAATTCTTTAACTGCCTGATATTGCCTGGTAAAGGCAAGGCTTGCAACCATTTCATCGCGCCCGACGAAACAGTCAGTTTTGGGCGACTATAAATTTCTTTCAGATTATTAATAAAGAAATTGACCAGCAACGGAATATCCTTCGGTCTATCCCTTAACGCCGGCAAAACAACCGTTATTAGATTAATGCGGTAGAGCAGATCTTCACGGAAGCTATGCCGGTCTACCATCTCATTCAGATCTTTATTAGTGGCGCAAACTACACGCACATCGACTGATTTAGTGCGACTGCTACCCAAAACTTCATAGTTACGATCCTGCAGTACGCGCAAAAGCTTCACCTGGCTACCGGCATCCAGGTCGCCTATCTCATCCAAAAAAATGGTTCCTTTGTTGGCCATTTCAAAACGTCCCACCCGATCAAACCGGGCATCTGTAAATGCACCGCGCACATGGCCAAACATCTCGCTCTCGAATAGTGAGGTAGAAATTCCGCCCAGGTTTACCTTGATAAATGGCTTATTCCTGCGCGAACTGTTTTGATGTATTGCTTCGGCAATTAGTTCTTTACCTGTGCCGCTCTCTCCCATTATCAGTACCGAAGCATCGGTTTCCGCTACACGGCCGATGGTTTCCAATAGGTCCAACATTTTCGGGTCTTCCCCAATAATATGCTGAAAGTTATATTTGTTATCCAGTTGCTTGCGCGTGCGGTGCTCCGCTTTTTTATCTTGCAGATCGATCAAGGTTCTTACCGACTGCAACAAGTGTTCGTTACTCCAGGGTTTGTTTATAAAATCATTCGCGCCCAATTTCATTCCCTTCACAGCCAATTCAATACTTCCCCAACCTGTTATCAGTATCACCGGCACAGTAGGGTTGATCTTTTTAACACTCTCCAGCAAATCCAACCCCTCTTTCCCTGAAGTATCGATAGAAAAATTCAGGTCCAGAATGATCAGCTCAGGATTTCGTTTTTTTATGATGGTCAAAGCCTCGCCGGGTAAGGGAGTCCCTTCTGCTACGTAGCCTTCACCTTTGAGGAGCAAAAGCAATGAGGTGCGCACGGCGATGTCGTCATCAATAATCAGTATCATAAATAGTTAGTCGTTCTGTACAATGTTTTTTATGCCATCGCACATTTTTTTAAATTTAGTATAATCCGCTGTATTGTTTTTTCTTTTGTCAAATTTCAACACCAACTCATTCTCATCAGACTTGATATAGAAGTTGATTCCTCCGGTTAAAGCTAACTGAGCATCCATTCGCGTGTTTCTAAATGAGAACCCGGTTTCCTTTAAAGCTTCGGTCATATACTGTTGAATTTGATCCGTTTTATCCGAATTATATTTAGCCTTAAAACTGAGCATAGCATTAGACTCCGACATTGTAACAGCAGCGTTTTTCTGCTGCGTAAATGCATATTTAGTGCTCGTAAAAGAAATAAATACGATTGCGATTACCAATAGAGCTGGCTTTGTTTTCATTTTATAATTATTAAATAGTTATCTAATTATTCTTCATGCAATGCCACAGCCGGATAAATAGCGGCCGCTTGTTTACCGGGATAAAGTGAACAAACCAGTACCAGCAAGTAAATAAATATGATCGAAAGGATCATAGCAACGATGTAAATCCCGGCTTTCAGGTCGAAAACATTCAATAGCGGAAACTGAATAGCAAAGAATGTCCCAATGATTAAAGACAATGTAGCCAATATCAGCGACTCTGAAACCAATTGTGACGACACCGATTGTCCCGAAGCTCCAATTGCCCGGCGTAAACCAATCTCGCTTCTACGCATATTAATATTGTACCAAAGCACACCGAATAAACCCATTGCGACATTGATGATCAAAAAACAAGCGACTATTAGAGTAACGATCATCGGAACTATATTAAAAAGATTGGCGCTTTTCAATTTATTTGGCATATGTTCTATTTCCACGTTGGAGTCTTTCATGTAATTGGCCAGCGTTTTATACAAGTGTCCCTCAAAAGTAGCGTTGGCATCAGGAGTAACTTTCACCAAAATTTTGCCAAGCCCCCGGAATGAGCCTGTATCTATTCTTTTATAAATTGCAGATTTAGCCGTTGAATAGTTACCCTTTGCCTTAACCCCCTGAATTATACCTATTACTTTCAGGCCATTTTTTTTATCGCCATCATCTACCAATTTACCCACGGCATTCGCCGTTCCGAACAATTTTTCCTTTAGTTCACTATTGATAACAACAGGACGTGTTTTCGCAGCGGCATCTCCTTTTTCAAACCATCTGCCCTCTAACACTTTAATATTTAACGCTTTTTTATATTCATCATCCGCATCATAAAAATCCGCATCCGAACTGGAATTCTTGTAATTCACCTGCCCTGTCCATTGATTTTGTGAAAATGGAACATTACCACTGCAAAAACTAGCTTCCCGCACTTGTGGCATCGATTTGATGGTCTGCCTTAAATTCTCATAAAAAGAATTCAGAGAATCGGTATTAGTTGATTGGTAAGTGTTGTTATAGCTTATTAACCACAAATTTTCATAATCCAGCCCCATTGGCTTTTTATAATTATTGTAATAGTTTACCATCAGGGTAAACACCGCAAATATGACCAGGAACGAAACCAGCATCTCTGACATCAGCAGGAAGTTTTGTTTCTTTTTGTTCCAGATCAGTTTAAATAAATGCTTTATCATGATATTTTTATTTAAATATTTTGAATGAATTTATTGCGCCTTTAAGGCAGTTACCACATTTAGTTTGGACATACGCCAGGCCGGATAAACGCCAGATATCAGCCCAAAAACAAGGCAAACCAGTAAGCCGATGAATAAGACTGTAAAATTTACCGTCAACTCCAGGTTGGCGATGAAATGTGCGCTATTGATTATTTGCAGCACGATAACTGATAGTATCACACCAATTGCACCACCGAATAAAGTGAGTATAATGTTTTCGACGACAAACTGATAAACCAAGGTGCTTGACGAGGCACCGAATGCCTTGCGTACACCAATCTCCGATGAGCGTTCCATAATACGAGTGATATTGATGTTCACCAAATTCATTGTTGGTAGTATCATTAGTATAAAAGCAAATATGCTGATAGCGGTTACTGCAATGAATACACCAGACCTTCTGTCGTCGCCTGTATCCACATACGATCTGAGATAGGTATCGGCATGGCTACTTACCTTAGTAAATTCCTTTTGCTCAGGAGGCAGGCGCTTTACCAATTGTTCATATTCGTTATGTATTTTATCCAAATCGGCTTTTGAGTTAGCCAACAAAATGCCATAAAAACCTCCCTGATAACCTTTGTTGCTTTTATAAGCACCATCCTTAGCCACAGTATATGGCAGGTAAATGTCGCTATAGGTCATGTAACTGGTTATAGGTACATTCTGCACCACGCCTATCACCCGGTATTTTACGTTATCAGCTTCAATGTACTGACCAACTACACTTGAGACATCTCCAAAATACTCTTTCTTCATATCTACGGATATGATGGCAACTTTATCTGCATTGGTTACCTGTTGCTTGTTATAGGCTTTACCCTCAAGGAAATCATAATCCAGCACATCCCAATATTCAGCGTTAGTGTATTTATAGTTTACTGCTATTTTCTTGTTATTCACATAGGTATTGGTACCGTTAAAGCCAGACGATATTGCAATAGTAACCGGCGTTTTTATGGACCGGGCATAATGATCCAGAAAGTAAAATGATAATGGTCCGGACTGCATAGTATTTTTTCCTGTCTGCGATATACGCGAAATGTAAAGAGACCTATCGCGTTTTTTATCGGGGTAGTTATCACCTACCACCTTATCGATAAATGCAGTCAGCACCAGCAGGATAGTCAACGTAAAACTTATCCCAAACAGGCTGATAAAAGTGAAAAACTTTCTCCTCCTTAAAACCGCGATGGCTATTTTAAAATAATTCTTAAGCATGATCTTCTTTCTTAAAAGTGATTACTGAACCTGCGATCCGTCGAACAAACGCACCAACCGATGGGTCTTATGGGCCATATTTTCATCGTGCGTTACCATGATGATGGTGGTACCATCATTTTTATTCAGCTGCAACAGGATGTCCATGATCTCGTTCCCCATAGCGCTGTCCAGGTTACCTGTAGGCTCGTCAGCCAGAATAATTTCAGGCTGACCAACAATTGCCCGGGCTATTGCAACACGCTGTTTTTGACCGCCTGAAAGTTGTGACGGAAAATGCTTGACCCTATTTGACAAGCCGACTTTCGCCAATGCCTCAGTAGCCAACTGCCTTCTTTCTTTAGCAGTTGTCGAACGATAA
>Ga0207695_10005563_pt1 | contig 16641 bp, 11 predicted proteins | sample KBSC54metaG_FD_184354 | JGI IMG/M metagenome (GOLD analysis project Ga0207695, IMG submission 184354) | Corn rhizosphere microbial communities from Kellogg Biological Station, Michigan, USA - KBS C5-4 metaG (SPAdes) (version 2) | ecosystem: Host-associated > Plants > Roots > Rhizosphere > Soil... | reverse complement strand
GCTTCAGTACACGGTTTACAACCCGACCTTCTATCCCAACATTCCGTCGCTGTCTTCGCTGAATGCCGGACAGAACAGCATCCTGCGGCTCGATCCCAACCTGCGCTCCAGCTACGCCATGCAGGGTGCCATGGGCATCGAGCGCCAGTTGCCGCGCAACACCACGGTGGCCATGACCTACTCGTTCAACCGCACCGTGCACATGTCTCAGTCGGTGCCGATCAACACGCCGCTCCCCGGTACGTTCAACCCCAACCTGGCCCTGAGCGCCACCAACGGACTGTTCCCGTACGGCTATTCGGCCGGCACGATTACCGAAATGGAATCGGGCGCCGTCATGCGGCAGCACCTGGTGTCGTTCAACTTCAATACGCGCTTCAGCAGCAAGGTGTCCCTGTTCGGCAACTACTCGCTTGGCTACGCCAACGATCTGCCGGGCTCGCCGAGCAATCCTTACAATTTCGCGCAGGATTGGGGCCGCTCGAGCTTCGACCGCCGCCACAACTTCCAACTCATCGGCAGCGTGACGGCCCCCAAGAACATTAAGCTGGCGCCCTTCATCACCATGCGCTCCGGCCAGCCGTACGACGTGTTGGCGGGCCAGGATCTGTATGGCGATAACAGCCTCAATGCGCGCGCGGCCTTCGCTTCCAGCAGCGCCTGCGACTCCGTCGTACGCACGGGCACCACGGTCTGCTCGCCGTTCGGGACCTTCACCTCGGCGTACAGCGTTACCAACCCGACGAACCTCGTGCCTCGCAATTACCTGAACGCGGCCGGCATGGTTTCGGTCAACATGCGCGTCTACCGGACCTTCGGTTTCGGCGGCGCGAAGAAGAGCGCCCTGCAAAATCAACAGGGCGGTCCCGGCGGCATGCCTTCGGCCGGAGTCATGGGACTCTCGGGCGGCGGCGGACCTGGCGGTGGCGGTCACGGACCCGGCGGCGGTGGACCTCCCGGTGGCGGTATGGGCGGCGGCGGTATGCGCGGCGGCGGCATGGGCGGCATGATGGGCGGCGATTCCACCGAGCATCCCTACAACCTGACCCTCTCGCTCAACGTCGAGAACGTGTTGAACCACGTGAATCCCGGCGGCTACCAGGGCGTGATCACCAGCCCCTACTTCCTGCAGGCGACGTCGGTCAATACCGGCTTCGGCGGCGGTGGTCCGGGCGGCGGCGGATTCGGCGGAGCGGCCAACAATCGCCGCGTCCAACTCGGCCTTCGCTTCACGTTCTAATTGATGCTGTCTTTCGCTTGCTTACGCGCGCGACTCCGATCGGAGCCCCGAACGTGAGAGAGGGGTCAAAAAGAAGATCACCCAGACAGCCGGATATTTCGAATGCGTCTCTGGCCGTCGTGGAAGAACGTCCCGCGCCCGCGGATCACCATGTAGATCTCGTCCTGCTCGTGCGGCTTCTGATTGTCGACATGCGCCCCCGGGGAATCATGCAAGTCCGCATTACTTCGCCGCCGCCTTCGGCTCCATCAGCTCCGTGCGGCTGCCGTCCGCATCGAACAGATTGAGCTGCCATCTGCCGTTCCGCCCGATCTTCGGCTTCGACTTCTCCTCGGTCGCTCCGCGGCTCACCACCGTCCGATACGCCGCCTGGATATCCGGCACCTCTAACGCCGCGTGCTGCTTATTGCCTGCTTCCTCGCGCGTGAGAGTCCCCGAATAGACCATCAGCTCGATGTAATCGCCGCGCGTGCCCGGTGTCCGCAAGTTGATCCAATCGATCTGGCCATCCTCCTTGCCGCCCCGCCAGAATTCGACGAAGCCCAGCTTGTCCTTGTAATATGCCAGCGCCACGTCCAGCTTCTCCCGCGGCACCAGGATTCCGGCATGCAGCAGGTGAGTCGAGATGCGCTTCGGATCTTCGAACTTGCCCCGCGCCTTGGCATGTTCCGACCCCGGCAGGTACTCCGTAAACTCCAGCGGATACCCGAACGGATCGGCGATGCGGATCCCGCGCGTGCCATCGCCCCCGGCCGGCCGCATCGGCGTCGGTTGCAGCCCGCGCGCCGTCAGTTCGGCGTGGAGTTTCTCGATATCGGTGGTGACGAACGCCACGTGCGTCAGGCGCAGGTCGCCGTCTTTCAGTCCCGGCGAGAACTCGATGTACTGCTCGTCGTTCACCTTCAGATAGGCCGTGCCGATCGCGCCATTCCGGCCCGTGCTGAAGGCCATCGGAAGACCGAGCACCCCCGTGTAGAAGGCCTGCGCTTTCTCCAGGTCCGAGACGCGAAAATTGACGTGGCTGATTCCCGTGAGTGGGAGATCCTGTGCCGCGCAGGCGGCCGACAGAATCAGGAGTGTAGGCAGAAACCGCATCCGCTCAGTATATTACCGGGCACTCAGAAGCGGTGGTACGATACGGACAGGAGCGTGTTCTGACCAAGACCGAAGTTAAGGAAACCCCTGAAAGCCCTCTCGCCACGCCGACCTGGCTCCTCGCTGTACGCGCCGCCGAATCTAAGAAAGCATTCGACATCAAGGTTCTGGACCTGACTGGGATCACAGCTTTTGCGGATTATTTCGTCATTTGCACCGGCGCCAACCAGCGGCAGATCCAGGCCATTGCCGACGAGGTCCGCATCAAGATCAAGGAGCAGGCGAGCGAACTGCCCATCAGCACCGAAGGTTACAACACCGCCGAATGGGTGCTGGCCGATTACGGCGACCTGCTGATCCACATCTTCTCGCCGAAATCGCGCGAGTACTACGGGCTGGAACGGCTCTGGCGTACCGCCAAAGCCGTCGAGATTCCCGTGGAGTGAAGATCTACCTCTACTTCATCGGCAAGCCGAAGGACCCCCACACCAACGCCGTCGCCGAGGATTTTCTCGGCCGCGCCGCCCGCTACTGCCCGGCTGAGATGCGGGAAATCCGGCCCGATCGCGCCGACCTCTGGGCCAAACATCCGACGGCCCGCAAGATTTTTCTCGACCCGGCTGGCAAGTCTATGGACTCCGCCGCCTTCGCCCGCATCTTTTCCAGCGCCGAGATGGAGGGCCGCGATCTGCTGTTCCTGATTGGCGGCCACGACGGTCTGCCGCCCGGCTGGCGCGAGCGCGCCGACGTTCTCCTGTCCATGTCCGCCATGACTTTTCCGCACGAATTGGCACGCGCCATGTTGGCCGAGCAGATCTACCGTGCGTTTGCAACCTTGCGGGGCCATCCCTACCCGCGTTAACGTAGGACGTTGCATGTCTTGGTTTAAGCGGGACAAATCGATCGAAGAAAAACTTCCCAAGGTGGAAGACGCCGAGCGCAAGGTTCGCACCGAGGGCCTGTGGCAGAAGTGCGATGGCTGCCGCCAGATCATCTGGAAGAAGGACCTCGAAGCCAACTGGAACGTCTGTTCCAAGTGCGGCCATCATTTCCGCATGGATGCGCCCGCGCGCGTCAAAATGCTGATGGACGGCGGCCTGTTCGAGGCGCACGATCATTGCCTCTCCACCAGCGACCCGCTGCAGTTCGTCGACAGCAAGCCGTACGTGGACCGCTTGAAGGGCGTGCAGACCAGCACCGGGCTTTCCGACGCCATCATTTCGGCCTCGGGCAAACTCGAAGGCCGCGCGGTGCAACTCTGCGCCATGGACATCCGCTTCATCGGCGGCAGCATGGGCTCGGTGGTCGGAGAGAAGATCGCGCGGGCCATCGATCGCGCGCTTCAGTTCCGCACGCCGCTGATCATTGTCTCGGCCTCGGGCGGCGCGCGCATGCAGGAAGGCGCGGTCAGCCTCATGCAGATGGCCAAGATCTCCGCCGGCTTGATGCGGCTCGACGAAGCCCGCCTGCCGTACATCAGCATCCTCACGGATCCGACGACCGGCGGCGTCACCGCGAGTTACGCCATGCTGGGTGACCTGAATATCGCCGAACCGGGCGCGCTCATCGGGTTCGCCGGACCCCGCGTCATCGAGCAGACCATCCGCCAGAAACTGCCCGAAGGCTTCCAGCGCAGCGAATTTCTGCTCAAGCACGGCATGCTCGACGCCGTCGTGCCGCGGCTCGAAATGAAGCAGTACATCGCCCGCTCGCTGCGATTCCTTTCGTGAACTATCCCGATTCGGTCCACTTCCTCTACGCCCTCGGGAACGAAATCAAGACGGCCAAACTAGGCCTCGATCGCATCCGCCAGGTGCTCGACGCGCTCGGCCGGCCGCAGGATCGCTGCCGCTTCGTCCATGTCGCGGGGACCAACGGGAAGGGATCGGTCTGTGCCATGATCGAATCGGTGCTGCGGGCCGGAGGCGATCGTACCGGACTCTTCACCTCGCCGCACCTGGCCGAGCCGACCGAGCGCATCCGCATTGACGGCCGTCCCATCGGCAGCGACGAGTTCGCCGCGGCGTTCAATCGCGTGCATGCGGCGTCCGAGGAGTTGCTGGCTGCCGGCACGATCGACCTGCATCCCACGTATTTCGAAACTGTCACGGCGATGGCGATGCTGGTGTTCGCCGATCGCAAGACCGATCGCGTCGTGCTGGAAGTCGGGCTGGGCGGCCGGTTGGATGCGACCAACGTGGTGAGTCCCGAGCTGTGCGTTATCACGCCCATCGACTTCGACCATGAGATGTACCTGGGCCGCAGCATCGAAGCCATTGCCGGCGAGAAGGCGGGAATCCTGAAGCCCGGAGTGCCGGCCGTATTTGCGCGGCAGCGGCCGGAAGCCGAAGCCGTCCTGAGCGCTCGTGCCACCGACATCGCGCGCACTTCCGACTGGCGCATTCAGGATCTGGAATTGACCGCCCGCGAAAGCCGCTTCCGCCTGGAGCCTGTGGGGCTGAACATCGTGTGTCCGCTGGCCGGAGAGCACCAGGTGGAGAACGCGGTGACCGCCGCGCGTGCGCTGGATCGCCTCGCCGTACCGCGCGCCGCCATAGAGCGGGGAATTGCCCAAGCGCAATGGCCGGGCCGGCTCGAGCGCATTTCGGAGCGGCCGGAGATCATCGTGGATGGCGCCCACAATCCCGCCGGAGCGCGCGCCTTGGCGGCCTACATCGAGCGCTTCTATAACGGACGCCGCGTGCGCCTGATCTTCGGCGCGATGCGCGACAAGGCGGTCGCGGAGATCGGCGGCATCTTGTTCCCGCTCGCCGCGGAGGTGATCGTGACCGCGCCCAGGCAATCGCGCGCGCTGTCGCCGGAAGCGATGCGGGACATCGTCGACAATCTCGAGTTACGAGTGGCGCCCGATTTGGAAGCCGCGCTGGCGCTGGTCGGCGATGCCGCCCCCGAGGACGTCGTCTTTATCACGGGCTCGCTGTTCCTGGTGGCGGAGGCCAGGCAGATTCTAATCCGGTAGTGGTTTATGCCGGGGCTTCACGTAAAATTTCAATAATTTCCAGGAAGAAAACCAAGCGTCCAGTGGTACTGACAGTAAAAGGCAAAGCTGCGGCTGTCGTGCAGGATGCGGAGGCCTATCAACGGCTGAGATGGCAGGGTTCGTCCGGCCCGAGAGTTTTTCAAAGAATTCGAAGCTCGGCATGGCATACGTCGTTAGGGTCACGACGCATGCGACGCGCGATCTTGCGCTCATCTTCGAAGCCATACACGGCGAATCTTCCGAAGCCGCCTTCAAATGGTATTTAGGCTTGAAGGAGGCCATCTTCAGCCTGGAAGGGCAGCCGAATCGGTGCTCGCAAACGCCGGAGGACGCAAAACTTCGGTTTTTGCTTTACGGTTGCACCCGTCGCGTATACCGGGTGATCTACCGAGTTACAGAGAAGAGAGCAAACGCGTGGACGTGCTGCACATCCGGCACGGCGCTCGTCAGCAATTCGTAAGCTCCGCCGTCCATTTGAGCTATGGCGATATTGTTTTGGTCGATGCGCGTGGTGATCAGCGCAGCCGTAGCAGTCGCTCTAGCGCCGGCTGATGCCGCGTATGCGAAGAGCGATGTTTATATTGCCGATGATTCCGGGCGCGTCGTCCGGAGTATCAAACCGATCTTCCAGTCTTTATTTCACCGTATCATCATCTGACATTACTCGTCTGCAGGCCCATAATCGCCAGCAGCCCAGAAGCCTCGACCAGGTCGGCAGGCCCATTTGACGGGTCTTGGTCCACGGGGTTTGCGTGAGTTGGACCTGGCTGCTCGGCGTACGGCTTCGGCGAGGAGCGCTGGCCGACTGTAAATAACGCAGCCGTAACTTGCTCGTGGCGCGCGCCGGAGCAACCACCCGTTGGTGTTTTGTAGTACACTTGCTGAAAACATGTGCATTAATTCACGCCACCTGTTAGCAGTCGTAGGATTTGGTCTGGCTATGCTGGCAGCCGCACCCTTGGCGGCGCAGTCGGCCTACGTCACCAACATAGGCTCGAACACGGTATCAGTTATTAACACGGCGACGAACACCGTCGTCGCGACGATCCCGGTCGGCCAATTTCCGGTTGGCGTGGCGGTTTCGCCCGACGGAAGCAAGGTGTACGTAGGAAATCAGGCCACCAACAACGTTTCCGTGATCGCGACCGCCAGCAATACGGTGGTTGCAACAGTTCCCCTGGGAGGTGCGCCCTTGGCCGTTGCAGCGTCCGGGTCGGCAGCTTATGTCTCGACTGATTCCGGCACTCTCTCGGTGATCGCTGCGGGATCGAACGCTGTCGTCGCTAACTTTCCCGTCTCCCCTGCGGTGGGTATGGTGCTGTCGCCCGATCAGTCCAAACTGTATCTGACATGCGGTGACAATACGATAAAGACCATTTCTACGGTAACGAACGCGGTCATCAATTCTGTTCCAATTGCAGATCTCGACTACGGCATCGCGGTGACTCCGGATGGGTCAAAGATCTACGCAGCCCTGACGACCAATAACGTCGTGGTCTTTTCCACGCTGAGCAATTCCGTGATTGCAACTATTCCGGTAGGTTCGTTCCCAAGTGGAATTGCAGTGACGCCAGACGGCTCCCGCGTCTACGTTTCCAACCAGGACTCGAACACAGTGTCGGTGATCGCAACCGCCACGAACACCGTCATCGCGACCGTACCGGCAGGGAGTCGCCCGGTCGGTGTGGCTCTCAGCACCGACGGAACAAAGGTGTACGTCGCGAACTCCTCAAGCAACAATGTTTCGGTCATCTCGACGGCAACGAACACCGTGATCGCGACGATACCGGCAGGGAATGGCCCGCTCGCGCTCGGAGTATTCATTCAGTCGGGATTCCCGTTCGTGCCGCCCCCGCCGACCGTGCCCACGCTTTCGGAATGGGCAACGATTACGCTGGTTCTGGCACTTGGACTGATTGCGGTTGGGGCTTTGAAGCGCACACAGGCGGCGTAGGCGTGCCCGAGAGACCGCCAGGCAGAAGCGGGTCTCCCTCAGTCGATGGGTCGCCCAGCAGGTCGAACAAACTGGACAACACCTGGCCGCCGGAGTTCGTAGCCGCCGCCGGATCGTGTCCCGACCTCCCCGAGGTTGAGGAACTACGAAAAGGCTATGGTGCCGATGCTCCGACGGAGTCCATGGATTGATTCTCCTCGACATCCACTTACTGAAAACCTGCTCGAGGCTCCGTTTGACGGCGGTGCGGCGCGCGATGCAGCCAGCAGTCGGGTATCTGCAACGCGATTCCGCAGGCTGCTGCTGCGAGGCAGACCGTTTCGGTAAACGCTATGCGACCGCGGAGGACTTTAACCGAGATAAGCTGCTTCGCATGGCGATGCCATCGTTTATTCGGCAGCCGCGGAAATAATCTGAAAAATCGGCCAAATACGCTTCCAGCACCGCACACTTGCGCGGCCCCCAATTCGCATCGAGCGCGCCCTGGCGCATCTCGTCCAGAGTCATGAATGAGACGACCAACTCAGAACCGCGGAAATCTTCACGTAACGCGGTGCGAATTCAGGATGCCACTTGAAGTTAAGCCGGCTACGTCTGTATCAACGACCAGTCTTTCCGTTGCGGTCGGAGGAGAGGTCAATATGGCGCTGCTCATAAATGCGGCGGACGAACTCTTCGGATTCCTCCCGTGGCCCCGGGTCGATATGGCTCAACAGCCGATCCAACGTGAAGGCGCGACTCCGGATCAGGTTCGGTGGATCCTTTATGGGCTGTGTCGGCATATAGTCCATCTCGATCACTATTCTACCGAGCCGTCACCTGCCGAAATTCCGAAAATGAATTGCCTTCGGGCTGGCGCTTGACGTGCAGCCGAAGTCAGGTAGACACCACCTTGAGATTTCTGGTACACTACTTGCTGTCCCTGAAAATTAAGCTCAGTGGGAGGTTCGTTTGCCTTTTTGACGAACCGCTTGCACCAATGAGGAGACATGGCAAGAAAACCAGGTAAACAGTATCAAGCCGCGTTGAAGCAGGTCGAGGCCAAAGAGTACCAACTCGAAGACGCCATCCCGCTCATCAAGAAAATCAAATTCGCAAAATTTGACGAGACCGTGGAAGTCCACATGCGCCTCGGCGTCGATCCCAAGCATGCCGACCAGATGGTCCGCGGCACGGTGGTCATGCCCAACGGCCTCGGCAAATCCAAGAAAGTTCTTGTCATCGCCAGCGGCGATAAACAGCGTGAGGCCACCGAAGCCGGCGCCGATTTCGTCGGCGGCGAGGACATGGTCAACAAGATCCAGTCGGAAGGCTGGACCGATTACGACGCTGTGATCGCTACCCCGGACATGATGCGCTCGGTCGGTAAACTCGGAAAAGTCCTCGGCCCCCGCGGACTGATGCCCAACCCCAAGACGGGCACCGTGACGGTCGACGTGGTCAAGGCGATCAACGAAATCAAAGCCGGTAAAGTGGAATTCCGCGTCGACAAGACGGGGATCATCCATGCTCCCGTCGGCAAGCTGAGTTTCGATGCCGGCAAACTGGTGGAGAATGCGTCCAGCCTCATCACCGCGGTGATCAAAGCCAAGCCTGCGGTGGCCAAAGGCAAATACGTGAAGAACGCGACCATCTGCTCGACCATGGGTCCGGGCGTTGCGGTCGATACCACTCCCTTCACGGTGAAAGCAGCGGCGGCGGTTTAGCCTTACAGGTGTTTCCATGAAAAAGAAGGAAGACAAGAATAAAGACGTCGATTCCCTGCGTGAGGACTTGGCGCGGTTGCAGAACCTGTTCGTCACCGGCTACGAAAAGCTGAAGGTCGGACAGGATTTCGAACTGCGCAAGACCATTCGCGGCGCGGGCGGCAAGTACCGGGTTGTGAAGAACAACCTGGCCGAAATCGCATCCGAAGGCACCCCGTCCGAACAGGTGCTCAAGGGGCTGCGCGGCATGACCTCCATGGCCTACACCAGCGGCGACCCCGTGGCTTTGGCCAAGGCGCTGACGGTTTATGCCAAGGCCAACCCGTCCTTTACTTTTAAGGCCGGTATCGTAGAAGGCCGGGCCATCGACGTGAAGGCGATCAACGACCTCGCCTCGATGCCTTCGAAGGAAGAGCTTTTTGCCAAGTTGCTGTACGTGATCAATGCACCGGCACAGCAGTTGGTTACCGTAATGAACGCCGTGGGTCGCAACCTCGCGGTGGTTGTCGATCAGGGCGTAAAAGAAAACAAGTTTCAGCAGTAAATAACGATTTTAGATATCAAGGAGTTTGGAAATGGCGGACCTTAACGCAATTGCGGATCAGATTCAAGGCTTGACCCTGTTGGAAGCCTCTCAGTTGGTCAAGATGCTCGAAGAAAAGCTGGGTGTATCGGCGGCTGCGGCTGCTCCGGTCATGATGGCGGGCGGCGGCGGCGGCGCTGCAGCCGCTCCGGCTGTGGAAGAGAAGACCGAATTCACCGTCGTCCTGACGGCTGCTGGCGCGAACAAGATCAACGTGATCAAGGCCGTTCGCGAAGTCACCAGCCTCGGCTTGAAAGAAGCCAAGGACCTGGTCGATGGCGCTCCCAAGCCCGTCAAGGAAGGCGTGAGCAAGGAAGAAGCCGAGACCATCAAGAAGAAGTTCGTGGACGCTGGCGCTTCCGTAGAAGTGAAATAGCAGAATTCAGGAGTCAGAAGACAGAAGCCGGTTTGGCGGGGCTCTCCCGCCTTCTGACTTCTGTCTCCTGACTTCTGTTTTCTTTTGGCATTTGACGCAGGGGTTAACTCCTGCTAGAGTGGATAGTTGGGCTTTCGGTTAGGCCGGATCGATCCCAATTGGTGACTGTGATTCCCGAATCCTGGAACTTCAATTGCAGTTCGGGCGAAACTGCAGAGAGGGGATCTCTGTGCGTTTCTATGCCTGTAAACACCGCACAGGATTCGTGTCTCCAAACCTCCGCAGATCTCATCTTCACTCACCATCGCAGTCCGAACCCTCCGGTTTTCGGATCCGCATCGAAGACTCGATTACTCCCCAGGTATGTTCATACGACGCCCGGAGAGGCCTTGCCTCCCTGGGCGTCATTGGCTTTTTGCTTGTAGACGCAGCTACTGAGCTTTAGCTGTCGGCCGTCAGGAGTTTAAAGAATGGATATTCAAAATAACGGCGCCGTTCCCGAGAGAGTGGATTTTTCTAAAATCAAGACATCCATCCCGATCCCTAACCTGATCGAGGTGCAGAAAAATTCATACGAGCGTTTTTTGCAGATGGACTTGCTGCCCAATGAGCGTGAGGACATCGGCCTTCAGACTGTTTTCAATTCCGTCTTCCCCATTTCCGATTTTCGCGGTGTGAGCGACTTGGAGTTCGTCGATTACTCGATCGGAAACTGGGAGTGCAAGTGCGGCAACCTGAAAGGGCTGCACCACCTCCGGTCGACCTGCCGGAATTGCGGAGCCACTATCCGCACCGATCCGTTTCACGCCGGCGACATCCTCTGCCATCATTGCGGCACTTTCAACAAGAACGTCGTGACGTTCTGCAACAAGTGCGGCGACCCGGTCGGCCTGCAACTCAAGTACGACATGCAGGAGTGCCAGGAGCGCGGTATGACGTATGCCGCTCCGCTCAAGGTCACGATCCGGCTTACCGTCTATTCCAAGGATCCCGAGACGCAGAAGAAGAGCGTCCGCGATATCAAGGAACAGGAAGTTTTCTTCGGCGAAATTCCGCTGATGACGGACAACGGTACGTTCATCATCAACGGCACCGAACGCGTCATCGTTTCCCAGTTGCACCGCTCCCCGGGCGTGTTCTTCGAGAAGCAGACCCCCCTGGGCTACTACCTCGGCAAGATCATTCCCTACCGCGGAAGCTGGGTCGAGTTCGAGTACGACAACAAGAACCTGCTGTATGTGCGCATCGACCGTAAGCGCAAGTTCTACGGCTCGGTCTTCCTGCGCGCTCTCGGCCTCAAGACCGACGAGCAGATCCTGCGCGCTTTCTACCGCGTCAGCAAGATCAACATCAAAGAGAACAAACTGCTCTGGAACGTGGACGAGGGCCTCACCGGCCTGAAGCTGTCCCACGCCATCACCACCAAGACCGGCGAGACGGTGGTCACCCAGGGCAAGAAGATCACCTCCAACGTCTACAAGGAAATCCAGAAGGCCAAGATCGAGAAGGTGGAAGTCGCACCCAACGATCTGGAAGGCGCGTACGTAGTCGCCGACGTGGTCGATATGACCACCGGCGAAGTCATGATCGACGCCAACAGCGAGCTCACCCCCACGGTGGTCGCCAAGCTGATGGAAGCCGGCATCGAAGAGTTCGAAATCTTCTTCCCCGAGCGCGACGACGTGGGCACAGTCATCTCGTCCACTATCCGCAAGGATGCCGTCAAGACGCAGAACGAAGCGCTGATCGAAATCTACCGCAAGCTGCGTCCCGGCGATCCGCCGACCCTGGACACCGCCACCCAGCTCTTCCAGGGCATGTTCTTCGACCCGCGCAAGTACGACTTCTCGCGCGTGGGCCGCATGAAGTTCAACATCAAGCTGCACGAGAAGGCCGACGCCACCAGCCTGGACAAGCGCACGCTCGACCAGGAAGACTTCCGCGCCACCATCAAGTACCTGCTGAAACTGCGCAAAGGCATCGGCGCCGTTGACGACATCGATCACCTGGGCAACCGCCGCGTTCGCGCGGTCGGCGAACTGCTGGAAAATCAGTTCCGCATCGGGCTGGTCCGCATGGAGCGCGCCATCAAGGAAAAGATGAGCGTGTACCAGGAAATGTCGACGGCCATGCCGCACGACCTGGTCAACGCCAAGCCGGTCATGGCCGCGATCCGCGAATTCTTCGGATCCAGCCAGCTTTCCCAGTTCATGGATCAGACCAACCCGCTCAGCGAAATTACGCACAAGCGGCGTCTGTCGGCCCTTGGACCAGGAGGCTTGAGCCGCGAGCGCGCCGGGTTCGAAGTCCGCGATGTGCACCCGACCCACTACGGCCGCATCTGCCCGATCGAAACGCCGGAAGGTCCGAACATCGGTCTGATCTCGTCGCTGTCCTGCTTTGCGCGGATCAACGAATATGGATTCATCGAGAGCCCGTACCGCAAGGTCATCAAGGGCGTCGTGATCGATGAAGTCCAGATCCTGAATCCGGGCGACACCGATTATAAGGTCGGCGACATCGCCAAGCGCCACGAAGTCGAAGAGGCCAACCGCAAGGTCGCAGGCAAGAAGCAGCCTGCCGAGTACGAAGCCCACTGCGAATATCTTTCCGCCTGGGAAGAAGACAAGTGGGTGGTTGCGCAGGCCAACGTGCAATTGGATGAGAAGGGCCGCATCGTGCCCGACCTGTCCAACGCCCGTCAGGCCGGCAACTTCGTACTGAAGCCGAGGGACGAAATCGAATACATCGACGTCTCGCCGAAGCAGCTCGTCAGCGTGGCCGCCAGTCTGATTCCGTTCCTGGAAAACGACGACGCGAACCGCGCGTTGATGGGTTCGAACATGCAACGCCAAGCCGTGCCGCTGCTCCGCGCCGACGCCCCCTACGTGGGCACCGGTATGGAGTTGGTGACGGCTCGCGACTCGGGCGCGGTAGTGCTCTGCAAGCGTCCGGGCGTGGTGGATTCGGTCGACTCCGAACGCATCATCGTTCGCGTGGAAGGGGCGGCGCACGAAGGCCAGCTCTCGCGCGAAGTCGGCGCCGACATCTACCAGCTCACCAAGTTCAAGCGCAGCAACCAGAACACTTGCATCAACCAGAAGCCGATCGTCGCGGTCGGGCAGCGGATTCCCAAAGGCGCGGTCCTGGCCGATGGTCCCTGCACCGATATGGGCGAACTGGCCCTGGGCCGCAACGTCCTGGTAGCCTTCATGCCCTGGCGCGGCTACAACTTCGAAGACGCCATCCTGGTCAACGAAAAGCTGGTGAAGGAAGACTACTACACCTCGATCCACATCGAGGAGTTCGAAATCGAAGCGCGCGACACCAAGCTGGGGCCGGAAGAAATCACCCGCGACATCCCCAACATCGCCGATTCGTTCCTGCGCAACCTGGACGAGAGCGGCATCATCCGCATCGGCGCCACGGTGAAGCCGGGCGACATTCTGGTGGGTAAAGTGACGCCGAAGGGCGAAACGCAGCTCACCCCCGAAGAAAAACTGCTCCGCGCGATCTTCGGCGAAAAGGCCGGAGACGTGAAGGACGCCTCTCTCTACTGCCCGCCGGGAATCGAAGGCACCATCGTCGATTGCAAGATCTTCTCGCGCAAGGGACAGGAAAAGGACGAGCGTTCCAAGAGCATCGAGGAATCGCAGATCCAGCGCCTGCAGCGCAACCTGCAGGACGAAATCCGCATCCTGACCGACGAGCGCGCCAAGCGCCTCGGCGTCCTGCTGGACGGCAAGAAACTGCTCGCCGACCTGCACGATGAAAAGACCAACAAGCGCCTGCTCAGCAAGGACACTGAGCTGACGCGCGAACTCATCGAGAAGATGAAGTCGCGCGACCTCAAGCGCATGCGTCTCTCCAGCAAGGATCCGCGCCTGAACGAACAAATCGACGAAATCGAAGAGATGACGTCGCGTCAGATCGCGGTGCTGGAAAAGATCACCGACGAAAAGGTCGCCAAGCTCCGCAAGGGCGACGAACTGCCCCCGGGCGTCATCAAGCTGGTCAAAGTCTACATCGCCATGAAGCGCAAGCTTTCGGTGGGTGACAAGATGGCAGGCCGCCACGGAAACAAGGGCGTCATCGCGCGCATCCTGCCGGAAGAGGACATGCCGTACCTCCCCGATGGAACGCCGGTGGAAATCGTTCTCAACCCCCTGGGCGTGCCTTCCCGTATGAATGTGGGTCAGATTCTCGAAACCCACCTCGGCTGGGCCGCTAAGGCACTGGGCGTGCAGTTTGCGACCCCGGTGTTCGACGGCGCGACCGAGCGCGAAATCAAGAAGGCGCTTACCGACGCCAAACTGCCGACGTCGGGCAAGACCGCTTTGTTCGACGGCATGACCGGAACGCAGTTCGAGCAGCCCGTGACTGTGGGCTACATCTACATGCTCAAGCTGTCTCACCTGGTGGACGACAAGATTCACGCTCGCTCCATCGGACCGTATTCGCTGATCACGCAGCAGCCCCTGGGCGGCAAGGCGCAGTTCGGCGGACAGCGTTTCGGCGAAATGGAAGTCTGGGCGCTCGAAGCATACGGCGCCGCATACATCCTGCAAGAACTGTTAACCGCGAAATCCGATGACGTTTATGGCCGCGCCAAAATCTACGAGGCCATCGTCAAAGGCGAGGCCGCGATTGAACCGGGCGTACCCGAATCGTTCAACGTGCTCATCCGCGAATTGCAATCGCTGTGTCTCGATGTGGAATTGATGAAGAAGCCGCGCGAAATACCTGACACTGCAATCGCGGCTGACTAAAGAATAGGAGCCAGGAGTCAGAAGTCAGGAGTCAGAAGGTTGGCTCCCGGCTTCGCCTGGCGAGGGATTTGGAACTGAAAGTGGAGGTAAGGAACAGGCGGCGCATTCTGACTCCTGACTCCTGACTCCTGACTTCTGTTTTTGGAGGCTAATTTGAGATCCTCACCATACGATCGAGCGAATTTAATCGCGGATTTTGATTCCATCCGCATTTCTCTGGCTTCTCCGGAAAAGATCCGGAGCTGGTCCCACGGCGAAGTTACCAAGCCGGAGACGATCAATTACCGGACTTTTAAACCGGAGCGCGACGGGTTGTTCTGCGCCCGGATTTTCGGCCCCACCCAGGATTGGGAGTGCTTGTGCGGTAAGTACAAGCGCATGAAGCACCGCGGCGTCATCTGCGATAAGTGCGGCGTCGAAGTCACACTGGCGCGCGTCCGCCGCGAACGCCTGGGTCATATCGAACTGGCCAGCCCCTGCTCGCATGTCTGGTTCTTCAAGGGCCTGCCCAGCCGCATCGGGCACCTGCTGGATATCACGCTCCGCGAACTGGAGCGCGTGCTGTACTTCGAAGCGTATGTGATCGTCGATCCGGGCGAAGTGGAAGCGCTCAGCCAGGGCGAAGTCATCAGCGACGAAAAGAAGCGCGCCCTCGACCAGGAATTCCCCGGCAAGTTCATCGCGATGATGGGCGCCGAGGGCATCAAGGAACTGCTCAAGAAGGTCGACGTGGAAGCTCTCAGCGAAGAGATCCGCGAGAAGATGAAGACCGAGCAGAGCGTCCAGAAGAAACTCAAGTACGCCAAGCGCCTCCGCGTTGTGGAAAGCTTCCGCAAGAGCGGCAACAAGCCGGAGTGGATGATTCTCGATGTCATCCCGGTAATTCCGCCGGAACTGCGTCCTCTCGTGCCGTTGGATGGCGGCCGCTTCGCCACCAGCGATTTGAACGACCTGTATCGCCGCGTGATCAACCGCAACAACCGGTTGAAGAAGCTGATCGAACTGCACGCGCCGGACGTGATCGTCCGCAACGAAAAGCGCATGCTGCAGGAAGCCGTCGACGCGCTGTTCGACAACGGCCGCCGCGGTCGCGTCCTTCGCGGAGCCAACAATCGCCCGCTCAAGTCGCTCTCCGACACCCTCAAAGGGAAGCAGGGCCGTTTCCGTCAGAACCTGCTCGGCAAGCGCGTGGACTACTCCGGCCGTTCCGTCATCGTGGTCGGTCCGGACCTCAAGTTGAACCAGTGCGGTCTTCCCAAGAAGATGGCCCTGGAACTGTTCAAGCCGTTCATCTATCACCGCCTCGAGCAGCGCGGCCACTGCACCACCATCAAGCAGGCCAAGGAACTGGTCGAACAGCAGGATCCGGTGGTTTGGGACATTTTGGAAGAGGTCATTAAGGACCATCCCATTCTGCTCAACCGCGCTCCCACGCTGCACCGCCTCGGTATTCAGGCGTTCGAGCCCGTCCTGGTCGAAGGCAAGGCCATCAAAATTCACCCGCTGGTCTGTACCGCCTTCAACGCCGATTTCGACGGCGACCAGATGGCCGTCCACATCCCGCTGTCTCCCGAAGCGCAGATCGAAGCATCGACCCTGATGCTGGCGTCCAACAACATTCTGTCGCCCGCGCACGGCGCCCCGATCACCATCCCCACGCAGGACATGGTGTTGGGCTGCTACTACCTGACCAAAGCTCGTCCCGGCGCCAAGGGTGAAGGCCGCACTTTCGCCTCCACCGACGACGTGCTGATCGCGCTCGAAATGGGCGAAGTCGAAACGCTCACCCCGATCAAGCTGCGCTACACCGGCCGCGTCATCGACCTGGTGCACGCCTTCGATACGCAGAACATTCTGCACACCGAACCCATCGAGTTCGTGAAGCAGTACATGGAAACCACGGTCGGCCGCGTCATC
>Ga0207695_10005556_pt1 | contig 16656 bp, 13 predicted proteins | sample KBSC54metaG_FD_184354 | JGI IMG/M metagenome (GOLD analysis project Ga0207695, IMG submission 184354) | Corn rhizosphere microbial communities from Kellogg Biological Station, Michigan, USA - KBS C5-4 metaG (SPAdes) (version 2) | ecosystem: Host-associated > Plants > Roots > Rhizosphere > Soil... | reverse complement strand
CGACCTTGAAATTGTCGCTGCGCCTGCCGCCCACCTGCGACGCTGAACCAGCGCGGCTGGCGGTGAAGAAAGCGCTGGAGGAAAACCCGCCCTATGGTGCGGCGGTGACGTTCGATGCGCCGCAAATGGACGGCGGGTGGAACGCGCCTGCACTATCGCCGTGGCTGGAAAAGGCGCTGGCGAAAGCCAGCAACGACAGCTTCGGCAAACCCGTGGCCTTCATGGGCGAAGGCGGCTCCATTCCCTTCATGGCGATGCTGGGCAAGAAATTTCCCAAGACCCAGTTCGTGGTGACGGGCGTCCTGGGGCCGCACTCCAACGCCCATGGCCCCAACGAATTTCTGCACGTTCCCACCGCAAAAAAAGTGGCGGCATCGATCGCGTCCATTCTCGCGGACCATGCGTTGCAGGCGCGATGAATTTTCCGGATTCCGCCGACGACGATCCCAAACGGGCCAACCGGCGGCCGCTGTTGTTCTTCGTCCTGGTCACCTCGGCAGTGGGCGCGGCCGCCAGCGTCTTCACCGAGCCCAATATCGCCGGCTGGTATGCGGGCCTGGTCCACCCTTCCTTCGCCCCGCCCAACTGGGTATTCGCGCCGGTCTGGACCACGCTTTATATCGTAATGGCGGTGGCCGCTTCGCGGGTGTGGCGCGTTGCCGGGACAAAAAGCTTCGAAATATTCGCCTATGCCCTGCAACTGATTTTCAATTTCGCCTGGAGCGCGATCTTCTTCGCCGCTCACCAGATCGGGTTTGCCTTGATCGAGATTTGCATCCTGCTGGCCCTGATCCTGTCCACCACCATTTTGTTCTGGCGTCGCGACCGGCTTGCCGGATGGCTGTTTCTGCCGTACCTCGCCTGGACGAGTTTCGCGACGACTTTGAACTACGCCTTCTGGTCCCTTAACCCCTGAAAAACCGGCATCTGCCAAGGTGCCGCCTTGGCAACTTCCCCTGCCCTCCCTATATACCCCCTGAGGTCGGCATGGGTTTGCTCAGCGGCCCGTTTTTGTCAAAGAATTCAATGGGATGGACCGGAGGACGCCGTCAGGGTCAGGACTCCATGCCCATTTGAGAGGAATAGAGAATGGCTAAAGTAATCGGTATCGATCTGGGTACCACCAATTCCTGTGTTGCGGTGATGGAAGGCTCTGCCCCCAAGGTCATCGAGAATGCCGAAGGCGCCCGCACCACCCCCTCGATCGTCGCATTCGCCCCCGATGGCGAGCGGCTGATCGGCCAGCCCGCCAAGCGCCAGGGCGTCACCAACCCCGAATTCACCTTCTTCGCGATCAAGCGGCTGATCGGCCGCCGCTTCGACGATCCCATGACCAAAAAGGACATGGGCATGGTGCCTTACACCATCGTCAAAGCCGACAATGGCGATGCCTGGGTCCAGGGCCGCGACGCCAAAAAGTTTTCTCCTTCGGAAGTCTCTGCGTTCATTCTGCAGAAGATGAAGGAAACCGCCGAAGCCCATTTGGGCGAAAAGGTGACGCAGGCCGTCATTACCGTTCCGGCTTACTTCAACGACGCGCAACGCCAGGCCACCAAGGACGCGGGCAATATCGCGGGCCTGGAAGTGCTGCGCATCATCAACGAACCCACCGCCGCGGCGCTGGCCTATGGCATGGACAAGAAGCAGTCCGGCACCATCGCGGTCTATGACCTTGGCGGCGGCACCTTCGACGTGTCCGTGCTGGAAATCGGCGACGGCGTCTTTGAAGTGAAGTCCACCAACGGCGACACCTTCCTGGGCGGCGAAGATTTCGACACCCGCGTCGTCAACTTCCTGGCCGACGAGTTCAAAAAGGAAAACGGCATCGACCTGCGTTCGGACCGCCTTGCGCTCCAGCGCCTGAAGGATGCTGCCGAAAAGGCCAAGATCGAACTGTCGAGCGCGCAGCAGACCGAAGTGAATCTGCCCTTCATCACGGCGGACGCGTCCGGTCCCAAGCATCTCACCATCAAGATCACCCGCGCCAAGCTGGAAAGCCTGGTGGACGACCTGATCCAGAAGACCGTCGGCCCAGTGAAGCAGGCGCTGAAAGACGCCGGCGTTACCGCGCAGCAGATCGACGAAGTCATCCTGGTCGGCGGCATGACCCGTATGCCCAAGGTACAGGAAGCGGTTAAGGCGCTGTTCGGCAAGGAGCCGCACAAGGGCGTCAATCCGGATGAAGTGGTCGCCATGGGCGCCGCAATCCAGGGCGGCGTGCTCAAGGGCGAAGTCAAGGACGTGCTGTTGCTCGACGTCACCCCGCTTTCGCTGGGCATCGAGACATTGGGCGGCGTCTTCACCCGCCTGATCGACCGCAACACCACCATCCCGACCAAGAAGTCGCAGATCTTCTCGACCGCGGACGACAATCAGACCGCCGTCACCATCAATGTGTTCCAGGGCGAACGCGAAATGGCGGCAGACAACAAATCGCTGGGCCGCTTCGATCTGCAGGGCATTCCGCCCGCGCCGCGCGGCGTGCCGCAGATCGAAGTCACCTTCGATATCGACGCCAACGGCATCGTCAGCGTCACCGCCAAGGATAAGGCCACCAGCAAGGAGCAGCAGATCCGCATCCAGGCTTCGGGCGGTCTGTCCGACGCCGACATCCAGAAGATGGTCAAGGACGCCGAATCCCATGCTGCGGAAGACAAGAAGCGCCGCGAGCTGATCGAAGCCCGCAACCAGGGCGACGCGCTGGTTCATTCGACTGAAAAGGCGATGGGCGAGCATGGCGACAAGGTCGATGCCAGCCAGAAGACCGCGATCGAAGCGGCCGTGGCTGCGCTCAAGGAAGCGGTCAAGAGCGACGATGTCGAAGACATCAAGGCCAAAACCAACAGCCTGGCCCAGGCTTCGATGAAGCTGGGCGAAGCGATGTACAAAGCTCAGCAGGCCGAAGGTGGCGCGGCGCCGGAAGGCGGCGAGGCTCCCAAGGCGGACGACAATGTTGTGGACGCCGACTTCGAGGAAGTCGACGACCAGAAGAAGGCGTAATGATTTGAGGACGCTCCGGCCTCCCTGCACCCGCGCAAAGCGGGGCAGGTGGCCGAAGCACCGATAAAAAGGTGCGAAGGCCGGAGGGGGCGAGTTTGGATATGAGCAAGCGCTGTTATTACGAGACGTTGGAATGCCCCAAGGGCGCCCCCGTCGACGTCCTGAAGTCCGCCTATCGCAAGCTGGCAATGAAATTCCATCCGGACAGAAACCCGGGTGATGCCACTGCCGAAGTCCGTTTCAAGGAAATCAGTGAAGCCTATGACGTCCTGAAGGACGATCAGAAGCGCGCGGCTTACGACCGGTTCGGCCATGCCGCCTTTGAAGCCGGGATGGGCCGTGCGGGCGCCGGCGCCGCCGGATTCGATTTCGCCGGCTCCTTCTCCGACGTGTTCGAGGATTTCTTCGGCGACCTGATGGGCGGGCGGCGCACCAAGCGCAGCAATCGCGGCCAGGATCTGCGCTACAATCTGGAAATCTCGCTGGAAGAAGCGTTCCGCGGCCGCAGCACCGAAATCAAAGTCCCCACCATGGTGGTGTGCGACACCTGCACCGGCTCCGGTGCGGAACCGGGACACAGCGCCGAGACCTGCCCTGCTTGTGCCGGTCACGGCAAGGTACGCGCCACCCAGGGCTTTTTCACCATCGAACGCAGTTGCGCGCCCTGCCGGGGCACGGGCAGGATCGTCCGCCATCCCTGCAAGACCTGCCGCGGCGCGGGCACGGTGCAGAAGGAACGCACGCTCACCGTCGATGTGCCGCCTGGCGTCGAGGAAGGCACCCGCATCCGTTTGTCGGGCGAAGGTGCGGCGGGCAGCAATGGCGGCCCCAACGGCGATCTTTATATTTTCCTCTCCGTGGCCGAACACGCGATCTTCCAGCGTGACGGGCACAATCTGCATTGCCGCGCACCGGTTTCGTTCGTCACCGCTTCTTTGGGTGGCTGCATCGAAGTGCCGACCCTGGATGGCGGGCGCGCCAAGGTCACGATCCCGGAAGGGACCCAGCCGGGCCGTCAGTTCCGCCTCAAAGGCAAAGGCATGCCCGTTCTTCGCAGCGCCCAGCGCGGCGATCTTTACATCGAGGTCGCGGTCGAAACCCCCGTCAAACTGTCCCGGCGGCAGAAGGAACTGCTGCGGGAGTTCGAGGGTGAGAGCAAAAGCGGCTGCCAGCCCGAGGCCGAAGGGTTCCTGGCCCGGCTGAAAGAGTTTTGGAACGGCGGCGAGACCGCTTAAGCTTTGGGGGCCAAAACGATCCGAGCCCCGTGCCCGCCCCAACCGACACCCTCACCGACAATCTGCGTTTTCTGCGCGCGTTGATCGCACGGCCCAAGAATATCGGGGCCGTGGCGCCATCCAGCCGGGCCCTGGCCCGAGCCATCGCGCGCCAGATCGATCCGAACCGTCCCGGCCCGGTCCTGGAATTGGGGCCCGGCACCGGCGTGGTCACGACGGCGCTTTTAGAGCGCGGCATCGCACCCGAGCGGCTGACGGTGATCGAATATGATCCCGACTTCGCGGCCGCTATCGCCGCCCGCTTTCATGGCGTGCATGTGATCCAGGGCGATGCCTTCGATCTCAAGCGCACCTTGGGCGCTCGGCATCGTGAGCCCTTCGCCGCGATCGTGTCGGGCATTCCGTTGCTCAATTTCCCGGTCCCGCGCCGCCAGGCCCTGATGGAAGCACTGGCCGGCCAGATGGCGCCCGGCGCACCGCTGATCCAATTTTCCTATGGCATGCATGCCCCGGTGGTGCCGCCACAGGGCCATAGCGTCCATTGCGCGGCCCGGGTCTGGGCCAACCTGCCCCCCGCCCGGGTCTGGGTGTACCGGAAGATCTGAGATTTATGCTGCAGCTTTTGTTGCAGCATAGAGTGCTGCAAAAGGTGCAGCATAAATCTTTACCGCCCCATCTGTCTTCCTCAGGACAAGCCCTCGGAAGACATCTTCCCCCGCCAATGGCTCTGCCATGCGGGGGAAGAAAGCCTGTTTTTTCCTGCAGTTAGCTATTCCGCCGCTTCGGCCAGGACCGGAGCGGCCTGCAGCACGTCGGGGCCGACATGCGCCTCGAACTTCTTGAAGTTGGCCCGGAACATTTCCACCAGCTTCTTCGCTTGCGCGTCATAAGCCGATTTGTCCGCCCAGGTGTCGCGCGGGTTGAGGATCTTGCTGTCCACCCCCGGCACCGCCACCGGCACCCGGAATTTGAAATGGGGATCGACCCGCATTTCGACCGTGGCCAGGCTTCCATCCAGCGCCGCATTGAGCAGCGCCCGGGTCGCCTTGATCGGCATACGGGACCCCGTGCCGAAGGCGCCGCCGGTCCAGCCGGTATTCACCAGCCAGCAATCGGCGCCATGCGCGGCGATCAGGTCGCGCAGCAGATTGCCATATTCGGATGGGTGGCGCGGCATGAAGGGCGCGCCGAAGCAGGTGGAGAAGGTCGGCTGCGGCTCCTTGCCCAGCCCCTTTTCCGTGCCCGCCACCTTGGCAGTGAAGCCCGACAGGAAGTGATACATCGCCTGGCTGGGTGTCAGCTGCGAGATCGGCGGAAGCACGCCGAACGCGTCCGCCGTCAGCATGATCACATTTTTCGGATTGCCGGCGCGGCCGGTGAGGCTAGCATTGGGGATATAGTCGATGGGATAGGCGGCGCGGGTATTCTCCGCATATTTGGCGTCGTTGAGATCCAGCACCCGCGTTTCAGGATCCATCACCACATTCTCCAGCACCGTGCCGAAACGTTCGGTGGTGGAAAAAATCTCCGGCTCCGCCTCACGCGAGAGTTTGATCACTTTGGCATAGCAGCCGCCTTCGAAATTGAAGACGCCATGCTCGCTCCAGCCATGCTCGTCGTCACCCACCAGGGTGCGCGAAGCATCGGCAGATAAGGTGGTTTTGCCGGTGCCGGAAAGGCCGAAGAAAATCGCGGATTTCCCATCCTTGCCGACATTGGCCGAGCAATGCATCGGCATCACCCGCTTGGGCGGCAGAATGTAATTCAGGATGGTGAAGACGGACTTCTTCATCTCACCGGCATAAGACGTGCCGCCGATCAGGATCGTCTTCTTGGTGAAATTGACCGCGATCACGGTCTGGCTGGCGGTGCTGTGCTTGGCCGGATCGGCGCTGAAACTGGGCAGGTCGATGATGGTGAATTCCGGATCGAAGCCTTTCAGATCGTCGGGCGTAGGCCGGATCAGGAGCTGATGCACGAACAGCGAGTGCCAGGCATATTCGGTGACGATGCGCACCTTGATGCGATGGGTGGGATCGGCGCCGCCGAACAGATCCTTGGCGAATAATTCCTTGCCCTCGGCGAACGCCATCATGTCGGCATGGAGCGCATCGAAATGCGCCGGACTCATCGCCTTGTTGTTGTCCCACCAGACATTGGGTTCGGTATTGGCATCCTTGACCACGAATTTGTCGGTAGCGGAGCGGCCGGTGTGATGGCCGGTGAGCACGACCAGGGGCCCATCCTTGGCGACATGACCTTCGCCGCGCCGCACCGCCTCTTCGTAGAGCGCGGGTGCGGTCAAATTCCAATTCACTTTGCTGAGATTGCGGAAGCCATGAGCTTCAAGACCGAAGGCGGACATCATTCCTCGCTGAACATATGACAGTGACCACCGGTATTCCGGCTGGCCGCGATTACCCCGCCGACAAAGCCTAGTCGCCTCGCGTCCGCCTCACAATCTTGCGGCCAGGCAGCGGCTAAACATCATAATTATCAATAGCTTGGCAGTTCAGCCGCCGTGGAAAGTGCGCCGGCCATACAGCATGGTCACATTGATGCGGCGGTTCTGGTAGCCGTCTTTGAATTCGATCCGGTCGGTTTCGTGGAACAGATCGGAATCGAAAATCACCGCTCGGTTGGCGCGGTGGGGAACGACAATCGGCTTTGCCCCTTCTTTCGCCAGATAAGCCCGCATGCCGGAGACGTCGGCATTGTAGCGTTCGAAATCCCAATCCTGCGGCGCCTTCACATCCCAGACCACCAGCCCCCCATTGTTGGGATTGCGGTTGGCCTCGTCGGGCGTGATCCAGAAATTCACATTCACCGCGGCCTGGTCGGCATGCATGGGAATGCCCGACAGGCTGCTGTCATATTTGAAGCCCCACAACAGCCCCAGGCCATGATCGCCGATCACGGTGGGGAACATATCGCGCAACTCATCCGCGATCTGGGCCAGCAACGGGCAAGCAAAACCCCGCGCCGGCACCGCCCCCAGATAACCTTTCTCATAAGGCCGTTGCCACATGGTCGAGCCCCAGCAGAAACGCCGCAGCGCTTCAAGCGCGGGCGCAGTGAGAAGATTGTCGATCACCACAATCTGCGGGCGGCTTTCCCGCCAGCGCCGCGCGACATCGTCGCGGTTGCCGGGATTGACCGCCGGTCCATCGATCCGCACTCCGGGTTCCAAATGAAAGCCGGAAGCATTGACACCCTCAGCGGCCAGATAGGCCCGCTGTTCGTCATCATGGCGCTGCTTGTGCGGCGGATCGGAACTTTGCGCGACCGGTTTATCGCCATGAACAATTTCCGCATGACGACGATATAGCTCCAATCCTTCCGGCACCCGTCGCGCCTCGCAAAGAATTGCGGCTTTGAGCGTCAGGGCCGGTGGATAATCCGGCTGAAGCACGAGCATGCGATCCAGGGCATTCAGCGCATCCGTCAGCCGCCCTGTGACATGGAACATGGAGGCGCGCTTGTGCCAGGCATCCAATTCTTCCAGCCCGGCCGGATTCTCGTCCGCTTGTTTTGCCATCTCGAGCGCGATGGCGCGCTGGCGCATGATTGCGGGATCGCCGGGAAGATTCTCCAGCGCCCGGTCAAAACTGGCGATGGCCTCGGCGATGCGCTCCAGACCCACCAGCGCGCTGGCGCGCCCGCGCCAGGCGGCGGCATGACGGGGCACCAGCCCCACAACCTTGTCGAAGCTTTCAAGCGCCTGATCGAACCGTCCCTGCGATTGCAGTGCGATGCCGCGATTGAGCCAGGCCGGCGCATGGTCCGGCTTGAGCGCGACGGCGCGGTCGTAACTGGAAAGTGCGTCGGCGAGCCGCCCCATGCCCTGCAGGATTCCGCCGCGGTCGGTCCAGGCTTCGGCCGCGTCCGGGGTCAGCGCCAGCAGGCGGTCGAATGTTTCGATGGCCTCTTCAGCGCGCCCAAGTTCGGTCAGCGCCAGGGCGCGATTGTGCAGCGCCGGGTGGAAATCGGGCTTGATCGCCAATGCCCGATCGTAATTGTCCAAGGCCTGTTGCTGGCGGCCCGACGCGGCCGAGAGGATGCCCCGGAGCAGCAATGCCTCCACCGCGTGTGGATCGATGGAGAGCGCGGCGGAAATGGCGCCCATCGCCTCATCCTGGCGGCGCTGCTGAAACAGCGAAAGCGCCAGCCGGTATTGCGCCGGATAATGCGTGGGATTCTGCATCAGGATCTGCCGGTAAAGCTGGTCCGCTTCGGAAAGCCGGCCTGCCTGGTGCAGCGATACTGCCCGCTCGAGCAATGCGTGGGATGACATGATGGCGAGCACGCTAACCCAGGCGGCGGCAAAACAAAATCACCGGCTCTGGGGCTGTTCGCCCGGCCGGCCAGGCATTACATGACAGGGATGGCCCTGAACGACGAAGAGCTGGAACGCTATGCCCGCCACATCGTGCTTCGGGAGGTGGGCGGCGTCGGCCAGGCGAAAATTCGCAAAGCCAAGGTGTTGATCGTGGGGGCGGGCGGCCTGGGCAGTCCCGCAGCGCTCTATCTTGCCGCCGCCGGTGTCGGCCATCTGGGTCTGGTCGATGACGATGCGGTGAGCCTTTCCAACCTGCAGCGGCAGATTCTTTTCAACACCGCCGATGTGGGAAGGCCCAAAGTAGAGGCCGCCGCCGCGCATCTGGGCGCGCTCAATCCCGGCGTGACGGTGACCACGCATCCGGTTCGCCTGACAGCTGACAATGTGCGGGCGCTGATTGCGGACTATGACATTGTGGCGGACGGCTCGGACAATTTCGAAACCCGCTTCCTGCTCAACGATGCCTGCTATTTCGCCGGCAAGATTCTGGTCTCGGCCGCGGTGACGGAATTCGACGGCCAGCTCGCCACCTTCAAGGCCTGGGACAAAAGCGGCGCCTATCCCTGTTACCGCTGCCTGTTCCCGGCGCCGCCCCCGGCGGGCACCGTACAGAGCTGTTCGGAAACCGGCGTGCTGGGAGCGGCCGCGGGCGTGATGGGATCGCTTCAGGCTCTGGAAATCCTCAAGCAAATCACGGGTATCGGGGAAGACCTGGCGGGTAAAATTTTGATTACCGACACGTTGGCGGCACGTTTTCGTACTGTGTTACTCGAACCCGATCCCGCTTGCCGCTTGTGCGGCGCTCATCCCCAGATCCGGGACCCGCACGCTTAACACCCTTTCAACGCTGTCCAGGCAGAGTTCCCGCACAGCATGGCGACCGGCCATGCGCGGGGGCCAATGACGCGACAAGTTCATTTCGAAGTCTTTCGCCGGGCGGGTGCCAAAGGCGGCTGGACCCTGCATGAAGTGGTGAACGATCGCGCCCGCGCGCTTGTCATGGCGCAGGAGATGATGACATCGGAGAAAGCCACCGGCGTCAAAGTCGTCAAGGAAACCTATGACGACGATACCGGCGATTATCTGTCGCTGAAGATTTTCGAGGACGGCCACAACAAGATGAAGATGGCGCCGGCGCAGGAAGACGCGCCGCCCTCTCTGCCCTGTTTCAAGCCGGATGATCTTTATTCCTATCACGCGCGCCAGACCATGATGCGCCTGTTCGGCGATTTCCTGGCCCGCAACAAGATCACCATCACCGAGCTGATCCATCGCGCCGACATGCTGGACAAGCTGGAAGCGACAGGCACACTCTATCAGCATGCGGTCCAGAAGATCGCGGTGGCGCAGGCCGCATCCAGCACCACCCCGGTGCAGCAGATCGTCAAGAACCTCAACGAGCTCACCACCCAGGCAACCCAACGGGTCTATCGCGATCAGCGCAAAGGACTGTTCCCCAATCCCCACGCCGACCAGTTCGCCGAACTGGCTGCCAAACTGGCCGGACAGGGCGATGCCGCCTATATTTTCAACGGGGCTTTGGCGCGCCATTTGAAGGACACCCAAGGCTGGAACGACAAGGTTCTGGCGCTTCTGGAAATCCTGGCCAAGACGCCCGCGTCCGGCGAATCCCGCACCCTGATTCTTTCCTCCATCGACGCCATCCTGGCCGAGGCCTTGAGTGCGTCGACCGCGCTGCACGAACTGATCGGACAGGCGGAGAATCTGGCGGAAGCGCTGACGCGTTTGGTGGAATTATTCTTGGGCAAGCTGGCGGTCGATTCCGCCCATGGCGGCGTGGCGGCCCTGTCGGCCCGATTTGCCGCCGATGAATTGCCGGAAGCGCGCACCGCGATCGCCCGGCGGATCGTCGCCGAATTCAAAAGCGCCAAGCGGCTGCGCCCGGATTCGCTGGTCGAGGAATTGATCGCCCTGCGCCGCCTGGCCAATCGTGTCGTCTATGGGGTGGGAAAATTTCTCAGCCATGAGGATCTGATCACGGCCTTCACCTTGCGCTCCAAGCGGCTGGTGACCCAGGAGATCTTGAGCAGCTATATCCAGGACTGCGCGCCGGACGAGAAAATGGAGCGACTGCTGTTCGTGGAGGAGAATATCATCGGCATCGAAAACAAGCGGCAATTGGCGAGCTTCGTCACGCCGGTGCTGAATTCCGCAGTCTTCGAGAATTTCTTTCAGAATCCCAAAGTGCCGTTATTGCAGCGGCTGCAGCGTCTGGCGCAGTTGCAGGGCCGGGTCCGCCGCGCCAGCTTCGTCGATGTCCAGCGGCAGGAAATCGCCGACAAGATGGACCGCCTCGCCTGCGAGATGGCGGCGCGCGCCAAACTGTTCGAAAATCTTGATGCCAAACATCGGAACCATGTCGAGAAAGCGCAGACCTTGCTGAAATTGATGATGGGCGGATTTTTCACGGAAGGCGCGCTGTCGGCAAAAGCGCGCGACATTATCCTGTCCTGTCTGGCGACGCCGGGATTTTTGACCGGCTATTTCGCTCATCAAAGCGGCGCCGACAGCGAAACCGCGATGGCCGGACTGATGACGGACCTGAACAAGGCGGGCATCACCGCCGAGACCGGGCTTAAATCCATCGCCGCATAAGCGCGGCCAGGAAAAGTGTTTTTGCGGTTTTCCGTCCGGTCACGCGACAAATCTAGAGCGAAAGCTCCCAGGTCTGGCTCACCAGATCCTTGCCGAAATTGGGCTTGCTTTCTTCGCTGACCAGCGTGAATCCCGCGGCCTGATAGATGCGGCGCGCGGAGACCAGCACGTCGTTGGTCCAGAGCCGGAGCGTTTTGTATCTGGCACCGCGCGCGAAGCCGATGCAGGTATCCACCAAGGTTCGACCCAAACCGTGTCCTCGCGCGAAGGCTTCGACATGCAGCAGCCTGAGGCGCGCCACCTCGTCATTTTCACGCACCACGAACACCGCTCCCGCCGGTTCGCCGTCGATCTCCGCGATCCAGCCTTGCTCGCCAGGACCCGCCTTGAATTGCGAGAGAATGCCGGCGATCAAGCTTTCGTAAGACGAGTCCCAGCCATATTCGCGTGCATACAGAACAGCCTGGCGCTGGATCACCCAGCCCAGATCGCCGGAGCGGACCGGGCGCAACAGAATGGCGGGCGGGATTTCGGACGCGGGTGTCAAGAGGCGCTGCAAAGCCTGCATGTGATGCACGATCTTCTGCTGCGCTTCCTCGCCATGGTCGTCCAGCAGCGCCAACGTTGCCGCCTGCGCCCGCGAATCCAGCGCCGCAAAGGCAATGCGGCCCTTGGCGGTCAGATGCAGCAAGCGGATGCGGCCATCGTCCGGGGCGGCGCGCTTGCCCACCAAGCCCTGCCGCTCAAACCCGGCCAGCATGCGGCTGAGATAGCCCTGATCCAGCCCCGTCATCGCCCGCAAGGCCGCCGCCGTCACCGGCTCGGCATGGGCGATTTCATAGATCACCCGGGCCTCGGCCAAGGAAAAGGGGGTGTCGAGCAGCTCTTCCGTCAGAACCCCGATCTGCCGCGTGTAAAAGCGGCTGAAGCGACGGATTTCACGGGCGCGCAGGTCGGCTTCAGACATAGTTGACATAGTCATATATATACATGACTAAGTCAACTATCTGCCAGGCTCGCATCTTTCGCCAGCAGGCTTTCCGCGATCAGCAGAACCACGCCCACCGAAATCGCGATGTCCGGAAAATTGCAGACGAACAGCGGCATCTGCCCCAAATGCAGGAACAGGTAATCGAACACCGCGCCATGAAAAACGCGGTCCGCCAGATTGCCCAGCGCTCCGCCCACGATCAGGCCATAGGCCGCCGCCGTCAGGCGGTCCGTTGCCCGCCAGGCCAGAATGCTGACACCGATGACGATCGCCGCCAGGACCGCAATCAGGAAATAGCGGCCCATGTCGCTGTCCTGCCGGAACAGGCCGAAGGAAACGCCCCGATTCCAGACCTGCGCGAAATCCAGCAGCCCGGGGATCAGAACGACGCTCCCCTTCACGGGCATCAGGATAGCTTCGACCAAAAGGCCGAGACTGAAAGCCAGCCCAGCCGAGACGGCTGCAACCATGCGAAACCGCGTCAATGCGCGGCATCCCAATTGTCGGCGGCGCGCGCTTCCACCACCAGAGGCACGGAAATTTCTACGGCCGGAAGCGCGGCTTTTTCCATCACCGAGGCCACCAGCTTGCGGGTCGCTTCGACCTCCTTGTCCGGGGCTTCGAAGATCAGTTCGTCATGGACCTGGAGCAGCATCTTGGCCGAAAGCTTCTTGTCCTTGAGCGCATCCGGCAGACGCACCATGGCGCGACGGATGATGTCGGCGGCCGCGCCCTGGATCGGCGCATTGATGGCGGCACGCTCGGCCCCGCCGCGGAAACCGGGGATCTTGGAATTGATCTCGCGGATGTGGATGCGCCGCCCGAACAAGGTCTCCACGAAGCCGTGGGTGCGGGCGAACTGCTTGGTGTCTTCCATATAGACGCGGATGCCGGGAAAGCGCGCGAAGTATTTCTTGATGTAATCGCTGGCTTCGCTTTGCGCGATGCCCAGCTGGTTGGCCAGGCCGAAGCCGGAGATGCCATAGACGATGCCGAAATTGATCGCCTTGGCCCGGCGGCGCACTTCCGCCGGCATGCCCTTCACCGGCACGCCGAAAATCTCCGACGCGGTCATGGCGTGAATGTCGAGATTTTCCGCGAACGCTTTCTTCAATTGCGGAATGTCGGCGATATGCGCCAGCAATCGGAGCTCGATCTGGCTGTAATCGGCGCTGATCAGTTTGGCGCCCTTGGCCGCAATGAAGGCCTGACGGATGCGCCGGCCTTCCTCGGTGCGGATGGGAATATTCTGCAGATTGGGATCGGTCGAAGCGAGCCGGCCGGTCGAGGTGGAGGCCATCGCATAAGAGGTGTGAACGCGCCCGGTCTTGGGATTGATGAAGCCGGGCAGCGCGTCGGTATAAGTGCCGCGCAGCTTGGCGAGGCCCCGCCATTCCAGAACCTTCTTGGCGATCTCATGGCCCTGAGCCGCCACTTCTTCCAATGCATCGACATCGGTGGACCAGGCGCCGGTCTTGGTCTTGCGCCCGCCTTCCAGGCCCATCTTGCCGAACAGAATATCGCCCAGTTGCTTGGGTGAGCCGATATTGAAATTCTCGCCCGCCAGCTTGTGGATCTGGGTTTCCAGCCCGCCCTGGATCTTGCCGAAATCGTTGGAGAGACGGCGCAGCATTTCCGGATCGATGGTGATGCCGCCGCGCTCCATATCGGCCAAGACCATGGTGAGCGGCCGTTCCAAAGTCTCATATACCGCGCGTTTGCCGATCTCGCCCAGCTTGGGTTTGAGCAGCATATGCAGGCGCAATGTCACATCCGCGTCTTCGGCGGAATATTTGGTCGCTTCCGCAACGGGCACGCAGTCGAAAGTGATTTTGTCCTTACCCTTGCCGGCGACTTCGCTGAAAGCGATCGGCGTGTGGGAGAGGTGCAGCTCGGACAATTCGTCCATCCCATGCCCGTGCAGCCCGCCTTCCAGCACATAGGAAATCAGCATCGTGTCATCGATGGGTTCCAGGCGAATGCCGCGCTGCAGAAAGATCAGGGCGTCGTATTTGAGATTCTGCCCCACCTTCAGAACCGAGGGATCTTCCAGCAAAGGCTTCAAAGCGGCGATCACATCCGCTTCGACCATCTGCTTGATCGCTTCATGCCCATCGAGTTGCAGGCCGTCGCCCTTGCGATGACCGCAAGGAATGTAGCAAGCCTCGCCCGGCGCAACCGCCAGCGACACCCCGCACAGGCCCGCCTGCATGGGATCGAGCGAAGTGGTTTCGGTGTCGAGACAGACAATACCTTTGGCGTGCGCCCGCGCTACCCAGGCATCCAGGTCTTTGGTGGTGGTCACCGTCACATAGGCCGCGTGATCGATGGGCGCGCGGATCGCCGCGGTATCGAGCGGTTCGGCAGGCGCAGGTTCGGGCAGCTCCACCTTCAGATGCGGCGGCTTGGCAACGGAGGGGTCGGATGGAATGGATTCCACATCCGTCAGTTCGAAATGTGCCGCCACGCGCTTGGTGATGGAACTGAACTCCATCGCTTTCAGAAACGCGATCAGTTCCTTGGCGTCCGGCTGATGCACCGCGAACTCGTCCGGCGTTTCCTTGATCGGAACATTCTGTTCCAGCGTCACCAGCTTCAGCGAGATGCGGGCATTCTCTGCATTCTCGATCAGGGTTTCGCGGCGCTTGTTCTGCTTGATCTCGCCCGCCCGCTTCAGCAGCGTTTCCAGGTCGCCATATTCGCCGATCAGTTCGGCGGCGGTCTTGATGCCAATGCCGCGCACGCCCGGCACATTGTCGGTGGAATCGCCCGCCAGCGCCTGAACCTGCACCACTTTGTCGGGGGTGACGCCGAACTTCTCCAGCACCTCGGCGGAACCGATGCGCTTGTTCTTCATGGTGTCGAGCAATTCAACCTGGCCGTCATAGACCAGCTGCATCAGATCCTTGTCCGAGGACACGATGGTACAGCGGGCGCCCGCCTCCCGCGCCATGCGCGCATAGGTGGCGATCAGGTCGTCGGCCTCATAGCCGTTCATCTCGACGCAGGAGACGCCGAAAGCCCGCGTGGCGTCGCGTACCAGAGGAAATTGCGGGATCAGGTCTTCCGGTGCGGGCGGGCGGTGCGCCTTGTATTCCTTGTAGATCTGGTTGCGGAAGGTTTTTTCGCTGGCGTCGAAGATCACCGCCAGATGGCTGGGCGCATCGCCCGATTTCATATCCTCGAGCAGCTTCCACAACATGTTGCAGTAGCCGGAGACCGCCCCCACCGGCAGGCCGTCGGATTTGCGGGTGAGCGGCGGCAAGGCGTGATAGGCGCGGAACAGATAGCCCGAACCGTCGATCAGATAGAGATGGTCGCCTTTTTTCAAAGCGGTCAATGATGGTGTCCGCCGCCGTCCCGCAGCACGAAGCGGCGGTCGCAATAGGGACATTCCACGAAATTCTCGTCGCCCATTTCCAGATAGACGCGGGGATGGCCGAGGCCCCCTCCGATCCCGTCGCAAGCGACACGGCTGGAATCAACTTCAATGATTTCGGGCACTTCGACCGGCATGGCACTCTCTTGGGGTGGAAACGGCCGGATCATAGTCCTTACGGTTTGAGCGGCAAGAGGCTAGAGCCTTATCGCACTCAAAGAAGTGCGATAAGGCTCTAGCTCACTGATTTGTCGCGCGATCTACGGAAAACCGGCTTCCACTTTTCCGGATCGCGCTCTACGTTTGCCCCATGGTGAAACTCAATAAAATCTACACAAAAATGGGCGATCGGGGCCAGACCGGGCTCAGCGACGGCAGCCGGGTGGCCAAATTCAGCCTGCGTATCACCGCCATCGGTGCGGTGGACGAGACCAACAGCGCCATCGGCGTGGCCCGGATCGACGCCGAAAATGATTATGACGCGATGCTGTCGCGTATCCAGAACGATCTGTTCGATCTGGGTGCGGATCTGAGCATGCCGGAGGACGGCAAGACCGAAGACCGTCTTCGGATCGCCCCCGCCCAGGTGGAGCGGCTGGAACGGGAAATCGACGCCATGAATGCGAGCCTGGCGCCGCTCAAATCCTTTGTGCTGCCGGGCGGCACAGCGCTGGCCTCGCATCTGCATCTGGCCCGCGCCATCGCGCGGCGAGCCGAGCGCGCGATCGTGGAACTGGCGGGACAGGAAGCCGTCAACCAAGCCGCGGTGCATTACGCCAACCGGCTTTCGGATCACCTGTTCGTAATGGCTCGCGCCGCCAACAATGACGGCATGGGCGATGTGCTCTGGGTTCCCGGGAAAAATCGCTAGTCCTCATGCTTCGACAAGCTCAGCATGAGGATAAGGAAACGTCCTCACCCTGAGCTTGTCGAAGGGTGAGGCTATTCGGCGTGCTTCCGGCCAAAAATAAAAGCAATCAGAACTCCGAAGACCCCGATCAGCCCCCAGCCCGGCATCGCCAGGGCGGAATAGATCGTCTGCGCCAGGAACGTGTGCTGGGCCCAATCCTTGAACAGGGCCAGCGAGCCGGGATGG
>Ga0207695_10005554_pt1 | contig 16665 bp, 17 predicted proteins | sample KBSC54metaG_FD_184354 | JGI IMG/M metagenome (GOLD analysis project Ga0207695, IMG submission 184354) | Corn rhizosphere microbial communities from Kellogg Biological Station, Michigan, USA - KBS C5-4 metaG (SPAdes) (version 2) | ecosystem: Host-associated > Plants > Roots > Rhizosphere > Soil... | reverse complement strand
GATAAGCCGTATACACACTTTCCAGGCGTGCTCCTTCAACCACTCGGACACCTCTCCGCGGTGGTGAAACCTGCGCTGCGGGGCCTATTGGCCCGGCAAAGAGGCGAAAGGATAGCGGGCGGCGGGATCAGTGACAAGAGACACGTCTCAGGCGACCTGGGCCACATCGCGCAGGAATACCGGGAAGTCGGTGGTTGGCGGCTTCACGCCGGCCCCGTAGAACATGTCGGCGACAAAACCGCGGTGGTAGTTGGTATGGCTTACCAGGTGAAGCAGGATCTCCGCCTTGGTCATGGCGCCCTCGCCGCCGCCGATAAAGCCGAACTGCACGGTTTCGTCGATATCCGTCTCGCCAAGCCGGTCCGCCCAGTCAACATACCAGTCATCCAGCTCTCGCTGACGCTGGGCCAGCTCGTCCAGCACGATCTTTTCGCTGGTGATACGGGCGGTAAATCCGTGCTCGCGGCCTTCAAGATGAGCCTGGAATACCTTGTCGATCGTGTAGACGTGCGTAAGCATCGCCAGCATGCTGCCAAAGACCACCTGGCGCGGACGCATCAGTTCCTCTTCGGGCAACCTGGCGGCGGCTTCGAAAATCAGCTGGTCGGCCCAGGCCTTGTAGCGGGCGAAACGGCGTAGCGATTGCGTGCTCATGAAGGGTTCTCGATCTGGGGATGATCAACCCGCATCCGCGCGTGGCGGCGGCGGTGCGGGCAAAGCTATGCGATCGCCCGCCCTGGCTATCTGGAAACCGCGTGACTGCAAGGTCACGCCATCGGCCATGCTGCCGTAATGGTAGAGCCGTAAGCGATCGCGCCAGTCGGCAGGGTATTCACGCTCGACATCGTCCACCCCCGTATGGGATGGATTGCCTGCCAGGCCGCAGTCATGCGCGATGATTTCGCTGCCTCCGGCGTAACGGGCCAGCATTTCAGGGATCGGACGCGTATCGCCGGTATAGGCAAAGCTGCCACCCAAGGCGATGCCATAAGAGGTGCCGGGCATGTGATGGCGCGTGGCAAACACATCGAACCAAAGCCCATCCAGCCAGAAGCCGCGACTGCACGGCACCAGCCGAAATGCCTCCCAGAAATTCACCCCACCTTCGGCGAGCACGCCCGGATAGTCCGCGACCCTCGTCTGCAGCCAGGGGATGAGGCCCGCATGTGCGAACAATCGCGTCCGGCCACGCAGGGTTTCATCGAACCACAGGCGGAAGAACATCCGCTCCAGCCCGCCGACGTGGTCCATATGCGTATGGGTGATGTACAAGGCGCGCGGCGGCTCACCATAGGCGGCCAGATAGCGATCGAGCGTGTCGGGCCCACAGTCGATCAACAGCACCGGCTTACCGTCGCACTCCAGCACCGCCGCGGAAGAGCCCAGCTCGACCGCATGTGCCGCACCCACGCCGAGAAAATGCAGAGTCCAGTTCATGACGTAAGGGTACGCTCGTAGCGTTCCGTCAGGGGCTTCCACACGGCTGCGTCGAACGCCGCCTCGCCCTGCCCCACGGCGCCGAGCTTGATCAGCGAACGCCGCAGACGCTGCAAGTTGCCCTGCTGCCAGGCACGCTCCGGCGTACGTCGTTCGCCGCGATCGAAATCGATCAGGTACAAGCCGGTGTCCGCGATCAACACATTGTGCGCATTGAGGTCGGCATGCCAGATGCCGGCGCGATGAAACCGCGCGACCAGATCGCCGACCGCGGCAGCCAGCTCGCTGTCCAGGCGGCCCTGGGCCAGATATTCGGCAAGTGTCGACGCCTGTTGAATACGACCGGTCAGCAGGTCCGCGCTATAGAACAGACCATGGCGGACATATCGCGTCGCCACCGGCCGGGGGCCGGGCAAACCCAGCTCGGCAATGGCTCCGAGCAGGCGCAGCTCCTGAAAGCCGCGCGTGTGATCCGCGCCGCTCCAAAGATAGCGATCGCCCATCAACGCAGCGACCATGCCACCGCGCCGATAGTGCTTCAACACACATTCGCCTGCCGGTGTGTCGACAATGGCAATGCCACCGCGCCCTCCTGGCTGGGTGCGCAAGCCCCCCCGCTCGCTCCAGTAGGCCTGAGCGAACCAGTTACTGTCGACTTGTGGCGATGCGGCGGCGTCGAACAAAATCGCTCCACCGGCGTCCTCACGGACCTGTTCTTGCATCATCATGCCCGGTTCAACTCGTTCGACCATTCTAGCCGAAGGCCTTATGTCAGCTCCCACCTCGATCTGCTTGTTACGCACCTCGGCCATCGGCGACGTCACGCATGTCGTTCCGCTGGTCCGGACGTTGCAGCAGGCGTGGCCGCAGACGCAGCTGACCTGGATCGTCGGAAAGCTCGAACGCAAGCTGGTCGGCGACATCCCCGGCGTCGAATTTGTCACCTTCGACAAGCGCGGCGGCTGGGCGGGCATGCGTGCAGTGCGCGAAAATTTGAGAAATCAACGATTTGACGCATTACTGCAAATGCAGGTGGCGATGCGCTCGAACCTCCTGAGCCTGGGGGTTCGCGCAAAACGCCGCATCGGCTATGACCACGCACGCGCCAAGGACCTGCATGGCCTGGTCATCAACGAACGCATTCCCGCACGCACCGGTGAGCACGTACTGGACGCCATCGGCAGCTTCTGCGAACCGCTGGGGCTGAAACAGCATGAAGTGCGCTGGGATATTCCGATTCCCGATGAGGCACATGCCTGGGCCGCGGAAAACCTTCCAGGCGACACGCCCACATTGTTGGTCAGCCCAACCTCAAGTCACGCTTTGCGCAACTGGGAGCCGGCCCGCTATGCACAGGTCATGGACCATGCCGCCGCCAAGGGCTGGCGCGTAGTGCTGGTCGGTGGCTCGTCGGCACTGGAGCGCCACATGGCCGACAACATCATGGCCAGTACACGCCACAAGCCCCTCGACCTGACCGGCAAGGACACCCTCAAGCAACTGATGGCCATGCTCACTCGCGCACCGATGCTGCTGACGCCTGATTCGGGCCCGATGCACATGGCCAACGCGGTAGGCTGCAAGGTGCTCGGCTTGCATGCCGCAAGCAATCCGGACCGTTCGGGCCCTTACTCGGATCGACGCTGGTGCGTGAACATGTACGACGCGGCATCGCGCAAATATCTGGGCAAGCCGGCAAATGAGATCGCCTGGGGCACGAAGATCGAGAAACCAGGCGTCATGGATTTGATTTCGGTGGATGCGGTGATCGAGCGGTTTGAGGCGTGTGCTGCGTTTTTGCAATTGGGATAACTCGCGCCCGAAAGTCACCTATTTTGTGAGAGCAACTTCGCTGAACCTCTGAAAACACCCCCTACGCGTCATTCCGGCGCAGGCCGGAATCCAGTGGCTCCGGTGTGCGGTTTTCGCGGTGAAGTAAGCCTTTAATTATTCTCGCGACAACCAACCACAAAGCCACTGGATCCCGGCCCGCGCCGGGATGACGATAGAAAAACCGAGATTATTCGAGCTTCCCCGAAGTCGCTCCTACGAAGACGACAACTCAGGGTGCGCGATAATCCTGATACGACTTCTCTTCCACCAGCTGCGACCCGAGCTTGAGATTGATCTCGCGCTTGAACGCAGCACGCTCGTCGTTACGGAAATACACCGCACGCGCCAGCTCGATAAATTCCTGGTCGAACGCCTGCGCCCTTTCCTTGAGGCGAATGCGGTCTTCGATATCCCACAAGGTTTCGTTGACGTTGAGCAGGTCGGCGCGCTCGCGGGAAATGTCCGTCTTCGAGGCCGCATCATTAGCCCAGGTCGCATTGAGCAGATCGAGCTCGTTGCGCACGTTGGCCAGCTTGGCCGGATCGGTGATCTGGCGCGACTTGATTTCGAGAATGGTGATCTTGTCGATCAGTTCGCCGTAGGACACCGGTGTTTGGATAAGGCTCATGACGTCTCCGAAAAACGCTTACGGGATAGAACTAAGGCCCCATGATAAACCAGGGCCTGCCGGACTTAGCGCTTTAGCGCCCCGACACGCTGAATGAGGGCTGCCAGAAACGATGCGGGCAGCTCCGCCCTTACCGGTACGGCCCACCAGTGCGGCTGGGCAAAAGCTGCACATTTGACCGCGTCTTTCTCGGTCATCAGCAGCGGCAGGGTGTCATGGAAATCCAGCTCGGCAGCCGTGTAGGCATGATGGTCGGGGAAGGCCTGCTCGACCACGTCCAGCCCGTAGCTACGCAAGCTGTCGAAGAAACGCCCCGGGTTGCCGATCGCCGCAATCGCGCGCACGCGCTGGCCCGCAAATTCAGCCAGAGCCTGGGTATGGCCGTCGAGCAATGCGCGTGCCTGCCCGCCTGCAAGCGTCATTGCTACTTCTCCGGCTTCGGGCTGACCGCCATTGCAAACGCGAAAATCGGTCGACGCCAGCCGGCTCATCGGTTCGCGCAAAGGGCCGACTGGAAGCAGGCGGCGGTTGCCGAAGCGGCGCTGTCCATCGATAACGCAGATCTCGATATCGCGAGCGAGCCGATAGTGCTGCAAGCCGTCATCGGCAATGACTACGTCACAACCGGCGTCCAGCAACAGCCGAGCCGCTGCCGGTCGATCGCGGCCAACGGCCACCTCGACCCCGCTGGCGCGGATCAGGCAGGGCTCGTCACCCACTTGCGCCGGATCGGGTGCAGCACCCAGGAGCATTGGCTCACGCTGCGTACCACCGTAGCCGCGGCTGACCACGCCAGGACGCAAACCGTAATGTTGCAGCGCTTGGGCAACCGCAATGGTCAGCGGCGTCTTGCCGGTGCCCCCCACGCTGATATTGCCGATGACGATGACCGGCACCGGCAGGCGTTCACTGCGCAATGCACCGGCGCGATAAAGCGAACGGCGCAAGCGGATCAAGCCCCCATAAAGCGCACTGAGTGGCCAAGCCCACCAAGGCGCACGCCCCTGTTCATACCAGGCGGATTGAAGCGTATCGGCCAGCACCGTCGTGGGCGCCTCAGTCGCTCGGCTTCTCGTGAAACTGCATGCGATGCAAGGCGGCATAGTGACCGCTCATCGCCAGCAACTGATCGTGCGTACCGCGCTCGACGATGCGCCCCTGATCCATCACCGCGATCTGGTCGGCGCCTTCGATAGTGGAAAGGCGGTGCGCGATGACCAAGGTGGTGCGATCGCGCATCAGGCGTTGCAGCGCTTGCTGGATCAGTCGCTCCGACTCGGTATCCAACGCGCTGGTAGCCTCGTCCAGCACCAGAATCGGAGCATTCTTCAAGATGGCTCGGGCAATGGCAATGCGCTGCCGCTGACCGCCGGAAAGCATGTTGCCGCCCTGCCCGATCGGGGTGTGAATGCCGTTGGGCAACTTGGCGATGAACTCCATCGCATTCGCTGCCTCCGCTGCAGCAACGATCGCCGCCTCGCTGGAACCGGCAAGTTCGCCGTAGGCGATATTGTCAGCGACGGTGCCATCGAACAGCACCACGCTCTGCCCCACCCAGGCGATCTGCCGACGCAACGAGGCCAGCGTGTAGGTTTGATAATCCTCGCCATCAAGGGTGATCGTGCCGCCGCTGGGTTCGTAGAAACGAGGCAGCAGACTGACCAGGCTGCTCTTACCGCTGCCCGAGCGACCTACCAGAGCGGTCACCGTGCCTGGACGGCATTGCAGATCGATACCGCGCAGCGCTTCGAACTGGTTGCGCGGATAAACCAGGCGTACGTCCTTGAAGACGATATCGCCCTGCGTGCGCTCAAGCACGCGCGTGCCATGGTCCATTTCGGGCGGCATGTCGATGATCTCGAACAGGTCATCGCATGCGGCCAGGCCGCGCTGTACGTTCGACTGAACGTTGGTCAGTCGCTTCAGCGAGGGCATCATGCCGCCCATCGCAGTAAGCACGGAAATAAATACACCGGGCGAAATCTTGTCGATCTCGCCGGGCCGCGTCCCCAGGTAAACCAGCAGCGCCAGCGCAAAAGCCGCGGCGGTCTGCACGGTTGCGCTCGACATCGCGCTGGTCGCCGACACTTTCAGGTTCAGGCGACGGCTGTAGTTGGTGACTTCCTCGAACCGGCTCGATTCGTGCTCCTGGCCGCCGTAGATGCGTACCTCACGATGGGCGCCGACCGATTCTTCCACCGTGCCGGTCACGGCGCCCATCGTGCCCTGGATACGCCGGCTGATATGCCGATAGCGGCGGCTCACCACAGTCACGATCAAGACAATGGCCGGCACCATCACGAACAGGGCCATGGTCAGGTAGGCGCTGCTGCTGAGCATGACGTAGAGCATGCCGATCACGGTAAGGCTTTCGGTGACCGCCACCTTCACCGCATCGGTCGAGGCCGAGGCAACCTGTTCGCTGGTATAGGTGATGCGCGAAACCTGCTGGCCGGAATGCTCGTCGCCGAAGAAACGTGCTGGCAGGCGCAGGTAGGCGGAAAACACGTCGCGCCGCATGGTCTGCACGATGTTACGACCGATATACGAAATGCCGTAGTCGTTGATGAAGATGCCCACGCCACGCAACAGAAAAATACCGATGATCCAGATCGGCATCCAGAAAATCAGATACGGATCCTTATCGGCCAACAGCTGATCGATCAGCGGACGCAGCAACTTGACGAAAGCGGCCAGGCAGCCGCTTTCGATCGCCATGCCGACCAGCGAAATCGCGCCGATGGCGCGATAGGGTTTCAAGTAGCCAAGCAGCCGCTTGTACGTCTGCCAGGAATCGCTGCCCCAGACAGAACCGGTTTTCTTGCTCACTTGGCGCCGCCTGCTTCTGCCGGCGCGGCTTCCGTCGGGGTTGTAGCGATCGACAGCCTGGTAAAGCCCAACTGGCCGAGCGCGTCCATCGCGGTAACGACGTTCTGGTGCGGCGTCATCGCATCGGCACGGATCGTGACCTGACGGTCGTGATCGTCACCGGCCACCTGCGCGATAGCCTGCTTGAGCGGTTCGATGCCTTCGCCATGCACTTCGTCGCTGCCCACGAAGAAGTGGCCTTCCTTGTCGACCACGACCGTGACCGCAGGCGCCTGCATGTCGCGCTCTTCGGCGCTCGCCTTGGGCAAGGTCACTTCCATCCGCGAATGCTGGATGAAGGTGGTGGTCAGCACGAAAAACATCAGTAGTGTCAGCAGCACGTCGATCAGCGAGATCACATTGATCTCGAAATCGTCCTGCCGGCGATCATTGCCGATACGCATGCGTGTCAGCTCGCGTTCGATTCGGCGCTGGCCGCGCTGGTACGACGCGCGCGCGGTGCCGGAGGCGCTGGAGTCAGTTCATCCAGCAACGCCGTGGCCTGCTTTTCCATCTCGACCACATGGCCGGCGACCTTGGAACGGAAATAGCGATGCAGGACATACGCGGGAATGGCCACGATCAAGCCCGACGCAGTACAGATCAGCGCCTCGCCGATGCCGCCGGCCATCTTCATCGGATCGCCGACGCCGCCGCGCATCACTTCCATGAACATGCGGATCAGGCCGATCACCGTACCGAGCAGGCCGAGCAGCGGGCCGATCAACGCGATCGTGCCCAAGGTATTGAGATAACGCTCCATGTTGTGCACGACATGGCGGCCGGTGTCTTCGATCCGTTCCTTGATCAATTCGCGCGGACGATTGCGCACCGCAAGTGCGGAAGCCAGGAGCTCGCCCAGGGGCGAACCGCTGGCCAGCGTCTGCAGATGTGCGGGATCGAGCTGACCGGAGCGCGCCCAGTTGCGCACTTCGTCGCCCAGGCCCGCCGGCAGCACCGCGGAACGGCGCAGGGTCCAACAGCGCTCAAGCACGATCGCCAGTGCGATCGCCGAACAGATCAGGATGGGCAACATCGCCCAACCGCCAGCCATCAGGATATCCAGCACGAGCCCTGCGCTCCCAAACGTTAACGAAGCGCGAATCATAGCAGCGCCGTCGTTCGATTCCGTGCAATCGCGCAGGTTCCAGGGCGTGACCTGCCTTTTGGGCTATTCGCGCCAGTATCGCCGCCGAACCTGGCGCCATCGCGCGGCAACATGGGGCGCCGCGTCCGCAGGAAAATCGACGTGGACGGCCCCCATATCAGCCGTATTCAGCAAAAGAACGCCTGCCGCCGCATAGCGCGCCGTCACCAACGGATGCGGATGACCGAAGCGGTTGCGCCATCCGGCCGAGACCAGCGCCAGCGAAGGTCGAACCGCCGCAATAAAGCGCTCGCTGGAAGAGGTGCGGCTGCCGTGATGTGACGCCAGCAGAACGGTCGGCAAGGCGCGCGGAAACCGGTCCAGCAACCTTGCCTCGACCTTGGCCGATATGTCGCCAGCAAGTACGAGAGCGCCGCCCTGGCCTTCGACCAACAGGACGCAGGACCGGTCATTGCCTGAACTGTCAGCGCCACTCGGCGGCTGGATCAGGCTGAAGCGTACGTCGTCCCATAGCCAGCTTTCGCCCGGCTCGCACAGCCCAGCCCCGGGCACGCGTTCCGGCTCGCCGGCCGTAACGATCGCAGTGTCAAAAGCACGCATCACCGCCTGCGCACCGCCTGCGTGATCATTGTCGCCATGGCTGACGATGAGCCGGTCGAGCCGGCTCCAACCCAAGGCCCGGATCGAAGGCAGCACGACTGCATCGCCCATATTGAAATCTGGGGAATATCCCGCACCGGTGTCATACACCAGCGTGTGGTGTTGTGTGCGCAGCAGTATGGCCAGCCCCTGCCCGACATCCAGCATCCACACTTCGAACGCTCCTTGCCGGGGGCGCGATAATTGGGGAAACAGTAGAGGCAGGAACAGCAACGCACCCAGCACGCGTAGGGGCACGCCGCGTGGCGAAAATATCCAGATGGCTCCGATCAACGCCAGTAGCAGGGCCAGCGGCCGCACTTGCGGCAGATACCAATGCGCGCCGGGCAACCGGGCCAGTTGTTCGAACACCCACCACTGCCCATGCATCAACCCGGCGAGCAACCACAGCAAGGGCGTCGCCAGCGGTGGGCAAAGCACCAGCAAGACCATGCTCAACAATACCCCTGGCACCACGATCAGGCTCACCACTGGAATGGCGAGCAGATTGGACAGCGCGCCGATCAACGATGCCTCGCCAAAGAACCACATCGTCAGCGGCAGCAGCGAGATCGTCATCAGGCACTGTGCCGAACACAACTCGCGTACAAATTCGCGCCAGCCATCCTGGCGTGCCTTGAGGCAGAACATCAGCAATGCCACACCGACAAACGACAGCCAGAATCCGGCGGTCAGCACCGACAGCGGATCGAGTGCCAGCATGGCCATCAGGGCGATAGCCAAGGAAACCGCTCCATCGAGTTGTCGTCGGCTGCAGCGAGCCCATGCAATGACCGCAATCATCAACAAGGTTCGAACCGTCGCGACACCCAGCCCGGCCAACAGGCCGTAGCCGCTGGCTACCAGCAACGCCATGACCGCCTTTGCGATCGGCACGGGTATGCGCAATGCCAACGTCGGCCATAGCACGTAAAGCAGTTGTGCCAGCCAGACACCGCCGATCGCCGCCACACCGACATGAAAGCCGGATATCGCGATCAGATGCGGGATGCCATTCGCCCGTGCGATTTCCCAGTCGTGATTGTCGAGCCCGCGCGTGTCGCCTACGGCGAAGGCGCGCAACGAAGCTGCGTCGCGGCGGTCCGTCACTCTGTCGGCGATGCGCTTGCTCAGGTTCTCCCGCCAGCCATCTACGCACGTGTTCGAATCGGCAAGCGCGATATTTGCAGTGTCTTCGCGCACATACCCGTTCGCCACGATGCGGTTGGTCAATGCGACACGTTCGCTATCGATACCACCAGGGTTGACCACGCCACGCGGACGCTTCAGACGCACCATCAGTTGCCAGCGTGAACAGGCGGGCAAGCTCATGGATGTCCGGTGCCAGGAAAGGCGAAGCTTGCCGTGCAAGTCCAGCGCCTGGCCATCGAGCTCGGCCCGCTCGATCCGCAACACGAAACGGGTTGCGTCCGGCTGCACCACCGGGAGACCGTCGATGCGCCCGATTACAAGCACGTTCTTGCCGTGCAACTCGTCCGGCAGCCGGGCCTCCATGGCCAACGAACCATGGATCGTGGCCCAGGCAAAACCAAGCGCGAAAAATGCCGGTAGACGGCATAGACGCCAACGCCAGGCCAACATCAATAAGGTCAACCCGACTGCCACAACGCCATAGCGCGACAACAAGGTTGGCGAACAGGGAACGGCAAGCGCGCCGCCGAGCATACTCAGGCTCAGCGGCACCACGCCGGTAAATCGCAACAGGCTGATCATCCTGCAAGGATGACCTCCCGTACTGCCGATGCGCGTCTCGCTCCACGCCGAAAGCCGCGTAGGCTTTGCGCGTGGAAATCAGGCGCGCTGACGTTCCATCAAGCTGCCGTTATGCAGCTCCAGGGTGCGATCCATACGCGCGGCAAGACGGCTGTCGTGCGTGACCAGGATAAAACTGGTGCCGATTTCCCGATTGAGCTCAAGCATCAGCTCATAAACCTGGGAGGCATTGCCCTCATCCAGGTTGCCGGTCGGCTCGTCGCCCAGCACACAGGCTGGCCGGGTTACCAAGGCGCGAGCGACGGCGCAACGCTGGCGCTCGCCACCGGAAAGCTCGCCGGGCTTGTGCGCAATGCGCTTGTTCAAGCCCACGCGATCGAGCAGCGCCTTGGCTTCTTTTTCCGCCTGCACGATGGACACGCCACGAATCAGCAGCGGCATGCAGACGTTTTCCAGCGCAGTGAATTCCGGCAACAGATGATGGAACTGGTAGATGAAACCCAGCGAGCGATTGCGTACTCGGCCGCGCTCGGCATCGGAAAGCTTGGAGAGCAGGCGCCCTTCCACCTCGACCTCACCCGAGGTCAACGTATCCAGGCCACCGATGATATGCAGCAGCGTGCTCTTGCCCGAGCCCGATGCGCCGACGATGGCCAAGGTTTCGCCACGACGCAGCTCGAAGCTCACATCGCTCAGCACTTCGGTATTCAGGCCGCCCTCTTCGTACGTCTTGGCGATGTTCTTCGCGCGCAGTACGACGGGCTGTTTCACGACGGGCTCATTCGAAGCAGTCTGGTTCATGAAATCACTCATAGCGCAGCGCCTGCGCCGGCTGCGTGCGCGAGGCGCGCCACGCGGGATACAAGGTGGCCAACAACGAGAAGCCGAAGGTGATCAACGTCACCCAGCCCACATCCGAGGCCAGCAACTGGCTGGGCAATTCGCTGATGTAGTAGACATCCGGCGAAAGGAACGTGACATGGAAAGTGTGCTCGATCCATTTGACGATGACCGGCAGCTTCCACGACAGCAGCGAACCTAGCCCGACACCGACGCCGATGCCGACGAAACCGACCAGCACGCCCTGCACCATGAAGGTGCCCATGATGCTGAGTGGCGTTGCCCCCAGCGTGCGCAAGATGGCGATATCCGCCTGCTTGTCCGTCACCAGCATCATCAACATCGAGATCAGGTTGATCACCGCCACCAGGATGATCAACGACAGGATGATGAACATGACTTTCTTCTCCATCGAAATGGCAGAGAAGAAGTTGGCGTGGCTATCCATCCAGGTTTCGACGCGATAGGTCTGGCCCAGCGCATCAGCCAGCTCGCGTGCGACCGGGCGAGCGTTGAACAGATCGTCGAGCTTCAGGCGGACGCCGGTTGGGCCGGTCAGGTCATTGAGCAATTCGGCGTCGGTCATGTTGACCAGGGCGAGACCGGAATCGAATTCCTGCATTCCCAGCTCGAACACACCACTAACCTTGAAGGCGCGCTGGCGCGGCACGGTACCCATTGGCGTCCCGCGAAACTGCGGTACCACCATGATGACCGTGTCGCCTGTATTGACGCCCAACTGTAGGGCCAGCTCCTTGCCCAACACGATATTCCAGCTGCGGGGTGTCAGATCAGTCAGCGTGCCCTCTACCATATGGGCATTGATATCGGAGACCTTCGGCTCCTGATCCGGCTCGATACCACGCACGATGGCGCCGCTCGAGCGTCGGCCCAGCAACATGGCCTGCGCTTCCACATAAGGCGCTGCGCCCTTTACGTGCGCATTGGCATCGGCCACCTGCACCGCCTTGTGCCAATCCTGCACGCTCTCGCCCGGCAAACCGGAAACGGTGGCGTGCGAAATTGCACCAAGGATGCGCGAGCGCAACTCGCTGTCGAAACCGTTCATCACCGATAGCACGGCGATCAGCGCAGTCACGCTGATGGCAATGCAGATAATCGAAACAGCCGAAATAAACGAGATGAACTGGTTGCGCCGTTTGGCGCGGGTGTAGCGCAAGCCGATGAAAAGCTCTAGCGGTCGGAACATGAAGGGTCGCTTGTATCAGTCACAGGGCTGGCCGCCCAGAGCACGCATTATCGGCCATATGACCGCGTCGCGGCGGCTAAAGTGCCCGATACGGGGAAATGCGGCAAGTTTTTGTAGGTTTGGCATGGCCGATAAGAACCTCCAGCCCCTCCCTACTCGTCATCCCGGCGCGGGCCGGGATCCAGTGGCTTCAGTTTCCGGTCTTCGCGGTAGAGCGAGCTCCTGATGGCTCTGGCGATAACCGATCACAGAGTCGCTGGATCCCGGCCTGCGCCGGGATGACGAGTAGGAAAGGCTTTCAGAAATTCCTGAAGTCGCTCTTACAGGCCAGGAGGGTTGGGCCCGACCTTCGCCAGCCGCATGCGCAGTCGCCGACGTGTCACCTCATCGGTGTTATCGCCAGCCAGCCAAAGCGTCGGCCCGGCTGCATCGCCAGCCTGCAAATTCAGCACGATCTGCGCGCCGAATATCCGATATGTATCCAGCATCATGATGGTTTCACGGCTATGGGCCAGATAAATCGTCCAAGCGCCGTCCGATGCCCAATGGACCCGACACACATCGCGATCTTTCCGACGGTGCTGGCGAAGGAGCGCCAAGACCAACGAGCCGACAGCTATCAGCAGCGACAAAACAAGCGGAATATCAGCGGCGAGCACTGCCAGGAACACCAGCCCCAAGCCGATCGATACGAGGCACATCGGCACCCGCGATGGCTTGTAATCAAAGCGAATGCCGGGCTCGGATGTCATCGATGATGCGCTTCCAGTCTGCGCGTTCGGGCTGGGCGTGGCCCATTACCCAGTCCCAGAGATCGGGGTCCTGTACGTCGAGCAGTTCGTCGAACGCCTGACGGGTAGCCTCGTCGGCTGCCGCGAAATGGTCTTCGAGCCAGCCGCCGAACAAGGCGTCGAGCTCACGCGTGCCACGGCGGGTGCGCCAACGCAGGCGCTTGATGCGGGCTTCATCCATACCGAATGATGCGTCTGGACAAGGCCGGCGGACAGGGTTGCCCGCCGGCCATCGTCGTCAGGCAGCGCGGCGCTCGACGATCAGCTTCTTGATCTCCGCAATCGCCTTGGCCGGGTTAAGACCCTTCGGGCAAGTGCGGGCGCAGTTCATGATCGTGTGGCAGCGATACAGCTTGAACGGATCTTCAAGGTCGTCCAGGCGCGCACCGGTGTCTTCGTCACGACTGTCGACGATCCAGCGGTAAGCCTGCAGCAGGATCGCCGGGCCCAGATACTTGTCACCGTTCCACCAGTAGCTCGGGCAGCTGGTCGAGCAGCAGGCGCACAGGATGCACTCGTAAAGACCGTCGAGCTTCTTGCGGTCTTCGGGCGACTGCAGGCGCTCCTTGTCGGCCGGCGCCGGGCTCTGCGTGCGCAGCCACGGCTTGATCGAGGCGAACTGGGCGTAGAAGTGGGTCAGGTCCGGCACTAGATCCTTCACCACCGGCATATGCGGCAGCGGATAGATCTTGACGTCGCCCGAGCCGCAATCTTCGATCGCGCGGGTGCACGCCAGCGTGTTGGTGCCATCGATGTTCATCGCGCAGGAACCGCAGATGCCTTCGCGGCAGGAGCGGCGCAGCGTCAGCGTCGGATCGATTTCGTTCTTGATCTTCAGCAGCGCGTCCAGAACCATCGGGCCGCAGGCGGCCAGGTCGACCTCGTAGCTGTCGATGCGCGGATTCTTGCCGTCGTCCGGCGTCCAGCGATAGATGCGGAAAGTACGCGGCTTTTTCGCGTCCTTTGCCGGAAAGTGCTGGCCCTGCTGGACCTTCGAATTTTTGGGTAGCGTGAACTCGGCCACGATTGCCTCACTGTTTTACTTGGCTGACAGCCCGCCTGAGCGGGCGCCTTACAGCATTCGATAAAGAAGCGCGCTTAGTAGACGCGCTTCTTCGGCGGCACTACTTCGACATCGCTGGTCATCGTGTACATATGCACCGGGCGGAAATCGAACGACGCCTTGCCGTTGTCATCGACCGACACCAGCGTGTGCTTCTGCCACTCATGATCGTTGCGATCCGGGAAATCCTCGCGCGCGTGAGCGCCGCGGCTTTCCGGACGCTGCTCGGCCGAATACATCGTGGCCACTGCCTGACCCAACAGGTTCGACAGCTCCAGCGTTTCGATCAGGTCGGAGTTCCACACCATCGAGCGATCGCTGACGCCGACATCCTTGAAGGAGTCGTAGGCCTTGGAGATCTTCTGGCAGCCTTCCTTGAGCGATTCTTCCGTACGGAACACCGCGGCGTCGGACTGCATGGTGCGCTGCATTTCGGCACGGATCTTGGCCGTCGGCAGGCTGCCCTTGGCGTGGCGCAGGTCGTCGAAACGACCCAGGGCCTTGTCCAGCACGCTGGCCGGCAGGTCCTTGTGCGAGGTATTGGGCTTGATCAGTTCGGCGCAGCGATGTGCGACCGCACGCCCGAACACCACCAGGTCGAGCAGCGAGTTCGAGCCCAGACGGTTGGCGCCGTGCACCGACACGCAGGCCGCTTCGCCGATGGCGAACAGGCCCGGCACCACGGCATCGACATCGTCGCCGCGCTTCTGCACGACTTCGCCGTGATAGTTGGTCGGGATACCGCCCATGTTGTAGTGGACGGTCGGGATCACCGGGATCGGCTCCTTGGTCACGTCCACACCGGCGAAGATGCGCGCCGACTCGGCGATACCCGGCAGACGCTCGTGGATCACGTCCTTGCCCAGGTGCATCAGGTTGATGTGGATGTGGTCCTTCTGCTCGCCCACGCCGCGGCCTTCGCGGATTTCCATGGTCATGGCGCGGCTTACGACGTCGCGCGAGGCCAGGTCCTTCGCGTTGGGCGCATAGCGCTCCATGAAGCGCTCGCCGTTGGAGTTGGTCAGGTAACCGCCCTCACCACGCACGCCTTCGGTGATCAGGCAGCCCGAGCCGTAGATGCCGGTGGGGTGGAACTGCACGAACTCCATGTCCTGCAGCGCGAGACCCGCGCGCAGCACCATGCCGCCACCGTCACCGGTGCAGGTATGTGCCGAAGTGGCGCTGAAGTAGGCACGGCCATAACCGCCCGTCGCCAGCACGACCGCATGACCGCGGAAGAAGTGCAAGGTACCTTCGTTCATGTCCAGCGCGAGCACGCCGCGGCACACACCCTCTTCGTCAAAGACCAGGTCGATGGCGAAGTATTCGATAAAGAAGGTGGCGTCGTGCGCAAGCGCCTGCTGATACAACGTATGCAGGATCGCATGGCCGGTACGGTCAGCCGCGGCGCAGGTGCGCTGCGCGGTGCCCTTGCCGTAGTGCGTGGTCATGCCGCCGAACGGACGCTGGTAGATCTTGCCTTCCTCGGTACGCGAGAACGGCACGCCGTAGTGCTCCAGCTCGATGATCGACGGGATGGCCTCGCGGCACATGTATTCGATCGCGTCCTGGTCGCCCAGCCAGTCCGACCCCTTGATGGTGTCGTAGAAGTGGAAGCGCCAGTCGTCCTCGCCCATGTTGCCGAGCGCGGCGGAAATACCACCCTGGGCCGCCACCGTATGCGAACGGGTCGGGAACACCTTGGTGATGCAGGCCGCCTTGAGGCCCTTCTCGGCCAGACCAAACGTGGCACGCAGGCCCGCGCCACCGGCGCCGACCACGATCACGTCATACTTATGTTGTTGAATCTTGTAGCTTTCCATTGGCTCTTATGCCCCCAGAGCGATGCGCAGCACGGCCAGCACGCCCGCAAGCGCGCCCAACACCGCGAGGAACTTGATCAACACCATCGAGGAAACTTCTTTCCAGCGGGTGTGCACGTAATCTTCGATCACCACTTGCAGGCCGAGCACGGCATGCCAGAACACGGTGATGATGAAAGCCACCAGCAACACGGCGTTCCATGGCTTGGCCACGGCCGCGCGAGCGGTAGCGTAGTCGGCATGCAGCAGGCCGAGCACGGTGGCGACGAACCACAGCCCCAGCACGACCAGCGCGGCGGCGGTCAGGCGCTGCGACCACCAATGGCCCACGCCCGACTGGGCCGAACCCAGGCCGCGCGCACGCTTGAGCGGGTTGCGGAAATCCTTGGCGACCTTGTTGTTGTCGTTGGCGCTCATGCGGCACCTCCGGCGGAGAGCACATAGGCCCACACGGCAACGGTAAGGATCACGCTGACAATGATCGAGGCCCAGCTCGAACGCACGAACTGCGATATCTGGTAGCCCGCACCGGCATCCTGGATCAGATGACGGATGCCGTTGCACAGGTGATAGAACAGCGCCCAGGTCCATCCGAACAGCAGCACCAGCCCGATCGGGCTGCCAGTGCAGGTCTTGAACTGGTTGAACGTCGACTCGCCGCCGGCCAGGGCCAGCAAGCCCCACAGCACCA